>Ga0214543_1001766_pt1 | contig 42306 bp, 32 predicted proteins | sample CNSS2metaG_FD_160094 | JGI IMG/M metagenome (GOLD analysis project Ga0214543, IMG submission 160094) | Root nodule microbial communities from cowpea collected in UCLA plant growth center, Los Angeles, California, USA - CNSS2 | ecosystem: Host-associated > Plants > Roots > Nodule | place: USA...
AGATGCGAATGAGTTTCATGACAAACCAAATATTTAGAAGAAATAAAAAATAAAAAGAATATATAGGGTTACTTAATTAATTGTGAATATTTTAATAATTTAAACGAGGATGAAAATATGGCGGGGATATATTCATCCCCATACCCAATTGAAAAAATCGGGGATTCTCCATACCCATACCCATACCCAGTCAATGCGGGGATTCTCCGTCAAAACGGGGACGGGTTCGGGCAATACCCACGGGGACGGGTTTATTTGTCATCTCTACAACCAGCACACTCACACCAGCAACACTCGCCAACCCGAGCCACAACTCAAAGGTTCCTCGTATTCATCCGCTATGCCGAGCCACAACTCAAGGGAAGTCATTCCAGGCCACAACCCATAGAATGCCACGTGCTTAACCCCTATCCTGAGCCACAACTCAAGGATACATTCTGGGCCACAACCCATGGAACACCAGCAAGCTCACCATCGAGATATCTTAGAAGCCTTATAGATCACGCAACACCATTCAAACTTCAATCAAACCAATACTGCAAAATTTATTGCTTTTAAACCTATCCTCCATCCATCCCTAGACTTAAACTTCCATCTCTCGCCTAAGCATTTCAGTTCATCTCGCTTAGGCTAGACTACCTCACCTAAGCGAGCACCATACACAAAACCAACCACGAACCCTCGCTTAGGCAAGTTACACTCGCCTGGGAGAGATCACGTTTCACCCAAGAATCCCATCTCTCGCTTGGGCTGCGACTTAAACCACCATCAGAATGTTCTTCAAACTCTCGCTTAGGCAAGAGACTCTCGCCTGAGCGAGACACACTTTCGCCCAAACAACAAACCCCGCCTGCGCGAGATGCGCAACCAACACACTCGAGACACACACGGATTCTCGCTTGGGCGAGTCACACTCGCCTAAGCGAGATGGTCTGTCGCCCAAGGCCAAATCACCTCGCCTGAGCGAAATACTCAAACAGAAAGAGGTTTATGAGTCCCTGCATATTTCGCCTAGGCGAGCCTGGCTCGCCTGAGCGAGACATGCAAACTCTGGCATTGTTTCACGCACACAACAACAATAATCGCACCCAAAATATACCCCAATTTCATACCATTTCATTCAACACAATCCCATTAGTCATAAGCACATAATTGAACACTAAAATAGACCCCAGCAACCCAACTTTGCATAATCACTGAATAGGCAGTATATAACCCCATTAATTTCATGCTTTTAGTCCAATATTCTATAGAACAATACCAAAACCTAAAACCCTTAATTCCCTCAGGTGCAACACTAAAATCAGGACACAATTTCATCACAGATCATGCAAAATGACACTATAAACATAGGAATTCGGCTCAGCTCCCCTAACCTGAAAAATCCCTTGCTTAACTTCTGAAATTGGGAAATTCCTTTGGTCACCAAGGGCTTGCCTTATCACCACTTCAATTACCCCTATCTAATTCTCTCAAAATTCTCTATTTTACCTTGGATTCGTGCACCTCACAGAGCTCTCTGAAAACAGCCTCTCAAAACCCTTTTCCTCTCTCAAATTTTGCCTTTTAAAGGCCCTAATGCTAGGTTTATGTAAAAAAAAAACGAAATTGGGTTTTATGATGGAGTTAATTGCTATTCAAGTCCATTATTAGTTGTTTTCTTTTCCAGCCCCTCTTGGCTACCCCTAAGATCTTCCTCACCTATTCATATTCAGCCACCCCATTTATTAACAAAAAGTGAGTTTAAAATTGAGTCCATCCAAGTTCGAACCCACCCCATGCTAAAGCCAAATCAACACTAAACCATCAAACCAACTCATGTTTCTTGCTAATAGATACCATTCAAGCATTATAATACGCGAGACCAGCTCCAACATAATGCTAAAACAATAGAAATTAAATAACACACAAATGATATACATAGGACTCGAACCCAAGTCCCCTCACACAAACAAAGTACTCTCAACCACTTAAGCTAGTACTTTTCCATGTCATACTTATTAGAATTTAATGTCATAAATATACTACCTATCCGCATTTATTAATTAATTTTTTTATTTAATTAATTAAATTCCGCGGATCTTACAGTCTTGACCTACACTACAATATAATGGTTGGACGAGGACACCTAGGCCAGTACCTAGGACACATCGGCCAATGCACATTGAAGACCCAAGGACAAGTACACCTTAGCCATTACCAAGAAGCCAAGACACATGTGTCACTACTACAGTAGGGTCCACACAAGCAAAAAGACAAATAATAGAAGGAGAAACAAACATTAGGAAACCCTAAAATGAGGTAATCTTAGGACACCCAATCACACTTCTAACTTGAGCGTTGGAGTGTCTTTGCAGGCACCTCATCCACCTGGGACACCCAGTCATGCTGGATGAGGACATGACGACACATCAAAGTAGAGAATATGTCAACCCGAGGAGTTCCCCTACGAGGCTCCCCCACCTGGGTCATATCACCCTCATAGGAAGAGAACATCTAGGCATATGTAGTGAAGAATACTTGTTACCTAAAGAACTAAAACAGAGTAGACACTAAAGCTACCTGATATGTCCTGGCCTAGACAGAAGACTTGTGTATCTTTAGGTATATCTAGGCCCACTAGGAACAACTATGAAATGGCAACAAAAGTGAATACTCCATAAAGTACTCACCTTTGACACAAGAGTACAATATTTATTAAGGAGGAAATAGAAAATAGAAGATAGGTCCAACTAGTAAAACAATTTGCAATCTACTTAGATGAATTATTGTATAAACGTAAAAAATTTCAAAAACTTCACTTGTCAAATTCATGTATGTTTGTTACATGGAAACACACTTCACGATTTTCACATGTATACACTCAAATATTGTCATCACCTCATCTATTACATTTAAACTTCACGATTTTCACTAAACATTTAAACATTCACATGACATCTCAAATATTGTCATCACCTCATCTATTACACATAAGTATCTTTATTGACATTGTTCTACTACTTTTGAAAAACTCGTGCGTTAAATGTGACTTATATTCTACACCTATTATGTGTTAGGAATCCAAGTGTGAGTCTCACATTGGCTAGAAATGAGAAAGTAGAGCACTATATAAGGATAAAGACCCATAAACCTATTGCCTTAAGGTTTTGGGTTGAGAGTGGTGTCAATGTCTTATGTGGTTGGGCTCAGGTCTCAAGGTGTTTGTTCTCCCCATTGAAACCCCCTCCTTTATAAGTTCTAACAAGTGGTATCAGAGCCGATAGTTAAAACTGGCTCAGACGAGTGCAATATGGTCCTAGTATCGAAAGTCTTCCTGACAAGGGTCATAGGTAAGCGTGTCCCATTAAGAAGAACGATGGTACAAAAAAGGGCAGAAAAGGAACACTCATGGTTGGTTGGGAATGCTTTCGCTGGAGGGGAAGTGTACCAATGTGGTTAAAGGGACTCACCCTTGAGGGATAGATTATTAGGAATCTAAGTGTGAGTCCCACATTGGCTAGAAATGAGAAAGTAGAGCACTATATAAGGATAAAGACTCATAAACCTATTGCCTTAAGGTTTTGGGTTGAGAGTGGTGTCAATGTCTTATGTGGTTGGGCTCAGGTCTCATTGGTGTTTGTTCTCCTCAATGAAACCCCCTCCTTTATAAATCCTATCAAGAACGTAGGCATACACATTGTACGCCGAACCACGTTAAATCCTCTATGTCTATTTTTCTCTCCTTTATTCTTTCCTTTATTGCCTTGTTCCTAACATTTGGTATCAAGAGTCATTTTTCTTAGTATGCTCTATGGTTGCAGCACTGTCTGATCTTCCACATCAGAAAAGATTTGGTTTCTATTTTTTCTTCTTGGGGACCTTAGTTTAGATAAGTAGTGGGAGCTTTGATCAAAAGCTGCAACATGAGCTTTGGTCAAAAACCGTAGCAGGAGCTTTGGTCAAAGGCAGCATGAGCTTTGGTCAAAGGCAGCAGGAGCTTTGGTCAAAATTCGTAGTAGGAGCTTTAGTCAAAGGCTGCAGCAAGAGCTTTGGTCAAAGGCAGTAGCAGCTTTGGTCAAAAGCAACAGGAGCTTTCGTCAAAAGCAGCAAGAGCAATTGCATTGGAAGAAGGGAAGGTGAGGATAGAGAAGTTTGATAATAGTGACTTCGGGTTCTGGAAGATGCAGATAGAGGACTACCTATATCAGAAGAAGTTGTATCTACCCTTAACAGGGCAGAAGCCAACCGACATGGGGCAGGCAAAATGGGATTTGTTAGATCGGCAGACACTCAGTGTGATCTGGTTGACATTAGCAAAAAATGTTGCGTTCAACATCATGAACGAGAACACAACCGTAGATTTGATGAAGGCGTTGTCAAATATGTATGAGAAGCCATCTGCAGCCAATAAAGTGTATTTGATTCGCAGGCTAGTCAACCTAAAAATGGGTGAAAGTAACTCGATTACTAATTATATTAGTGAATTTAATACAATTATTGCGCAATTGACATCAGTGCAGATAACATTTGATGATAAGGTGAAAGCATTAATTTTATTATCATCTCTTCTGGAAATTTGGAGTGCAACTGTTACTACAGTTAGTAATTCTACAAGTAATAGTAAGTGAAGCTTGATAACATCTGTGACTTGATCTTAAGCGAAGATGTTCGCAGAAAAAGTTCAAGGGAATCTTTCAGTTCTAGCTTTGGTTCAGCATTGAGTATTGAAACTAGAGGAAGAAGTAGCCAGAAAGGTCGTAATCAAGGCCGAGACAGATCAAAGTCTAGAGAGAAATCAAAACCAAAATTCCAGAATGATATCACTTGTTGGAATTGTCAGAAAAGGGGTCACTTTACAAATCAATGTAGGGCTCCAAGGAAGAACAACAACAACAAGAGGCCAGATGATGATCAATCAACAAATGCAGCAACTGATGAAATTGAACATGCACTATTATGTGGTCTAGATAGCTCTATTGACTCATGGATTATGGACTCAGGTGCATCATTTCATACTACACCTTCCTTAGAATTATTATCTAACTATGTTCCAGGAAAGTTTGGGAAGGTCTACCTTGTAGATGGGAAATCTCTCTATATTATAGGAAGAGGTGATATAAATATCAGAACCTCTAATGGAAGTGTGTGGACTTTAAATAATGTTATACATATTCCTGCCTTAAAGAGAAACTTAATATCTATAGGGCAGTTGGATGATGAGGGGCATTACACCACCTTTGGAGATGGACATTGGAAGGTAATGAAAGGTAATCTTGTTGTTGCTCGTGGAAAGAAGCAAGGATCTCTTTAAATGATTGCAGATGAGGATATGATATCAGTTGCAGAAGTTGGCAACAGTTCCTCTTTGTGGCATCAGAGGCTTGGGCATATGAGTGAGAAAGGAATGAAGCTCATGGTCTCAAAAGGTAAAATACCTAACTTGAAGCATGTTGACGTTGGACCTTGCGAACATTGTATCTTTGGAAAGCAGAAAAAGGTTAGCTTCTCCAAAACAAGTAAGTCGTCTAAAGTTGAAAGACTAGCACTAGTGCATACAAATGTTTGGGGGCCAGCTCCAGTGAAATCTGTAAGACCCGGGAAAATTAATTAATTAAATAATTAATTAATAAATGCGGGTAGAAGGCGCCTTTATGGCATTAATTGTTGTTTAATGTGCTTGGTCCTGAATTTCTGCAATAAACGACCAGTATGGTCAAGTTAATCCAAGACCGGATGAGAGCAACTCATAGTAGGCAAAAGTCCTATGCAGATAAGAGGAGATGGCCACTTGAGTTTGATGAAGGAGACCATGTATTTCTCCGGGGGACGCCAACCACAAGTATCGGAAGGGTTCTTAAATCAAGGAAGTTGACTCCGAGGTTTATAGGACCTTATCAGATTACACGGAGAATAGGAACAGCGGCATATGAGATCGCTTTACCACCTCACCTATCTAACTTGCATAATGTATTCTATGTCTCACAGTTGAGGAAATACATTGTGAGTCCAGATCATATTCTAGAGTCAGACGAGGTGCAAGTACGCGAAGATCTGACTATGTCAGTTGGACTGGTTCGCATATTGGATACTCAGGTCAAGCAACTGAGAGGCAAGGAGTTGAAGACGGTGAAGGTCCTCTGGGACGAGGCAACCCAGGAGATGACTTGGGAGATGGAGGATCTCATGAGGAAGTCTTATCCTCACCTCTTTGCTGGTAAGTCCTATTTTCGAGGACTAAAACTTTTAAAGGCGGGGGAATTGTAAGACCCGGGAAAAATTAATTAATTAAATAATTAATTAATTAATAAATGCGGGTAGAAGGCGCCTTTATGGCATTAATTGTTGTTTAATGTGATGTGGAAGAGTACTAGCTCAAATGGTTGGGATTACTTATTTTGTGTGAGAGGACTTAGGTTTGAGTCCTATGTATGCCAATTATATGTTATTATTTTATGATTTATTTTTAATAATATGTAGGAGTATGGAATTTGTAATGTCAACTTATGTTGATTTGTGTATATCACCAAATATGAGTTGGCATAGTGGTTGTGTTGGACATTATGAGTGGAGGGTCATGAGTTCAAACCTTGGTAGCAGAACTTAACCTTTATTTTTACTAAATTTGGTTTAGAGTGAATGTGGAAAGGTAAAGAACCTAGAAAATGGGGCAACGGGGGAAGGGTTTTGGCATTATGGTGAACTGAGGGAGTTTGGGTGCTGACCTTTGTGTGTGTAAATTACTTGAATTGGGTATGGTCCTGTGGAACTGTTATCCTCAATTGATTCTATATGCTTGTGGAAATTCATGATAAGCCTAATGTGATTGGGAATTTGGGGTAAATTGATGTAGTTGTAGAGTCTTACATGTTTTGGGTGTCAAAAATGAGGGTTTTGGGTAATGTAAGTGTGAATTGTGCTTTAAACTGGGATTATTTTGGGTCTGAATTATGCGTACATGTTTGGTGTATGATTCTCCATTGTTTGGCATAAATTGGAATGTGGTTTGGGTATGATTTTAGATGGTTTGTGTGCGTAAATAGAGGGAAACTCTGCAAGTCTCGCCCAAGCGAGGTTATCTCGTCTAAGCGAGAGTTGCAAAACCTCATTTTTGGCTCTGTATTGCACTTCTCGCCTAGGTGAATGGTTCCTGGTTTGAGCGACAGACAGTCTCGCTTAGGCGAGAGTGGCTCGCCTAAGCGAGGTCGCAAGGAAGTGTACGCGTGTTGAGCGCGACTTCTCGTTCAGGCGAGGAGTTTAGCGTGTTGAGCGAGCCTGGTCTCGCTTAGGCGAGACGACTTCGAGACGACTTCGCCTAAGGGAGATAATGTGGTCATGTGTGATGTTTTTGCATGATTTGTAGCTCAAGCGAGAATGATTTGAGTGTTTGGGCGAGAGATGATCTTGCCTAGGCGAAAGGATCTCGCCTAAGCGAGATAACGTACTGTGGTCACTGTTTTAAGCTCGCTCAGGCGAGGTGAGCTAGCCTAAGCGAGGCTGATGACTTAGCTTGGGCGAATGTCCTTGGCTTAAGTGAGTTTATGCGAGTACTATGTTTTTATGTGCTTGTGAGTGTGTTTTGGCTGTGTTATCCTAAGGATAGGATGTGTGTGCATGTGGTGTGGTGTTTGGGCTTCAAGGACTAAGTCCAAGAGGGGTCTGGGATGTGCTTGGTGGTTGGATACATGATGGGCATGGAACCGATTGAGTTTTCGTCGGCTACTAATGGGCGAGGAGTCCTTAGTATGGTGATTGCATGTGTCGGGCGCACGATGGGCAAGGAACTGTGATGTTCCCGTCGGCTACTATTGGGCGAGGAGTCCATAGTATGGTGATTGCGTGCGTGCCAGGGTCCAAGTTTTGAGGCTTGGATGTTTTTACTACAGGCGAGGAGTCTGTAGGGCAGGACTATGAGCTGGATAGGCTCATAGGGTTGGACCACGAATGAGTTAGTTTCGTGGGAGCACAGGGAAGTCCCAAGACTTAGTTCATGCATATGACTCATGTAGGACTATGAGGTCATGGTAGGGTGATTTGGAAAGTATGAGAATTTTAATTATGTTATTTTGGGTTGGGGAACATATTTATTTCATATATCTGTTTATATTTTTATTGTGCATAGCTCACCCTATCTGTGTGTGTATGGCGATGATCGGATAATTTGTTATTCGGGAGCAGATGTTGTGACAGGTGAGCCAGGAGATGCTTAGAGACGAAGAGCATGGGCTACTTGGGTTTTGTGAAGCATTTTTATTTTTGGTTTTTGATGTAACTTTAATATTGCTGGACTATATTAATTTTTGTACAGAACGATAGTGAACTTAGGAATTATGTTACAGTTACTATCTTTTTTAAATTTCCCGCGCTTTTGAGAAATAGTTTATATTCAATACGGTATTTATTTTAATTGATATTTTATTTATTAAAAATTAATAATATTCCTTAGGGATGTTACAAAATCCCTTGGAGGTTCACAATATTACCTCACCTTCATTGACGACTCTATAAGAAAGGTATGAGTTTATTTTCTTAAAAATAAATCTGATGTGTTTTCTGTGTTTAAAAGGTGGAAACAGGTGGTTGAGACTCAAATAGGTTTAAAGATTAAATGTTTGAAGTCTGATAATGGTGGAGAATATGACAGTAGTCAATTCAAGGAGTTTTGTTCAGAGAACGGGATCAGAATGATCAAGACGGTTCTAGGAACACCAGAACAAAAAGGTGTGGTAGAAAGAATGAACAAAACCTTGAATGAGAGAGCAAGATGTATGAGAATCCAGTCAGGATTACCCAAGGTATTTTAGGCAGATGCAATAAGCACAACAACCTATCTCATAAACAAAGGACCATCAGTTCCTTTAGGCTATCAGTTACCTGAAGAAGTATGGTCTGGAAATGAGGTAAACATTTCACATATGAAAGTTTTTTGGTTGTGCTTCATATATTTTGTTGAACTCTAATAGTAGAGATAAATTGGACCCTAAGGCAAAGCGATGCTATTTCATTGGTTATGGATCTGACATGTATGGCTACAGGTTTTGGGATGACCAAAACAAGAAAATTATTATAAGTAGAAATGTTACTTTTAATGAAAACATGTTCTATAAGGACAGGACAGCAGAATTTGAAAAATGCAAATAAACAACCATAGCAGGTATCATTAGAAGAAATTTCAAAAAGTTACAGAAGGCAGAATACAGAAGTAGAGCCTGAGTCAGAGTATGGGTCAGAACCTGAACAAATAGTAGAGTCAGTAACTCCTGAATTATCGACTAAAAGGTCTAGCAGAACAATTGTAGCACCACAAAGGTATTCTCCTTCATTTCATTACTTGTTATTGACTGATGTTGGTGAGCCAGAGCATTTTGTTGAGGCTATGCAGGGAGATGAATCTATTAAGTGGGAGCTAGCAATGGAAGATGAGATAAAGTCTCTTCAGAAGAATAAGACATGGTCTTTAACCAAGCGTCCAGAAGGAAAGAAGGTTTTGCAAAATAGGTGGGTCTATCGGTTAAAAGAAGAACCAGATGGCAGCAAACGATATAAGGCTAGACTCGTAGTGAAAGGGTTCCAACAAAGACAAGGAATTGACTTCACAAAAAATTTCTCTCCTGTTGTCAAGATGACTACCATTAGAGTTATTTTGAGTATAGTAGCTGCAGAAAATCTTCATCTAGAGCAGTTAGATGTGAAATAAACACTGGGAAGAAATCTTTATGGCACAACCAAAAGGTTTTGAAGTACAAGGCAAAGAGAAACTTGTATGCAAGCTTCATAAAAGTTTGTATGGATTGAAACAAGCACCGAGACAATGGTAAAAGAAGTTTAATGAGTTTATGAGAAACTCAGGATTTCACAGATGTGAAGAAGATCATTGTTCTTACGTGAAAAAATATGTTAACAACTATATTATTCTTGGCTTGTATGTTGATGACATATTGATAGTTGGTGCTAATATGGCAGAAATTGACAGGTTAAAGAAACAATTGTCAGAAAATTTTGAAATGAAGGATCTTGGTCCAGCTAAGCAAATTCTTAGTATGAGAATTTCCAGGGATAGATCTGAAGGTATTCTAAACTTATCTCAGAAAAAATATATAGAAAAATTGCTTAGCAGGTTCAATGTTGGAAATGCTAAAACCAGAAATACACCTTTGGGAACTCACTTAAAGTTCTCAAAAAGGCAATCTTCTTAGACAAAAGAAGAAGAAAATCACATGTCTGAAGTGCCATATGCATCTGCAGCAGGGAGCTTGATGTATGCTATGGTTTGCACCAGACCTGACATAGCACATGCAGTGGGAGTTGTGAGCAAGTCTCTATTCAATCCCGAAAAGGAGCATTGGGAAGGCGTAAAGTGGATATTGAGATATTTGAAGGGCACTTCAAATATGCATTTTTCTTTCAGAAGAAGTAATCTCACTTTACAGGGGTTTTCTGATGCAGATTTGGGAGGTGATTTGGATGGTAGAAAGAGCACAACAGGTTACATTTTTACGTTGGGTGGCACAACTATCAGTTGGAAGTCTAAACTTCAAGGAAGAGTCCCCGTTTCAACCACTGAAGCTGAGTATGTAGCTATCTCAGAAGCAGCAAAAGAGATGATATGGTTGAAGAATCTTCTAAAAGAATTAGGAAAAGGGCAAGATGAATCTCCATTGTTTAGTGACAGTCAAAGTGTCATTTGTCTTGCTAAAAATCCAATTCTTCACTCCAGATGCAAGCACATTGAATTGAAGTATCATTTTATCAGAAACTTGATAAATGATGGAGACTTGTTTTTGTTGAAGATTCTAGGTGCAGAGAATCCAGCTGATATGTTGACCAAGACTGTCACAACAACTAAGTTGATGAGGCTTTGCGTTGCCTCAACTGGCCTTCAAGAAAATTGATGATGAAGGCACTACATTAGGTGGTAATGTAAATCAAACCTCAAGTGGGAGAATTGTTAGTATTATGGTGCTTGATTTAGTCCCATATCGCTTAGAATAATGAGATGCGGTTCTCTATTTTACTATATAAGAGACTCTATGTAAAACTTTGAGATACACCAGAAAAATCATACTTCCTAATGTAGTCGTGAACGTAAACATACACATTGTACACCTAACCACGTTAAATCCTCTATGTCTATTTTTCTCTCCTTTATTCTTTCCTTTATTGCCTCTTTCATAACATTATGAAGATTTTTGATAGATTTTGAAAAGTCATTGAACTTCATTCGTCCCCAGTATCTCAAAGACCTAAGTTATCTTCGTATCACAAGGTTAATTTCATATAATTTACAAGAAAAAAAATCTTTTTCATACCAATTCTTGTTTTAGTAATCTTTATTGACTTGTACTACTTAAATATATTTCTTTGTTTAAATATGAATATGTAGTATAATCTACGTAATGTCGTAAAAAAAATCATATTCAATATACGTCCCAAACTTAGTTACAGTCGGTTTAAAAGAAAAATGTATGTTTTAGTACTCTTCATCTTATAAAGATAAATATATATGTAAGGAGGTCTATTATAAAAGCTATTGTATAGGTCCAATCTTTGTTCTTCTTTTTTTCTATAACCAGAAGTCACAATGAATAATATTTAAAGTTAATAGTGTTAGGAGAAGATTAGGAAAAGCTAAAGAACCCTTACTGAATTAGCATGTGTGAATTAAGTTATGTTATTAAAATAAATAAGAAACCTAGCTCAAAAGATACTGCCACCCATATAAAAAAAATGAAGATCGATCATAATGCTATATAACAGCAACGCTGGGCCCAAAAAAGAAGATAATATTATTATGATGATGAGGAAAAGAAAACAAATATATCCATGAAATATTCTGAAAAGAAAGGATTCCATAAAGAGACAAGATAAAACACAGGATAACAGCAGATAAAACGGACCACCAATTGCCACGTATTAAACACCACACAAAAAACTTCTTTTTTCTCATAAATCTTATGTGCTCTAACATGGCAAAAAAGGAATCCCACTCTCCACTCCATACTTTTCAATAAATAAATTAATTATATTAAATATATGCATCTTCTCAATTACTGTAATCTAATCATACACATAAAGTAAACTATTAATGTTAATGCTGGATTTTACTACATTATGCGATTGATAATGAATGAATGAATTTTAAAATAGTTAGCTTAATATGAGACCAAAGATTATTTATAATTAGCTGATATAATCCTTATTAAAGTGGTAAAAACATTAAAAAAAGAACCATTTGCATATTAAGAATGGTTCCGCCAGCTAGCTTCACTTAAACTAATATATCTCTTTCACTTGTTTTGGGGAAAAAGAAAAGCTAATCTAATGTGTGTCCTTAATCTGATTAAGAAAAGATAATAATAAAATTAGACATATATGTACTAAAAAGAATATTTCTCATAATGTTATCATCACAATCAATGATCTAAGCTACAATTTTGAATTATATGCGTATCAAGTACATCACATGATAACTCACATTAAACCTTATTTTAAACATCTCTGTCCCCTCACCACACCTCTTCTCTTTCCTTTCTCTCTCTTATATTAATCACTTCCTCACACATTCACTGCAACAACGCCACAATTCACTTTTCCCTCTCACCGGAAAATGCCTCTCTCCTCCGCCACCGCTCCTCACTCTGCCTCATCCGCCGAGATCATGCTGTTCGGAGTCAGAGTCGTCGTCGACTCCATGAGGAAGAGCGTCAGCATGAACAACCTCTCCCAGTACGATCACCATCGCGATACCGCCGCCGCCGCCAAAGACGACGCCGCCGCCGCCGCCGCCGCCGGCTACGCCTCCGCCGATGACGCCGCTCCGAACAACTCCGGGAAAAACCGCGACCGCAAGCGAGGTCCGACCAACACCTTCTGGAACTCTCTGCCACGCTTTATAATTTATATAAATAAATACTTTATTGAGTATAATTGATTGTTCGCTCCGCCAAAAAAATTAGATGATTTTTCAAACTATACTTAAATACATTCCTGAGACCTAAATATGGAATATTAATTTTGATCGGTGAGAGAATCGTATCATATGAGGTATGTTAGTTAATCTAAGTGTTGTGTATTTTTTTTTTTTCATTATTTTTAATGTTAGGTTTGTTATATTATAGAATATATGAATGTTTATATCCGTTATTAATGTCGATTTTAATCACTGAGATTTAAGTAGGTATTATTGATACGAAATATTAATTTTAACCGGTGAGAGGATCTATGTTAGTTAATCTAAGTTTTGTATTTATTTTATTGGAAGTTGATTGTGGATTTGTTGTAGGATGAGTATGAATATGAATATGAATGTGATTATTGATTTGTTGCATTAAGAGAGTGTTGTTTGTGGATATTTGGGGATGATCAGGGATTCCATGGACGGAGGAAGAGCACAAGCTGTTCTTGGTTGGGTTGCAGAAAGTGGGGAAAGGTGACTGGAGAGGAATCTCAAGGAACTATGTCAAGACACGGACACCAACTCAAGTTGCTAGCCATGCTCAGAAGTACTTTCTCCGCCGTACCAACTTCAATCGCCGTCGCCGTAGATCCAGCCTCTTCGACATAACCACCGATTCGGTAAGTTCTGTTCAGGTAAAGTTTGATGTTAGTTCTGTACATGAAATTTGGTGCTCTGAGTCAACGCGTTATTAATCGATGTTGGTGGTGGGATTGAAATTTTAGGGTGCTTTCTTTTGCCGTGTTAGGAAAAACAAAGTATAGAAACCAAAGGAAAAGGGGAAGAAAAAAAGTTATGCCACTATTCAGGTTCTGTTGGGTATGTTAGATTGGTGGATTATTGTTTTCAAAAATACTATTATTTTTTAAAATTCGTTTATCTCTTTGGGGTACTCGGAGTGTTCCTTAAACAGTTCCGTGTTTTTCTGTTTCAATTTTGCAAGCAATTGGGAGATTGTAGTCTTATTTTCGCAGTGTTTGGGTTCAAAACTTCGAAATCGCAGTGTTTGGGAGACTTTCCTTGCAATTGTTTGTAAAAGGGGAAATGGAATAAAAAATGTTTTATGAAACCCAAAGAAACTTGTGCCATTTGGTTATGTATCTTATCTATACTTAATTAATTAATTAATTAATACAGTCCTTTGTTGTTGAAGAGAAACTCCAACCGAACAAAATCACGTGATTTCAGGCTTTATAGCCCAAGAAGTTAACTATTTTGAAAGAAACCTTTGTGTTATTTTAGAGTACCAATCGTTCAGTTTCCATGGTTTGGTACGGGAGGAAGACTTATATTTGGATGAGAATAAAGAAAAGGAAAAACAGTACGAGGAAAAAAAAAGAAAGAAAATGTTGTTTGGATGAATTAGTGAAAATGGATGGAAAAATTTTAATTAAATTCTTTTGATTGAAAAAAGGGTCATAAATATAAAGCAAGAGAATTGCATAATTATCATATCATTTTAGTGTTACAGATTTAAATTTAAATTAAATTGCTTATTAGAATTTTTTTTTTCTCAACTTCATCCAGTTCCTCTATTTGTGGTCCTTTATTCGACTATTCAAGTTTTTATTTGATTTTTTCACAATTTTTCTCTCTTTTTATTTAAATATGTGAAGCGTTAATTAATCGAATTGTTTTTGGTTTCTTATTCAAATATTTAAATCTTTTATCACCAATTATTCAAACATGTATACCCTGTTATGTTTCAACAACGTGAGTTATTTGTAATGATGTTATTAAATTTTTGGTCAGGTCTCTACAACCCCGATGGAAGAAGGAGAGATCCAGCATGAAGATAATGTGTCTCTTGTGCATCCCATGTACCCTGTTACGGGTGAAGGAAGCAACATTAACGGATTTTCAATGTTGCCTATGTATTCGAAGGACATTGCTGAAGCTGGGAATCCAATGAAAATACTTACTTTGGGACAAGGAAATAATGTGGAACAGAATGGGCCTTGTACTAAGCTAGTTTGCACAACACCCCCAATTGTTCCAGCGTCTGATATCACTGCCACCAGTTTAAGTTCAGTTGATCCACCAACACTGTCTCTCGGGTTATCTTTGTCATCTACTCAAAGACAAACTTCATCAATACATTCAGCTTTTCATTCACTCTCGCGTTTCAACAATGGAGATAGCGTCATAACCGTTGCTTAGAATGATTCAGAGACTTTGGATTCAGAGATTTTGATATCTCAGATCTCCTTGATGTTAAAGGATAAAAGATGTTAAAGGAAAGGACGATGAATTAGAGAAGGCAATAAGGTAATAAGTCACCAAATTGATCCTTCTGTTCCTTGTACAGACCCTGGAAAGGTCCTGTCATGGTTTTGTTTATTGTTTATTGCCTCTTTTTATGTTTGTAGTTACTATAACTGAAAATAACGAACTACTTCCTGTTAATTTTTAATCAATATAAATCTGGACTATACCCAAGAATGATCTCTAGCCCTTTTTGGGAGCAATTATATACATGAGTTTCATGTTGCCACTGTACGTCATCTGCTTTAGCAAATTGACTCATTTTTCTTGTTTTTTCTTAGTGAATTCATGACTTAGTTTCTGCCTGCTCTATAAGTCTTGAAATTGGCAATTGCATCATCCCTGTTAGTCCACAACATCCACAGATTCTTTACCGGTTATTTTGGTGCTGTTTTCTCCTTAGTATTAACGATATATTGTATTGTTATTTTAAATATTTTTTTAATATATTTTAAAACGTTAAAATTAAAGATAATTCATATATTATAAAGACGCAGTATAAAAATAACATAAAATAAAATTCAACAGAGAATCTAAATTGATATTAGTTGTTAATATTTTATTAATGAAGAAATTGAACTCATAATCTCTTTGATTCTTCTAAATTTTTCAAATCAATTTTATAACTCCGAAAAGTTAGTGGGTGCGATGCGAGTTTGACTACTCATCTTGTATTGTTGTGTGTCTTCTCACAGTTGCAAGCACCGTGCGGGCCAGGTTGTCAATTCAGTTATTCGACAAAAGAAGTGTCCTACATGTTAAGAACCTATAAATAATCATTTTTTTTTGGTTAATGTCATGGGTAGTTTTTGAGATGATGCTGTGAGATTTTTCCTTTTATTTTAAAGTGGTAACAATGCGTGAACACAAATATTGTGTCTAGATGCTAGATCCAATGTGAATTTTTTTTGTTTCTGTTAAGGTAACAATATCTTCTAAAGGAAGAAACCAAGGCATGTTGACCCAAAAATGTTTTTGTTCATACTAAGTTAATGTTTAAACTCCCTGAGTAATGCTCCCTTAATTATATGTAGTTTATTTCTTAATGTTGTCTTTTTTAATGTTTTATTTAAATAAGAAAATTTAAATTTACTGAGTTTTAATTATTTTATTAGATGAAATATTTCAATCAATCATTAAATATAAAAATTATTTAAATATTAAATAATTATAAGTAATTTACAAATATAAATGTTGATAATTGTCCACACCTAATCTCGTCCGGGTGAATAAATTTATTTTCAAAAAATAAGAAAAGGTTTTTAGTTAATAAAAAAATAAAAAAATGTGAAACAAAATTTTCTTCAAAGATTTTCAAACTTTAATTTAAAAAAAAAGAAAAAAAAAGGAAAGAAAGAAGGAAGAACCTAATTTGTTATCACACCCCTCTTTATGAGTCCAACAACTCAACATATCTTCTACCTTTATTCTGATAGAGAAATTAATGATTGATTTTAATAATTAGAAGCAATATTTCTTTTAAATGGTAAGAATCAATATTACTAATTGGGATATGATTTTGTGCTCTGATTTGTTAATGGTTAGAATCAATATTACTGATCTTGATTGATTTTGTGCTCTGATTTGCTCTCTATAATGTACTACTATCATGACCAATTCTTTCCTTATATTATTCATTCATTACAATTAAGGCTAGGATTGCATTGATATTGCAATATGTGAATATAAATACGTACTATGTCATATGAAGAAAACAGAAAAAGATAATTCTATACACTTCTCTAATTCTTTCCCATCACCACTCCCACATACACACCTCCTTTCTAATCTCTCTTAAAAAAAAACATATTGAGGGAGGTAGAAGAAAAGAAGAAAACATTCTCTACACTCTCTCTTCCTCTCATTACCATCCATATAGACACCTCTCCTCTTTATCTCTATTGGAAAAACAAACACAAATTAGAAAAGGAAGCAAAAACAAAAAAGAAAAGAGAAAAAGGTGAGGAGATATTGAAATTTTTTGTTAAGGTACGTCACTCTCAATTTTTTCTTTCAGCTTTTGATTTAGTTTTTTTCAATTTTCATTCTTTTTTTTTTAATCATAAAAAATATTTTTTCCCCTTTCTTTATTGTCTGCCCGGCCGCTCGCGTCGCATGATATCCAATTTAGACTTTTGCTTTTTCTAAAAATATATACAGATGATCTAAAAATAAAATATATCTTTCTTTGTTTACTCTTTTATATCTATTTGGTTACTCATGTCGCAATGACATCCACAACTACTCTAAAATAACTTAAAAAATATTAAAAATTTGTAAATGATTAAAAAAATAAAAAATAAAAGATTAGAAAAAAAAGAATTTACTTGAATTTACTTGAAAAAAAATAGTTTTGTTGTTTTCTGTACATTCTTTTATTAATATTTTTGGGGAAAATTAAATATTTTGAAAAAATCACATAACTTTTGCATATTTAATTAAAGGTACCATCTTAGGACAAATGTTGTGGGGCTGTTAATACCTTCCCCATGCGTAACCGACTCCCGGACCCAAAATCTGATTTTTCGCAGACCTTGGCTCTTTTTTATGGTTTTTCATAGATTCTTATAATAACTATAGTGGCGACTCCAAACTCTATTTTTACAAAATTTTTATTTTTAGTTCGTCGTCTCGTCGCGATTTCGGGTTGTGACAATAATTCTTGGTTAATTTTATTTTTTGATACAAAAATTTCAAGACTTTTTTGTTTGTAATTGACATAATCTCTAATCAATTGTATTCTTTTTTTAGTTTGTGCAAATCCTTTGAGCATCAACGGAAAATATTGGAGAAATCATCATCTTTTGTGTATGAGTCTCTCAAGTTATCAAAATTTAACATTTTGTTTAAGACTATTAAATAATGCATCGGGCATATCTCATTTTATTGTCATTTTCTTATTTATGTTTGATCACACAACAAAATTATTTGTATACCTTATTCATTAAGCGTTTTTCTGGTTAAGCTTACATTGAATTTTCAAAGATGGAAGGAATTCATGATTACTATTGATCATAAAACTCTTTTAGGAAAAAAAAAATGTATATTTTACAAAGTTCTAGTAAAAACATACAACTCTTTATCTCCCCAAATTTCCATAGAAACTATGTGGCTCATGAAAACTTCTTACTTCATTAATATTTGTAGGAATTGGTCAATCTCTAATTACTTTCACATTTTCATACCATTCATTTCAACTCCCTTGAAACTCACAACAAATTTTAGGAATACTACATGATTCATCTTAAATATGCATTTATCTTTATTAACAAATAATATTTCTTTCTTAAAGGTTTCAAACACTTTTTATATGATACATATACTCATATAATCAAAATATCATCAAAATATACAATAGAAAAAACTTGTCTACAATGTGTTAGGTGAATTTAAGCATGACTAATCACTCATAATTCAAACTTTGTTTTGAAAGTAGTTTAATATTCATCTCTTTCTTTAAGCCTTGTTTGGTTATATTTGTTTTTCAAATCAATATTGGAAACATGTTCAGGGTCCATACAATTCATTAAGTCTTGGAATTAGGGATGACACGATAATTCATGCACATACACCAACTACAACAATTCATGCACATACACCAACTACATTTTTTTTAAGAACAAGGATAATTGGCATATCACAAGTACTCTAGGTATATCTTACTCATTCACATTCAATCCACTCTTCTACTTGCTTTTGAATTTCTTAACTCTTCTAGGTTAGTTTTACTAGTTGGCATTGGCGGAACTTCAACAAGATAGAGGAGAGTCATGACTCCCCAAAAAAATTTAATTTAATTTTATATATTTTTAAATTATTTATAATAAGTTTAAGAAACAATTTCATTATTTTATTTATATATTATTTATTTATATATCTTTATTGTTTAAAAATAAAATAAAAACCAATTTGATAAATGTTGGTTAATAAAATTGATTCTTTTTTAATAAATCATCAAGAAAGTATAAGAGTAAAAAGAAAGATAAAAAGATATATCGGAAACGAAGATAGGAGAATAAATAGATTGAAGAACGCATTGTCACAATATTTCTCACGAATAAAGATTAATATTCTATTATGATTTATGTAAGAATGGGGATTTTGTGTTTTTCATTTGTAAATTTTTATTGATGTATCTTGGACTGTTTTATGAATTGTGTTACACATATTGAATAACCTTGAATTGGAATAAATTAAAATACCTATGTTGCGTGAATTCAATGAAATAGAAAGATTAGAAATTAAAAAATGCTACGATAATTACTTTGTGAAAATGGTTTAAGTAGAGAAAATGTAGAGTTTTTATTTAATTAGAAAAAAATAATTTATATATAACAAAAAAATCTAATTTGGTACCTCTAAGTTTTTTGTCAAGTTTCACCAATGCAAGTTGGTCTATTTAGCAAAGAAAAACTAGGGATAAAGTCAATTTGATGTTATATTAGAGGTGGTAACCCATTTGGAGGATCTTCGAAAACATTCTCAAATCACACCAAATATTCTTACCAGAAAGGAGTGTGCTCTCATGAGGTGAAAAAGTGACATTTCTAAGAAGTCAAGCTTTAACGTTCAAGAATTGAACATTAAGTTGTTACTGAGATCCATCTCTAAATGATTCTCTAACACTAAAGATAGTAATAATTATAAAACTTATAAAATATGTAAGTATTAATATGGGTGAGAAAGAAATTGAGTTAGTGCTTCCTGTAAAATCAATATGTCTTTATAAGTTTTTTAGTCTATGCTAAAATATTAAAAAAAATAAGTAAGACAAATAAGACAAATTATACCTAATTATATAATATATAATTAGTTAATAAGAAATTTGTAGTTTAGTTAGTTATAACCAATTATGAGAATAAAATCTTTTCTTAGGAGCAAGGAGTTTTGGAATCTAGTGGATGAAAGCATTTCCACACTCATAATTGGATCAGGACCAAGTGGTGGAATCGACAAATCTGTAATAAAAGTCACTTTTTATGCCGGTTATACCATACGTGAATGGGTTTTGTTGATCGAGGTCGTACTCTATTGACTTAAGAAAAGTAGGTTTAGAAGATGACACCTCCGCTAATTGTCAAATCACGTCTATCTCAAAATTATCAAGTTCCTCAGTGCTAGCAAAAGAGCTTTGAGACTTCCCGTCTGAGGATAGAATGTGAATCAATAATGAATGCGATGATCAAAGAAGCGGCTAGACATAGGTCAAAGGTACAATTGCTACCGCTAGTAAAATTTCCTTGCTTTACTAACGAGCTAACCTACGAACCGTTCCATGGGCTACATAAAGAAACAAGAGTAAAAGACAACATAGACGCTATACTACACAACACAAGCAAATACCAAGATAGAAAGTGCCACTTTTTAAGTTGGTTATAACCACAACCGACATAAAAAATGATGTTTTCTTTTATTGCAAATTTATTTGTTTCCCAACCACTCACATAAGAAAACTTGCATATATAATATAACCAGTCCACACCAGAATTGCAATACATTACCAGATCATCAACTATAATAACCACTTTGGAATAAGTTACCAAAACCCTAAAAGAGTGAGAAGAGCACAGATAATCCTAATGGTGTGTTTGGATGAGGTAATTTAAGAGATTAATTCATTTATTTAAAATTTTTGAATTTCTTTAAAGTAAAATGACTTGTTTAGATGAGAAAATAAAAAAGAAATTGAAATTAAGGAATTTTAAAAATGTATTTCAAATAAATAAAATAATAGAATTTCAAATTCACTCAAAAAAGAAGGAAATTGAAATTCTCCAAGTTGTGAAATTCTTCATTGGTTAGATAAAAGATGGCTAGGCCTGACTTGACCGAATGACTAGGACTAACTCGACCAAATTCAGTCAAATTTCGCTCGATGATGACTTGGCCGAAATTCGGTCTGGACTAACTCGATCGAATTTGGCCAAATTTCGATTGGAGCCGACTTGACCGAATTTGACTAAATCTTTATCTAGGGCCAACTCGATCGAAACTTGGTTGTGACTAACTCGATCAAATTCAGTCGGGGCCGTCTTGACCGAGTACAACCAAATTTTGGTCGAGACCGACTTAGCTGAAATTCGACCGAGTTGACTCGATCGAATTTGGTCAAATTTGGCCGAGTTGATTTTGACTGAAATTCAATCAAGTCAACCTTGTCCGAAATTGGACCGCATTTGGCTGAGTCGACCTCGGCCAAATTCGATTGAGTCGATCTCAACCTATACCAAATTAGATTGAATTTATGCTGACAGAAATTTGGTTGAATTCGATTAAGTGAACCCCATTGAAATTTCATCTAATTTAAATTTTTTAAGTTGAATAATCTATTTTCTAAATTTAATTTAAAATTTTATATATTAAAATAAATATTATTAAAATAAAAATTTATCTCATAAAAAAATTTAATTATTTTATCGAAACAAAAAATTAAAATGTGTGATATTTGAATTACTCTGTCAAAAAAATATTTAAAAAATTAATAAAATTCAATTAAAAAAAATTCAAATACAATAAATTTTAATTTCTTGATTGAAATATTTTATCCAACCACAAGATAAAAGAGCTACGCGCGAGCCACCGGAGTACGATAATGAGAGTAACCATTAGATGATGATGCATTTTGATATGCAAGAGTGAAACCAAGTACTTATCTTATTGTTCGTTGAATGTGAAATATGATGGAGATAAAATAAATATACGAAAAATTGAGTATAATTTGATAGAGGATAAATGTTGAAAAGAAGTTTAAAATTCATCAGTAATACTTTTATGTTTTTTTTTTTTAATCTATTTTTAACCTATTTATTGCATACCTATTTTTACTATCCATAAATTGAATACCTATTTTTATAAATAAATAAATAAATATCGTGCTTTCCACTCTATTGTTACTTTATTTATTTTGTTAAGGTGTGTGAGACGTTTTGTACCCGACCCGCGCCCAAAAACTAAAAAATCAAAACCCAATTTAGTTTTAAATTCAGGCAACGTTGATAAATCAGGGAAGAGCCCTCGCGTTCTTCAAACTCACTCAATCACCCAGCAGGTAGGGTTCAAGAATCCGTTGTCGTTTTCATGCAATGCACTGTTCCATTTATTTTTAATGAAGAAAAGTTATCTTGCAGTTTTGCAGAGAGAACAGAGATGGATTATGACCCTTCACCAGACTTATACATTTCGGAGCAATTGGTTAGAGGTTGCTGAGTCCATTGCTTACAGTTCAATGCCTCTCGTTGCTCTTATACGTGCCAAGAACTCTGGGAATCCAAATCTCATTCTTGGAACTATCTTTATTAGAAATTATTTATGAGATATTACAAGATAAAATTAACTTGTACCTAATTTAAAAATAAAAACTTAAAGAAATTACATGAGATAACTTCTAGAAATTATGTTGTGTATATAAGCTAATTTTTATTTATTTTTTATTCCTTTTCTCTTATCTATGATGACGAAGAAACTCGATTTTAGTTATATCAGGTTTATTCTAATTTACTATAGAGTACTTTACCAGTTACTATAAATGAGTAATACTTTTAGTTCAGTTGAGTTTAGTGCATTATATGAATATCTACAAGTATGTCTGAAATATGAAGAGTACGAATTATTTTGGCTGTACAGGAATTCATCAAATTTAAATACAAGATCTAATAAATGTAATAATTAATAATTACTATTCATTTTAACGAATTTACAACTCCCAAATATATATTGAAGGAACAATTCTTTTTTTGTTTCGGATTCCATTTATCTTTCACAAATAAAACAGTAATATTGTCGTTTTTCTTAAATTTTACCTAAACCTCTTTAGGATAAGTAGTATTTTCGGGGCAATCAAAAAATATGAAGTAAGTCTTGGTTTCGGCAAATTTGAATCTTTAATACGAAAGATATTAAACTGTGAAAATTACTGTTCATTCAGAAAGACATTCCTCCAACTATTTTTCTCGTGAAAGAAAGGTTATTTTATTAATGATAAAAAAATGAGTTTAATTTCTGTACATTGTTAAGATAAAAAAAATTTATATTGTCAATTATTAAAAAAAGTATTGTTGGTGTGATTTAAAGGTGATTATTTTAAAACAATATTTTATTAGACATGGTAATTTGTAATATAACCTTTTTGAAAATTTAAGCTAGAAGAGATAAAGATTTATTCAAAATAGAGTATAACTCCAAATTTATAAATATGTCATAGATAAATTATGGCTTCATTTTGTAGTATAATAATATAAAATAATATAGGCTGAGAGCATATGTTAATAAATTCATTCAGTATTCTGTTTTTACACAGTACCTTAATATTCCTGATAAGATTGACCTTGTAACATTTAAATCTTTGAATGGTAGTTGTAATGACTAGCAGCTGTGAATGAGAAGTGTGAAGAAAAATGGTGTAAGAAGAGTTTGGCAATGGGAAAAGGAAGAGGTATCTGTTTTTGTAATTTGGGAACAAAATTGGGAGAGGCATGATAGACCGTTATTTCAGGTAATTGTCTGCCTAACAGCCTCCATTGGTTTTAATTTCTTCTATTTACGGCTAATTGAGTTCCACCTTTCACATTCTCTTTTCTTTCCTTTGCAAACGTGCCACTGAGAGAGACACACGCTGAGAGAAAGATCTTGGTCTCATCCCCAACCAAGGTCATGATCTTCCTCCTTCTTCCCACATTCTAAGTTCCTATCTTTTTCTTTCTTAATCCACACCCACCTTTTATTTTATTTTTTTGTTTGATCTTCGGCACCATCAAAGATTACAGAAGCTTTGCTGTTTTGTTGCATTGATCTGCATGCTGTTAATAAGGACAGAGAAAACAAAATAAAAACAAAAAAACAGAAAGGAAAGAGAGAAAACTACCAAAATGGCTACTCGATCATTTTCTACTTTTGTTGAGCAAGAAATGGGGAGGTTCACACATTTTGTGATCTATGTGTTGCTTGAATGGGTGCTGATATTCATACTCTTCCTTGACGGTTTTCTTGCATTTGCGGCCAATGAGTATGCAAGATTCTTTGAATTGCATATCCCTTGCTGGCTGTGCACCAGGTTTGATCATGTTCTGGTTCACAGAAATCATGATTTCTATTACAATGAGTCTGTTTGTGAGGCTCACAAGAAGGACATGTCGTCTTTGGCGTTTTGTCACAATCACAAGAAGCTCTCTGACATAAGGAAAATGTGTGAGGGGTGCCTTCTTTCATTTGCAACGGAGAAGGAATCGGATTGTGACACATACAAGTCCCTTGTGGGAATTTTGCACAAGGATTTGGAGTGCTTTGTTCAGGATGGCCAACCGATTCAGTTGAGTTTGAAGGATGATGGGTTCATGCAGGTTGACAGACTCAACAACCAAAGGTGTTCTTGCTGTGGAGAGCCTTTGAAAATGAGGACTACCAATGCAAAAGTGAAGCACTCCTCATCGTTTGCGCGAGCCCCGAATCCTTCACCGCGAGCTTTTCCATTTTCATCAAAAAATGACGATTCTCATTCTCTGGAATTGCCTCACATGAGGTACAAAGAACTAAAGTTTATGTCATATCACGATTCCGAGCTTCAGGAGGATGACTTCAATATAAATAGTCCGAATGTTAAATGTGAGTATATGCAAAACTAGATTTTCTTTCTTTGGAGTTTGCTTTAAATGTTACATGTAAACTAGAATTTCCTGATACCATGCTTCTGTAGATTATAACAAAAAATGATATCTTTCTGGCTGCACAAACACATTGTCTGAATAATATTAAGACAACTTCATCATTGGGGCAACAAAAAACTTTATTGTTATTATTTCATTTAATTCTACTCTTGATTACTTGTGCCAATAGACACTGAACATTTACTCATGACAGAAAACGTGGTATCTTTTAATTGTGGTATAAAATAATGATTTTGTTCCATACAGTAAGGGACGACCACAAATCTATCTCAATGCCTCCTGTATTGTCAGAACTTGATGATCTGAATGATGAGTCCAGCAAATTCACCCCAACTTTTACAAGGGGCAATAAGTTCTTTGGTATCCCACTCACCGATTCTGCAAACAACAGTCCCAGATGGACTTACAGAATTAGCAGGAAATCACCACTGGAAAAGACAGAATTTGCCTCTGAGTCTAATGAGGTAACCCAAAGTGACTTTGATGATGCCGTCTTAAGCAATTTGAACAGACAAGTTCGTTTGGATCGCAAATCACTCATGGCTTTGTACATGGAGCTAGATGAAGAAAGAAGTGCTTCAGCTGTTGCTGCCAACAATGCAATGGCCATGATCACCCGGCTACAGGCTGAAAAGGCAGCGGTGCAAATGGAGGCTTTGCAGTATCAGAGAATGATGGAAGAGCAGGCTGAGTATGATGAAGAAGCCCTGCAAGCAAGTACTGAAGAAGTGCAAGCTTTACAAGCTGAATTGGAGGTTTATAAGAAACAATATGGATGCTTAGCAGAAGGAGTTATCTCGTCCCTTCGTAACAGCTCTTCATTTAGGTTCAATGAAGGTCATGATAATCAAGTTGCGTCATCTCAGACAGAAAATGGAGGGATAAGACACAGTGAATCAGTCAAAGCTTTTAAAGCAGAGAGAGCACATCTTCTTGGCCGGATAAAGAAAGTAGAAAGTAGAAATCCCTTTGAAGAAAGTGGAGTTTATTCCTCCTTACTGTCTAGCTCTGACAGTGTTAATAATTTAGACAATGAGAAAGGTAACATAGCAGGCATGCCTTCATGAATAGCTAGTATTGTAATTCTATAACTATTAGAGATAACATTTCCAAAGCTACATTACCACATTAGCCCTTGAGAAATTTGGTTCCTAAGTTACTGCCTCAAGGATTTAAGCTTCCATTACATTAGTTCTCCAAAGATTTTGATTTTGTTTGTAAAAACTTATCTGTAAACACTTATCTGTATACATAATCTCATTTTAACTTGTGAAGAAACTTATTTCATTTATGCTTCTTCTTTTTCTCCTCTAGTGGAACTTACGCAGAAGCTTATTCAAACTGGATCATTGTCACAAATTTCTACTAGTCACCATCTTGCATAAAGATACTATGGCGACATTATGCAGATAAAAACTAACTTGATAACAATTTATAGAAGACTAATATTGTAACATTTAGATCATCAGAGGACTAATTTTTTCACCAATTTGAGAAAACATTGTGGGGATACAACAAGTGACTCTGAAGGACAAATCTGGGAGGATTTGTCTACCATTGTGCTTATTAACATTCCTAACAATGTTTGTGTTGTAACAGGAAAAGGAGGCGAAATCTTTCTACCAAAAGAACTGTCTTTTCTTGCTGAAAGAGTGAAGGCTCTAGAAGCCAACAGTGGGTTCTTAGACCTTGTTTCCAATAAAGAGGAGAAAGATGGTGAAGGTACCAAAATTTTGACAGAGATATCACAGAATCTAGAGAAACTCAGTCACCTTGTTATGAACTCCTCTGAGGTAGACAGTGCATGATGCCTATTTTTGTTTTATAGTAACTGGCCCTTTAAGTGTTGATGAGGCTCAGAATGAAGATAATTGAACTTCATGAGGCTCAGCCTATAATAGAAAGACCAGAAAAGTCTTCCTTGTGGTAAAGATTCCGAGTTATTCTGATACTAAAGGTTCTTTGCCAAATGGCAGCTCAAGTGTTGAAAGCATGAAAGACTTTCTTATGCCTCAAGAATGTCCCTGTAAAATATTTAAATTGCTCTCTGACCATGTCTTGTAATAGGTTTTTAAGATCCCCATTTCTAGGCTTCTCTAGCTTTACTAGGATCATTTGGACAAACTTGTCTAGGGTTTGCTTGTTTATAAAACTATTATTGTCAACCTTTCCGTTTCTTTTTTATTATTTAGTATGAACTTCTCTCATGGAAGAATTGTAAATTTTGTATTCCATTCAAATAGTAAAACATTCATAAAAACTCACCTCTACTATTATGACAAGTTATTAACCCTTTTTCGCAATGAATAACCAGCCGTTTTCAAATTATCAACATGGTTTTAAAAAATAAAATAAAACAAAAAATATTATTAGCTCTAACCATTTGCATAAGGACGCATAAAAAACAAATGAATGAAGGAGTGGGGAAAAATAATATAAATAAATACAATTTATTTTAATGAAGAATAAAAGTGAGAAAAAAGTATGCGAACGAAGATGATAATTGCACAGTGTTGCTCTAGAGCAGCGTTTGGACAATTGAGGATGAGCTCCACCACCACTCCCACCCACGACGATCTCGACGCCGTTTTTAAACAAAAGCGCTTAATCCGAACGCAGGTCAGAAAAACTCTCAAGTCCATTCAACCCTCCCTCAGATCTCACCAAGGTATCACAAATCTGAGTCTAAGACACTGTTTGTTTCACGGATTAAAACTTCTCTCTGTATATTCAACTTTTCACTATTTTCCAGATAACGCCGTTCAGGACATTGTTCTCGAAGCTCCCTGGTTCAAATCCAGTCGCAGGCTTTGCGCCTACATAAGCTGCGCTGCGCTACGCGAAGTCGACACATTTAAAATCTTGTCACAAATTTTGCAACATAATGGTACTAATTGTCGGAAAAACGCAGTAATTCGTATTATGTGCTTTTTCTTGAGAAGCTGTTGTTGAGCTTTTGAAGCGCTTGCTCCGAATATTGTGGAGTGTGTGCAGGTGGGAAAAAGCTGTATGTGCCGCGCGTGGAGGATAAAAATAGTCACATGCGAATGCTCCACATATCGCGAATTGATGATCTGGTTGCGAACTCAATGGACATCTTAGAACCTGCTCCGGTTGATGCTGATGGAAATGCGCGTGAAGATGGTACTTCTCTTGCCCCTTTTTGCTTCTTGGTTTTTGAGTACATAGAGCTAAGGTGTTTATACAATCATGTACGTGAGTTTGTTGATTTTTATGGCAAGAAGCTTGCTGGTTTTGTTCTTTTTCATTGACTACTAAACTCGTGATTAGAAATGGATCCCTGCATTCGCCCATTCATCAATTGGAACAATTGGATGAAGATCAAACAGTGTATATTTAGCATGATACTTTAAGTGAGATTTATTGATATAAAATGAGTCGCTTGATCTTCGTCCAACCATTTTGTTTGGTTTTGATCTTCTTGCTGCTTTTCAGCATTTTTTTTAATTTGCAGTTGTGGTTGTGGCTTAGTTGTGATTTTAAATAGTGGAAAATTGCAATCAAATGCAGCTAATTTTGGCCGGGCTTTACTTACCTTTCGGCCGAGGAAGATTAGTCTGGGGTGAAACCTTTTGACGCTGGTAGACCGTGTCCAAGGACACAGAAATTCAGCTAATTTCTCACAGAGATCCCAAAATCCTTGATGTTGCAACCTTAATTTTAAAATCTTGCGGTTTAGCTTTCGTAGGTATAAGCATACTTGCAAAAACAAGCTGCTTAACTTTCGGATTGAAGTTTCAATATTTTCAAAAATGCCACTGTTATCAGGCCGTACTCTGTTACAGCACGTGAGACTAATTTTTGGAAACTTATCTGTCCTCCTTTTGATGTAAAATTGTCAGATATCTGGTTTTTCTTTGGGTCAATGTGAACAGTGGGTGGTTGACATGAATTTGTATGCAGTTTGCATATTCTAACTGGGGTTTCTTCAGCTAAAAGATGTGAGCTCTTTTGATATTTCTTTTAATGAAAAAACAACAAAGTAAAGCTTCACAATAGCTTAACTTTTACAAAGCAGCTTCCACTGGGTCTGGATAAAAGCTATGTGTATCCTCCTTTTCCTTATCTGGGCTAATTTTGTTCACTTAGTTTCAAATTTTTCTGATTCTTGTAGGCTTGACTTCCATTTAATGTATTTTCTTATAATCCTGATTGGCATTATCAACAACCATTTGAGAGATCTCTTTGGTACAGTTATGCAGGCAAATGATCCAGTTGATTTGTTCCTTTTACCTGGTACGTTTGTCATATTTTTTATTGTCATAGTTTGAATGTAGCTGATCTGTATTATTGTTCTTCCCAGGACTTGCATTTGACAGAGCTGGAAGACGTTTAGGTCGTGGTGGAGGGTATGGTTTTCACATTTGTTTCTCCTGTCTAAATTAAGAGTTGAAATCTGCCTCATTATATAAATTCTGAGTTGTTCTGAAATTTGTGAGCTGAATTAGTAATTCTGCTATGTATTGGTGACTACTTCACAAACTCTTATGCTTCACTTTTGACATTTCATATCCTGAATTATATTATTTTTGTAACAAATGATATGAAATTGTAGTCCAAGTTTGTTACAGTTAATATCCACCTTCTACAGTTACTATGATACCTTCCTGAAGAATTACCAAGACTTGGCAAAGACGAGGAATTGGAGGCAACCCTTGCTTGGTATGCAGTTCTTCCTTGCAGGATACATAATTTTGGTTGAACCAAACCCATAAACATGTGTCACATGATCTAGCAATTTGGCTTTGATTTGCAGTTGCTCTGTCTTATTCTGAACAAATTCTGGATGAAGGAGTAATACCAATTACTCCGTCTGATCTTCCGGTTGATGCTCTTGTATCTCCTGAAGGTGTGATTCCCATCAGTTCAGCTGCTTTAAACAGGTATCACTCACAGATCAAACTCAATTACTTTGGGAATTTGTTAATTAGTGGGCTTAGGATCTTAGTAAAGGAATTATAATAAAAGGGTAAAATGATCAATCCAGTGCTCACATGGGATCTAGGGAAGGTAGAAGTATAAAGCCTTACCAGGCATGCGAAGAGGCTGTTGTCAAGATTTGAACTTGTGATCTCCAAGTCAAAAAGACACTGATATACCAACTCTCGCCCTCTAATTTTTTTATGCAAGAGTAGAATAGAAGCATTTAATATCTTGTAAATCTAGAAAGTCTTCACTTTTTTCTTCTTTGAGCGATAACGAGGATTTGTTTATTTTTGTGCTATTTGTAATGGAGAGTATTAAATGTTTCTTCAACAATGCCCTGAGAGAATTGATTAACATCTTGTGAACAATTCCAGAATGGATCTCTAAACACTGACACTGGACTTCAAAGCTGATCTTGAACACTTTCAACAGTAAATCTTCAATAAAGTTTTGTGGTTCCTAAAGTGGTCGAAGGCGCCAAAGGATTTGGGTCTTGTAGAACAAAGGATAACCAATTCATTGGGTGGCACTGGACTGCGTTAAATGATTGCATCCATTCGAAGTTTCAGTACTCGATTCATCTTAAATTCAGTATGCTTTCTGTTATGTTTGAACTTTGAAGTTTGAAGTTAACATTCTTAAATCACACGTGTTTACGCAAGAATTGCTATGTTTTAACTCGTACGGTTAATTTTAGACTTTTCAGTGTTTATTTGTGATAGCGAAATGTCAGGTTTTCCTATATGGGAACAGGGATTCAAAGGCCATTTAAGAGCAAGGTGTTCGAGAAATATGAACAATTTCATAGGTGTGATGGCTAATATGTGAAAGTGTGTTTGGATGAGTGTCGGTAAAATTGATTTTGGTTAAAATTGGTTTTGTAGCGATGTGATTTATGGGCAGAATTTTTATCTGTAAAACTCAGTATAAGATTTAGTTCTCTGTAGAAGTTACTTATAGTTGTTTAAACTCGTTCTATTATAGATCCAAAATTCTTCCACATAAAATCAAACAGTCATTAAAATCACGTAAATGTATGTTTTAACAAGATTTTGGACAGTCAGATATAAATTTAAGGACCAAATTTTGGCATTTTTTTGTCATATTTAGTTTTGATTACTGTAGTTTAAAAATTGATTTATTAGTCTTAAATTTTTAAAAAAAATGTGAGTTTAATCTTTCTATTAATTTTTTGAACATAAAGAAATGTTAATATTTGTAAAGTTACCAATAATAAATGTTAAAATTGTCACTAAATGTTAAAGTTGGATATAAAATAGTTATAATCATATATTATTTGTAATAGTATGGAAGTATAAGGATTAAAAATAAGTTTAAAAGAAAGTATTTCACAATCTAAAACACACTTTTCAAAAATTTAAACAGAGTTTGAATGAACCACTTCATACCTTGTAAGTTCTAACTGGCAAGCAAAGTTGCTAGAGTCGTGAAATAAAATTACCAGTTTGGATCAAAATTTAAGCAAAAGTAAAATTTGATCCAATCAGTTTTATTAGTTTGAATTTTCATTTTATTTTTCACAATCTAAATCACACCAAGCTAGTAAGAACAAGTGGACTTGGTTTGAAAATAAACATTTTACGAATATCTCTCATCGTATTCTCAATTCTATATCAGTTGGGAGGCAAAAAATGATTCTGCCGTTGTAAACAAATTGAAAAGGACAAAAAACTTAAAATGTCTAGAATAGATTATACTGACACTATAGATATACATCGATCTAGAACTCAAGATTGAAAAAGACCATATCTCTCGATTGTAAGACCAGACTTATTTTTTGAGATGTTTGTGTTTGTCCTAAGTACTTATGATAGCTAGATACAAAATTTTGACTATATCTCTCGATTTTTCCTATTTATGTATTGATAAGAATCTAATCCTGCTGTAAATTTTTTTGAAAAATATAACAAAAGAAGATTAAAAAGTCTCTATGTTACTCAAATAAACAATTCAAAGTTTTTGTCATCATTCAAAATACACAAATGAATACCAGCAATATATATATATATATATATATATATATATATATATATATATATATATATATATAGTTATAGTTATACATATCAAACCAGGAGGTAGGAATCCTATCACAGCAGGGACTAAAAACCATAACTACACTAAGATTGTTTTCTAGTTGCTGATTGCTAATGTAGTGAAGCATGTGGTATTTAGATGCATTTTCTATGTAAATTATATCATTCTCTAACAAAGGAAATACAAACCTACAACATTCAGCAACAGTTAACTAGGTTGTTAATAAAACACACTATGTAACCAAACCTTTAGTTTTTTAGTAGAAAATCAAACCTATCAGTTGATGATGTTTCTTTCCCAATGAGACTTCTCTAAACTATGTTGTTCTCTCAAACCACCACCTATCTGCATATGCAGCCATCCAGGATGTGATCCCTGAGCATACCCTGTTGCTGCTTGTGATCCAAATACCATTCCAGCACCACCAACCTGAAACAATTCATTAACTGATCAAGATCATGATATTATGGGAACACAGTCTCACAGTAACCACAATCATTAGGAGAAAAATGTTTTAGGCCTAACTAATTTGGCATAGATACAAATAGAGACACAAGAAAATGTAGTTCTGATTCACAATATTCATCTTTGAGATAAACACTGGGAATCATTTTCACTAGTTTTTACTCATGATCATGATTGGTACACCAATAACTACAATTATGATTAATGAAATCGCATTGAAAAGTAGAATTGAACTCTAAATCTGGTGGAAATTAAGGTCACATTCCCTAAAGATGTTCAAATCAAGTTTATAATAGAGCTAAATTTGGAGTTTGCCAGAGTGAACTACTGAGGATTTAGCCTAATGTAGCTTGATACACCCGAAATCCCAACTGCACTTTTGCACATTCCAATACATTTTATTCAAATGAAGAACAATTATCAACAGTATTGGAACCAAAAATTCTCAAATCGCTTCAAGATGATGTAGGTGAAAGCTTCAACCTTTTATCCTCTCCATGAAGGTTGAACTTCAAAATGTTGTCCCATCTAAACTGGATGTTAAATGGAGATATGATCAGGGTAATTATATGCTGATTCAGTCATTCCTTTCTGCTGATAAGCCTTCAGTTATCTTGAGGAAGATGTCATATGATGATACTACAGACAGCCATTAGATTGCTTGATAACAAAGCTGCTTTTATCCCGATTATGGATTACTATGCACCAACATTATCATCTGTTTTCCCGTTCTGATCTATTCGTTTCCCAGCTCAAAACTGGTTTTGCATTCCTCCATCAGTTCCTTTCTTTTTCTTTTCTCCCTCTCTGCTTCTTCCATACCAACTTCACTTCAATTAAGCTTTGCCAACTGATCAGTGAGATCCATAAACTTACAAGTTAGAAGAAATCACTTTATCCTATTAGTTTTTGACTTTTCAAATAAAAGTAGTCAAGAAGAATAATTTGAGACACAATTTCCCAGACAAAGCATCAGGATAGATTTCTTCGGCAGTATTCCAAAAGCTGATAGCAACCAACACATACAATTTTGCATAATGTTTAAATCTTATGAAAGCGGAAATTAATTGAATATTAGAAATCAATATGACATCAAAGTTGAGAACTTACATCTTTTAAAGGAAACCCATCTATGTTAGGGCTCATGTTCATCCTTGAATTAACTACTTCAAGCTTCATAGAAAGGAACTACAAAACTCAATTTGTTAGGCATACAGAATTAGATTGGAAGTTAAAAAGAAAACATCATCGAGTGAAAATACCAAAAAGTGATGGAAAGATGAAGAAATCCACCTCAACCTGACGCTGCAGAGACTGTATGTAATTGATTATCTCATCTAGGACTAGTGCTTTACCAATTACCTGAACATTAAAAACAAACAAACAAACAATGAAGGAAATGAAATATAGAAGCATTAATCTTGTGATGGTCCAACAGAATATAATGAGTACCTTGTTACACCCTGGAACCAAGTCCTGCAGAATTTTCATTCTCTCACTGATCTTTTCTCTTCTTGCCTGCAAAACAGGTGGTGTTAAGTGGCATGCCTGTGAACAAATAGTAAATATAAACAAAAGAAAGAAAAAGAAAATGTCTAGAAGTTCCAACATTCCATTGGTTTCTAGATCAAGGAAAAATGCTCAAGAGAAAGCAAAACTTGTAAGAGACAAGAAATAAAAAAAACAGAAGCCAGTTACTCTTTCTGCTAGACTGTGGCTATCAGTAGCTTGACCCCTTCTTGCTCTCACGTGAATATAGTCTTGCTTGGGTGCATCACAAGGTATAGTGCTTTGTTCACTTGACTTGTTACCACTCACAGAACTTGTTTCTGCTTCCTCTTTGAAACCATCATTTTTAATACTGGACCCTTCCACCTTCATCCGTTTATTGCTACTAGAGTCATTCTGTTCAAATTTCCACGCAATGCATCAATCAGAACCCAGCTCCTCACTTGGAAAGAAAATAGAAAAATAGAGAAAAAGAAAAAGAAAACTCAAATAACAAAAAGGAAAAAGGCAGAAAAATCATTTTTCAAAAGTAAAGCTTCAAACTTTTCTTTCCTTCAAATAATCTCTTCGTGTTAAATTTCAAAATTTCCAACCTCCCTTCATTTTCTTTCCTCCAAAGCAAACGGGCAAACACCATAACGATTCAAATTCACCGAAAAACTAAACCCTAAAGTATACAACACCCTCTCTCAAACAGTTAATACAAGTTGGAATTACGACCCTTTCACCGAAACACAACATAAGTTAGATGCAGTTTGCGAAATTCGAAACATTTGGGAATTGCAAAAAACATGAAAGCATTGAACTTTAATTGAGGAAGTAGAGTGTTGTAAAAACAAGTATTGAAGTGTAATTGATGAAGACATGAAAAGTGGAGGACCTTGGAGAAGTGGTGGTCGGAGGTTCCGAGCCAAATATCGGCGAGGGTGTAAGCGGAGGAGAATGTGGAGTGAGTGATGAGAGGAGGATCCATTGGAAAGTGAGAACATGAATGTGTTAATGGATGAGTGTGACACTGAGAGAGAAACCATCATATTCTACTCTTATACTCCATTTTTTCACCCTTACCTTCTTCTCCACCTACTTATTCCCACCTCAAAATTACCATCACCATTTTACTTCCTCCTTCAATCTGCGTTATTTCAAAATTATTCTTATACCACCTCATCCTCACTCTTCTAATCAAACATCTCTCTGACTCCAAACTCAATTAGTACGTGTTTAGGTGTTAAAGTTATATAGAATCGGTTAGAAACTATTTTCTAACCGGTTTAATTTTCAAAATTAATTAGAGTAAAAAAATTATGTTAAACGAGTAATATCTATTATTGATCTAGTGGAGGATAATCTAACTTTAAATATGTTTTTTTACCTTGACTTTCAGTAAATTTTAGAATTAGTTTTTTATAAATTTTGGATCAGTTTAGTTTTTTATCTTTAGAAATATGTAAATTTAGTCCTTTTAATCAAATTTTGTTATGTTTATTTGATATTTCAAGCGTGTTTCATATAGTATTTGACTTAACATTAAAACAAAAATGTGTCAAATAATATAAACAACTCAAATACAATTCTGAAATGCGTACGAAACATCAAATAAACCTAACAAAATTTGATTAAAATGACTAAATCTACGTATTTCGAAAGATGAAGGACTAAATTAGTCCGAAGTTTCGAAATGGACTAATTCCAAAATTCACTAAAAGTTAAGGGATCAAAAACATTTTTAACCCAATAACCTATAACGATATAAGAAAAACAATGTCTACGAATTTACTCTTCTACCCTTCTTAAAATTTTGATTGTTGTCCAAATAGATGTTTTTAAGTCATTTTTAATTTTCGTTTTCCTTTAATACACATCTTAATATTGTGACACTTGTTCTTAGATGTGGGTTTTCTGTCATTCTCAATGTTTCCCCACCAACGACTATTATATCCTCACCTTCACATTTCTGATGTCATTATTTGTAATGGTATTTTTATATTTTAATGTTTGGCGCTTCTTCCCTTTTTTCTTCGTTTGATATCATTGTACTCGATGGACGGGAAGAAAATGATTGATGGACATGCTCAACTTAGTTTCTTGCTCCTTCCTCTTCTTCGTATCTTTTGCTTCTTATTCGTCTCACATAAGGTTCACGTTAGGTCTTTTTGAACCCATTTTTGTTTTTTGTGTTCTTCTCCTTATTTCCTATTTTTGTTGGTGTTCTACTTCTTATTTGTTCCAGATAAGGTTTAAGTTAGGTCTTTTTCAACCCATTTTGTTTTTGGTGTTATTCTCCTTATTTTTATTGGTGTTCTTCTCCTTATTTTCAATCACCATAAGGTTGAAGGTTAGGTTCTTCTTCTACTTTTTTTTTGTTTGCCTCTTTCGTTATTTTTTTCGCCATCTAAGGTTTTCGTGTTCCTTGCTATTTCATGTGTTTTCAAGTTGTGTTAGTAGTTGTCTATAGATTTCTACCAAAGTTTTTTGTTTGTCTCTTTTTTTCTTTTTGAGATTTAACAATTTTGTGTTTTTTTGGGTTTCTTTGTATATTTGTATCATACAAGATTTGTGTTTGTCTCTGTTATTTTCTTTTTCTGTTTCAGATCTAGGAATTTTGTTCTAATTTTCTTTTTAAGTAGTTTCATTGGTTCTTTGTATATTTTTGTCATACAAGTCTTTTGTTTTCCTTTGTATTGATTTATTGGTTGATTTTTTGGATACCAGTTCTTTAGTTATTTTTCTGCATTTTTTATATTCTCTTTCTGAAATATTTTGTTTTTCTTTTCGACATCTATGATTTTCGTGTTCTTTGGGATGTCAATGTTGTCATCTTTGGGTATAAATTTTCTCTCCATCTTTTAAGTTTCTTCTGCTAAGATTTTTTGGTATTATTCTTATCTTTTTTTTTCTTTGTGAAATAAATATGTATATGTTTATGGGTTGTGTATTGTGGTGTCAAGGTTGATGAGTTTATTTGTGTATTGTGTAATGTTGTTCTATTGTTTCTTTTTAACACACTATAGCAAAATGACTTTAGGCAAGGCATAAAAAACCATGGCTTAAAGCCAAAAATCATGGCCTTAACATTAGACAATGAATTTGTAGTCGTTGCATAGGTGGTTGTGGTCTATACTAGAGACAACGATTTTTTATCATTTAGGCCAGGAAATTCAAAAATTGTTGCCTAATATGCAATAATTCAGAAAAAATTTGCCTACTAAGCAATAACTAAAAAACATTACCTAAGATTTTCTACAACACAATAGGCAACACTTCTATATTTTTGGAAATATTTAGTGTTGCCTAAAACCAAAAATGTTGTAGTGACAATGTTTTTTTGGTTGTTTTTTTGTTTATTTCCTCTTTGCTGTAGTGAAGTTTGAATTTTTTTTTTTGTATATTGTGTGTGTAACATCCATAAATCAATAAATAATGTATTACTTTATAAGCATTTTATTATATATTATTATTATTATTACAAATATATAAATATATATATATATATATATATATATATATATATAAACTTATATATAGATAGGTAAACTAACATATTGTTAGGTAATAAAAAAAACAATTGGTTAAATAATTATAATAATTTTGTTTTAGTTATAAGAATACATAAATTTCTTATATATAATTGAATATGCATTATGATACATGTACGGGTTAGTTAATAAGTAAATAAAATAATAATAATATAGTATAACTATAAAATATACGTATATGATAAATATATGTTAATGACCGGATAATTTCATTAGTTACAGCAGACTGAATGACGTATTGAAATGATAAAAGAAGATAAAATATCTTCTAAAAATAATCTATAACTAACCTAATAGGAACTACACCATTAAATGCTTAGTCTAATTGAAACTAAGTAATCATAACACCACCATTATAAATAGCAAAGAGATGTTGGAAGACAGGAAGTGGAAAGATACGGGTGAAGGTGCAATGAACAAAAAAAAGAGAAGAGAGGAAAATAACAGAGAGTGGGAGCGTTGAAGCAAACAAATCTCATATAACCTTGGTGCATTTTTCACAATAATTAAGGTAAGGAAAGGAGACATCTATCATTTTATCTTTTTACTAAGATTATTTTATATGTTCATAATTATTTTTATCTCTATATTTATCTAAAGTGGGGTGTCCCTAACCTCATTTTAATTTATATGTAGTTCTCATTCCTATTTATTTATTTATATTCATCTCTAGTTGTGCACTGATCCTATTTATTCAATTTATATTTTTATATTTATCTCCAGTTACATACTAGTGCTTTTTATTTATATTTATTTTAATTATTCATTGATCCTATATATTTATTTATATAATTACATGATTTAATATTGAAATAAAATTTATAACAAATAAAGATTTGATTAATGTAGTTGGAGGTATGACCTTGGGGATTTAAACGAGTTAGTATTACTCAAGATGATATGTTCTTGAGTTATTTTGTTGGCCATGAGCTAATTTATCCTGACTAGTCACTACAAAATTAATCAATATCTTTATAAAATATGATAAAATTCAATTTTATGGATTTGAGAGAATTTTCATTTTATTTTATTTTATTATGATATGCTGTATTTTTTTATGTGATATTTGTCTCACTTCCCTATTTTATGATTGTGTGTGAAACACAAAAATTTTACAACCTTATCATAGATGGTTGCCCCCAACATGCCTGATCCCTTCTTCGCCGACATTGTGGCTGTTTTTCTAGGGAATGCATGGCAAACCAATGCAGTGAATAATTCTGTAACATTTCAGGGAACGTGAAACTCTACCATCACTTTACTCTCTGCTCCAAATGCGTCGATTGTCATCAAAGGACAAATCAGAGTTACCTTCTATTTACCCCCAACAGTCCAAGTGAACCATATCCATAACCTTTTCCCTCCACCTGTTTGAAAACTAGTATATGAGGGGGAAACTGTAAATAAATAACACTTCTTCCTCTTCTAGTATAGGAAATATAAGATGTACTAAACAATGTAGATATAAGATGCATATAGTACTGTAAAAGTATATATATATATATATATATATATATATATATATATATATATATATATATATATATATATATATATATATATACATATATATATATATATATATATACATATATAGATATATATAGATATATATATATATATATATATATATATATATATATATATGTATGTATGTATGTATGTATGTATGTATGTATATATATGTGTATATATATGTGACTATTTTAAGTATAATCAGATATCATCGTATAATTTTGTCTTTAAATTTTATAAGTATATTGTAGGAAATAATAATAATTAAATGAATAGTATTTTTTTTTATCGCCACAGTGTGATGGTGTTCTGTTGATCTCTATTGTTTGTTAAGGGTTTTATTTTGCTTCTTTTTAGTGTTATTTCCTATCTTGTTGAGATATTTCATTTCTTATCTGATCTCCTTATTGTTGTCTCATAAAAGCATAATCTTGTTGATAAAGATTGTGGAGCTATTAATTAATTACATAATGGACTCTTCTAACAAGTTTGATTGTTTAGATTTATACTTCATATGTTTGCTAAAATGTGAGGGGGAAAAATTTTGTTTATGATCTTCAGTTATTCTCCTATTTAATGTATATTTTGGGTTATATTTTAGTGTTATTTATTTCTTTAATAGACAAAAATATGGTAAATATTATTCTTAAGTCAATTATAGGTTATTTTTTGTACTTGATAAATGACTTTTATTTTTTCTATTTTCTATTTATGTTTGTATTTGTTTTTTAGGTTACAAGGTTACTTATGAGAAGAATAAGAGGTGAGATTTGTGTCAAACTTTTAGGAGTATGGAACATTTAAATGTCTTTGTACTCATTATTTTGAAATGTTTTTTGTATTCTTTAAGATTTCAATTTAAATTTGTACGTCATTTGGATTATTTATCTAAAATTTGTACGCATTTAAGGTAAATATTATTGTCAAATCAATTATAAGATGTTTTATGTACTTGATAAATGACTTTTATTTTTTTTATTTGCTATTCATTTCTGTTTGTATTTGTTTTTTCAGGTTAGCAAGGTTTGCTATGAGCAAAATAAGAGGTGAGATTTCTGTCAAACATTTAGGAATAGGGAACATTTAAATGTCTTTCTCTACTTTTTATTCTGAAATGTCGTTGGATTCTTTAAGATTTCAATTTAAATTTGTACGTCTTTTAGTTTATTTATCTAAAATGTGTACACACTTAAACTTTTAGGAGCTATTTGGGTTTTAAATTTATTTTACTGGTAGTTAGTTGCCCTGTTATAGTATTTTTCGTTGTTTGGTATATTGTTATATTTCATGGTTCTTTATGTTTTTTCTAGGGATGGAAAGTGGATTAATACAATCACTTGCCTTTTGAGAATGATTTGTAAATATGACGTGTAAATTGTTTTTATTTTTATGTTTTGGAAAGTTTTGTAGTTTTGTTAGACATTGTTCTTAAATTGGCGTTTCACATGAGACATTATTTTTATGCTTTGAAAATTTAGCATAAAAGTTTGATGATAATGTGATAATGTTAAGAGATTTACTATTTATATGTCTAAGCCTAATATAATATCTTACCAACAGGACATGATGTCCTCCAAGAGAGACATCATTGTCTAGATAGTTTATGAAGTTATTAATCAAAGATATTATTCAATCATATTATACACTCTTCTAACATGTTTGATTGTTTTGTTTTATGCTTCATATGTTTGCTAAAATGTAAGGTAGTTAGTAGTTTAAGGAGAAAAATTTGTTTATTATCTTTTGTTATTTTTCTGTGGAATTGTTGAATGTATATTTTGGATTATATTTTAGTGTTATTTCTTTCATTACCAGACAAAAAATTGGTAAATATTATTTGATAAATGACTTTTATTTTTCTATTTGTTGTTCATTTATGTTTGTATTTATTTTTTCAACTTAGCAGGTTAGTTATGAGCAAATAAGGGGTGAGATTTGTGTCAAACCTTTAGGAATAGGAAACATTTAATTGTCTTTTTCTACTCACTAGTGCATTTTTGACTTTCTAACTCGGCCTTTATGCATCGGTTGTAGAGCAAGCGAAGCATATAAACATGTAGTGGCAGTTTTGAAATTTTGGCAACCTTTTATGCCTCAGTTATCATAATACTCGAGGCAGAAAACCCCATTCTACCTCGGTTCACATAGACCCGAGCTCTAATGCCAACTAGAATTTTCAACTTTCTCACTATTTTTAATTTTTCATTTTGAACAAAAAGGGTTATGTCTCTGTTGTGCAGGACCCGAGGCAAAAAATAGTTTTATGCCCCGATTTTTAATTCAATCGAGGCAAAAGAGTTAGGTTAAAAAAAACCAAATAACAAACAGTCACTACTTTGTCTTCTTCTCTACTCGCGAGGTTCTTCTTCCTATTTTCTCTACGCGAGGTTCTTCTTCTTCTCACAAGGTTTCAAACCCAATCCTCTCCAAAGTTCCAAACTTTCTTTCATGCTATCTCAGATCCAACATGCAATCTCAAACTTTCTTTCATTTTACATTCAATCCAGTTTAGTTTTGAGTTTTATTTTGGAGGTAAAGTGGTGGGTGGAGTATCAAGGTGGTTGGGTATGCTTAGAGGGATTTGGAAATGACACACATGGAGGTTCGATGGCTTACGGTTCTGATTCGTTTACGGTGGCTAATGGTGGAGGTGCGTGCTACTTCACTCTGGTGCGTCGTTCTTTATTCTGTGGTGGTTCGTCTTAGGCGCGATTTGTTGTTGATGTTATGATTTGCTTCACGATGTAGGTTTATATATGATGGTGTTCGTGTTTTCTAGTTGAGTCGCGAGGTGCAGAGCGATGGTTGGCATCACAAATCTGTTGCGTCAAAGGTTCAAATGTCTGCATCGTTCTCCAGCAAAGAATTGCTCAAAGGAATTGGAGAAATCCCATCATGTGAACAATCGTCTAATTTTTTTTTAATGTATATTGTGCCTCGGTTTCCTCTAGAACCGAGGTAATAAGGGAGAAATATGTCTTGGGTCATAACTAAGACAGAAAGGTCACTCCTCTTTGTCTCAGCTCAAAATGCCTCGGGACTTAAATCGAAGTTAAATGGTCAAAATAATCGCGGCTAAAACCCTTTCTTGCACTAGTGACTTTTTATACTTAAATGTCTTTAAACATCTTTTAATATGTTTATTTAAAATTCTTTAGGATTATTGTATCACCCTATGGAATTTTGCTAACTCGCTTTATATATATATATATATATATATATATTTTGGGAATAGTCCAAGTGTGAGTCAAAAAAAGTCCCACATTGGATAGAATAAACAAAGTTAAACATTATATAAGAATAAAGACCCATAACAACATTGCCTTAAGGTTTTGGTGTAAAAGTGGTGTCTAAGGTCTTATATGTGTAAGACTAATGTCATATAACCATATAGAACCACAATCTCTCAATGACCATG
>Ga0214543_1001771_pt1 | contig 42253 bp, 22 predicted proteins | sample CNSS2metaG_FD_160094 | JGI IMG/M metagenome (GOLD analysis project Ga0214543, IMG submission 160094) | Root nodule microbial communities from cowpea collected in UCLA plant growth center, Los Angeles, California, USA - CNSS2 | ecosystem: Host-associated > Plants > Roots > Nodule | place: USA...
AAAAAAAAAAAAAAAAAAAATAAAAAAAAAAAAAAAAAAATAAAAAATATATATATATATATATATATATATATATATATATATATATATATATATATATATATATATATATTTCGGAAATTGACTTTCGTAATATATTTTGAATTCCGAAAGTCGACTTTCGGTAATATATTTTGACTTTCGGAAGTTGACTTCCGGTAATATATTTTGAGTTCCGAAAGTCGACTTCCAGTAATATATTTTGACTTTCGAAAGTCGACTTTCGAAAATATATTTTGACTTCCGGTTATATATTTTGGGGGTGTGTGACTTTACTTATTTGGTTAAAGGGTATTTTTAGGATTTAAAAAAAATATTTGGAAGTGTAGAAGAAATTTTTGAGGTGCAGAAAAAAAAGATGCTATTGTAAAAAGTTCTACATAAAAAGATATAAGGTTTATTATTTTCAATGTCAAATAAGAAAAAACTTTATATTTGCATAATTTTAAAACTAAAGTATCAAATTTTTGTAATTTAAGACATGAACAAGTGAATGTGTGTATTTACTTCCTTTTGTATTTAAAATTTTAAGTATTAGTTATATTTATTTAATTTAAGGATCTCCCATCAATACCAAAACGAATTTAAACAATAGTTAAATCTAATTGTCATAAATTTGATTATACACACACTCATATTTTATATATAATGTCTTTAAAATCTTTATGGTGTTTTTAGATGAGGTAATTAAGAAAGATAATTTATTTATTGTAAAAATTTAAAATCTTTTATATTAAAATGATTTATTAGAATAAAATAATTAGAAAAAAATTTAAATTCAAGAAATTTTGAAAGGAATTTGTATAAAGTAGAAGAATTTCAAATACTTTCAAAAGTATAGGAAATTTAAAATTTCACTCCTTATTACTCCACTTACAAAGGTTGATTCAAGTCGGCTCAAGCTTAAGCTTAGTTAAGTCAACCTAGGTTGAAGACTCAGTTGAGTTGACTCGAGTTGAATGGTCAATTAAGTCAATCTAGATCGAAAGTCAAATTGATTTGGCTTAAGCTGAAATTTGAGATGAATATACTTAAGTCGAAGAAAAGTCAGATTAGTCTCAACTTGATGTCGAGTTGAGTCGATCAGATTGTAGGTCGAACAAATTTGGCATAAATCGAAAGATGAGTTAAGTTCGTCTGCGCTGAAGGTCAAGCTGATTCGATTGGGTCGAAGTGCAAGTCAAATCAATCTAGGTTAAAGGACGAGCTGAGTCAGCTTGAATCGAAAGTCGAGTTGAGTCAGCTTGAATCGAAAGTCGAGTTGAGTTAGATTGGGTCAAAGGTTAAACCGAAAGACAATCAAGTTAAACTAAGTTAGAGATGTCAAAATGAGTTTCATCCGTGAGCCAACCCAGCCACCACGAGTTTGAGCCGGGTTAGGTTGAGAAAAATTCAATTTTTTCAAAAGTGAGTTGAATTCAACCTGACCCACTTAATCCATAGGTTAAACGGGTTCGAGCCGGGTTGGGGGTGAGTTGACCCATTTAACCAACCAACATTTTTTTACAATTTTTTTTTATTTTTTTAATAATTATTTATTATCCCCAATTATATAAGTTCACAATTTCATATTTTTAAATGCTAAAATGTTGCACAATAATAGTTGAATAATTTAAATGTTTAATTAATTTGATTGTCAAGTTATATACATTGATACTTTAATCTTTAACTATAATCTTTATATAAATTACTCAAACAACTGTCTTATAAACATTTTTTTTCTAAATTAGCATGATAAAAATGTGTAGTATTTTTTTTTTATATATTTTGTTGAATAGTATGACAAAAAATATGTAATGTTAGCCATATTTTTTTTGGACTATGTGGACACTTTCTTGGAAATAATTCATCATATATTGATGGTGAGCATGATGAAGACATTGGTTCTGAATTTTACTACGATTGTCATGTCATGAGTTGCTTAAAAAATTATTTAAATATTTGAATACTTAAAAATAAATATATAAATAATTTTTTTTATGTGGGTTGGTGAGCCAACCCACTTAATCTACTAACCTGTGGTGGATTGAACTGGATTGTAAAATTTCTGGCTCACCATAAAGTGAGTCGGATTGGGTTCACTTATTTTTAACCCAACTCATGGTGAGCCAACCCGTGTAAGTTAGATTGGCTCACTTTGACATATCTAAACTGAATCAAAGGTCAAGTTGCATTATCCCAAGTTGAGAGACAAACCAAGTCAAATCATATCAAAATAAAAACCAAATCAACTCACGTTAAAAATATTATATCAAAAAATATTCTGACCAAAGATAATATAATATAATATAATAATAAGTGATTATATCATACAATAATAACTATAAATATCTTTAAAGATATTAGATAATATATTAAAGATATATCATAATCATTTAAAATATTAATTATAAATTTTTTGAAGATATTTCATAATATTAAATCATTCAAAATATTAAATATAAATTTTTTCAAGATATTTACGTTCAATTATCAACAATTTTTTTAGGGTCTTGCTAACCAATGCTCTAAGGGTACTGTGGTTAAGATAATTAATATGCATAGAATTTTATAGAAAATACATAGGTAAGTGTAATATTAAATTAAATCTGACCTAATAATCGTTAATGTAATTTTATTTTATTTAAAAGACAGAAATGCTCATAATTGTTATACATGTGTGTTTCATATTTTATTTATCGTTCATCAATAAAGCTAAAAAATAATAAAATAACTATGTTTTAATGTTGTTAAAAATTAATATAATTAAATATAAAGAAGTTTAAATTAATAGTACAACCATAAAAAATAGTGTTAAATATCTACAAAATTTATAAAAGAGAAACAAAAATAAAATATTTTAGTAGAGATCTTAAAAATTTTAAAAATTACTCTTCTGTATGAGCTTGTTATTGTCTAAAACTTTAAAAGAATGTTTTTGTCTTTATAAAATTTATTATATGCATTAATAATGTCTTAATTAATATATTTAATCATTTTAACTTTCAATAGAAAAATGAAGGAACCAATACAAATTAATTATCTTTAACCAGTGTTCTTAACACACTTATTAGCATTTTTTTTTTATCACCATGAAAACTTGTATGATACTTTAAATTCTTCCGGCAAAATATCCGAAGTTTAAGGAATATAATATGGCGAAATTAATTGAAATTAGTCTAAAAAATGGTCATGCGTGATATCATAAAACATGTCCATACGATTCTGATGTGACCCAGCTTTTTCATTAAGAAATTGGAGCATCATCATCTCATTAGAAACGAGAGTGAAAGACATGGTTGGAATTTGAAGTCATTTATTGGCTTCACAATAATAAACAGGCAAGGTCATAAATGGAGAACAAACCGATCACGTCACTCCAATACTCTACTTTTTCCTCCTAATAAATTATTCAGGTAAGAACGGCTTTTGGAATCACGAAAGATTTTCAGCATGAGAGTTTTGGATTTTGTTTTCCATTGCAAGAAAAAAGAAAAAAGGATCTGATATAATCATTAGTGAACCGGAACTTAATTTGAAACTAAAATACAATGACTTTTATTTAAAGATGTTAAAAGATCTCAATTGGGCTTTTAGAAATGGATTAATTGTTGCAAAAAGAAAAGATTGACATGAAGAATAAAAAGAAAGGAACTTGAATTTCAAAATAATTCGGGTGAAGTTATTATTATAGATGATGTTTGTTCACTAGCAACATTTGGAAAAATTAATATGTGAGAAAACTTATAAGTATTTATTCAGATGTCAAAATCAAGGCATGAAAAATATGTTTTAGTAGTCTAGGATGAAGAAAGTAATGAGAGTTTGTTAGTAGTTATTTAGTGTGGTAGAAAATAAGAAATTTTATGGTAAAATTAAGGGTGTGTTCTTTTCAGCAGAATTACTGTAGTAAGGGGATATAGAGCGATGAACTACGAGAATAATTGTGTTTCTTTTTTACGAAAGGAAACAAATCAAAAGCGATGATTTGTGATATATTCCAACAATTTGCATTTCGTAGTTTTGAAGAGATTTGAGAGAGAACGTTGCCCTTTTACCACTCTGCCCCTCCATAGCACTTCCTAAGCTTTGCACCATTTTCATTTTCGTCCGTAGTTTTCCACCATTGTTGCTCCTTCGTAGAGATACCAGCAACTACTATGATTATGAAGAAGTAATGGAACCGGATACATTGCACTTGGATCCGATTCCAATTTCCTTAGTAGTTTTTGTTCAATGTATCCGATTCCATTTGCCATGTATCCGATTCCAAAATGTGGTTTAGTTCTTTATCCGATTTCGTTTTGGTGTATCCGATTTCACCACTTTGTCCATAATTTATGATTTGCGATTCAAATCAAATATATTATAATTTTTTTTTCAATTCACAAATATCATTAATATTTTTATTTATCAAGAAAAAAAATCAAAATTAATTACAATTTATCTAATTATCATTTTATACTATATTTAACACCACGGGCAATTTAGTAATCTATTTTTTTTTGTAAACTAAATTTTATTTTTTATTAGTCACATCACTCAAATCTTACCAAAATTTTTACAAAATTTACTCTCAAATCTATTCTACTATCACCTCCAAATCTCTTACAAAAATAACACAAACTTCACTCTCAAACCCACTCAAATCAATTATCTCTCTCCCTCAAATCTTTCCACTCATAATAACACACCCTGAGTCTTTCGATAAATGAAAAATATACATAGATTTTAGGATTTTGTGTCAGGTTTACAAAAAAATTGTATATGATTGTAATGCAATATAGATAATAGTAGAAAAATTAATAAAATATGCCACTATCTATCTTTTAACATAAAATTTTCCTTAGAAAAATTACCTAATATATAAAAGAAATTATTAGGATGCATAGTATAATTTTTAATAAAAGTCCTTATTTTATCTCTAAATATTAGGATAGTTTATATATATATATATATATATATATATATATATATATATATATATATATATATATATATATATATTTATATATATATATATATATATATATATATATATATATATATATATATATATATATATATAAATCCTTAGAACTACAATTAGGCTTAATTTAACTTATCACCTTTAAGCAAATAGATAATGTGAAAAGACTATATCTTTAAAATCTTGTTAAGAACTTGTGTCTTAAAATAAATTGAAAATTGGGGCAATTTATAACATTGTTAGAGTTTACATGTGAGTTTGTATGTGGGAGAAAATTTATAACCCAAATTATATTGGTGTGACACTAAAATTTTCTTGATTTTAGGTCTAAATATAATTCAACAAGCATTCACAAGATTAAGATGATCAAGAAAAAGATAAAATTATTTTAAGATAATAACAAAAAAATTATCATGAGTGAAGAAAACTCATTAAGTTTCAAGAACGAGTTGTGTTTGCTGAAAATTTCACTTGTGATTAGGGTTGATAGAACTTTCAAATTTAGAAAACTTTTTAACCAAATTCATTGGTATTTATCAAAACCTTACGCGAATTGTTTTCGTCGTTTATTAAGTTGATTTACCTCACACCCTCTTAAATCTTCATAATATATTTCGTGTATTCCAACTTCAAAATTATATTTTTGACATTTTTTATGTGATGAAACATTGATCAAATCAAACGTGAGGAAACTTTAAATATGATGTGTTTCTTACGATAATTGGATCAAAGAATTTAAAAAACTAAAAAAAAAAAAAAGATAACTTTAGATTGTGGAGCCAATAAAGATACATTGATGCAAGAAGTGTATCCTCGACATTTTGCAACCAAGTGAATTCAGATCAAATTTTTATAAGGGGAGTAATGTAAAATCTTCACTTTTAAACAAGTAGATTACTTATTTTTGGTTTATCTTTACTTTAATCATTAGAGTGAAGATGAAATCTAAAACCTTGGTTTTTATGTTAATACTTATATTGTACAATTTTATGTGTAAAATGTTAAAATTCGGATATAATGATTTAAATTATATGTAAGTTTCTTGAAATTGTGAAATCAGTTAACTTTGTCTAAGAAATTGAGTTTTTCTTATTAACTCTTAAAAAAAATTCGTGTTGCATATAAGTCTTCAAAATTTCTAAAATTACAAATTGATTCATAAATATTTTATATTAATTAAAATATTTTTAACAATTGCATATTAGTTCATAAATATTTTTTTGTCAACAATTACAATTAGGTCTCTCATGAACTAATTAAATTGTAAACACTTGACAATTTCAATATAAGATAATTACTTAATTTACAGCTAAATTTATAATTTAATTGTTTTAATATTTTATTTTTGTATGAATTTATTAAATTTTTATACATATATCATAACTAAAATTTTATCATTATTATGTTTTATTCATCATTAATTTCATTGTTACATTCATATACCAATAGCGGAAGAAATAACAACAAAACAAAAAAAAAAATACCAAAATATGTAGTGGAAATATTTTTTTCCAAACTTGCAAGAATTTGTGTAGAGCAACAACAACATAAAATAACATTAATAATTACAAAAAAAAAAAACATCACTAATTTTTATGTGAAAAAATCTTCTTTATGTTAAAACTAAAATCTTACGAACACAAGCTAATCAATCAAGATTCACTAAATTCAAATAAAAAAACATAAATAACTGCCTTCAACCACCAAATACATCTATGAAGGAGAAAAAAAAAAGAAAAACCTAAAATAGAGCAATATTGTTGCAAGACTAAATTCTCAAACTTCAAATCTCAAATTGAAGATCCTAACACTCAAAATGAAAAAAAGAAAAAATCTAGTGAGCATTTTGTCAAAATTTCAGTTTGATTGTATAATCAATGAAGTGATAATCTTAGTTTTGCTAAGGTGGATTGGTATGTATGCCAACAAGTTTTCTCTCTTCTTTCTCTCTTCCAAAAGCTACAAAATTTTCACTCTCTCTTGACGTAGAAGACCCATCTCCACTTAGATTAAGTGAGACAAAATGGGTTCGACTAATATGGACCTTTTAGACACATAGTCGGGAGTCAGTCGAATACATCCCCGTCCCATCACAACTATGAGGAGGTGACCACCAATTTGGTAATCTTGCAACAAGCTTCAAACTTTGACCCTGACAGTACCTTAGTCATCATATCAGCATCATTGTCATCAATATAAACTTTATCCAACTCCAACACTCTAAAGCTTGTTCAATGTCATTTTCTACATAGAAAAGTGTTTACAGAGGAAGGAGGTGTCATGAGAAATCCAACTTCTTATAGACACATTATATGCATTTCAGTATCTCACACATTCTCGACCACATGTAGCTTACTTTATGAACAAGCTAAGTCAATTTGTTCAATAACTAACCATGATTTGTTGGCAAGCCTTGAAAAGTGTCTTGCGCTACTTAGTGGAACTGTTTTAGGTAGGTTGTATATCAAATATAGTGATAGACTATGCTTGAGCAGATTTTCTTATGTAGATTGGGCAAGTTACCCAGATGATCATCGTTCAATTGCAAGCTACTACGTGTACTTTTGTGATAATTTGTTTTCTGAGTCTTCTAAGAAGCAATATATTGTACCCAAGACAAGTAGTGAATCTGAATATGGTCTCTAGCTAATCTTGCAACAAAAATGTGTTGGATCATTCTTTTTTCAAAGAATTTTCTTATCTTTTACCTTTAAGACTGGTTGTGTGGATAGACAATTTAAGTGCAATTGCTCTTGCTTTCAATCCTTTTCATCATGCTTGAATAAAGCATATTGAAATTGATGTTCATTTTGTTAGAGACATGGTGTTAAGGAAAGATTTTGAAATTTGGTATGTACCTTCACATAATCACGTTGTAGGTTGTATAACAAAGACATTAGCAAATTCTCGTTTTCAATTCTTATGTGACAAACTTGGTGTGGTAGAAACACCTTTTCGTTTGAAGGGGAAAGTTAAAACTATAATAATGTGACTATGTCAGACTGCAATTGTTGAGTTAAAGTATTCTAGAGTAGTTAAAAATCTATGCAAGTCTATTTAGATATCTTGCTAGTATTTTAATGGTTCCTATTTTTTAGCATTTAATTAGTCATGTAGCACCCTTATTTCCATATGTGGTAGTTTATCAACTTTTATTTAATGGGTTAAATATGTTTTTGGGGTTAAATATGTTTTTGGTCCCTCAACTTTTAGTGAAAATTGGAATTAGTACCTCCTCGAAACTTTGGTCCAATTTAGTTCCCCAACTTCAGAATTGTGTGAATTTAGTCCTTTCAAGCGATTTTTATTAAGTTTATTTAACATTTCAAACACATTTCATGATAGCATTTGAGATGTTTACACCGTTTGACACATTTTTGCTTCAATATAGCTAAGAAACTATCATGAAACGCATTTGAAACGTCAAATAAACTTAACAAAATTTGGTTAAATGGACTAAATCCATGAAATTTTGAAGTTGGGGAACTAAATTGGGCCAAAGTTTTGAAGAGGGACTAATTCCAATTTTCACTAAAAGCTAAAGGACCAAAAACATATTTAATCCTATGTTTTTGGTCTCTTAACTTTCAATATATTTTGGAATTAGTCAATTTCAAAACTTTGGACCAATTTAGTCCTTTCGAAATATGTGGATTTAGTCCTTTTAATCAAATTTTGTTAGATTTATTTGATGTTTCGTACGCATTCTAAAATTACTGAATAAAATGTCAAAGTTGTGATTGTTGCATTACAAAAGTTTATTTTTCTTTAATTCAACAACTCCATCTTGAAACTTAATCAAATAGTCTGAAGTGGATTTAATCAATGTCTCCAATTATATATGAATTTAAGTATTTCATCAAAGTATGATTATCACCTCTAAAACAAAAGCCTGAAATCTCTATTACCATGAAGATACCCAAAATTCATTCCATATCATTTCAATGCTCTCTACTCGGATTTGAAAAACAATCGACTAATTATACCAAAAACATGTGCAATATTTGGTCATTTACATACCATTGCCAATGTTCATATATGTCTTCTCAAGTTCATTTGAAAGACTTTGAGTAGCAAGAGGCTTACTACTTTAGCATTTCAAATTTGAAATATTTGCAAACATCTTCTTACTGTAGTGCTCCTGTGATAGCCAACTTTTCTTTTCATTTTTATCACATGAGATACTTATGCCAAGAATACTTTTAGCAGCTCCCTTGTCTTTCATGTGAAAAGACTTGCCTAATGTCTTATTTAACCAATCAATTCTAAAAATATTTTTCCCAACAATAAGTATGTCATAAACATATAACAACATGATAATCAAGTTATCATTAGAAACTTTCTAACGAAGACACAATGATCATAAGTTGCCCTTTTTGTAAGCTTGATGACACATAAATGATTCAAACTTCTTGTACCACTATCTTGAAACCTACTTCAAATCATATAGATTATTTCTCAGTATACACACATAATTTTCCTTGCCTTCAAAAAGAAAACCATCAGATTGTTTCTTGTAAATCCTTTCATCCAAATTACAATGAAGGATAATTATCTTCACATGTACTACAAGAAAACTGTCAAATAGAGACTAATTTAGAGACCAATTTTTTTGGTAGCCAAAACCTAAGTAGTTAATTTTAGTAACCAATTCAGAAACTAATTCATAGTAGAAACTATTTTAGTTACTAATTTAAAGACCAATTATAATTTTTGAAACTATTTTAATTACCAATAATTTTTAGTTTATAAATTAGTATCTAAATTGGTCACTATAGTAAATAATTATTTTTTGTTACTAAAATTGGTCATTAATCAAATATTTTCTTATAGTAGTCCATGTTCAACCTCCAAATCAAGGTTAATAGCTAAATTTAGTACAATCCTAGCAGAGGTGAGAAAATCACATTAAAAGCAACCCTCTTTCTTTTGAAACTATTCACCACCATTTTAACTTTGTATATCGGAGATGTAAAATTAATTTTTTGTTTTACCCTAAAACCCGACTTATTATCTAGAGTCTTTTGATAGAACATTTTACCTTAGAAGAACATAGGATAAATGTATTTTATCTTTTTAACTCAAATCACACACATAAGATTAAAAATACATCTATACAAACAAAATTAAAAAGAGTAATAAGAAATATTTATTTAAAATTAAAATGTTATTAATTTATATTATTTAAAACTTTTTCATCTTGCAATGATCTAAAAAGAAGGCAGATTTCTAAAATTTGGTCTATTACATACGCTATTTTAAATAAATATGAGATCGAAATTCAATTACACACAAATTAAATAAATAAACCGTAAGTAAAATTAAAATTTAGACTAAAATTACAAATTTTATTAAGATTATATATTAAAATCTCATAAAAAAATTCATATAAGTAATTTAAATTGAAAAAAATTATAAATTGAGGAGAATTATTTAGATAAAAAAATTATTTTCAAATTAATATATATAGATATATAAAACCTATACTAAAATAATATTTTTCTTTTTATTTTTATGTAACCCTGACATCATAAATGTTTTACGAAAGTATAATTTAGTCTAAAAATTTTAATATGATATTATTGTAAAAACAGATATTTGATATGTGTATACATTTTTAAATGTTTATAAATTAAATGTATATAATTATAAATATAATTATAGATAAAATATATTTTAATTATTGAAATAAAATTATTATAAATAATTATTTAAATTTAAAAAATAAATATTAAAATAATAAAAGAGTAAATAATTCTTTTATAATAAATCATTATTTAAAATAAATAGTAAATAAATAATAAAATTGAAAAAATATTTTTTTTATTGAATAATAATTTAAATTTAAAAAATATTAATTAAAAAGTTAAAATTAAAAAATAAAAGAAATACAACCTATATATCATTCAAGAAATGTTTTTGATCCCATCCAGAGGAATCCATAGAAAAATCAAATTCCTTATGATACACCAGATCCGGCTCGGTTATTGATAGAGTGAATAGATATGTTATTTCTTGAAATATATCATCTGATTCAAAATCGTGGTGTAACGTATATCTGTCCCTATTCTGGTTATGGAATACATGAAATAAACCGCAAAATTGATTTTTGTTCAGGAATAAAATCTTATTAGAACTGTCATTTCACCCTTTAAAACCATATCACATCCTCGATAGGATGAAATATGATGAATTGATACGGGATCTTGAATAAGATGAAATATATATATATATATATATATATATATATATATATATATATATATATATATATATATATATATAATGAATTATTAACCTTTCTTTATCCCAAATAACTAAATTCATCGAACTTCTTTTCTAACTTTTGTGCAGGGACAATAGTAATCCGCAAACAAAAAGGAAAAATCTTCATCAAACTTAAAAAAGATTGAGCCATAAACACAATGAAATTGAATTTGAAATGTAAAACCTAAATGGAAAATTAGAGATTCTAATGTGTGAGAAAAGTAAAACAAGAAAAGAAAAAGGAATGAATCATTAGAAGAACATGTTTGTTCACATGTGTTGTGTTAGTTCTGTACCATTAGAAAAGTATGTTCCCAGCATGCTGAACAACCTTATCGCAGCGGATTCAGATCTTCATGTGTGGATTCTTGTTATAACTCTGAAAACTTCCCTATTCTTTAACATGCTTATAAAGATGAAAAACATTATGATTTGGGGTTCAGAAAAATGCATATATGCAGAAACCATCTTTCCATTCTTGTATTTACAGGGTGAACATAACTTAGGGTAACGAAAACCGGAGGAAGAATATCTGGTCCAAGCAGACCAATAACGTTACTGGTTTCACGTCAAGTTTTGCATTATAATAATATCTCTATGATTTTGAATAAATAAAAAATTCGACTAAAGTTCAAATTAAAATCAAGAATCAAATCAAACTGAACTTAAGCAATTCAACTAAACTACTCACTGTATTAAAATATAATAATTAATTAGCAATTAAAAATATAATAAAAGCTGCAGAGATAGATTAAATGGGATATGGGATTAACTCAATTCAGATTTATATAATATTTTATATTAATAAATTTATAATTTCTCTTAAAATTAATAATTTTAAAATAAAAGAACTACAAAAACAGATCAAATGCAAAAAATATATGTAGAACTAATTCAATTCAGATTTTATATTAAATTAAAAAATAATGAAAACAAATGTATACAATTATGTTTGATTCCAATAACTTGTTCCTTAAAAGAAACAAAAAAAAAGAATGAGTAAAAGGGGTCAAAGAATATAATAGAAGAGTAGACATGAAGAAGTGATTAGGAAGAAAGAAGAAGGAAAATAGAGGGAAAATAATTGAAGGTTTGACGAGCGTGAGATTGAATAGTGTGTTTGTGGCAATCATGCTGAGGTCATTATCAATTAAAATAATGTTTGGTCATTGCTCATTATTTTTGCATGAAACAAACCACTCAAACTTGTTTATGCGCACTTGCCTCCACTTTGTAGGACCTAATGGGAGCCATAGTTTCTTATATAAACCCTATATTAGACATGTTACCCACCCTTTTCAAAAAGTAGATTAACACAAATGATGGAAAAGGGAAATACCATCATCACTTGCAATATTATCTCAATCAATTTTTCTCATCTTTTCGATCCAATCACAACTATTTACCGCCAAGTGCCATTTTTTTTTCACTATTCATTCACACAAACCTAACATGCTCATTATCATTGCAAAGTCATGTGTAATTGGATTATCAAATTAGGTTAGCGGCTAAAATTTTTAATTTACACAAACTGGATTATGGATACTTTCAGTTATCAAGTAGAATAACATGTTCAACAAATTTTTTTAATATTATATGACATAAAATAGGTTAAACAGATATCAAATCTGACTAAAATAGACTCTAATCCTTAATTCTTATATCATGTTAAGAAATGAACTTTAAATATAACTCAATCATACAAAACTAATTTTACAGTAAGATTTATACATATTTATATATTATAAAATCATATCTTGTTTATAGTCAACGTGAAACTTTCAACGAACGAATAATACTTGTATATATTAACAATTTTGAATAAGAATATTATATTTGTATAACGACGTTAAATGTTTAGAAACATATCTTTTCATAATAATATTAACCTATGTTTATTCTTTTCTTTTTGTTGTTTCTACCAAAAGTGTGTATAACCAAGTAATACAAGCTTTTGGATTGATTTTGACATATTCGGATTTTGAAAATAGTCTTGTTTACTTTTTCTATTGGTTTGAATTGTGAAAGTAAATGAATTATTTCGAGATTGTATTTATTTAAAAATTAAATTTAACTCAAAAATTAAGGTTAAGCTTTTTGATAATATTTCTTTTACAACAAGAATTTATTTATTATTATTTTTTTCATAATTTTTTTATCTAAAATTAAAAAAAGAAACTTAAATTTAAAAGTGATTTTATAAATTGCACGAACCTATATTGTATAGGTTCAGTGTGGGATGAGAAAGAAGGTTAACTTTAGGTTGACAATAATTTATACAACTTTAATTTTTAACACTTTTGATGTTGTTAAACAATATCATTACCTTATTTTATATTACTTTAGCGTTAAAATGGTTGTCTATTAAATAAAAATCAGAAAATCTCCAAGAAGAGATTTAATAAATATAAAAAAATATATTAATAAGTTATAAATAACATAATTTAAATACTCAAGGCTCGTATTTTTTAGGATCCATTAGGTTATATTGTCGATGACGATGACACAAAATAATTAAGGTTATGGTTCAATTTTTCTAGTACACAAATTTCTTTTAAGTACATTCAATGATGCTTGTGCTATTATGCTTTTTTGTCCAAATCAAATTTAACCATATAGAAATGGACACTAAACTAGTCAAGCTAATAAGTTGAATCAATTTAAATAAGACAAAATTGGATATTATTATTCTCTTGATCTTTATTTTAACAAAAATGATTTTTTTTTTACAACACTTGCATTAGATTATAACTAACTCACTTTTAAATATATTTTGGTTATTAAAAAAGTTAACTTTTATGAAAGAGAAAGATTGAAGAGTAAAATAGTAGATATAAGGTGTGTGTAAACATGTGTTAATTAGGTATCAAAATAATAGTAACCTTATTTTAAATACCCAATAATGAGTTGACTTGTTTACTATTTGATCTTGTTATAATTTTTTTATACAATATTAAATTAAAATAAAATTGCATTATAAATGATACTACTATCTTGATTGAGGATGTTCATGGTTAATGGGGTTATATTCTTGCAAGAAAGTGTTGCACATGATTTATGTTCATTGCCTGTACTAAACCAACCATGAGTTGATGTGAGCATATATTTTGTGTTTGGACAACCAAAAACATCAACAAGATAAGAGACCATAGTTGTTGATACTATTTTTTTTCATCAAAATGTCTTTATTGAATCCCCGTTTGAATTCCAGAGTATTTCTACGAATTTTGTTTTATTTTTTACATTTTTCTTGACGATAACAATATATACTTATATAGAAAATATATTTAAAAATATTTTTTTAATATATTGGTGTTTTAAACTTATAAAAATATATATTTACTATTCGATACTCTCCTTCTACAACTATTGGTGTTTTAACCTTTTATTCTTATTCCAAAACTGTTGATATTTAATAAATTTAAATTTTATTCATTATTAATGGTCGTACATAACAGCGTTAAAAATAAGATTTAAGTGTAATTTTTATATATTTAAGTAAAACAATTATGCATTTTAGGTACATCTGTGAATTTCTTTATTTAATATTTTAAGTCTTATAAATTTGTATATTTTTAATTGAGTTTTTCTTAATTTAATTTTTATATTTTTTAATTAAGTTCTTGTCACATATTTTTTTCGTTAATTGATTTATGTGATTATTATCTTCATCTTAATTATTTATCTTCACATGTTAAGCCTTATGGGATTTTCTTAATATCGTAAAACAGTAGTTAATATAAAACATGTAACATTAAACTTCATATTTATTACAAGGTGGATAAGGAAGTAAGATGACAAGAATATAATAATCATTGTCAACAATGACTCAAAAAATATATAATTTTGAGTACCTAATAAACATAAAAAAATCTAATAGAAACTTAATTAAAATACACAATTTTAAAAGGATTTGAAACTTAATTATGTTGGTTTATAAAAATATAAATACAATAAACTCTCATATAATTAACGGTTCTAATGTTCCCAAGGATTAGGAATGTCAAAAAAATGTATACCTGCAGGTATCCACAGATAAAACCCGTAGGAAACATATATTAAAAATGGAGATTTAATTACTCGGATGGTACCCACTTTGGTAAGAGTGTGTCAATTTGGTACCTGCGAAAAAAAAATGTCAATTGCGTCTTCACTTTTGAAAAAATGCTTCAATCAAGTCCCTTTCAGAACAAAATAATTAACGCCGTTAACGACACGTCACATATCACTCTCTAGTTTTTTTTTTGTTTTTTTTAATTCTTTTTGTAATTTTTTTTGCCACGTGTCAAGTCCATGTTGTGACACGTGGCAATGTCAGTGCCACGTGGCAAGATAATGCCACGTGGCAGGATAATGCCACGTGTGACAAATGTCATTGTTGTAATTTCAATTTAGTACTCATATTTATCTCAGTGTTTCAATTTAGTCCCCACTTTTGTGTTTATGGTTCAATTTTGTCCCAATTTTTTTCAATAATTGAAGTATATTTTTTAATTCATTTTTTATAAGATTAAAACTAATTAAGTATAAATATTTTTACAAAATTAGGTACTTATATTTATATTAAAATTTATTGGTCAAAGACAAGATATGGGTTAATAATATACAATAACGCAATATGCTAAAAAATCATTTTTAATAAAAAATATTAGTATAACATTTATACAAATAATAGATTTGGTCTTGAATTGGACAGAGACAATTTTGCTCTATTTTGAAAAAGAAAAAGTGGATGATTATATTGTTCTATTAGTATAACATTTTTTTTACCACTAAATTTTAATATAAATATCAGTACTTAATGTTGTAAAAATATTTTTACTTAATTACTTTTAATCTTATGAAAATGTGACTTAAAAAATGTACTTCAATTATTAAAAAAAAATGGGACAAAATTGAACCAAAGACACAAAAGTGGGGACTAATTCGAAACAATAAAGTATATATGGGTACTGAATTGAAATCAGTATAATGACATTTGCCACACGTGGCATTATCCTGTCACGTGACACTAACATTGCCACATGTCACAACAAAGACTTGACATGTGGCAACAAAAAAATTTTGCAAAAAAAAAAATTAAAAAACCTAGAGAGTGACACGTGGCGTGCCGTTAACGGCATTAATTATTTTTTTCTGAAAGGAACCTGATTGAGGCACTTTTTCAAAAGTGGGACACAATTGACACTTTTTTCCCGCGAGTACCAAATTGACACACTCCTACCAAAGTGGGTACCATCCGAATAATTAAACCTAGAAATGGATATCCGCTACCCACAGGTACGAATATTTTTTATACCCACATGTTAACGGGGCGGGTACGAGTATCATAGTATCCGTACCCGTGGATACCTGTACCTGCTAAACTTTAGTAAAAAACATTGTAACCTAATTTTCTCTAAGCTGCACATCTTGTCTTCTGTCTTCATTCTTCCAACTTCAAGTATTGGTACATTGTCTTCTTCCAAGTACACCCCTTGACATTCTTTCCTTTCTTTAAGATTAGACATATACATCAAATCATATATAGATAATGACGTTTATGGTACACTTGTCATCAAATGATGAAATCACAATAAGAATACTTGGCACGTGGCAATTGTGGTTTATTATTTGTTTATTTTGTTTATTTTTCAGGAATCAATCGAAGAGAGTGAGCTTGTTGATCAAAGCACTAATTAAAGAATTTCCATTGTATTGAACATCATTTTATATTTACTTTTATAATTATTTGGACTTGTATGAACTTGAGTTTATTTGAACTTTATTTAAAATTTATGACACTGATGTATTTTATTTCAATTTATGATTAAATATTTATTTTTTAAATAATTTTGTAAATACCCGCGGGTACCAGTGGATACCCGCGGATATGAAAAAAATAGGCGGATACCCGACGAATATGGGTACGGGTACGGGGTAGATATTTATCCAGTGGATAGGGTACGAGGTAGATATTTATCCAGTGGGTAGGGTACAAGGCCCGTACCCTACCCGCCCCGTTGACATCCCTATCGAGGACTAAAAGTGGAAGCTTACATGAGAACATTAGATTTAGTACATGTGTTCCACCTCCACATGTAGATCACCTTGAGTTTCCTCTTGATTTTCTCTTCTAATGGGAAGAAAGAGAAAGGAACATAATAATACACCAGATCATAATCCTTTATGTAACTGCAATTATTTACTTAATTTCAATATTTCTAATTTGACCCCTTCATCAAATTTGAATATTATTGACATCTACACATTTAATATATCATGACCCATATATGCTCTTAGCCAAAGATTTAATTAATTAGATCACGTTGATACTTTGAATCATAATATAATGACCCTAACATATTTATTTATATATATATATATATATATATATATATATATATATATATGTATGATCCTAAATTGCAAACAAATTAAGCCTTCACAAATATTAGTTAGTGAGACTTTAAGTTTCATATTGAATAGAAATAAGAAAATTCATCAACATATAAGAAAAAAAACTTACGAGTCTATCGTCTTAAGATTTTGAGTTAAAAGTGATGTTAATCTCTTATATAGATTTGACTCAAATCTCATTGATATTATGTTTAGCAGTGGAGTTTCATTGGAGTGCGGGTGGTATCAGCCTCGTACCCCATTGCTAGATTCATTGTTTTCTCAACGAGAGTAAAGACAAGATCAATGTTATTGGAGATCAAGGACAATGCACTTGTTTCGTAAATTTGTTCACATGCAAGGTAAGGGTAATGCAACGCATGTATATGAGGAAGAAAAACTTTTACCCTACTTACGACATGTGGAGAATAAATTCTAATAGCTTTACATGAATACTATAAACATTAAAACTAAGCTCAATTTGAATATATTATTTTGACTCTCCAAAAATTCATTTGCATAGACATTTGATGTGATACAACTAGATCAAGAATGAAAATTTATAATATTTATCAAACTCTTCATATAAAATCTTTTAACCATATTGCATTAACTCAATAAATTCTCCAATATCATCATTTGTGGCATGGCTTGACTCTGTACCCATTTCCTTATCATCCACCGTGTCAAACATCAAATTATTAACAATAATTCTTTCATTACCTTCTTGTAGCATTACAAGTGTTTCATCTATCACATTTACTCCTCATATCTTGCCATATAGAAGCCATAATGTACATCCTTTTGGAAAAGGTTAAAGAATCATGTGCTCATACACTACTTCACGATCCTGCCATTTGTTAAAATTGTATTTTTTACATGAACATACTATTTCGCCCCTTACAACACTATTGGCAAATGCAAAGTCTAAAAATTTGTTTATGCCATCCATATATTGAGGTGTGTTTCTTGACATTTGGAAATGGGGTTTGTTTAGGCCAAAATAATTGATACATTATTTTAGGATAACAATAATATGCATAACAAAGGAGAATAATGAATCCTCCTTTCTTATCTAAAGTAGAAAAAACTGAATGAGCCAAGTTGGATCAATAATGCAATAAGAATTTCCAAAACTTTAGTATACAGCTCAAATAACAAGGTAATAAATTAAACACAAGAAAATATAATAAATTTTAATATCATGAATAATAGATGTTTATAGCTGGTCTTTAATAATATAATTTTAGTGTAACTACACCCTCACACCACTTTGGCTAAAGTGATTGTTTAATTCTTTAGGTACTTGGTTTGCTAATCATTAATCATGATAATTTCAATTTTAAAAGAAAGGTCTTTTTCATCAAAATTTAAAAAAATGACTCAAATTTGACGCATACTTCCTTAATCAAGGCACATGTAACACTTAATATAGGTTAGTGAGAGGTGACAGTAAAATTACTTCTTAAGCTATTGAACTAGTATGCCTAAAATCCTAATATGATCCAATAATTTTTGAAGTTAAATTTTTTGGCTTAATAGTTAATCTTAGACATGTAAAAGGTGTAGCTACGAGGAATACATGATCTTAGGTTACAAACTATGTGTTGACTCGTAATGTCCTTATCATATCCTATATATAGCTGACTTCCTTTATAGTTAGTTGAGAGAACTCTAACCCTATTAAAAGCTTTCTCCTTCTCGATATCAACATGATAAAGCCTTGTACTTTCTTTCAGACAAAGTTTCAAAAGGAATCATGTCATATGTTAGGGTGTAGCTCTTTCTACTTAATAGCATATCAACTTAAGCAACACCATTCGATTATAACTTGACCACCTAGATGACACATGCAACAATATTCTCCTTACAAATTGTTCCACTATGGATCAAACTTACAACCTTGGGTGTGATATCAATTTTTGGATTGAACGTTTATTTCTATTAAGAAGTGAACTTTAAGCATAACTTAACCCCGCAAAATCGACTTATAAGATAATATTTACAATCACTTATATGTTGTAAATTGACTTTATCATGAATCAATGTGGAATTTCAAACACACATGTTCATGCCAAAACATGTACATCTTGAACGTGTGACTAAATATTATTGGTGGTCCGATAACAGTTTGATAGATGATAGAACAATAAACTTCACTTGGATATGTTCTAACTCATAACTTTGATATCATGTTAAAAAGTAGACTTTAAATCCAACTCAATCTTATAAAATTGGTTTCTAAGATGATGTTTGCACTCAATTATATACGATAAATTGACAATATTTCTAGTTGATATGAGACTTTCAATAACTAACAAGTCAAAAATTATAGTTAATAATTAAGATAAAATTCTTTCTAATTAAGAATGTAACAACTTAAATATAATATTTGGATTGTAACTTAATCCATATAATCTCTATCACATAATAATTATTGAAAAAAAAGCACCTTATCGTAAAGAAATTCCTCAATGAACCTCTCATACAGTAGTCTAAACTCATAATCTTGATTTATGATATATCATTAAAGTAAAAAGTAAATAAGTCCTTATAAGATGTTACATCCTTAAAGTCTAAAACAGGTAAGCATATGATTTTAAAATAAGATGTTTTAAGGATATACAAGAATTATGTATGCTCTTTCATATTACTGCACTAATTGATATTTCATTTTTTATTAATCTCCATTGCACTTTCATTCCCATGTCACTGTAGTAAATGCACCCTTTAGCTTTCAAACATATTCTTTCTTTCTTCAGACATGGATTCACCTTTTTCTTGTTTTTTCTTCTTCTCTTCAATCTTCACTATCATTATCCCTCCTTTTCTTTTCTTCTTTCTATGGCCCACAAGACATGGAATCCCATTGCACCCCAAAATGCACATCCAATGCATGCTCTTTCATACAAACCCACCTCATCCCATCACATGAGGTCCAATCAAAACCCACAAAGGACACGTGTACGGTGATAGGAGCATGGGCCTGAGGGGACTAGGTGGGATTGGGGGCTCACAATCTTTGCCTTGAAATGACAAGAAAGAGGTAGTAGCTTCTTGCATAGAAAACCTTACCTTCCTCAAAGAGTGCAAACTGCAATATTAAACTTGTAGGCCATTTTACAAAAGTAAGCGTGCAGAAGCAAATAAATAATAACACAGGACTTGCAAAAAAGCAAAAGGGGAAAAATCATTGAATATTCTTATTGTCCAAAACATCATTTTGGAGAATTTTTATATCCTCTTACGACAGATTCGATTAACTGTTTTACGTCTTGTATCATTCAAATATTAAACAACAAAACTTTGAGTGAAGTTGTTTTCTGAATCAAATTTAGACAATTTTTAACAACTCTATAGCCTCATGCAAATTCACCATCATTTCTTGTTAAAACCTCGGATGTTTACCTTAAAATGAAACTCTGTTGTTTTAATCATATTGCTTACAAAATATAATTTTTTAATTTCTATTTATCCTATAATATTATCACTCTTAGTTGTATACATTTTAATAGATTTTATGCAAAAAGTGTATTGTTTTTATACAATAGTAACTCAACAATTTAACTTAATACCATATTTTTAAACAACAAACTCATATTTTATTTCAATGCTACAACTCTCAAGTGGCTTATATTTTTATATTTTCATATGAATGTAATTTTCAATAAAATATTTTAAACAACAAGTTAAATTTTTTATTTTTAAGAAGAAGTGACTCTTTATATATTTAAAAAAACCATGCCTAATTCCTTAATTTAAGCAATGCAATAAAAAATTCTTTGATAAATCTATCAAGAACCTATATTAAATATTTAATACAATCATTATTATGAATATCAAAAAGACAATAAGAAAGTGGGAAATTAATTCCGAAACACATGTTAAGTAATAGTACAATTTAAATAAAAGAAGTGAATGTTTAGCCTAGTAAATTTAAAAAAAAAAAAAAAAAACATTTAACGGTGCATGATTTGTAGAATTGCATCATAGCCGTGGAATGAACATAGAATCAGACACTGGCAGAGACCTTAACCTCACAACATTGGTTACACTCTCAGTCAACAGCGTGTCAGCTTTCCCAGAAAAGAGAGCCTCTTTCTTTGAACTTCTCACACAACACACTACAACCTCTCTCTCTCTCTCTCTCCCTTTCTCTTTCTCTTTCGCTATAGTTCATGGCGTTTCTCAAGTCTTTCTCTCTCTACATTTCCATGTCCTTGGTCTTCTTCCTCTTCTTTTGCTTCTGCAAAGCCAGTACTACCGCCACAAAGTCATTGTCCCCTTCACCCTCCACTTCCTCTGATGTTGAACTTCTCTTGGGAAAAATCAAAGCTTCACTGCAAGGTAACTCTGACAACCTTGTTTTGTCTTCATGGAACTCCTCTATCCCACTTTGTCAGTGGAGAGGCCTCAAGTGGGTGTTCTCCAGCGGCACTCCTCTTTCATGCACTGACTTGTCTTCTCCACAATCTACCAACCTTACACTCCACAAGGACCCTTCTCTTCACTTGCTTTCTCTTCAGCTCCCATCAGCAAATCTCTCTGGTTCCCTCCCCAGAGAGCTTGGGGGCTTCCCTATGCTTCAAAGTCTTTACCTTAACATAAATTCATTGCAGGGAACCATCCCTCTTGAGCTTGGCTACAGCTCCTCCCTCTCTGACATTGATTTGAGTGACAATATGCTAAGTGGGGTTCTTCCTCCATCCATTTGGAACTTGTGTGACAGGCTTGTTTCCCTTAGGCTCCATGGTAATTCACTATCTGGGTCTGTTTCTGAGCCTGCATTGCCCAACTCATCCTGCAAGAATTTGCAGTTGCTTGATTTAGGAGGCAATAACTTTTCTGGGAGTTTCCCTGAGTTCATGACAAAGTTTGGTGGGCTAAAGCAGCTTGACCTGGGGAACAACTTGTTTATGGGTACAATTCCTCAGAGCCTTACTGGGCTGAGGCTTGAAAAATTGAATCTTTCCCACAATAACTTCAGTGGGGTTTTGCCTTTCTTTGGAGAATCCAAGTTTGGTGTGGATGCTTTTGAGGGGAATAGCCCTGGTTTATGTGGACCACCTTTGGCAAGCTGTGCTAGGACCTCTACACTGAGTTCTGGTGCAGTTGCTGGCATTGTTATTAGTCTTATGACAGGAGCTGTGGTTTTGGCCTCTTTGCTGATTGGGTATATGCAGAACAAGAAGAGGAAGGGGAGTGGAGAGAGTGAAGATGAGTTGAATGAGGAAGAGGAAGATGAAGAGAATGGTGGTAATGCTATTTGTGGAGCTGGTGAAGGGAAGCTTATGTTGTTCCCTGGAGGTGAGAATTTGACATTGGATGATGTGTTGAATGCAACTGGGCAAGTTTTGGAGAAGACTTGTTATGGGACAGCTTATAAGGCTAAGCTTGCTGATGGAGGCACCATTGCTTTGAGGTTGTTGCGAGAAGGTAGCTGCAAAGATAGGGCTTCATGTTTGTCGGTTATAAAGCAATTGGGAAAAATTCGCCATGAGAATTTGATTCCTTTGAGAGCTTTCTATCAGGGGAAGAGAGGGGAGAAGCTCCTTATCTATGACTATCTGCCTCTCAGAACACTTCATGATCTTTTACATGGTTTGTTCAACATACAATCTTCCACTATTGCAGTTCTTGTTATTGTTTCTATATTTCAATCATACACTTGCACAATGGCACTTAAATTAACATTCCTATAATATGTCAATGTGTCCAAACGAAGAACCAAAATGCTCATGAATTTTCAGCCTAAAGAGAAAAGAAATTATACCTACTGGTACACCTCTGAACAATCATGATATCTATTGTAAGAAATTATTGAAATGGGGTGCTGATGAATTTTCAGCCATAAGAGAAAAGAAACTATACCTTCTGTCATATCTTTGAACAATCATGATATCTTTGAACTATCCTTTTTGTGTAGCTTCTTCCTCTGTTTGTTATTCTTGATCTCCCATTGCAGAAAATTCATAATCCAAAATCAATAACTATGTATAACCAAGAAGTTGCATCCTTCCTTATATCTGTAATGTAATCATATATGAATATTTATGCAGCCTATCAATAGGGTGCTGTTGAAGGTTATCCTTGTATAATTTGTCTAATTTCTTTAATGAAAAGTTTCACTAGTGAACATAGATGGTAGTTTACCTTTTTCAAACCAAACAATTTCACTGCAGCTTGGCACTGATCATTATGTTGTGATTTCAATTTTCCACAGAAGCTAAAGCCGGAAAACCAGTACTGAACTGGGCCAGAAGACACAAGATTGCATTAGGCATAGCGAGAGGACTAGCCTATCTTCACACAGGACTAGAAGTTCCAATCACTCATGCAAATGTGAAGTCGAAGAATGTGCTTGTGGATGACTTCTTTGCAGCAAGGCTAACTGATTTTGGGCTGGACAAGCTGATGATTCCTTCCATAGCAGACGAAATGGTGGCGCAGGCGAAGACCGACGGCTACAAGGCGCCGGAGCTTCAAAGAATGAAGAAATGCAGCTCCAGGACTGATGTGTATGCTTTTGGCATACTCCTGCTTGAAATCTTGATTGGGAAGAAGCCTGGGAAGAATGGAAGAAGTGGTGAGTATGTGGACTTGCCCTCAATGGTGAAGGTGGCAGTTTTGGAGGAGACAACAATGGAAGTGTTTGATGTGGAACTGTTGAAAGGGATAAGAAGTCCCATGGAAGATGGGTTGGTGCAGGCACTGAAGCTGGCAATGGGGTGCTGTGCACCAGTGGCATCTGTGAGGCCAAGCATGGAGGAAGTTGTGAGGCAGTTGGAGGAGAATAGACCAAGGAACAGGTCTGCATTATACAGCCCTACAGAAACAAGAAGTGGCAGTGTTACACCATTTTAAGGTTTCGATTCAACATGCTTATTAATCAAATCAAACTTTTGATTTTCACTTACTACTTACGTTGTGTTTTCCTCTTTTTCTCATCTGAATGAGAGGGTAGTTTATGATAATTTTTTCGTTTTTCTTTGCTCCATAACTCTTTGCTTTAGGTAGCGCCCTATTGTTTTTGAAATCACATATAGTCACACAATTATGCAGATTCCTGGTCCTAGAAATTGTGCAATGCTTCAATTTCTACCTTTTCATAAGGAACTGGTTTGAGACCCTTGCCTTCGGTCGGTTGTTTTTTTTTATTTTTATATATATTAGTTTGTTAAATAAAAAAATAGTTAAGTTATATTTATTATTCTATTGATAAAATATTTTTATAATTTATTTTATATATTATTATTATTTTAATTTTATTAATAATATATTTCAATGAGTAATGTATAATATTAAATAATTTTAATAAAAGTTAAAAATTGATATCTACTTTTTTATATTGTATTTAAAAAAAAGTAACTAAAATTTTGATTATTATTTTTAAAGTATTTGAAGAGATAGTTATATGATAACTGTCTTAGAATTTGTTTAAATTAGATTTTAGATTTTAATATTTTTTTAATAAAACCTTATAAGAAAAACTCAAATGAAAAAGAAAACCTAAATTTTAACGAAGATGATGAAAGAAAAAAAGAGAAATTTAACATCGAAAGCCAAAACAAAAAAGTTAAAGTTGGAGTTTGAGAAATTTTATGAAAAAACAACCATCAACCGAACCAAAACAACAACCAAAGGAAGATGAAAACAAAGAAATCACCCGATGAAACAAAAAAAATCTTAACAGCAAAATGAGAATGATAAAATACAATTCTAGAGTTTGAGAAAGACCATTGTGAGAGAATGTAGTAAAAATAGGAACTTCATTTCACAAAACCAAAACAAAATATATCATTTTAGTGGTGTGTGTGAGTAGATGTAATATCTCATTTAATAGCTTTTAAACCACTAAATAAAATATTATACAGTGATAACACAAAACAGATAGTATAGAGTTAATATAGAGTATTAATACAGTCATCCAAAAACCATAGTAATAACTATATGTACAAATCTACTATGAGAAGAGTTAGATAGGTTCTAACTCTGAAATCCAAAACAGATCTATCTAAAACATAGTCAGGTACAACTTCCTCTGTTCACATAATTAAGTGATCATAGTAAAGAATAAACTAAAAACAAGCAAACACAAACCACATAGGGTAAGCTAATGATGATTAAAGAAAAGATCAATTAGATCAAAATTCACATTTATAATTTCTTATCACAACTCATATAGAAAACTTTCCAATACAAATCAATAGTTGATTCTAGACTCAATTATCCGGATATATGCAAGTGACATCGACCCTCTTAGTGGTTTGCACCAGTGTGTGATTCCCAAACTCTGTAGAGTTTGGCCTCAAGGGGTTATCAGCCAATCACACACCAGGTAAGTCTCCTTCGCGCCTAGGATTTGATCGAGTTCAATGACTAAGACTTCCTGTTACTTCTCACGACATAACTCATTATACTCTACATGAGCCTTAATGATTATTGGAGTGTCAAGATACCAACCAAAATTGAGTCCTTGTGTCCTTGCATATACTACTTTATCAACACTTAGAATTTCTCCATGAAATTCTTCCACGATCCACACAAAATAGGCTCATATCTACTATTTCATACATATCATAGTAATCAGGTCATAGAATCCATGTGAAATCATTCAATGCATTCAAACATGCCAAAACAACAATCATGTAAAATAGGGCATTCAACGTTCAGTGCCAGGTTCCAACTCTAAGCACCATTTGCCTCGCATTTTTCACCGCTTAACGCTAAAATCACCACTCAACGCCCACATTTAAAATTCCTTCCAGACTTGTAGTGGTCCCAACGCTTAGGCACCGCTTGGCCGACGCTCAACGCTGATCCTCTCGCATTTTTCAACGCTCAGTGCTGATTCTGAGGCTTAACGTCACATCAGAAAACAACACAAGTTTGGTTTTTCTTGAGAAATCTGCTACTTGTTTTCATGACTCTTATTGGCACTTCCATTATAGATTTAGGGTTTAGGGTTTAGGGCTCATATCTACTATTTCATACATATCATAGTAATCAGGTCATAGAATCCATGTGAAATCATTCAATGCATTCAAACATGCCAAAACAACAATCATGTAAAATAGGGCATTCAACGTTCAGTGCCAGGTTCCAACTCTAAGCACCATTTGCCTCGCATTTTTCACCGCTTAACGCTAAAATCACCACTCAACGCCCACATTTAAAATTCCTTCCAGACTTGTAGTGGTCCCAACGCTTAGGCACCGCTTGGCCGACGCTCAACGCTGATCCTCTCGCATTTTTCAACGCTCAGTGCTGATTCTGAGGCTTAACGTCACATCAGAAAACAACACAAGTTTGGTTTTTCTTGAGAAATCTGCTACTTGTTTTCATGACTCTTATTGGCACTTCCATTATAGATTTTTGGTTCCAAAATAGTTCTTGAACTGAGGACGATGATACCAATTAGAGTTATGACTCAAGAATCTATTTTTTCTCAATTTAACCTAAATTCATACAATGCATTCACATCTCAACTCATACAAAAACATCAACTAGTTCACAAATTCACAACACTCAGGCTGTCAATTCTAATTACACACAATTGCATCAAATGAACTCATCAAATACAATCACTCTTTAGCTCCCCTTACCTGGTTCATCAAGTCTCAACCTCCTAGCATGGAAAAACCCCTTTTCCACTTAAGAACATACCACTCAACCTATAAATCAAATTGACATGATTAGGAAACATCATCAGAACCACATATCGACAAAGAATCCCAAAAGAAGACTCAAAAACCACATACGTCCCTTAATGGATCCCATGCAACCTAAGAACGTTTGATGGAGAAAGAGTAGAAAATCAACTTACTTTATGGAGGAAATATATCAGATAGAATCAGAGAGCATTCTGTAGGGACCGCCTCAGCAGTTTTTGATCGTCAAACACATGAACGCACGATTAGATATTGTAGAGAGAAGGGAGAGAATTCCTAAAGTTGTTTTTTAGAGAGATAGAGAGCTTTTAGATAATGAGATCTTTTTATGAAATTTCTATTTATATTTAAGATTTTATTATTAAAATATTACTAAGGTCTCATTATTTGAAACAATGACTCTCTCTTAGAACAAGATTTTCTAGGCTCTCAGAGTATAAGCTTCTTGAAGAACTTATCTGAGTTCGAAAAGAAAACTTTCACATCAGTTGTAGTATTTGGCGCCGGTGAAAGGTGCTACGCAAAGAAATAACAAAATCAAAGATGCAACCACAAAAGGTCGAAAAAACCATAATGGACACGTGTAGACAATTTACATATGGGTATGATGGTAATATCCCTACGAGTTTGGTTTCTTATATTTATAGTAGATTTGGAACTTAATTTAATTTTATTAAATTAATTTTACTCTTATACAATACACAAATTTATTAATTCATATTTTAACGTTGTCTGCATCTATGTTTTGCCTTGTATGGTTCACTAAGTAACTATAGGATATAACTTAATTACATTTTTAGATTATGTGATATTTTTATAGTTCTTTATATAAAAATATTTAATTATAGATGACAAACTTAAACAAAGTAGAACTATTTAAATATATATATATATATATATATATATATATATATATATATATATATATTACATAATAAAATAACTTTATTTTATAAATTCATAATTATTATTTCTAAAGATATGTCAATAGAATCTTTTTAACACAAGTCAATTTAATAATAATAATAATAATAATAATAATAAAATAATAATGATAAAGACAATGACATATATTATAATTAAAAACTCAAAGCTCAATTTTTTTATAGTCAATAATTTTAAATTCAAATGCATTAAATATTCCAAAATAAAAAAGTTGTTTCACTTTGAGTGTTGGATCCATTCAATCAATAAAAAACATTACAGTAAAGGATGAATAGAAAATCATTACACTTGTCCCGTACACTTTTTGTGACTCAAGTTTGGCTAATATCGGGTTTGGCTTCACCAGTTTAGACATAGCCTAACCATTCAAATGGAAAGTATAATGACACTATTGGTGAGAGACCTTTCTCTAATATCAGTACACAACTCTTCCCACACTTGTCCAAAGGTTCTAAAAGCATGGACAATACTGTGAGGAAATGGAGAAGACAAAAATTGAACCTCCTCCTGGAAAATCAGACCACACAACAGATGGCAGTATAATGGTTGTACAAAATTGTTCAAGGTCTTCACCTAATAGGTTAAGCTTAGTTGTTTCATCAATACAAATTTTGTTCAAAATCCATGCTTATATGAAAAGGGCAATCCATACAATAGAAAACTTGGTGGAAAGAAGCATAAACATAACACATGCTAAACTAATGTCACACTAGATTTTACTGAAAATCATAGTGGCCAACAAAAATAATTATTGAGGGTGTTGCCAGATCAAACAATATTAACACATATTGAAAATACTAAACAAATGATACAAATCACAAGAGTAAAATCTAACATCATAAAGATACATGAGATTCTTAACGTAAAAGACTAATAAAAGATTACTGAAATCAAGTCCAGTTAAAGAAAGGCAAAAATATTAACTACACCACAAATAAAGGGATAAAATGATCAAGTATTGCTAGCACAATAGTGCATTGCATTTTTATGTAGAATCTTCATGTAAAAAGATAAGTTATATGTTTCGAAATCATCAATAAATATATTTTCCTTAAAACTAAAGGCAAAGTACAAAAAACTAAAGGCAGAGAAAATGTACTTAGTAGGAAGTTATGAAGTTTTAACATATGAGAAAATTGAATTTATTTTCTAGAAAAGGTTAAAAAAAACACAGTATCAATTAGATTTATAATTGCCAACAATTTTGATTCAAGTCAACTGGTCTTAAAGTGACAAATTTACTAAGAAATTGAATAGACAAAAAAAAATCTAAGAGAAACAATAATATAATAGCAGATCATAGTATTAGTGCATATAAGTTAGAATAAACTAAATATGCAACATAAACTTTTAGCAGAAATTTAAATACAAAGTAACCCCTTCCTTCTTTTTTTTTGTCTATGTATCTTATACATTCTACTCTTATTTTACAAGCCTTCACGCAATACGCACATAATGGACTCAAATTGGTTTGGTTCACAGAATCTCCAACCAACATTAGTTTTTTACCTTTCAGTCTTACTAAAAAGTTCATGGTGTTAAACCTTCAAGTATAATATGAAAGAAATTAATGAAGCATATATGAATAATTAATTTTTAAACTACAAAAAGATGTAGAGCAGAGGATAGTTGTCCAAAAACACTTTGGTGACCATATGTAATTAACTGTTATATCACACTATATTGTATACGAGATGTCTTTTGTCAATAGAAAATCATTACTTGAATCCTAGAAGAGATAAATTTGTTTTATTAAGCCTTCATCTATCAATAAAAAATCAAAAATTGAACATCTGATGAAAAAAAAGGTTAAACCGTTGTTTAACAGGCCACCGAATAAAAACAATAGATTGTTATTGTTGAACTGTAGAGAGAAAGGCTAATAGTAATTTAGTTCATGGATGAAATTGAAGAAGAATAAGCACAAAAAATGTCAACAAGTTAAAAATCTAGAACTATCTGAGTACTTTCCCTTGAATAGTGAAAGAAATTGATCATAGTGTATTAATAACATGTTATAACTTTTACAGTAGGTCATGGATGTACAAAGCTTCAATCTTCAATCAATGCTTTTTTTTAAAAGGAGGAGGTAATGTCCATAACTCTAAACACATAAAATAATTGATAATAGAAAATATTCTCTTCAAGTTAAGTATTGGATAATATTGAGAAAACAATTATATATACGGATAAAATAAGCATAAGGTTAAAATATATATAAATTTATCTGAGCACAAATTACCTACTTTCCATATGAGAAATGTAGTTTAGAAATTGTTTGATATTGTCATACCTTAAGTTATTTGAGAACAAAAAAGCAACATCCTTTATGATATCAAACTTCTTAGCCATCCCATTTGCGAATTATGGGAAGCCCTCTCATCAATGCTTCTGCTATTGTACCTCATTCAGCCTGAAAATTTCAACCAAACAATGAGCCCAAATGCAAATAACAACAACATATTAAGGAGGACAAAGAAGAGCAAATTGCTAAACTTGCTTTTGTTATGATGCAATCACATACTCTCATCCATTTGGCCATTTGAGTCTCAAATATTCTAATCTACAAAAGCAAGAAACAATTTCAGTGAGTGGCACTCTGTTATGCTCATTTACATGTTGTACAAAAACCAAGAAGCAATTTACCTTACTATAGTCTTCCACTACAGTAAAAGATATAGTAAGCACCAACAATGAAACAAAAAGGACACCTATGATAACAACACATAAAAGGAACAACCACAACTTATCCAAGTAACTATGAGGATTACAACACATGACAAAAAATCTTATTTGTAACATACTTTTAATCATGTTTGTCCAACTATGCCTTTAACCACACCAAGTGGGAAACCAACTTGCTCTAGCACAGGACCTTGCTTAATGTGAACTTACAACATGTAATAAACAACATCTAAGCAAACTTTTATGAGCTTCTTGGTGAACTTATTGAGTGTTAAAATTTTGGGTCATACTTGAGTGAATAGATCAATAAATGAATAATGAAAATGTTTATCATACCTTAACTTAACCCTAAACAAATTTTGGGTCATACTTGAGCTTTAAAAGACTTTTCTCTACAATGTCTATTCAATTCTCCTAAGTAAGAAAATATTTTATCATTACATTCCTGAAAGAGGTATATGAATAAATTGATGATGAAAAATTTATTATAAATGCAACTAAAATGTTGCAAGGAGAGACCTTTTATCAAATATCTCCAATGTTAAAACAGACAAAATACTAGTTATAGCACCACTGTCCAAGAAAGTAGTTTGACGACACCCTTTTCATCACTAAATGCAATAACCTGATCAATAGAAAGATAAGATGACATCAATGAAATAATAACATAGTTCCAACATTTTCGAGTACACTTTCTGACTATCTTATCATCCACCAAAACCATTTCAATATGTTTACCTCCATCCCTATTTTTGACCTCCCAAAGATCATTGATCCTAACTCCAAGGTTTAGGGTCTCCCTATTTCCATCAATATCCTTAACCGTATCAAACTTCTTGGCCATACTTTAACAACAATTTTGGTACCCAAGTATGCCTACAAACACAAATAATTCAAGTTATTCAAGTTATACAATAACTAAAAAATGTAACATCACAACTTTGTTATATGGCTAAGAACAACAACCAAATTTACAATGAAATTTAAAACCCAAAGACAACAACTTAAAACCTAAACAATAGAAAAACACAACCACAAATATCATACACAAAGCTTATGAAGAGTGTTAAATATACAACTGAAAAACACAAATCAAGCAACACCAAAAATAGAACTCACAACCCACAACCCTCAACTCAAACACGAAACCACAAACAACACAAAAAATAGAACCATAAATTGTCGTAAAACCCACAACCAACATACGAACGCAACTCCAAATGAAATAAAACAAACAAAATCCTAAAGCCTTAAAAGATCAAACAAAACCCTAGACCACAAAAAACTCAGAACCCAAAAACGACCATACAGTCCACAAAAGCATTGCACAACAACCACACACCCAAGAAAACCCCTTTACAAATACCAACCCAACAAAACCCCACACCCCAAAAAAATACCCCTTTTACAAATTGCAGACCTTGGACCAGAAATGTAGTGAAGACGAAGAAGTAATGAAAGGAGAAAGGAGACAAAGGAAAAAGGAAACCACAATGAGTTCTTTTTTCAAGTCTGAACCTATGTAGAGAAGCTATGAAGAGAAATCCATCACACACAGTGTTCGTGCCAATCTATCCCGTATAAAATGACCCAAAAACCTAAAAAATGAACACATGTTGATTACTGAGGCATGAGCAACATATGGAAATTTGGACATGTGTCAACCATTTAAGTAGGGTCATTTGTATAATTTTGGTTATACATCATTAAGAATAGAAGTTTTAGGCTCAATATAATGCCATGTTTGTAGAACAACGATATTTAAACATGAACTGGGTGCTAATGATATTTAAAGGGATTGCTTGAACAACTTGGTTTTTGTTTGATTTTGGTTCTATAATTTCCACAATAATTTTCCCTATTAAATGTTTTAATGATAATTTTTCTCAATAAGGTCCTTTGAAATCCAAAATAAATTCAGAGATCATTTTCGGGTGAGGAGCTTTTCTACGTAGATGGCATTTAAGATGATCAAAACTCAATCCTAAGACATAAGAGAAACCATGGGGCTTTACTATTTTCGTACCCTCGTTATTAGACATGGAACCTCAGTATTAAGGATGGACAAAAAAAACTTAAATTTTCAAAACCTATCTACAATTATCTTAATCTATATTATATTTAGTTTATTTTAATGAATTTATCTTAAATTTAAATGTATATATTTGGATATATATATATATATATATATATAAATTAGGTCATTTTTTATATTTTGAAAAGTCAAAATCAAGATTGACTTGGATTAGTTCATATAAGGTTGAGGTAGGCTAGACATCATGCAAGGTTGAGTTGGGTCGGGTTACACTAAAGGAAACTTAAGCTCAATCAAATTCAAGTTAAGCCAAGTAAGGTTCAAGTTAGGCAAGGCATGGTTAGGTCTTACTATAAGTCAGGTTGGGCTTAAGTCAAGTTGGACTAAGCAAGACCTAAGTTAATCTTGGCAACGTTAGATTCTTATGTCAAACTAAAATCATGAGGTTTGTCAAGTTGGACCTAGATAAAATTGGGTTGAGTTGATCTTAGGTCGGACAAGTTGGATTAGACTTGCTTTGGATGAGTGAAGTTAAGGCCAAGTTGGGTCAAGCTGATATGCTAGGGATGAGATGATAGGAGTTTGCTTGAGTGAACTAAATCATCTTGGACTAAGTTCAAGTTGAGTCTCTCCAACTCCATGTGACACTAGTTCATGTTAGAATAATATAATAAGGACATATTTCAAGTTAAGATAAAGTTGGTGAGACCTAAATTGAGTCGAAACAAGCAAAACCCATGTGAAGTTGAGTTAATTTAGGTCTACACTTGGTTAAATGGACCTCCATCCACATTGGGTTGAATGGGTTTGGACAAATGTTTGGCTAGTCGAGCTAAGTTGACCTGGTTCATGTGAAGTTTAGTTAGGACGAACCCACATAAGATCAAATTAGATGAAGAAAAAGTTAAGTCAAATTAAATCAAGCTGGTTGTTCCAAGATTAGACCAAATTAAATTATGTCAAGTAAAACCTAGATAAAATCGAGTCAACTTAGTTGACTTGAGTCTAATTAAGTCAGAATAAGTAAATCCATATTTGATCGATAAAAATTTAATAAAAAAAATATGCACCTACATATTTGAATAAAAATATATGTTTTGAATATAGTAAAAACGTTATTTGTAAATATAATAATATTTCATATATATATATATATATAAAAGTTCTTTTTATAATTCATTTCTAAATTATGCGATATAATCTCCTTTTACTATTAATCATAATATTAATATAGAAACTTTACTTCTTCATTAAATCATAAAGTAAGTGATTTCTATTGATAAAAAAAGGCATGTATTTATTTTTTCTATTTAATAAATTTTAAATCTGGAAACAATACTCATCGGTATGATTTATTATTTCCGCCATAACATAAGTAATTGGAAAAGATATTAAATTTGTAAATTGTAGAAACCTTTAGAAGAAAATAAGTTCAATATATAGAATTTCGGTCTTTATAAATGGAAACCACGTACCAATATTCAGTATAAACAAGGAACTTGTCAATTTTTCATGAAGAAAAATTGAGAAATATAAAATTTCTTTAATCTTGAATATAATTTGAAGAGTTTTATTAACTTAACTAGTGTTTCTAAAACGTTTACAATTAAAGAAGTTATTAAAAATTATACAAAAAAACACAATAAAAATATTAAAAATGTATTTTTCCATATCTCCATAAAAAAAATCCTTTTTAATTTCTTAAGAAGTGGTCTTACCACTGTCACAAGAAAACTAGTTAGTGTTTGCCTCATTTTAACATTAACATTAAAGATGCAAAAAAATTAAAAAATTAAAAAAAGTAAAATATAGGATTGAACGAACCAACCCACGCCCTATGTGAGAAGGTTCGTATCTTTAAGAGGTTCATCGGAATCCGACACCGGAAGCGCAGAACAGCCGCACACGGCGGTGAAGAGCCTTCGAGAATAATCAGAATTCTAGCTTCACGATGGAGTCGCTCCAAACGCTACCTCCACCCTCTCATCTCTCACCCGCCGCACTCTCCTTCCTCGACCACAGATTCCACACCCAATGCGCCCTCGCCGATGCTCCCAACTTCGTCTCCGAGCTCCAGACTCAGTGTGCCGAGTTGGATCGCGCGCTCGACGAGTTGACTCGAAGACTCGGAGAGGGTCTCGCCGCGTACGCCTCCTTCTCCGGCGAAATCCACGGCGTCTTCGGCCACGTCACCGATAGGTTGACTGCCCTCTCCTCCACTGTCGTGGCAGGTTCGATTCGATGTTTTTTTCCCCTTTTTAGGTCATCTTAATGCGTTGAATTTTGAGGAAAGGTTTTGGTTTTGTTGAGTGAAGATGGAGGAAGAGGCAAAGCGGATGGCAAGGGTTTCAAAGAGGAACTTGCGGCTTTGGCGAAGGAAGTGGCTAGGTTGGAAACGGTTCGTGTTTATGCAGGTTGTTTTTTTTTTTTTTTTTTTTGTTCCTTTAAATTGTGCAAAAGGAAGAAGATTGTTACAAGAATTTTGGTCGATTTTTGTGATGTTGGTTAGGTTTAATTATCTAGAAAGTTTTGGTTTGAATTTGAGTCTTAGGTATTATCTATTCTTTTGAACTGTGCTATAATTTCTTAAAGCTGCATTTGTGTCATCAACAAACGGCTCTTGAACTTTATATTCTGTGTGCAAATCAATGAAAATTGATGGACTAGGAGGAATTGCAAGATGACTAAGCATTTGTGTTTCATGATCGTTGTTGTGATTATCAAGAAATTTGTTAAGCCTTTTTCAGTTATCGTTATCTCCTTTGGTTTGATTTCCTAGGTGTTGCTTTCTTTTTGTCCTCTCTGTCTTTCTGGAGACAGAATCGAAGTACGATGCTTAAACATGCTTCTCCATAAGAACTTTTAGGAGAGGAAAACTAGAAGGAAAAAGAAATTGATTTCTCCATAAGTTAAAAGTAGTTCATGCATAAACTAATTTTTAAAAACTTTCTTATATAACTTCTCCAAGTTTTAATTTTAACTTGAGCATAAGTTAGCTTTAACTTACGAAGAAGCCAATTTTAATGGTTTTTATGATATGGATTTGTTGCGATAATCAAGAAATATTATGGTTTTCAGTAGTTGTTGTCATACATACTGCATTTGGTTTGAGTTCTTAGGTGTTACCTTTTGTGAATGTTGTTTGTTTCTTGAGACTCCTTTCTTTCTTTTGTCTTCCAGAGACAGCGCTTAAACTCGATACTTTAGTTGGTGATATTGAGGATGCTGTATCATTTACTATGAGCAAAAGCATGAGGAAACATTCTTCTAGTCAAAATTCACAAGTGAGCATGCTTTTACAATATTTACCAGATGATACTGGAAACTGCATTGTCACCATATTCCTTAATTTATCTCAAATGTTTCAGGAAATGCATATGCTAGCTATTAAAACACTGAAAACAACAGAAGGCATATTAGCTTCAATTACAAAAGCACATCCTCAGTGGAAGCAACTTGTGTCAGCTGTTGATCACAGGGTTGACCGAGCTCTTGCTATTTTGAGGCCCCAGGCAATTGCTGAGCATCGAGCACTTCTTACTTCGCTTGGATGGCCCCCACCTCTTTCGGCCTTTACCTCCTCTAATTCAGATGCAAGGACCGCAAAACAAGTCTCAAATCCTCTGCTGAGTATGCAAGCGGATCTTAAACTCAGGTACTCTGAAAACTTTTTTGCTTTGTGCAACCTACAAGAGTTGCAAAGGAAAAGGAAAGTTAGGCAACTTGATGGCCATGACAGGGAAGTTGCCCTACAACAACCACTTTGGGTAATAGAAGAGCTTGTGAATCCATTATCATTAGCTTCCCAACGGCATTTCTCAAAATGGATTGATAAACCGGAATTTATTTTTACACTTGTATATAAAATCACAAGGGATTTTGTTGACTCTATGGATGAATTGTTGCAGCCATTGGTTGATGAAGCAATGTTACTTGGTTATAGTTGTAGAGAAGAATGGATCTCAGCAATGGTAACTTCATTAACCACATACATGGCAAAAGAAATTTTCCCTAGTTACATTAGTCAACTAGACGAAGAGAGTGCTACTGGGACTCAGTCATCTGCTAGAATATCATGGCTGCATCTCATTGACTTGATGATAGCTTTTGACAAAAGAATCAAGTCTTTAGTAGAGAATTCTGGGGTCTTGCTATCCTTTGACGATGATGATATCATGCAGAAAGTTTCATCTCTATCCATTTTTTGTGATCGTCCAGACTGGCTTGATCTATGGGCTGAAATAGAGCTAGATGATGCCCTAGTTAAGTTGAAACTCGACATCCAAAATGAGAATTATTGGATAAAGAAAGTTGAAGGTGCTGTTCTTTCATCCTATACTGATGATTACAAGTCTCCTCTGATTTCTAATTCCTTTCTTCGCCATCTAGCATCTGTTATTGATCGTTGTCGATCATTGCCTAGAGTAAGTCTGAGGTCGAAATTTCTCAGGTTAGTAGGTCTTCCTATTATAAGAAATTTTTTTGATTCCATACTTATCCGCTGCCAAGAAGCTGAAGGTTTGACAGCCTTAACTGATGACGATGCTGTATTAAAGGTTACAATTTCTGTCAATGCTGCTCATTACTTCGAATCTGTTCTAAAGGAATGGTCTGAGGATGTTTTCTTCCTTGAGATGGGGATGGGTGAGAATGATGAGGCAGGAATGGAAAGTAATGCTAATATTTATGAAGGGTTGCCAGAAAGTTCCAGAAGGGTTATTTTTGATGACGAGATAAAAAAGTTGGAAGAGTTCAGAACAGAGTGGGTTGAAAAGATATCCCTAGTTATTTTGAGGGGTTTTGATGCTCTCTCTAGAGACTATGTGAAGAACAAGAAGCAATGGCAGAAGGGTGAAGAAGGATGGGCCGTGTCGAAGGCTCTAGTAGAAGCCCTGAATTATCTGCAAAGTAAAACTTCGTTGGTAGAAGTGGGTTTGAACAGTAGGGATTTCGTTGGGGTTTGGAGAAGTTTGGCGGCAGGAATTGATCGGTTACTGTTTAATGGTATTCTTATGAGCAATGTAAAATTTCACAGAAGTGGTGTTGACAGATTTGGTAATGACTTGGACGTTTTATTTGGGGTATTTGGGTCATGGTGTTTGAGACCTGGAGGATTTTTTCCAAAAACAAGTGAAGGTCAGAAGTTGTTGAAGTTGGATGAAAATGAAGTGGAAGAATGTAAGACAGGGGGGAAGAAGTGGTTGAGGGAGAATGGGTTCAAACATTTGAGTGTAACTGAAGCGGAAAAGATTTTGAAAAATAGGGTGTTCACGAGTTGAAAAGCTTCTGGGTTTCATTTTAAGCACATACTCTGCTGAAATGGCTTTTGGACTTGTGAAGATTTAGGATTGTTTCGTGGTGTACATTACTTTAGACCGACCAGTTGAACCAATTCAATTTTGCTTAGTTGCAATAAATATATTTTTCATTTAGAATGTTCTCAGCCATTGCCTTAAAGACGACGGTTTATACTTCATATTTCTATATGCTAATTATACTGTAAATGTGCAGTGAGAAAAACTATTCTTTCTATCATTTTGTGCTGCCTTTTGAATTTGATATGAACAAGACCGTGTAAAAATGAATTGCAGTTTTTTTGTATCAATGACTACATGACTGTTATTTCTTATGGTGATGACATTAAATGTGCATGGAAGTTTTAGGATGATTTTGTAACTTTTAGAAATTAAAATTTAGGGTTTAGTCTAACTTAATCTCAAATTTAGTCAGTTTTTGAGATGAAAGTTATTTCACACTTGTATATGCTATCCTATTTATAATAGGATAATAATATTTTGATTTATTTTTCTTTCTTTTTTAATTTACCATTCTAAGTAATGGATTAAAAGTGAATTAAAAAAAAAAAACTTAAAATATCATTATTTGTTATAATATTAGAAGATGTGAAATTTTTAACCGGATCAGCTATTTTAACTTGCTTTATGTAGCATTGGACAATCTACGGTGATTCAATAACTTACAGTTGGATTTGAACAGGTTTAAAAATTTAGGAATTTAGTTTGGGTTTAACTTTAAAAGCTGGTTAATACGGTAAAGATTGTTCGCAATATATATATATTATTTTTATTATATGAATGTATCTGAAATATCTAGGCATGTTAATTATTGAAAATGTGTTGCCCTACAAACTAGGGTGACGAAAGAGATTTCTAATGCTCACGAAGTCATGCCTTGTTTTAATGGTATTTTAGAATTACCTTTTTAAGGATTTTCAGATGTTTTACGTTATCTTAACATTTAAATTTTAATCTTTATTTCTTTTTAATATTCAACACCAATACTAGGAACAATTTAGTTTTTTCCAAAAGTTTTTTTTTTCAAAAAAATTATTTCTCCTGCCTTTGACATAACTCATGATTTTTGAGTCCGTTAATTTCTTAAAATTAATAAGATAGCTAATCTTGTCTTTTTTTCTCTTTCTCTTTTCTTTGAAACTTTAATAGACTGGACTAGACCATGATTTCCTCAACTCAAATTAATTTGGTCATTTCATTTAGTTTTTTATTTTATTTTTATGAATACAATAAAAATAGTCCTTTTTTTTTATCTTTCTTCCTTTTTTCTTTTATTTTCTTTCTTCTCCCCCACAACAATTGGAATGAGCTAATTTGTTGTATTTTCTGCAATGTCATCTTGTTTTATAGATTGATTGTCCTCTTATTGAAACATACAAATCCACCGATAAAAGCAGATAACTTGGGCAAATTGCTTCTCCAATTAACCAAAACTTTTATCTCAATCAAAATTAGACATTTTCTGAGTGTGTAACTACCACTGCATAAAAATAAAACGAGATGGGAAAAAGTAAGATAGAAAAAAAAGAGATTTGAGGAAAAGGATTAGTGGGCTAGAACAAGAAAGTTGACGATCTTTCAAGAGCACACAACGAAAAAAAAAAATCGGTTTAACTTTTTCGGAAATATCAAATTTTGTTGATCGTTATATCACATATTGCAAATTTCTTTCGTAAACGTTTTATCAACATAATTCACAGTTGATTACACGAAAATAATAATAATATATAAATCCTCAGCAATTTACACAGAAAATAAGTACGTAATAGTTAATAATAAATTAAAGGTATAATTACTGATGATCTCCTAATTTTTTGGTTTAGTTCAATTTGGTATCCATAATTTTGATTGGTTCAATTTAGTATCCTAATTATTTAAAAAGGTTCAATTTGGTCATCTTCGTTAAGTTGGAGTTAACATCATATCCGTATAGGACATCAAACCGTGAAATTTTTTAATTTTTTTAGTTTTTATTTTATTTTTGTAAAAATTTATAATCTGTCACGTGTTACTGTCGTGTCACATGGTAATCTACAGTCATGGTAAGACTTGTTTTCAATTTAGTCCTCAATTAAAATTTTTTGTTCAATTTAGTATCCCAATTCTTTATAACGATTCAATTTTGTCATTTCAAATTTGAGACCAAATTAGTAAATAAGTTTAATTATAACTTATATATACATATTAAAATTATTCTTTTGAATTTATATATCAAATCATTACACCTAAATATTCAAATTATTTTATTTTTTACAAGTGTATAAAATTTCAAGAGTAAAAAATTATAAAGGTAAAAATGTAAAAAATAAAATAATTTAAGTATTTAAGTGAAGTGATTTGATGTATATATTAAAAAAATTATTGTAACATGTATATACAAGTTGTAATTAAGTTTTATTTACTAATTTGGTCTCAAATTGAAAAAGACAAAATTGGATCATTTTAAAAAATAGAGATACTAAATTGAACAAAAAATTTAAAATAGATGACTAAATTGAAAACAAGTTTTATCACTATCACGTGTCATTATTGTAAACTGCCATGTGGCACGACAATAATATGACACGTGGTAGATTATAAATTTAAAAAACTAAAAAAATTCACAACTTGACACGTGTCCTGTACGGACACGTTGTTAACTCTAACTTAACAAAGAGGAACACATTGAACCTTTTTTAAATAATCGAGGTACTGAATTGAACCAACAAAAAATATGGAGACCAAATTGAAATAAACTAAAAAATTAGGGTACCAAATCAGTAATTATACCTAAACTAAAATAATGAAATACAAGTTCCAACGATAAAAGTTATGTGAAAATGTTCTAACACCATAAAAAAGAAAAGAAGTTCTACTAGCTTTCAAAAAACCTTTGAATCTCACCAACCATTATCAGCATAGATCTTTGATATGTCTTACCCTCTTCACTTTAATGTTGTAGGTGTTATAATGGAGAAAACATGCAATCAAAAGAATCAAAATCTACTTTTCTTTTATTATGAAGTTAGATGACTTTTACAACTTACAAGTTGTTTACCAATTTATTAGCACGAACACATGGACAAATAAATAAAACATTCTTAGTTTCCTTAATAATTTTATTTTTATTTTCTTTCTCTTAATACTCCTTAATAAAATGCTATTTCACATTTGTCGTTAAACAAAATGTACTTATCACTCCTATATTATTTTCCTATTTAATTGATTTCATTCTTTTGTTTGGTAAGGACCCTTTAGTATATATAAAATAGTCATTTATAAAGGTTACAAACTAATTTTTACTACCTCACATTTTTTTTGTTTGCTTGTCATACAAGTTAGCTAATCCTAATTGTTACAATTTCATAACACACCATAAATTAATGTCACAATTCAGCATGTTACACATCACAATAATCAACCATATAAATAGGAGATGTAACGTGTTAACAACTTAAAAATATTAAATACAAACAAACTTTAATCACAATATGCTTTTTCTCAAAGTTATTACTTTTGTCATTACATGTTGACAATTTCCGAATACGTAGGATAATGGAATATGCATGTTAAATCAATTATTTTTATAAATATAGTCCATTTTGTTAATTAATTTTTAGGTTTGTTACATGAATTTTTATATTGTACTCCACAAAATTTACAACAATTTATTATAGCAATTATTCTGTAATGTTATATTAGAGAAATTTCATGTGTGCTATGACTCATTAAATATGTTTTATTCTATATTATACTATACCATAAGAGTTTATTGATAATAATGAGTAGGGATAGCAACGGGGCGGGGCGGGTACGGGTATCATGATCCCATCCCCATCCCCATAATAAAAATTCATTCCCATCTCCATCCCCAAACCCAACGGGTATACAACTTTTGACCCATCCCCATCCCCACCGGGTAACGGGTATTTTCTTATACCCATACCCATACCCATTTTTTTATTGTTCCATATATCAATTAAATATTTTT
>Ga0214543_1001778_pt1 | contig 42200 bp, 28 predicted proteins | sample CNSS2metaG_FD_160094 | JGI IMG/M metagenome (GOLD analysis project Ga0214543, IMG submission 160094) | Root nodule microbial communities from cowpea collected in UCLA plant growth center, Los Angeles, California, USA - CNSS2 | ecosystem: Host-associated > Plants > Roots > Nodule | place: USA...
AATTAGGGTTTCTGGGCAGGGTTATAGGCTTCGGTTCTATTTCAACCGAGGCCTAAAACTGCTTACGGCACCGGTTGTTTGTAGAACCGAAGCAATATAGGTTGCTGAAATTGCAAAATTGCCACCGTCTCCTTATAGGCTTCGGTTCCGCCATAACCGAGGCCTATAAGGCGAGGTAAAATATCAAATTTGCACTAGTGCTTATTTTATAAATTAATTTTGTAATTTGGGAGATTGGCTTAAACTTTTCTTTTTAGGGTTAAATATGTTTTTGGTCCCTCAAGTTTCAATGAATTTTGGAATTAGTCCCTCATCAAAACTTTATACCAATTTAGTCCTTAATCTTTCAAAATGCGTGAATTTAGTCCTTTTAACCAAATTTTTTTAAGTTTATCTGACATTTCAAGCGCATTTTATAATAGTATTTAAGTTAACATTGAAGCAAAAATGTGTCAAATAGTGTAAATAATTTAAATACTATCATGAAATGCGCTTGAAATGTCAGATAAACTTAACAAAATTTAGTTAAAAGGACTAAATTCACGCATTTTGAAAGATGAATGACTAAATTGGTCAAAATTTTTGATAAGGGACTAATTCCAAATTTCGCTGAGACTTGAAGGATCAAAAACATATTTAACCCTTCTTTTTAAGATAGAATTCAAGTTATCCAAAATCTATTTCATAGTGAGATATTTGTTATTTATTGGACTTATCAGGTTATTTGATTTTGAACCAAATAACATGTTACACTTATGATGTATATACTTTGACATGAGGAGGAGTGTTGATTTTGTCTTTGTACATATTATGTACATTTTTTTTCCCAACGGATAAAAAGTGTTTCATTTCTTGAGTGATGAAATTACTTTCTCAAATAGGCAGGTATAGATAAAAACTTTCTCTATAGTACAAGTGAATGCATAAATCGAGAGAAAGGGTTGCTGATCTAAGTAGAAGAGTGCTAGAAATACTATTTAACATAACTCTAAATAATTAGTAAATTTAACATAAGATATTTAACCCTAAAAAGAACATGCATAACCAAAACACTATGTAACATAAAAAATTTATATTAAAAGTTATATGAATATGAAATAAGAAGTGGAGCGTACGTATACAGCTTTGTATTTAACAATTAATTGTTTATCAATATCTACATAGTATATTTAACTAAGAGTAAAAGATAACTTTTCTTACCTAAAAGTACAAAGTTACTTGATAATATGCAGCTTTCAATGTTTAATGTCTGATTTTTGTGCAGCACTTTACTTTGTAGCAGTAGCCACTGCTGCTGCACTGGTTGGGCAGCATTTGGTGAGAAAGGTTATTGCTATACTTGGGAGAACGTCTCTGATAATTTTCATCCTTGCACTCACTGTTTTCGTGAGTGGAATATCACTAGGCAAGTGCATTTTGCACCATTCCTTTTTAAACAACAATGATATTTTGACTACTAAATTTTAATAACTTTCTCTTACAATATGATGTGTCATCTTCTAAGTGATTTTTGAATATTGAGAATGAAAAAATGTAAAAATGAAAAATCACTTAGAAGATGACACCTAAGGTTGTAAGAGAAAGTTGTCAAAAATTTAATAGTCAAAAAATCATTTTCGCTCTTTTTTATTCTTCTTCCTTTTTAGGAGAGTAGTACCATATCAGTACCACACACACTATACTAATGTTAGTAATAACTAGTGGTTCTTGTTCACCCATATCTTATTTTATTAACACATGTATCAACAACTTGTCGTGCTTTAAGTTGCAGAGAGAGTAAAAGATATGCTTATTTATTCATTCAAAAGTTGGAATCAGTTGGAATATCCTGATAAGATGAAAGTGTTTACACCATATGACAGTGGATTCTCATAAAGATACACTTTTATTATTTAAACAGTCAATACAATGCATTTTTATATTCAATCAATATATATAGTTTAGAAAAATTACAGAAACTTTATTCATATGATTATGCTTTGACATTTCAAATTAGTAATAAATTACAAATTACAAATGACTTAACGTTTTCTTTTACTGCAGGAGGAGTAGGCATAGCAAACCTGATTAAGAGGATTGAAAAAAAGGAGAACATGGATTTTGGAGATCTTTGCTCTTACAGGGTTAGAAGTTAAAGATAGAAAAATGTGAAGCTCTTCACAATATTATCCTTTTATGGGTTGTGTGTTAAGAATACAACTATTTAATTTAAAAGCTGCATCAGCATTTGAATAGTTTATGTACAATTAATGTTTGTGTAAAACGTTTCAGTATTGACAAAATAAAATGTTTCTTTTTCTGCACAGACAGAATAAATTCTTTGTGATCATGCTATATTCTGAAGTACGAGTTTTTAAATAAAATCACACACACGTTTTCCATAGATATGTTATATATGTTTTCCGCAATTAATTAATTAAATGAAAGGAATATTCAAAAAGAGGCTGCGCACGTACGAACACAAGAATACAAAACCAGATCTTCTACTGATTTTTTTTACGGTTCTTTGTTGAGCATTAAAAATACACTGTGTTGACATTTTAAATATTTTTTTCATATATTTTAAAACGTTAAAATTAGTGGTAATCAGTATATTATGGAGACACAGTCAAAAAACAACACAAAAAAATCGAGCAAAGAATCCAAATTCGTACAAACAATGGTCATTTACATAAATACATATAATTTTTAATTCCTAAAAGTATAATATTTTGAAATGTTGATCTGAATTTGAGAGATTTTAAAGATTAGAACATTTGGTTTTGGAAGCTCCACAAAGCGTAGTGCATGTGGCATATTTGAAGCACTAATCAGTTTATTAGGCCAAAGTAAGTGGGTGTACACTGTCCACAAACAGCCAAAAAAGTATGTGTAATTGTATAAAAGATATAAAAGATGAATGAAACCAATGAACACAGAGAATAGAGACCATGTTGTTATCAATACTACTCTGACCGAACATGTTGTTTTCTTGTACCTAAATTTTGATTGAATACTAAAACCCATTATCAACAATATTACCGTACAAGTGTACACTTTGAAGTGATGAACAACACTTTCTTAAAATTTCTATATATATGGTCCTCATGGTTTCATTTTGAAGCAAAGTACAGCATCTTAGTTCTGAAAGGACTAAGATTTTCAGCTCAGAAAAACTGGTCTGTTTCTGAAGAGAGTAACATTATCAATGGCTGTGAAATGGGTTGCTGCAAAGGCTTTCATTGCTTTTGTTCTTCTTGTTTCGGTCTCAGCAGCAACTCCTTCTTCTCATCAGAATAATGCAGACAACAAAACACCATCAAATGGAACTGTAGGGGTTGATTATCATGCCAAAGTGTTTTACAAGCACCATTGGCCGGTAAGAAATAATGTTCATTTTACAGTAACTTTTCATCACAAATAAAAAAAAGAAAAGTTTCAATGAACAAAGTTCTGTTATACTCCAAAATTTTTCAGTCCATGCATGCGTGCATGGATGTGTGGATATTTTTTTTTTGCGTTAAGTTGGATTACATGGATAAAGCTTTTTCATTTTTGTTTTGGTGTTGTGTGCAGAGTATGAAATTTGGGTGGAGACTAATAGTAGGAAGCATAGTTGGATTTCTAGGATCAGCATTTGGAACTGTTGGAGGTGTTGGTGGTGGTGGCATCTTTGTGCCCATGCTTACTCTTATTGTTGGATTTGATCAAAAATCAGCAACAGCAATTTCAAAATGTAAGAACTTATATATATATATATATATATATATATATATATATATATATATATATATATATATATATATATATATATATATTTATTGTTGGGTTTATATATTTTACATATATGATTATAGTCATCGAGAGAGTATGATTCTATATATTTATATGATATGAGTCTTATACATATAAGATATACTTGACACCACTTTTACATCAAAATCTTAAGACAATGATGTGATGTGTTTTTATTTTTATATAGTGTTTAACTTTGTCTATTCTATCAAATATCAAATTTTTGACTCACACTTACATTATTCTCAACATATATATATATATATATATATATATATATATATTATTTTCTCTAACAAATTAACATTCCATCTTCTTTTCCTTGATAATAGAGGTTTAAGATTCTTTTTTTCATGTCGTTATATTTTTAATTTTTCTTTTTCCATATTGATTACATTAAGAGTGTAATTAAAAAAAGTTATGTTACTTTGAAAATTTAAAAAATATAGATAAGAAAGAACAATTTTTGGTTGAAAATGTATAATTATAAAGGTACGATTGGTATAAAAAAAATTAATATAGCATTTGGGATGGGTTAATTACTAGATCTGTGTGGGACATTGATACCAAACATGTGGGAGTGGTACTAGGTTGATTTCATTGTCCAAATCTCAGTGCCAATATTTTAATGAAACATGTTCTTTATAGTATTCTGAATAATTTATTTTTCTTTTAGACCTTACGAATGCATACATTTTTAATCAAAATATCGTTTTCCCAGTTTTCTTTTCATCTGTTATGACTCTGTATTCTTTTAACATATACATACATGACTACTTCCTAGGAATATTTAAAAAAGTTATATTTTTTTGGTTTAGTTGTTAAAAATATTTAAATTTGAACTTTTTATTTTTCCAATAATAACACTAGATATATTTGCAAATGGTTTTGTAAGAATTTTTTTTTCTTCATCTAATCCAATCTCATGTTTTGACGATCGTAATAGGTAATTTATATTTGATAGTTTGATTAAAAGAAAATAAACTATGGAAATAATTTAAATTTATTTTTTAAAATATAACTTGATTTTTTTTTTCATATAATCGTATATTCATATAGTTTATATGTTAATATTTTTCATTAGTAGTTTTTATGGATATGTAATGGAATTTTTTTCCGTATTTTAGAAGTCAATTGTACACTTAATTAATTTAATATAAATATAATATTATCAGGAAAAAAAAACAACGTATGAAAAAATTTATTCTAATCAGAATATAATTTGTGAGGCAAGAGTGAGTATCATGAACATGAAAGAGAAAACAGTAACGTGTAAGAAAAAAAAGAAATAATTGAATTATCAATAATTTATTTCAATATATAATAACATTTTTTTTATATTTATATACACATCTCTTATTTCTATTTTATTTTTAACTATACTTTAAAGTTATACAAAAATAAATATAAACTTCTTTTATACTAAAAGTAACTTTACGCTGCAAATAATTCACCATCGCATTTTGATGTAATATATCAGCAAAATCTAATTGTACACAAAATATAATTAAACAAATTAAATAAAGAGATACATTTTTTAACAAATAAATCATAAATTATATATTAAAATAAAATAAATAAATAATAAGACAACAATTTTAATTATGCTTTTTTGGTATTTTCTTATTATAAATATAGATTACATCAATATAAAAAATCAACCAACTTTTAATCTACATGTTAACTGTTTTAGCAACAAAATTTAGTACTTAAGGAATATATAATCCCTTTTTTAATAGTAATACTTGGTGGTGTCTTGGTTATGATTATGACAATTTTGTTCTTGATGTGCTTATACAAGTCACCGATTACTCTTATTAAATTAAATGTGATTTAACTTTAACTAAACAGTGATACATCATTCTCTTTTTGAGTTAGATTAGAGTCATACTTCACATTATCAAGCTTTGTTTTGAATTGAATGTTCTTCTTTGGAAATTTACACATGAATGGAATCTGTTTGATGAATTAGGCATGATTACTGGTGGAGCAACAGCAACAGTTTTCTACAATTTGAGGCAAAGACACCCCACACTTGATTTGCCCGTGATTGATTATGACTTAGCACTTCTTTTCCAACCAATGTTGATGCTTGGAATCAGTATTGGAGTTGCTTTCAATGTCATTTTTCCTGAGTGGATGCTAACAGTTTTGCTGATTATATTTTTCGTTGGTAAGAATTACTGGTCAAGCTTCAAAATTTAGACACTCTTGATTTGCTCAGTTAATTTCTTTCCTCTGATGTGATCTGAATGTTAAACAGGCATTTCAATTAAATCCTTCCTGAAGGGTGTTGATACATGGAAGAAAGAAACCATTATGAAGAAGGTTAATTAATTGCTTCCTTAAACATCACCCTCTTTTATGATTTAAATTTCTTTCAAGTTTTGCATTCTGATGCTAGTGCTTGCATCCATGTTATGATTCCAGGAAGCTAAGAAGAATTCACGAATTGACGGTGAGCTGTTTGATAATATTTCCATTCCACCTTTTTGCATATAAAAGTGTTTATCAGACATGTTATGCTATTTTTATTTTTTATGTAATCAGATATTGGAACTCCTGAAGATGCTGCACATTATATTCAAACAGAAGATCCTGCCAAAGATATTAATGAACCAAAGAAAAAGGTTGTACAAAATACTGAAAGTTATTGATTCCATATATGTGCAACATCTATTCTTTCTAATGAAATCTAAAACTGTCATGCAGGTTTCTCTAGTTGAGAACATTCGTTGGAAGGAACTTGGACTTCTTTTTTCTGGCTGGATCATGATTCTTGGATTAGAGATTGCAAAAGTTGGTATCCATGACTCAAAATTTGAGTTTTTCATTTTCTGTTAAACATAATGTGATGATAACAGATGCCTCTGTTTTGAAATCAACAGAAACACACAACAACTTGCTCAAGGTTATATTGGTTAATGAATCTACTTCAGGTATAAACTACTCTAGGAGAATTTAATGAGCCATTACAATCATTATCATGGTGATTGCTGATCATTTTACTTATTTATGTACTTTCAGGTTCCCATAGCTGTAGGAACGAGTTCATATGAAGCTGTGCGTCTATACAAAGGGAAGAGAATCATAGCATCCAAGGGAGATCAACAAACACATTTTTGTGTGCTGCAGTTGGTTCTATTCTGTGCTTGTGGCACACTTGCTGGCATGATTGCTGGTTTGCTAGGCCTTGGTGGAGGATTCATCTTGGGACCCCTTTTCCTTGGTCTAGGAATTCCTCCTCAGGTACCCTTTTTTTGCCTTAAACTCTATGCAGATTTTACATGGAATTCACTCTAACTGAGGAGTTTTCCACACAGGTTGCAAGTGCTACATCCACTTTGGTAATGGCTTTTTCTGCATCTATGGCAGTGGTGGAATATTACCTTCTTAAACGTTTCCCCGTTCCTTATGGTAAGTTTGGATGAACAAACACCACTCATTTCCATAAGATTTTTACCGGATAATTAGAAAAAAACTTAATCAATTTCTCTATAACATAAAATAGTTTATTATTGAGTTAAGGAAACACTAACTTGTTACAGAGAAAATTTTGATGTTGAACTTTGAATATCATGTTGCAGCTCTTTTCTTCGTAAGCATAGCCACTGGTGCAGCACTAGTTGGACAGCATTTAGTGAAAAAGGCCATTGCCATACTAGGAAGAGCATCTGTGATCATTTTCATCCTAACCTTGACACTCTCTGTTAGTGCAGTTTTACTAGGTAAGTGTAAGATGGTTTTGTTCGCAGAGTGTGATAGTGCAGTTTTATGAGGAAAGTGTAAAATGGTTTTGTTTGGTCACAGGTGGAGTAGGAGTTGTACACATGATTCAAAAGATTGAACATAACGAGTACATGGGATTTGGAGACCTTTGCACGTACAGGGTCCACAAATGATGTTCAGGGAAAGGTTTGTGAACATTCAGAATCTCATATCTATCTACAAAGACCAGATTAGAAGAGAGAGAAATGAAGAATGTAATAAATGATTAATGTGAAAAGAGAGAGAGGGATGAAGAGAATTTGAGAGCGTCAAATGAATGTTTACAATGATAAAATGTTGATATATCAATGTTCTAAGGTTCCTGATGGATGGTATTTATTGTAGAACTATATGTTTAGTTAATAAAAAGCTATAGAAATTTATGAAAGTCGATACAAAATTAATCCAAAACTATGAAAACAGGTCAAGTTCTATTGGGTTGATCTTCTAATAGAAAAAATAGATTTCATAAAATTAAATTAAATTAAACATACATATATAAATAGCTTAATACGAATTTCATTTGAATGTTATTTCCTATTAATATTAAAACTAAATTTATAAAACAAACTCACAATACAATAAACATTTTTTTTATTTTTTTTAAATATTAAAATCTTAAAAAAATTAGATCTTAAAAAAATTATATAGAATTTTTTAATATAATTTTAGCCTGATTAAATTTTAAATCTTTGATAAATTTGAGTATTCTGAATTAAATCTTTATTAACAAATTTCCTTTTATCGAATACTCAATATTAATATATTTTTTCAATTGAATTCTTGGGTGATATAGGGTTACTTTGCATTGTTATTGTTTTTGCATACTTACATGAAAAATAACAAAACCGATTGATTAAGTTTTAAGCATTTCATAAATATATAAATTTTTAAGTGAGTTTTTTTTTTCTATATTCAAAATATTCTTATATTTCAATGGATAATGATACAATGCCTCAGTTATTTGACTCCAATCTTACCCGCCTACGTGGTATCCATTATTTTAATATTTTTAAATGAAACGGTAATTGGAGGCAGCGTCCCAGGTAAGTTTGCGTCATGTGCACGCGCGGTGAATTGGAGAAACATTTCAAAAAAACACAGTGCGTTGGTTCGTTTTCCCTCGTCCTTCTCCTTCCTCGCAAGTTTCTTCTTCGAGCAGGTCACACAAGCACAGAGGCATTTGTATCGCAAGAGTTTTTTCTTCCCCAAAAGGCTATCCTTCCATAAAGGTTGGTGTTGTGGGTCGTAGTGGAAACAGATAGCGGAGTTCTCGAGAGTGGTTTGGGTTGTTGGAGGCGATGGGTTCGGCGGAAAGTGGTGGGTACCGTTCGGTGCATTGCTTGGACGCACTCTTGTTGGCGTAGTTGTTGGTTTATTAAAGGCCATTCACACAACAAACATTGCCATAACATGATTTTTGAGATAATTTTAGATAGGGATACTTAGATTGAGGTAGACGAAGGATAATGAATAGTCATTGTATATGTATTTTGGAAAGTTGAATGAAATAGGAATTGATACATTGGAATATGTTATTTAACTTGCAATGTGTTATGCAGTCTTAGAAGTAAAAGTGTGATTGAAAAAGCCACTTATGTTGGCACAATTGTATATATTGTTGAATCATTTGTTGGAGTTAATATGTAGTTTGTACATTGATAGATATATTCATGATTTAATGGTAATCTAACCATCAATATACTTAATTTTAGGAAGGCAATTGTGTTATTTTTGATTGTATTAGTAAACTTGAAAAGGTGTTCCAGTACTGCCTGTACAAAAAGTTGAGTATAAAAAGACAGTTATGGAATTAGAAAAGTAGACTTCATTATCCTACCAGAAAAATTGGTTTTTATTTTCAATCTTCAGTTCCAATAGCTTGTTAAAGTTGTTTGGTGATGATTCATGGTGATGGAAATATTTGTATGGCCTTTGAATTGTGTCCAAACCAGAAATTATGTAAAAATACACTTGAAAAGCAGTTGCAGTACTGTCTGTACAAAAAGTACAATGTAAAAAGACACTTATGGAATTACAAAAGGACACTTGATTCTGGAACCAGAAAAGTTGGTTTTTAATTCAATCTTCAATTCCAATTAGTTATTTAAGTTGTTTGGTGATGATTCATGGAGATGAAATTATTTGGATGGCCTTTTGATTGTGTCCAAACCAGATTTCATGTGAAAATACACTTGAAAAGAAGTTGCAATACTGCCAGTACAAAAAGTTAAGTGTAAAAAGACACTTATGGAATTACAAAAGGAAACTTGATTCTGGAACCAGAAAAGTTAGTTTTTATTTCAATCTTCAATTCCAATTAGTTATTTAAGTTGTTTGGTGATGATTCATGGAGATGAAATTATTTGGATGGCCTTTGGATTGTGTCCAAACCAGATGTCATGTAAAAATACACTGGAAAAGCAGTTGCAGTACTGCCTGTACAAAAAGTTGAGTGTAAAAAGACACTTATGGAATTACAAAAGGACACTTGATTCTGGAACCAGAAATGTTGGTTTTTAATTCAATCTTCAATTCCAATTAGTTATTTATGTGGTTTGGTGATGATTCATGGAGATGGAATTATTTGGATGGCCTTTGGATTGTGTCCAAACCAGATGTCATGTAAAAATACACTTGAAAAGCAGTTGCAGTACTGCCTGTACAAAAAGTTGAGTGTAAAAAGACACTTATGGAATCATAAAAGGACACTTGATTCTCGAACCAGAAAAGTTGGTTTTTAATTTAATCTTCAATTTCAATTAGTTATTTAAGTGGTTTGGTGATGATTCATGGTGATGGAAATATTTGTATGGCCTCTGGATTGTGTCCAAACCACAAATTATGTAAAAATACACTTGAAAAGCAGTTGCAGTACTGTCTGTACAAAAAGTACAATCTAAAAAGACACTTATGGAATCATAAAAGGACACTTGATTCTCGAACCAGAAAAGTTGGTTTTTATTTCAATGTTCAATTCCAATGACTTGTTTGAGATGTGTGGTGATGATTCATGGTGATGGAATTATTTGGATGGCCTTTGGATTGTGTCCAAACCAGAAATTATGTAAAAATACACTTGAAAAGCAGTTGCAGTACTGCCTGTACAAAAAGTACAATGTAAAAAGACACTTATGAAATCATAAAAGGACACTTGATTGTCTAACCAGAAAAGTTGGTTTTTAACTCAATCTTCAATTCCAATTAGTTATTTAAGTTGTGTGGTGATGATTCATGGTCTCATGGAATTATTTGGATGGCCTTTGGATTGTATCCAAACTAGAAATTATGTAAAAATACACTTGAAAAGCAGTTGCAGTACTGCCTGTACAAAAAGTACAATGTGAAAAGACACTTATGGAATCATAAAAGGACATTTGATTCTCGAACCAAAAAAGTTGGTTTTTATTTCAATGTTCAATTCTAATGACTTGTTTGAGATGTGTGGCGATGATTCATGGTGATGAAATTATTTGGATGGCCTTTGGATTGTGTCCAAACCAGAAATTATGTAAAAATACACTTGAAAAGCAGTTGCAGTACTGCCTGTACAAAAAGTATAATGTAAAAAAACACTTATGGAATTACAAAAGGACACTTGATTCAGGAACCATAAAATTTGGTTTTTGTTTCAATCTTCAATTCCAATTAGTTATTTAAGTTGTTCGGTGATGATTCATGGTGATGGAAATATTTGTATGGCTTTTGGATTGTGTCCAAACCAGATTTCATGTTATAATACACTTGAAAAGCAGTTCCAGTACTGTCTGTACAAAAAGTTCAGCGTAAAAAGACATTTATGGAATTACAAAAGGACACTTAGCATGCAGAGGTATTTGCGTCATGCCGCCACTGAGTTTCATGACACAATATTTTGTGTGAGGTTGACCAAATATCAAACTCGAGGGTCTCATCTGGTATATGTCAAGTTTTAAATATTCATTAAGCACACGTTAACCTCACATAAATTAGGAAACCTAATACTTATTTTTTTTGTTTTTTGCCAATCAGGACCTTAACACCAAATTTGGTACCTTGATCAGGAGCAAGCATATCAATCAAGTCGTTCTTAGTGGTCCTAATACTGTGGTAGTATGCAAACTTCTAATTTCAGATTCACCCCGCTCGACCAAGATAGGGGTAGTAAAACATACCAAATTGCCCTTTGATTTGGAGAATAAGAACACCAAAATTAGGGCTTCCAATTGTCGACGAAGCTATGGCAGTGATCCACCTCTGTTATTCTTTCCCAAAATCGCACTCTCGCTCTCGCTTTTCCCTAAACCGCACTCTCGCCTTTAGTTTAAACCGCAACGTTCAGTTCTTTTTTTCTTACTTTTCCTCTACAGCGCGTGTATCCCAACCTCAACATTCACTCGAGTTTCTCTCACACGTCACTGCTCTTCTCATATTAAAAAATATTAAAATAATGGATGCCACGTAGGCGAGTAAAATTAAGGTCAAATAACTGAGACATTATATCATTATCCAATTTCAATTACCGTCAATTGGGGAGGGTGATGTCACGATTTGATTTTGCGGTCATAAAACACCACAAACTTGATTAATATAAAAAGTTCAGAAATCCTTTCTCCTTACCGGACACTTGTACTTTGACGGCACATTTTTTTATTAGCATTTGATATTTTCTCTTCTTAATATTTAGTTACTCTTCTTTCCAAAAATATTAAAGTTAACTTTTTCTAATACTATTTTACTCTTATAAAATTATTAACGTTCAATTGTCAAAAATCCTTTTTCATTGCCTATAGTAGGACTCATACACTGCACCTTTGTCGCAATAATAAAATATGAATAACCCTCGCATGCAATGCAACTTTTTTATTCTTTTTTCATACAGTTTCTTCTTTTATTGTTTTCAAATTCTGGGAATTTAGATTTCACTTAAACACATACATTTCTAAGAAATTAACATGCACTAAGGGACGAGATATTGATTACATGCAGCCTCTTAAAAATACAGAAACCAAAGATTGCTTCGATTGAATTTGAAGGATAAAGAAATGAAATACATATACAAAAACAGAGAAAACAACTATTCTTCTGGCCAAAACCCTGGCTCCCTGAGAAAATATGAACTTAAAATATTTCTACAGGATCAATTGTTGGAATTTGAGGACTAATACAAGGAATTTTTGTGTTTCAAGTGAACTAAAAGTATAAACCAACAAAAAAAATACAAAAATGTGTCACCAATGTAACCAAAGACAATACAAAACTGCACCTAAAATATTAGGCCTGATGATTTCTAATTTTTAGCAGTGTACATGCAAAGGTTTCCAAATCCCATGTACTCCTTGCGTTCAATCTTTTGAATCATGTGATCAACTCCTACTCCACCTGTCATGTCACCAAATAAAACCATTTTACACTTTCCTCATAAAACTGCACTATCACACTCTACAAATGAAACAATCTTACACTTACCTAGTAAAACTGCACTGACACAAAGTGTGAAGGTTAGAATGAAAATGATAACAGATGCTCTCCCCAATAAGGCAACCACCTTTCTCACCAAATACTGTCCAACAAGTGAAGCTACAGTCGCTACACCTACCAAGCAAAGGGCTGCAACACCATATCCAAACTTTAACATTATAATCTCCATTAAATATCACAACTTATTGCTTCATTATAAGCTTCTCCTAGTCCATTCAAATTATATGGTACTAAGCACATTCTCTTGGAAGTAGGCAAATTACTCTGTCATTCAGCACATTTTGCATTCATTCATTCGTGCATACTTACCATAAGGAACAGGGAAACGTTTGAGAAGGTAATATTCCACCACAGCCATAGATGCAGAAAATGCCATTGCCAAAATGGATGTAGCACTTGCCACCTTTGTCAAAAATTCCCCAATCAGAGTGGTTTCCAATACACAAATTTGATGAGAGAAAGAAGAATGAAAGGTACCTGAGGAGGGATTCCTATTCCAAGGAAAAGGGGTGCCAAGATGAATCCTCCACCAAGGCCTAACAAACCAGCAAGTGTGCCAGCAACTGTGCCACAACAACAGAATACAATTAACTTCCACACACTCCAACGTGGTTGTTGATCACCCTTTGATGCTATGCTTCTCTGCCCTTTGTATAGTCTCATCGCCTGGTATGCGCTCATTCCTACAGCTATTGGGATCTAAATCACAACAATAAACAAACAGTTTCAGAAATGACATTGATGGCTTACCACACTTTCAAATATATGATGACAACTATGGTTTTCAGAAATTGAATTCTCCTATAGTAGTTCCTACCTGGAGTAAATTCACTGCCCAATATGCTCCGGAGCATGTTGTCGTGTAATTCTGTTCCAAAATAGAGGCATATACTATCGTCATATTATGTTGATCAATGAATCCCAATGCAAGAAATGAAAAACTGAATTTTTGAGTGAATAGCTCATAGGGTACCAACTTTTCCAATCTCTAACGCAAGTATCATGAACCAAACAGCGAAAAGATGTCCAAGGTCCTTCCAACGAATGTTCTCAACCATAGAAACCTGCATCACAGTTTTACAATTCGTTAAAATGAACAGACGTTGCACATATATGAAATCAATAACTTTCAGTATTTTGTACTACTTTTTTCTTTAGTTCATTAGTATCGATTTTGACAGGGGCTTCTGTCTGAATATAATGTGCACCATCTTCTGCAGTTGCAATGTCTGACAAGATTAAAAAATAGCATGACACATCTGGTAAGCACTTATATATACAGAAATGTAGAATAGAAATAGTGTCAAACCACTTACCTTCAATCCGTGAATTCTTCTTAGCTTCCTGGAATTATAACATGAATGCACGCATGAGCATCAGAATGCAAAACTTGAAAGAAATTTTAAAACATAAAAGAGGATGAAGTTTAAAGAAGTAATTAATTAACCTTCTTCATAATGGTTTCTTTCTTCCATGTATCAACACCCTTCAAGAATGATTTGATTGAAAGGCCTGTTTAACATTCAGATCACATCAGAGGAAAGAAATTAATTTAGCAAATCATGAGTGTCTAAATTTTGAAGCTTGATCAGTAATTCTTACCAACGAAAAGTATTATCAGCAAAACTGTTAGCATCCACTCAGGAAAAATGACATTGAAATCAACTCCAATACTGATTCCAAGCATCAACATTGGTTGGAAGAGAAGTGCTAAGTCATAATCAATCACGGGCAAGTCAAGTGTGGGGTGTCTCTGCCTCAAATTGTAGAAAACTGTTGCAGTTGCTCCACCAGTAATCATGCCTAATTCATCAACCAAAGTTTCAAGAGAATTATATTCAAAACAGTTGCTGAAAAATAGCAAAAGTACAGAGCAAATAATATGATGTTACTAATAATATCAACAGATTTTCTGTTATCGGATTTTCATGAAAACGTATTAATATCGAATAATAAAGGAGGCAGAATGGTAGTTCTTACATTTTGATATTGCTATTGCAGATTTTGTATCAAATCCAATAATGAGGGTAAGCATGGGCACAAAGATGCCACCGCCACCAACACCTCCAATATTCCCAAATGCTGATCCTAGAAATCCAACTATGCTTCCTACTATTATTTTCCATCCAAATTTCATACTCTGCACACAACACAAAGTTAAATGTATTTGAAATGAAAACACTAATCCACATGCAGAGTATTTGTGAGTTGTCTTACCGGCCAAGTGTGGTGGTAGAATACTTTAGCATTGGTATCAACCCCTTCAGTGTGATTGGATTGTGAGTTGGTGTTCTCGGCGGAGACTGTAACAAGAAGAAGCACAGCAATGAGAACCTTTCCACAAACCCATCTTTGTGATACATCATGCACACCCATTATGGTTCTTTAGATACTTAGCTCTTCACCTCTCAAAATTCAAAATCTTACTCCTTTTAGTACTATGATGTTGCTATGCTTAATTTGCCTCCAATGAGCAACACCACAACACTTATATATATCTCTTCAAAATCTTTACTTCAAATAGGAACTTCCCTAGTTGATCATGTTATTTTAATTCAATCAAAATTTAGGTGCAAGAAAACAAATCTCAGGTCAAAGTATGCAGGTCTCTGTTACGCTTTTTTTATTCTCTATCTCGTCTTTTATGTATTCTGGTTCAAAATAATTGTGAATTTTTTTTTTTTTGGTACTATGGTTTCTATCATAACTCCATTGGAATGTTTCTTTTGTAGTTACCACTGTTTGGGCTTAATATTGGAATATTACAGAATATAAATAGGAATTTTGTCAAAATACCTTAATTTTCAATAGGTGAGATTTTTCTTTACTGCAACATGCACATTTACCCAAACAAGCAAGACATTTTTTGGCACCCCTTTTATGCTAACCCTCCAACTTTATTGGTTTTGACGCCTAGTTCAAGATCGATTCTCTTAATTGTATTACTCGAATGTTAGTTATTTTCTAATGTTAGTATGGCTCAAAACCAGAATTAATGGTAAGCAAGGAGCATATATTTGGCACTCATGAAATACAAAAGTTCTTCATATTGCCTTTTCAATGAAAAACTATTAGGATGAATAATTATCAGTGTATCTCTAATGATGAAGATGAATGTGGGCAGTGACTCACAACCCTTCAAATTTCGTTCATCTCTTGTTTCACAGTTCTTTGTTTCCTATCTGTCGACATTCACAATTGCTTTCCTTTTTTTATATAATAATTAGTGTCTCATTCCTTTTGTTTTGTTACCAAAAACAGCATGAATGGATATTTTTTCTTGTAAGGTGTTCACTTTTTCATTTCTATCTAATAAGGGGATTGAATCCACACTCAGAGAGAGGTTACATAAATATGATTTAAGCTCGTAAGAAATTAACAACATTTTCAACAGAAAATTTTAAAACAACGAGTTTATAAGTGTGTTCAACTTTGTCGTTTTTATTCGATGTGAAATTTAGAGTCAATTTCTAACTATCACAACAGTCTGCATTGTGGATGTTTATCTCTTCTTCAACCCGATTAATGAAGTGTATAAATGACCTTAATAAATTCAGTTATCTCGCAACTCATTTTTGCTGCCTTCAAGTAAAACACAGTTGCTTGCTCTCAAATCAAATTTGTTTCTGTTCTCTTCAATGGTTGATGCAAAATAGATGCGTCCAAAAACTTTTTAAGTCAGTCAAATCAAGTTATGACAATGCAAATATGAAAAGGACTTTTATTGTTAATAATAGGAGAAGGAAGCCTTTTTATTAGATAAATGGCGTGAGTCACAATGTATGACCATAACACTTTGGGTAGAAGGGATTAATCCAAGATAAATCAGTATTATTTACTTGCTCACTACCAGAAACAGTTAACTTACAGATGAAAAAAAATCTGTCGAAAAAATTCGGTTATTTTTTTCTTCATATTATGTGCGATTTTGATATATACTCTCTTGCGATCCAATAAAAATCCCCATCACATGACATCATTTTCCGGAGTCAAAATTTTCATCATCTTGTGGAGGTTATTTATGCCCTAAAGCAAGTCCATGGAATATTACAGTCTAAAGCTACATTGCATGTCAAGCATGATGTTGATATTTTAACCAATTCTTTGTATGTTGATGGCAGGAACAATCTAACATTGGTCTTATGACCCATTTTCTGGACATGGAATCATTTAAAACAAGAATGAGATTTTTCTTTGTCAACAAAAATATTCAAAGGAGATCCTGAAAAGGTTTCAGCTACATGAATGCAAAGAAAATGACAACTCCTATGATTCAAAAGGAGATAATTGTTATAGAGGATGTAGCTGATAAAGTTGATGAAGCACATTTTAGAAATTTTGTTGGATGTGTCTAGTGTATCTTACATTTACAATACCATGGTATCAAGATTGATGATGCATTATGCCAATGAGATTCACTTGAAGGCAACAAAATGAGTTGTTAGATACATCAAAGGGACCATCAACTATGGAGTTAAATACTAACATGTACAAGAATTCAAATTATATATTTTTTCTTATATGCGTTTTCAAAGAAGCAAGAGGTTGTAGTTCAGTCAACTCCTAAAGTTGAGTTTATTACAGTTGTAGCAGCTGTGAAAAAGTCGCAGCCTTAGCCTATGAAAAAAGGGTCACAAGATAATTGTCTAAATTGCTGTTGATTTAATTTTAACACTAGAAAACAAATGTAATCACATTTATACACTTAATTAATCATCTCTTGCTCCAAATGCATTTGGGTTGAAGAAGAGATAAACATCCACAATGTTGTGATCAGTGTAATTTCGGTCCTCGTTCAAGCTGTCATATGACAAAACAAAAGGAATGAGACAAAAGATTGACAACTTGGTTAAGGAAATGAGACAAACTAATTCTTTTATTAAAAAGGAAAAGCAATTGAGAATGTCGACAGATAGGAAACAAAGAACTGTGAAACAAGAGATGAAAGAAATTTGAAGAGTTGTCACTAACCACATTCATCTTCATCATTTGAGATACGCTGATAATTATTCATCCTGATAGTTTTTCATCGAAAAGGCAATATTAAGACCTTTCTTACCATTAATTCTTGTTCCCAGCAGTTTAACATTAGAAAATAACTAAGATAAGAGTAATACAATTAAGAGAATAAGAGAATCAATATACAGGGGCGCCAAAAAATGTCTTGCTTGTTTGGGTAAATGTGAAAAATGTTAGCTATTGAAAAGTCAAGGTATTTTGACCAAATTGTTATTTATATTATATTCCAATATTGAGCCGAAGCGATTGTAACTACAAAAGGAATATTCCAAATGAGTTATGACAGAAATCATAGTACAAACCACCAAAAAATAGAAGAAACAGAAATACACAACTATTTTGAAGCACAAGGCATAAGAGACGATAAAGAGAATAAGAAAAGCATAACAAAGGCCTGCTTATTTTGATCTAGGATTTGTTTTCTTGCACCTAAAACCATAACATGATCCTATTTGAAGTGAAGATTTTGAAAAGATCTATATAACAGTTATGGTGTTGCTCATTTGAGGCAAATTAATCATAGCAACATCATAGTACTAAAAGGAATAAGATTTTGAATTTTGAGAACTGAACAGCTAAGCATCTAAAGAGGCATAATGGGTGTGCATGATGTATCACAAAGGTGGGATGCGAAAAGGGTTTCTGGAAAGCTTCTCATTGCTATGCTTCTTCTTGTCACAGTCTCCGCCGAGAACACGAGCTCACAGTCCAATCACACAATAGGGGATGATACCAATGCTAAAGTATTCTACCACCACACTTGGCCGGTAAAACAATTCACAAATACTCTGCATGTGGATTAGTGTTTGTATGTCAAGAACGTTGAATTGTATTTAACTTTGTGTTGTGTGCAGAGTATGAAATTTGGATGGAAAATAATAGTAGGAAGCATAGTTGGATTCCTAGGATCAGCATTTGGGAATATTGGAGGTGTTGGTGGGGGTGGCATCTTTGTGCCCATGCTTACCCTCATTATTGGATTTGATACAAAATCTGCAATAGCAATATCAAAATGTAAGAACTACCATTCTGCCCCCTTTATTATTCGATATTAATACGCTTTCATGAAAATCCGATAACACAAAATCTGTTGATATTATTAGTAGCATCACATTATTTGCTCTGTACTTTTGTTATTTTTCAGCTACTGTTTCTATTATAACTCTTTTGAAACTTACATGGGTGGAGTATATATCTACATTTTTGTTTTTTTGGTGAAGGCATGATTACCGGTGGAGCAACAGCAACAGTTTTCTACAATTTGAGGCAAAGACACCCCACACTTGACTTGCCCGTGATTGATTATGACTTGGCACTTCTCTTCCAACCGATGTTGATGCTTGGAATCAGCATTGGAGTTGATTTCAATGTCATTTTTCCTGAGTGGATGCTAACAGTTTTGCTAATTATACTTTTCGTTGGTAAGAATTACTGATCAACCTCCAAAATTTAGACACTCTTGATTTGCTCAATTGATTTCTTTCCTCTGATGTGATCCGAATGTTAAACAGGTCTTTCTATTAAATCCTTCCTTAAGGGTGTTGATACATGGAAGCAAGAAACAATAATGAAGAAGGTTAATTAATTGCTTCTTTAAACATCACCCTCTTTTATGTCTTAAATTTCTTTCAAGTTTTGCAATCTGATGCTTATGCGTGCATTTATGTTATAATGCCAGGAAGATAAGAAGAATTCAAGGATTGATGGTAAGTTGTTTGGTATTATTTCTGTTCTACATTTCTATATATATAAATGATTATCAGATATGTGATGCTGTTTTTTAATCTTATCAGACATTGCAACTGCAGAAGATGCTGCACATTATATTCAAACAGAAGACCTTGTCAAAGATGATACAAAGGAACTAAAGAAAAAGGTTGTACAAAATATTTAAACCTATTGATTTCATATATGTGCAACGTCTATTCATTTTAACGAAATGTAAAACTGTGATGCAGGTTTCTATGGTTGAGAACATTCGTTGGAAGGACCTTGGACATCTTTTCGCTGTCTGGTTTATGATACTTGCGTTAGAGATTGGAAAAGTTGGTACCCTATGAGCTATTCACTCAAAAATTCAGTTTTTCATTTCTTGCATTGGGATTCATTGATCAACATAATATGACGATAGTATATGCCTCTATTTTGGAACAGAATTACACGACAACATGCTCCGGAGCATATTGGGCAGTGAATTTACTCCAGGTAGGAACTACTATAGGAGAATTCAATTTCTGAAAACCATAGTTGTCATCATATATTTGAAAGTGTGGTAAGCCATCAATGTCATTTCTGAAACTGTTTGTTTATTGTTGTGATTTAGATCCCAATAGCTGTAGGAATGAGCGCATACCAGGCGATGAGACTATACAAAGGGCAGAGAAGCATAGCATCAAAGGGTGATCAACAACCACGTTGGAGTGTGTGGAAGTTAATTGTATTCTGTTGTTGTGGCACAGTTGCTGGCACACTTGCTGGTTTGTTAGGCCTTGGTGGAGGATTCATCTTGGCACCCCTTTTCCTTGGAATAGGAATCCCTCCTCAGGTACCTTTCATTCTTCTTTCTCTCATCAAATTTGTGTATTGGAAACCACTCTGATTGGGGAATTTTTGACAAAGGTGGCAAGTGCTACATCCATTTTGGCAATGGCATTTTCTGCATCTATGGCTGTGGTGGAATATTACCTTCTCAAACGTTTCCCTGTTCCTTATGGTAAGTATGCACGAATGAATGAATGCAAAATGTGCTGAATGACAGAGTAATTTGCCTACTTCCAAGAGAATGTGCTTAGTACCAGATAATTTGAATGGACTAGGAGAAGCTTATAATGAAGCAATAAGTTGTGATATTTAATGGAGATTATAATGTTAAAGTTTAGATATGGTGTTGCAGCCCTTTGCTTGGTAGGTGTAGCGACTGTAGCTTCACTTGTTGGACAGTATTTGGTGAGAAAGGTGGTTGCCTTATTGGGGAGAGCATCTGTTATCATTTTCATCCTAACCTTCACACTTTGTGTCAGTGCAGTTTTACTAGGTAAGTGTAAGATTGTTTCATTTGCATAGTGTGTTAGTGCAGTTTTATGAGGAAAGTGTAAAATGGTCTTATTTGGTGACATGACAGGTGGAGTAGGAGTTGATCACATGATTCAAAAGATTGAACGCAAGGAGTACATGGGATTTGGAAATCTTTGCATGTACACTGCTAAAAATTAGGGTTCATGAGGCCTAATATTTTAGATGCAGGTTCTCTACTGCAGTTTTGTATTGTCTTTGGTTACATTAGTGCCACATTTTTGTATTTTTTTGTTGGTTTATACTTTTAGTTCACTTGAAACACCAAAATTCATTGTATTTGTCCTCAAATTTCAACTAAGGATCCTGTACAAAATTGTTTTCACATTTTCCTAAAAAGCCAGGGCTTAGGCCACAACTGCACTTAGTGCTACAAAGGCATGTGGGGATTAGCCTTGGTGATTCAAGCTCTTACCAAGAAATTTTGGAATCTGTGTACTAATATGATACAATTCATTGTTTAATGTAGTTGATTTCTTGAAGAATATCTAAGATACGAAAAAGACAATTCTTCGGGAATCTTTCTTTTAAGTCTTTTCATAAATCTCTTGCATTGTCAACGAATATGATGCTCTGTAGAATCTACATGAATAAAATTCATGTTATGCACAAAATCACTATCACGTTATATCGTTTTCGGTGTCCAAATTGCCATCATATTGTAATAAATGATCATTTGTAAAGTTTGGACTTTCAAAAAAGCTAATCTATATCGATGCTGATATTTTAATCATATCTTTGTGAGTTGATGATCTTTTGGTGAGAGGAACAGTTTATCACTAATTAATAAATTCAAACAAGATTCGAAGAATGTCTTCAAGATGACTAACCTTGATCTTTTTTTGGACATGAAAATCATTAAAAATACGAATGCGATTCTTGTTTGCAAATAAAAATATGCAAAATAATAATAGTGCTAACACTCAATTTCATTTTGCAAGTCTTGCCGCCGATGCTAGACCCATGGCCGCACCCGTCGTCAAACCAGGCGCTTCCGGCAGCCACACGCCTATGTTGTAACTCCATGGAGCTCGCCGCCGGCACCAGTTCCGGTGGGTTCTGCACCACATTTAATTTTCTTCTTACTGCACCTGCGACTTTGGGCTGGGTCTCTGTGTGCACCCATGTTCTTCTAACTTCACCTACGGTTGGTGGTTGAGCTTCTTTTCAGCGAGCACCTTCTATTTCTTCTAAATTCATCTCAAGATTTCTGAGCATACCCTCTTTTCTTCTAAAGACACCTTTAAGGATTCTTTTTTAAGCTTTTCTGCATGCACCAGATTTTTGTTAAATTCCCTCCTAAGGCTTTCCTTTCTTGAATTTGAACCCATTTGCAATATCTATCCGAATTTTTAAATTAATCTAGTTTTATTAATTTCATATGTCTGTAAGATTGCATCATCTGAAAACAGTTGTTCCAATCTAAAAGCAATAATTTGAATATATGTATTGCATCATTTTATATTTGGTATCCTATTCCCATCAAAATTAAAAGATATTTTTCCTTTAAAAGTCAAGCAACAATTTACAGTATTGATGTATAATTTAATACTATTTTTTACTTATTGTCTGATTATTAGATATCAAATTATATCCTAAACGTGAATTATAAAAGTATTAAATTTCAAAAAAGAGATATAAGAGTTTCAAAACTACAAAATATCAACAAATCAAAAAAATATTCTCTAACTTTGATTTTTATTATGAATGAAAATATGAAAAAGTATAAATTCAAATAATTTTTTTATAAATAGTTTTTAATGAAAAGGTAATAAAAGTTATTTGTGTTAGATATTTGAAAAAAAAAAGTATTTAAAAATTATATTAATTTTACACAATTAAAATAATCATCGGACAAAGATGATAAGGTGTTAATACCTTTCATATATGTAATCCACTCTCAAACTCAGATCAAATTTTAGCCTGGGCTAACTCCATCCGAACTACAACGTGGGCTAAGTCGACTCAACCATAGATCCAGGTTGACTCGGCTCCATCTTTGGTTTATGATGACTTTGCTCAACCTTCCGTTTATGTCAAATCGGCACAAATCGACATGACTCAACTAAGGATGGGAAATAAATCCAATTTTTATGATCCAATCCATTTTTTCTATGATCCAATCCATTTAATATCCATTATATTAAAAATCTAATCCATTTAAAATCCATTTTATTGGATCTGGATATCAATCTAATCTACATTTTATATATTTTATGGATTGGATATCCATTCTCGAAATCTAGATTTTCAAAATGGATAATCCAAAATATCCAATCCAAATTTTCACTTTATATTTTTTGTTAGGTTAGGCTAAAGGTTGAGACGGACTTGCCCAAATTTAGTCATATTTGATTGAGTTGCGTGACCCTGTACAAAATTTGGACGAATTAGGCCAAATTCTGTCAAGTTGGTCCCGATCGAGATTTGACCCAGTTGGTCCTGGACAAAATTTGGAAGTATTCGGCTAAATCTGTCAAATTCTTGGGTGTCAACCATATGGACACAAATTTGGATCCACATCCATTATTTGGATTCAAAATGGATGTGGATTAGATTTTCGATAGGGTTGACACCATAAAATTTGACAGATTTTTTTTCGAGGCCAACGAGGCCAAATTTCAACATGGGATGAAATTGGATGACTTTCAAACGAATTTCGATCGGGGACGATGTGACCAAATTTGGGCTAAGGTCGACTCGACAAAATTTCAGTCGAGATCGACTTAACTGGATTCGACTGAATTTTGGCCAAGGCCGATTTTGCCTAATACAACCAAATTTTGGCCAGAGCTAACTTGGACAAATATGACCACATTTGGGTCAGGTCATGATCAGTCAAATTTCGGTCAGGGTTAACTCCATTAAAGTTGTTGGCTGGGACCGACTTGATTGAATATGGCTAATTTTCGATCACAGTCGACTAAGTTGAATATAGTCAAATTTTGTTCGGGACTTAGTCGACCGAATACGGCTAAATTTGGGCAAGTGCCGACTTGACCAAATTTTGGTCATGATTAACTCGACTGAATTTGGCCAAATTTAGGTTAGGACCGACTCAGCTAAATATGACCAAATTTCGATCGCGATCGACTATTCCGAATACGACCAAATTCAGACCAGGATCAACTCGATCAAATTTTGGTCGAGGCCAACATGACCAAATTTTGACCTGAGCCGACTCGATTGAATTTGGCCGAATTTCAGTCGTGACCGACTCAGTTGAATATGGCCAAATTTCGATCGTGATCGACTCATTTGAATACGGCCAACATCTAAACACTTTTCTAAAATCATCCATGTAATGATAGCAAACATCTGAAAAAACTTCAAATTATTGTTGTTGCATAAGGTTAGCTTTCTATTTCCTGTAAAATAATGTCATTTCTCTTCTTTCGATCAATAAGAAACTTGAAGAAGGATAAACAACAAAGAAGACCCTTAGCTATACTGCAAGCAGTAAATCAAAGCACCATTATTTTATGAAAGAATCAAGTATTTTAGTGCAATAATATGAGACGTGCTACGTAGGATGTGAAAGGTGAAACGTGCTACGTAGGATGTGGAAGGTGAGACGTGGGACGTGCGACATGAGACGATAGACGAGAGATGTAAGACAAGAGACGTGAGACGTGACACATGAGACGTGAGACGTGGGACATGGGACATGGGACGTGAGACGTGGGACGTGGAACGTGGAACGTTGACGTGGGACGTGAGAACTAAGACGTGAGATGTGGGACGTGACACGTGTGACGTGAAACGTGGGACATGGGACGTGAGACGTGAGACGTGGGACATAGGACGTAAAACGTGGGACGAAGAACGTGTCACGTGAAACGTGAGACGAGAGACGAGAGACGTGAGATATGACACATAGGACGTAAGACGTGGGTCGTGAGACGTGAGATGTGGGACGTGGAACATGAAACATGAGACATGGGACGTGGGACGTAGGAAGAGCGACGTGAAACGTGAGAAGTAAGACGTGAAACGTGGGCCATGAGACGTGGGACGTGAGACGTGAGACGTGAGACGTGGGACGTGGGACGTGGAACGTGCGACGTGAGACATGAGACGTAGGACGTGAGATATGACACGTAGGACGTTGGACGTGAGACGTGAGATACGTATGACGTGGGACGTGAGACGTGAGACATGAAACGTGAGACGTGCTACGTGGGACATAAAACGAGAGACGTGAGATACGTGAAAGACGTATGACGTGGGACGTGTGACGTGAGACGTGGGACGTGGGACGTGAGAACTAAGATGTGAGATGTGGTACTTGATACGTGGGACGTAGAACGTGAGATGTGTGACGTGAGACGTTGAACGTGGGACGTGCGAACGTAGGACTTCCGACGTGGGACGTGAGAAATAAGACGTGAAACGTGGAACGTGAGACATGACACGTGGGACGTGAGATGTGAGACATGGGACCTATAAGGTTGGACAAGGGACGTCCGACGTGAGACGTGAGACGAGAGACGTGAATCATGACACATGGGACGTGAGACGTGCGACGTGGGACGTGGAACAAATTTTCAAGTCGATTGTGTTCGACTCATTTGAATATGGCCAAATTTTACCCTAAGCCGTCTAAGCCAAATACGACCAAATTTCGATTAGGACCGACTCGGCCAAATCTCAATCGGGGCCAACTCGATTGAATTCGACCAAATTTTGACTGGAGTCAATTAGGCTGAATACAACAAAATTTTGGTCGCGGTTGTCTCGGTCGAATACGGCAAATTTTGTCTATGTCGATTCAGGCCAATGTAGTCAAATTTGAGTCGAGGTGAACTCAACCGAATACTTCCAAATTTTGTCCAGGACCAGCTGGGCCAAATTTCGATCGAGACCAACTTGACAAAATTCGGCCAAATTTTGTATAGGGTCACACCAACTCAATCAAATACGACTAAATTTGGACTAGTCGGTCTCAACTTTTAGCCTAACCTAACAAAAAATATAAACTGAAAATTTGGATTGAATATTTTGGATTATCCATTTTGAAAATCTAGATTTAAAGAATGGATATCCAATTCATAAAATATATATCAGATTGATATCCATATCCAATAAAATAGACTTTAAATGGATTAAATTTTTAATAAAATAGATATTAAATGGATTAGATCATAGAAAAAATAGATTGGATTATAAAAAATGGATTTTTTGCCCACCCTTGATTAGAATTTTGTGACACATCTTTTAGCATATTGAGACGTGGAACGTGGGACGTGGGACATGAGACGTGAGACGTGGGAGGTGGGAGGTAGGAGGTGGGAGGTGGGAGGTGGGAGGTGGGACGTGGGACGTGGGACGTGAGACGTGGAACGTGAGACATGAGACATGAGACGTAGGACGTGAGATGTGAGACGTGAGACATAGGACGTGAGACGTGGGTCGTGGGACGTGGGACGTGCGATGTGGGACGTGGGACGTGAGATGTGGGACGTGATACGTAGGACGTGAGATGTGAGACATGGGACGTGATACGTGGAACGTGGGACGTGGGACGTGCGACATGCGACGTGGGACGTGGGACGTGTGACGTGGGACGTGGGACATGGGATGTAGGACGTGAGATGTGAGACGTGAGATGTGACACGTGAGACGTGAGACGTGAGAGACGTAGGACGTGGAACGTGGGACGTTGGACGTGAGACGTAAGAGACCTGCAACGTGCGACGTGCGACGTGAGACGTCCGTAAACACTAAACTTTGACATTTATATTCATAAACTTTAAAGCTTACACTTTAATTGAAAATTTTAGAAGTTTAATAAAAGAATTGTTAATGTATCCATAAATTTGTGCTAACAAATTTAAATTATACTCTTGTAAAAAAATGTATTAATAAAAAGAGCTTATATACATATAAAATTGAAAGAATAAAAATATGAGGGTAAAAGTAATAATTAATGTTTATTTAACACATAAAAATAAAAATTATGAGGATAAAACCAATAATTTATATTTACTGAACTCTTAAATGAGCAAAAGGAAGCAAATGATGATTTGAAAAGTTAAACTAAGGATGGACAAAAAATCTAATTTTCATGATCCAATCCATTTTTGCTATGATCCAATCCATTTAATATTCATTTTATTAAAAATTCAATCCATTTTATTGGATTTGGATATCAATCTGATCTATATTTTATATATTTTATGGATTGTATATCCATACTCTAAATCTAGATTTTCAAAATAGATAATCCAAAATATCCAATCCAAATTTTCAGTTTATATTTTTGGTTAGGTTAGGCTAAAGGTTAAGACGGACTAGTCCAAATTTAGTTATATTTGATTGAGTTGGCGTGACCCTATACAAAATTTGGCTGAATTAGGCCAAATTTTGTCAAGTCATTCCCGATCGAAATTTGGCCCAACTGGTCTTGGACAAAATTTGGAAGTATTCGGTTGAGTTCACCCCGACCCAAATTTGACTGCATTGGGCTGAGTCGACCTAGACAAAATTTGACCGTATTTGGCCGAGACAACCGTGACCAAAATTTGGCTATATTTAGCCTAGTTGGCTCTAATCAAAATTCGGTCGAATTCAATTGAGTTGGCCCTGATTGAGATTTGGCCGAGTCGGCCTTGACCCAAATTTGGTCGTATTCGGCTGAGACGGCCTAGGATGAAATTTGGCCGTATTCAAATAAGTCGATCACGATCAAAATTGGGCCGTATTCAACTGAGTCGGCCACGATCGAAATTCAGTCAAGTCGGCTCCGGTCAAAATTCGGTCGTGTTGGCCTCGACAAAAATTTGACCGAGTTGGTCCTGACCTGAATTTGGTCGTATTCGGCAGAGTCGATCGCGATCGAAATTTGGTCATATTTAGGCGAGTCGGTCCTAACCTAAATTTGGCCAAATTCAGTCGAGTTGGTCATGACCAAAATTTGGGCTATTGGTTGAGTCGGCACTAGCCCAAATTTAGCCGTATTCGGTCGAGTAAGTTCTGAATGAAATTTGACTATATTCAACTTAGTCGGTTGTAATCGAAAATTGGCCATGTTCAGTCAAGTTGGTCCCGAACGATGAATTTAGTGGAGTCAACCCTGACCGAAATTTGACTGATCAGGACCTGACCCAAATGTGGCCATATTTGGTCAAGTCGGTCTGGCCAAAATTTGGTCGTATTAGGCAAAATCGGCCCTGGCAGAATTTCAGTCGAATCCAATCAAGTCGATCTCGACTGAAATTTTGTCGAGTCGACCTTGGCCCAAATTTGGTCACGTCGTCTCTGACCGAAATTCGTTCGAAAGTCATCCAAGTTCATCCCATGCTGAAATTTGGCATCTTTGGCCCCGACAAAAAATCTACCAAATTCTATGGTGTTAACCCTATGGACACAAGTTTTAAAATTTTAATTTGAATTTATTTTATGAAAAATAGATTTTGGATTTTGAACTTGATCCAAATATTTAGATAAGGATTTAAACTTGATCTAAATATTTGGATTTGAATTTTTAAAAAATCCAATCTACTTTTTTTGAAAAAATGGATTTGGATCGAAAATCTAATCCAATTATTTGGATCCAAAATGGATCTGGATTGGATCATTAAAATCCAATCCATAATCATCCCTAGACTCAACCTTCAGGTAACTTGAGTCGACTTTTGACTTAAGTCCATTCAACTTGACCTTTGACTTTGACTAAAGGTCGAGTCTAAGTCAGTCCAAACACATAGTTGAGTTGAGTTGGCTCAGATTAGATGTCGAGATGATTGGGTTTGAGCTGAAGGTCAATATGAGTCTATTTTCTGGACTGTTTTTATCCTAACCAATGAGGAAATTCTACAATTTGTAGAATTTCAATTTCCTATTTTTTTTAGTGAATTTGAAATTCTATTGTTTAAAATATTTGAAATACCTTCTTAAAATTTTTTAATTCAATTTTCATTTAATTTTTTTTATTCAAACAAGTCATTTTAACTCAAAGAATTTTAAATTCTTCAAATAAATAAATTACTCTCTTAAATTATATCATCCAAACACAATATCAATGTTTTCGGTCAATTTTCTCCAAGTGGGTTTATTGCAATTGTGGGAGCTGTAAATCAAGTTATTTGCTTGAGGAATATTTTAACGTACTTGAATATGAAGCAGGATAAAAGCATGGAAGTTCTTGTTGATAACCAAACAGCAATTTCAATTTCACATAATTCTATGTTTCATGGGAGACCAAGCATTTTAATTTGGAATTATTTCACTTAAGAAATGTTAAAGAAAATGGCGATACAAATTTGGTTTACCACCATACAGAAAACCAAGCTGTTGACATGTTAATCAAATCTTTTCCACTTAGTAGTAGGTTTAAATTCTTAAGGAAGAAGCGAGGAGTTTGCAACTAATGAAAGTTCAAATGTAAGTTTAAATCTTGAGTAAAAGTAGGAAAATCGAGTAATATATAAGAAAAAAAAACACGTAAACTTGTTACTTTAAAATTTTGAGGTTTCAGATAATATCAATCACTTATGAAGGTTGGATTTACATCTCATTGAAATTAAGTTTGTCCTGTTGATCTAAAAATATTGTCATTTTATTTGGAGTGTAAATTATGAGGTGAAGAAAGTCGCAGTCTTAGCTTTTATGTGAGAAGGGTTACATCACACGAGTCCATTGCATACGTATAATTTGTCTGAATTGATCTTGATTTAATTTTAACACAAGTGAAAAAAAATCTAATACCATTTATACACTTAATTAATCATCTCTTTCTCCAAATATATTTGGGTTGAAGAAGAGATAATTATTCATTCTAAGTTTTGCATCGTAAAGGATATATGAAGTCCTTTTGCATTTCATGAGTGGCAAATATATGCTCCTTGCTTACCATCAGGAAATAACTGCGTACGAGTAATACAATTAAGAGAATCAATCTTTAACTAGGCGTCAAAACCAATAGAGTGAGAGGGTTAGCATAAAAAAGGTGCCAAAAAATGTCTTACATGTTGGAGAAAAGAAAAATATTAGCTATTGAAATTCTTATTTGTATTCTATTCCAATATTAAACCCAAGCAGTACTAACCACAAAAGGAATATTCTAATGGAGTCATAATAGAAATTATAATACAAAACATGAAAAAAAAAAAACATTTACTTTGAAGCACAAGACATAAATAAAAGACGAGATAGAGAATAATAAAAGCATAACAGAGAATCCAAATTCTGCATACCTTGACCTGAGATTTTTTCTTGCACCTAAATATTGATTGAATTAAAATAACATGATCAACTAGGGAAGTTCGTATTTGAAGTGAAGATTTTGAAAAGATATATATAAGTGTTGTGGTGTTGCTCATTGGAGGCAAATTAAGCATAGCAACATCATAGTACTAAAAGGAGTAAGATTTTGAATTTTGAGAGGTGAAGAGCTAAGTATCTAAACAACCATAATGGGTGTGCATGATGTATCACAAAGATGGGATGTGAAATGGGTTACTGGAAAGGTTCTCATTGCTGTGCTTCTTCTTGTTACAGTCTCCGCCGAGAACACCAACTCACAATCCAATCACACTGAAGGGGTTGATACCAATGCTAAAGTATTCTACCACCACACTTGGCCGGTAAGACAACTCACAAATACTCTGCATGTGGATTAGTGTTTTCATTTCAAACACGTTGAATTGTATTTAACTTTGTGTTGTGTGCAGAGTATGAAATTTGGATGGAAAATAATAGTAGGAAGCATAGTTGGATTCCTAGGATCAGCATTTGGGAATATTGGAGGTGTTGGTGGCGGTGGCATCTTTGTGCCCATGCTTACCCTCATTATTGGATTTGATACAAAATCTGCAATAGCAATATCTAAATGTAAGAACTACCATTCTGCCCTCTTTATAATTAGACATTAATACGATTTCAAGAAACTCCAACCAAAGAAAATCTGTTGATATTATTAGTAACATCGCATTATTTGTTTTGAATATAATTCTCTTGAAACTTTGTTTGATGAATTAGGCATGATTACTGGTGGAGCAACTGCAACAGTTTTCTACAATTTGAGGCAGAGACACCCCACACTTGACTTGCCCGTGATTGATTATGACTTAGCACTTCTCTTCCAACCAATGTTGATGCTTGGAATCAGTATTGGAGTTGATTTCAATGTCATTTTTCCTGAGTGGATGCTAACAGTTTTGCTGATAATACTTTTCGTTGGTAAGAATTACTGATCAAGCTTCAAAATTTAGACACTCATGATTTGCTAAATTAATTTCTTTCCTCTGATGTGATCTGAATGTTAAACAGGCCTTTCAATCAAATCATTCTTGAAGGGTGTTGATACATGGAAGAAAGAAACCATTATGAAGAAGGTTAATTAATTACTTCTTTAAACTTCATCCTCTTTTATGTTTTAAAATTTCTTTCAAGTTTTGCATTCTGATGCTCATGCGTGCATTCATGTTATAATTCCAGGAAGCTAAGAAGAATTCACGGATTGAAGGTAAGTGGTTTGACACTATTTCTATTCTACATTTCTGTATATATAAGTGCTTATCAGATGTGTCATGCTCTTTTTTAATCTTGTCAGACATTGCAACTGCAGAAGATGGTGCACATTATATTCAGACAGAAGCCCCTGTCAAAATCGATACTAATGAACTAAAGAAAAAGGTAGTACAAAATACTGGAAGTTATTGATTCCGAATATGTGCAACATCTAATCATTCTAATGAAATCTTAAACTGTGATGCAGGTTTCTATGGTTGAGAACATTCGTTGGAAGGACCTTGGACATCTTTTCGCTGTCTGGTTCATGATACTTGCGTTAGAGATTGGAAAAGTTGGTACCCTATGATCTATTCACTCAAAAATTCCGTTTTTCATTTCTTGCATTGGGATTCATTGATCAACATAATATGACGATAGTATATGCCTCTATTTTGGAACAGAATTACACGACAACATGCTCCGGAGCATATTGGGCAGTGAATTTACTCCAGGTAGGAACTACTATAGGAGAATTCAATTTCTGAAAACCATAGTTGTCATCATATATTTGAAAGTGTGGTAAGCCATCAATGTCATTTCTGAAACTGTTTGTTTATTGTTGTGATTTAGATCCCAATAGCTGTAGGAATGAGCGCATACCAGGCGATGAGACTATACAAAGGGCAGAGAAGCATAGCATCAAAGGGTGATCAACAACCACGTTGGAGTGTGTGGAAGTTAATTGTATTCTGTTGTTGTGGCACAGTTGCTGGCACACTTGCTGGTTTGTTAGGCCTTGGTGGAGGATTCATCTTGGCACCCCTTTTCCTTGGAATAGGAATCCCTCCTCAGGTACCTTTCATTCTTCTTTCTCTCATCAAATTTGTGTATTGGAAACCACTCTGATTGGGGAATTTTTGACAAAGGTGGCAAGTGCTACATCCATTTTGGCAATGGCATTTTCTGCATCTATGGCTGTGGTGGAATATTACCTTCTCAAACGTTTCCCTGTTCCTTATGGTAAGTATGCACGAATGAATGAATGCAAAATGTGCTGAATGACAGAGTAATTTGCCTACTTCCAAGAGAATGTGCTTAGTACCATATAATTTGAATGGACTAGGAGAAGCTTATAATGAAGCAATAAGTTGTGATATTTAATGGAGATTATAATGTTAAAGTTTGGATATGGTGTTGCAGCCCTTTGCTTGGTAGGTGTAGCGACTGTAGCTTCACTTGTTGGACAGTATTTGGTGAGAAAGGTGGTTGCCTTATTGGGGAGAGCATCTGTTATCATTTTCATTCTAACCTTCACACTTTGTGTCAGTGCAGTTTTACTAGGTAAGTGTAAGATTGTTTCATTTGTAGAGTGTGATAGTGCAGTTTTATGAGGAAAGTGTAAAATGGTTTTATTTGGTGACATGACAGGTGGAGTAGGAGTTGATCACATGATTCAAAAGATTGAACGCAAGGAGTACATGGGATTTGGAAACCTTTGCATGTACACTGCTAAAAATTAGAAATCATCAGGCCTAATATTTTAGGTGCAGGTTCTCTACTGCAGTCTGTATTGTCTTTGGTTACGTTAGTGCCACATTTTTGTATTTTTTTGTTGGTTTATACTTTTAGTTCACTTGAAACACAAAAATTCATTGTATTAGTCCTCAAATTTCAACAATTGATCATGTAGAAATATTTTGAGTTCATATTCTCAGGGAGCCACGGCTTTGGCCAGAAGAATAGGTTTTTTCTCTGTATATTTATATTTATTTCATTTCTTTATCCTTGAAATTCAATCGAAGCAGTCTTTGATTTCTGTATGTTTAAGAGCCTGTATGTAGTCAATATCTTGTCCCTCAGTGCATGTTAATTTCTTAGAAATGTATGTGTTTAAGCGAAATCTAAATTCCCAGAATTTGAAAACAATAAAAGAAGAAACTGTATGAAAAAAGAATAAAAAAGTTGCATTGCATGCGAGGGTTATTCATATTTTATTATTGTGACAAAGGTGCAGTATATGAGTCCTAGGATATATTTTAGTAGATTTCTCAAAAGAAGAAGCAAAAGTTCTTACAAAAGAAATTGACATGACTAATATGAATCATTTCCTGTGATTTGAGCTGGAGAATAATAAAACAACTATTAAATTTATTAATATTACATCAAATGTTTTATATTACTAAGTTCAGTTATATAATACTAATATCGGTCTATATAAATAATAACAACTTGAATTTCTTACTCAAGTGTTTTAGGCTAAATTTGAGTGAAGTCACCTTTGGTGGCTACGGAATAAATTTCTTTGTTGCGTCATATCTTATGGGATTCTGATTTCTGGTCTGTTAACCAGACATATTACATATTGGTTGAGAGGGACGACGTAACAAGAGGTGTCAATTTGGTGAATCTCATACTCCAGAGTCCACTTTTCATTAAGTCCCTTTTAGAGGATCTCCCAAATGTGGGGATCAAAGAAAAATCTCATACTCCAGAGTCCACTTTTAAGCGGGTTAAGACTAGGGCTAAGCTGGATTTGATCCACCTAAAAATAATACTGAGTTTGAGTCAAAGATCAAGTTGAACCCTTTCGGACATGTTCGAACCAAAGATCAAGATTGATGGGTTGGCCCAGGCTGGCGGCCAAGACAGTCTTGTCCGAGCGAAAGGTTGACGAAAACTTACCTAGGCCGACAACATAGATGGGCTGGCTTGGCCTGACGACAAAGTTGATCTAGTTAGAGCACACGACCCAAATGAGTTGGTGCACACAGCCCAGACGAGCCGAGACCACAGTCAAAACGGACTAACCATCGAGGCAAGTTGGATCGGGCCTATGAATGATACGGGCCGACCTGGGCCCATGCCATAGATCGGTCAGCCCAAGGCCCACAATCTAGATGGGTTAGGTCGATCTGACGATCAAAATGAACCAATGATTGAGACAAGTTGGGTCAGCTCAAGCTAATGGTCGAGATAAGCTCGCCTCAACCAACGGCTAAGACGGATTGGGTTGGCCCAGGCTGAGCCGACAGGTTAGACATACCAACCCAAGTCGATGGTCGAGATAGGTTGAACAGGGTCAACAACCTATACAGGTTGGGCCAAGTCCGGATCGGTACTCGAGACGGGTCGATGGAAATTTGTATTTCAAATTATAAATACAAATTTATATTTTGGATTATAAAATAAAAAATAAAAAAATGTATTATAGATTAAATCTAAAATTCAAAATAAAAAATACATTATAAATTACACAAAAGCAAATTTGATCGGAGAATGTATGATCACAATATTGTATTTGAGATTATATATGCTAAAATATAAATTTATATTCTAGATGTTACAATTGAAAATACAAAATAATAAATTCATTCCAAATTACACTATTTAAAACATTAAATGTTTTTTTTTTAATAAGGTAAGAAGAGAACACCATATTGGAGGTGTATTAACTTAAAGAAGGGTTTCTTAGCTTTGACAAAGTCCTTAAAAAAGAATTAAACTTGCAAAAAAGAGAAACCAAAACGGCAGAGAATAGAACTTCAATTGCGAACTTGCACAGAGAATTAAACTAACAACTAACATTTTTCATGCAAGCTCTTAAAACATACACAAATCAAAGATTGCATCGATTCAATTTTAAACATATACATATACAGATACATACTGAAATACATCTATCTATACATATACAGAGAAAACAATGTTCTGGCCTAAATATTTCTAACGTATTAATTGTTGAAATCTAAAAACTAATACAATGAGCTTTTGTTTTTCAACTGAACTAGAAGTATACACCAACTTAACAATACAAAACTGTGCCACTAACGTAACAAAAGACAACACAAAACTGCATTAAAGAGCACTGCCTTTTAATATTAGGCCTCATGAACCCTAATGTTTAACCTTGTACATGCAAAGGTTTCCAAATCCCATGTACTCCTTGTGTTCAATCTTTTGAATCATGTGTGCAACTCCTACTCCACCTGTCACCAAATAACAGCATTTTACACTTTCCTCATAAAACTGCACTAACACAAACTGCAAATAAAACCATCTTACACTTACCAAGTAAAAATGCACTAACACAAAGTGTGAAGGTTAAGATGAAAATGATCACAGATGCTCTCCCCAATATGGCAACCACCTTTCTCACCAAATGCTGTCCAACAAGTGAAGCTGCAGTGGCTACACCTACCAAGTAAAGGGCTGCAACACCATATCCAAACTTTAACATTAAAATCTCCATAAAATATCACAACTTATTGCTTCATTAAGCTTCTCTTAGTCCATATTAAAATTATCTAGTACTAAGCACATTCTCTTGGAACTAGGCAAAATTACTAGTTATCTACCACACTGTTCATTCATTCATGCATACTTACCATAAGGAATTGGGAAACGTTTGAGAAGGTAATATTCCACCACAGCCACAGATGCAGAAAATGACATTGCCAAAATGGATGTAGCACTTGCCACCTTTGTCAAAAATTCCTCAATCAGAGTGTTTCCAAGAAAAATGTACATAGAAAAAAAGTTGATGAGAGAAAGAGGAATGAAAGGTACCTGAGGAGGGATTCCAATTCCAAGGAAAAGGGGTGCCAAGATGAATCCTCCACCAAGACCTAACAAACCAGCAATGGTGCCAGCAAGTACACCACAACTACAAAAAAGAATTAACTGGCACACTGGCCAATGTGTTTGTTGATCACCCTTTGATGCTATGGTTCTCTGTCCTTGGTATAGTCTCATGGCCTGGTATGAACTCATTCCTAAAGTTACAGGGACCTAAATCACAACAATAAATAAACAAGTGAATTAAATATTCATCATGATAATGACAACAATGGTTTCCAGAAATTGAATTCTCTTGTAGTGGTTCCTACCTGGAGTAGATTCAATATCCAATATGATCCAGAGCAAGTTGTTGTGCAACTCTGTTGCAAAACACAGGCATATGTTATCATCATTTTATGTTGATCAATGACCCACTATGCAAGAAATGAAAAGCTCAAATTTTTAGTGGAAAAACTCATAGGATACCAACTTTTCCAATCTCTAATGCAAGTATCATGATCCAGATAGCGAAAAGAAGACCAAGTTCCGTCCAACGAATGTTCTCAACTAAAGAAACCTGCATGACAGTTTTAGAATTCATTAGGAAGAATAGGCTTTCTACATATATGGAATCAATAACTTTCAGTATTTTGTACTACCTTTTTCTTTGGTTCATTAATATCTTTGACAGTGTCTTCTGTTTGAATATAATGTGCAGCACCTTCAGGAGTTGCAATGGCCGATTAGAATGAAAAACTAGCGTGACATGTCTGATAAACACTTTATATACAGAAAGGTAGAATAGAAATAATACCAAACCACTTACCATCAATCCGTGAATTCTTCATAGCTTCCTGGAATCATAACATGGATGCATGCACAAGCATCATAAAGCAAAACTTGAAAGAAATTTAAAACATAAAAGATGGTGAAGTTTAATGAAGCAATTTATTAACCTTCTTCATAATGGTTTCTTTCTTCCATGTATCAACACCCTTCAAGAAGGATTTAATTGAAATGCCTGTTTTACATTCAGATGACATCAGATGAAAGAAACTAATTGAGAAAATCAAGTAGTGTCTCAATTTTGAAGTTTGAGCAGTAATTTTTACCAACGAAAAATATTATTAGCAGAACTGTTAGCATCCACTCAGGAAAAATGACATTGAAAGAAACTCCAATACTGATTCCAAGCATCAACATGGGTTGGAAGAGAAGTGCTAAGTCATAATCAATGAGGGGCAAATCAAGTGTGGGGTGTCTTTGCCTCAAATTGTACAAAACAGTTGCTGTTGCTCCACCAGTAATCATGCCTTCACCGAAAGAACGAAAACATACATATATTCAGCTTGAAAAGAATTATATTCAAAACAATATCTGAAAAACAGCAAAACAGCAACATGGACAAGTTTGCCTTTTTCAAGGTGGTTTTTGATGTTTAGAACACCCCTGTGGTGGAGAGGTCAAGAGTCATGGAGAACTCATGAGAAAGTTCAACCATTCCACTTTTCTTTATCAGAATTTAAATGGACATATACCTTAACTAACCAATAGCATGTCAAGGTCATGTCAGCAAAATATTTTAATTTAAAATGTCTTGTTGTTTATTATGTATGTTTAGAAAGTTTTAAAATATTATATATCATCATCTCAACCAAGTGGTCATGTCAATGCTGTTTTGAAGTACGACCTGAATCTAACTTAAAGGCACATAATGGAATGAATGTTGTCACTGTCAGTGCCACTGATAAATATTTATAACGAAAAGATAACTATCTATGCATATGAATATTAACATTTAAATCATGTGATAAATATACGTTTTATAGGGATTGTTTCTTCCTACTTGAAGTTTATAGACACTGTCAAGATCATCATATCTAAACTCTTCTTGAAAATTAATGTACAAACACTTTTTGTGTGGTGAATCATGAAGTGTTTCTAAACAAATTCGTAATGGAATCACAAGTACTTAAATGTTATGTTACTAATAACATCAACAGATTTTCTGCAGTCAGATTTTCATGAAAATATTAAGATTTACATGTAAAGAAGACATGATGCTAGTTCTTACATTTTGATATTGCTATTGCTGATTTTGCATCAAATCCTATAATGAGAGAAAGCATAGGCACAAAGATGCCACCCCCACCAACACCTCCAACATTCCCAAATGCTGATCCCAGGAATCCAACTATGCTTCCTACAATTATTCTCCATCCAAATTTAATACTCTGCACACAACACAAAAGTAAAAACAACACAGAGTTAATCCCAATTTAATGTTCTTCACATACAAACACTAGGCCACATGCATTGATCTGAATAAAGTTTTTACTATAGTGATTATTTGAATTTGACATGATTTTATAATAACATATTTTTTTATGAAAGTTGCTGTCAAAGTATTTGTGAACTCTCTTACCGGCCAAGTGTGATGGTAAAATACTTGAGCATGATGATTGGTATCAACCCCTATAGTGTGATTGGATTGTGAGGTGATGTTCTCAGCAGAGACTGTGACAAGAAGAAGCATAGCAATGAGAAGCTTTCCAGAAACACATTTCACATCCCATCTTTGTGATACATCATGCACACCCATTGTGTCTCTTCAGATACTGAGATTTTTTCAAAATTCAAAATCTTAGTCCTTTTAGTACTATGATGTTACTATGCTTAATTTGCTTCAAATGAGCAACACCATTAGAGTTAAATAGAATTTTTCAAAATTTTCACTTCAGATAGGAGCTTCCCTAGTTGATGATACCATGACAGTTAAATAGGTTTTTTCAGAATCTTCACTTCAGATAGGAGCTTCCCTGGTTGATGATGTTATTTTTAATTATATCGAAGTTTAGGTGTAACAAAACAAATCTCCTGTCAAAATAAGCAGGCCTCTGATATGTTTTTAATGGTCTCTATCTCGTCTTTTATCTCTTGTACTTCAAATTCTGAATCCTGGTTTTAATAATTGTGTTATTTTTTTTTATTTATTTTGGATTGTACTGTGATTTCTACCATACCTCCGTTGAAATATTTCTTTTTGTGGTTACCTACTATTTTGGCTTAACATTGGAATAGAATTAAACAACAATATGTCAAAATACCTTGAATTTTCATTGTTTTTCATTATCTCAGAATGTCTTTTTGTTCTGCAAGTATACATATGGACAAACATGTACTTCTACCAAAACAAACAACACATTTTTTGGCACCCCTTTTATGCTAACCTTCCCATTTTAATGATTTTGATGCCTAGTCCAAGATTGTTTCTCTTTATTGTATTACTCGTATGTTAATTTTTGTTCTGATGTTAAACTGATGGGGTCATTGTTCTATGGCTCAAAACAAGAACTAATGAAAAGCAAGGAGCATATGGTGAGTGAGAGAACTCTTAGAGGAATAATTATCAGTGTTTCTGTAATGATGAAGATGACTGTGATGAGTGAGAACTCTTCTGATTTTCTTCCATCTCTTGTTTCATCGTTCTGTGTTTCCTGTGTCTCGGCATTCTCAATTGCTTTTCTTTAGTAAATAAAAAAGTATATATCAGTAACCTTTTCAGAACAAGAAAAGTTTAAGAGCAATATAACAGTTAAGAATATGAAAAGAAAGGGTGCAAGCATCTACAAGCTTCACACTATATCAGTAAAATCATGATACATTGTCATCATCCTCGATAGTATCATGTTGATCAATTTTATAAATCATTTAAAAGTTTGCTACATTTAAAATTTATTGCTACACGTGAAAACCATATAAATAAATAAATTGATGATCATGTAGCAGTTTCAAGATTTCAGCACACCATGAGTGTTTTAGGTTCTTAGAAATCAAAGTGTAAATTTAAGTCTTGAACATGAAGAAAACCGATAAACTCATTATCTTCAAATCATACATCAGAATGATATCTGGAAATTGAACTCATATCTTATCAGTATTACCGTATTATCAGTGGTATTGTGTATATACCATGAATCCTCTATAGAGACTAGTCATAAATTAATCTCAAGTGGACATCAAAAGAAAAAAAGAAAACAGCAAAGACCAGCACATCGAGATGCTGAATTGCTTAATTTAGTTGTCAATTTTTTGTCTCATTACTTTTGCTGTCATATGACAGGGATCGAAGGTGCGGCGAAGTTACTCTGATCACTACATATATACTGCATTATGGAAGAAAAAGAGATGATTAATTAAGAGATAAACGTGATTAAATTTGTTCTACTATAGTTAAAAATAAATCAACATGAATATGGACAATTATCCATACGTAATAACCTAATGTGACCCTAGTTTATAGGCTAAGGCTGCAACTTTCTTTACCTCATAATTTCTTCCACACGTCAAATAATATGAGAATATTTTATATACATTCACTTTTGAGAACTTCATTCTTTGGCATGTACCAAATAACCCCTTCTAAAATGTGAATTTCTTTATATTATTCTCTTCAAATAACACCTCCCTCTTTGCACCTCCCGAAAAAAATGTGGACGTTTATGGGAAATACAATCTGCACATATTTCCAAAAATATGTATCATGATAATATAAATTATTTCTACATTAACAGATTTGTTAATTCAAATCATGGTTATGGCGGTATGTACTGTAAATATTGATATTAATTATAATTTATGGTACATTGTATTTACATATTAATGACTTAAGTTTTAAGTATCATAAACTTGTATTTTCAATTCAATGGAGTTCTATTAAAAAATATCATTTGATTATTCAAAAATTTTAGTTTTGTCATTTTTTCCTTTTCCGATATTCTTCAATTTTCCGACCAACTTGCTCATGAAGAAAAAGAAGCGATGTGGGACTCCGAAGTTCAAACCACAGAAATACAGCATGCATGTATGTTTGACGTGGGTCCCAACAATTTCTTAGCCATTACAACTCTGAAACTTTCTTTCTTCCATTTCTAAACCTTAAGCATGACTGGAAGAACTATACAGTCTACTAAAAACTATAAAAATAATTATATAATAAACTGTTTAATATAAGAACTTCTGACAGTGTAGCAAACTAAAAAGTAAAAACAATACAACAAGTTGGTTCAAAGACTAAAACATAATATAGTATTACAGTTAGTTTTAACAACTTGTCGTTTCTATTTAAAATATAAGCATGACAGTATACTATATAATGAATATTATGTTTTTTAATAGATTTTATAAAAAAATTTAATGTTATATAATATTTATTTTTTGTTCTGATACATTCAATAGTCTCACATCACTTAGGATTTGAGATTAAGTGCACTCTAAATACTCCTTCCTCTTCCTATTCTATCTCTGAGATGCTTTTTAAAGGTAAAATCATGACAATAGAGTAATTGTTCTTAACAATGGAAATGTGATGATTGTTCTTAACAATATTGTCGGACGGACTTTGATCGTGTTAGAACATTTTTTAATCTTGAATATCCATGGTTCAGTGCACCTTTCAAAACTTTGATAAAATGTTAGAGATCTGAGTATTAATTGGATCTTAGATATTGTTTCCACCAAATTGGTCTGCTCTCAGCTAGCAAAAAGAGTGATAAGTTGACTTGCGAAATGGCAACATTCATATGGTATTATTAACAACAATGAGTCCAAATTTTGAAACAGTAATGGTGATAATAATACATATGTTTAAGAACATCAAAATTTATCAATGTTAGATTTGTATACACTCGTTGACAAAAACAAAACACAATTGAGTGCTTAAAATCTTAATTACCAATTCACAAACTCGATTAAATTGCACACTCAACTGAAACTACAATAAGCAGATTGAGGAATTGATGCTCTAAAAATGTATTAAAAGATAGAATGACACTTTCAATGCTTTCTAGAAAGAGGCAATGATAATCCCGGTAAAAGTACTTTTTTTTAGGGGTGGGCAAAAAAATCTAATTTTATTGATCCAATCCACTTTTGTTCCAATCCAATCCATTTATAATCCATTTTATTAAAAATCCAATCCATTTAAAATCCATTTAATGGATCTGGATTTCAATCTAATCTACATTTTATATATTTTATGGATTGGATATCCATTTTATAAATCAAGATTTTTAAATATGGATAATCCAAAAAAT
>Ga0214543_1001779_pt1 | contig 42193 bp, 30 predicted proteins | sample CNSS2metaG_FD_160094 | JGI IMG/M metagenome (GOLD analysis project Ga0214543, IMG submission 160094) | Root nodule microbial communities from cowpea collected in UCLA plant growth center, Los Angeles, California, USA - CNSS2 | ecosystem: Host-associated > Plants > Roots > Nodule | place: USA...
TATATATATATATAATGCCTTATGGCTTCCAAACACATTCCTTCCTAACCTTGAGCTTGAACCTCATTCGTTGGGCACATTGGTTAGTTAAGTGTTGTTGAGGTGGAATCTCAAATTGATAGGACATATTGTTTGATATTGGTGGTGTTGGTGGGACAAATTGTGTATTTGTTGGTGGGGCTATTATTGGTGGGACAAATTGTGTGTCTGTTGGTGGGGTTGTTGTTGGTGGCATTGATTGTGTATCTGTTGGTGGCATTGATTATGTATTTGTTGATGGCATTGATTATGTATTTATTGGTGGGGTTGTTGTTAATGGCACAGATTGTGGTGGAGATACTAATTCAATTTGTTGCCAAACAAGACAAGAATGTTTGTTGTGTCCAACTCCCCTGCACACAATACATCTTTTATGAAACCATCCCTTTATTAATTGAGTATCATCCTTCTTTATCTCCCATGAATCTAGTCTTTTCTTTTCTTAGGTCTTCTGGGCAATATTCTTTTAGTTAGAGCATGACATCAGAATAAGACAAAACCTCTCACACTTGCTAGCCGTTGATAGGGTAGACAATTGATGTGTATGTTTCTTCATAGGTTGACTTCCTAAACCAATGAGAGATAAAGTCTTGTCCATTGATATTCAAAAATTTCATTGTAGCTAGGGTGTGATAGTAAGGAATTCCACTTATGCTCCATTTTCTGCATGTGCATTCCATTTTGTCAATGTTCACCACAAATTGTTCCCCAAGTAGTGAAACGTGCCAGACTTCAAATAACTTATTTGCCGACCACCTAATTTCAGTAACAAATCCATAAATATGACAATCATAGAATTGAGAACCTAATTGAGACAATTTAGACAAAATAAAGGACCAATTTCACGTACTTAAACTAAAAGTAGGACATAAATATTTATGGTGACAGGTTGGATTAGTAGTATAAGACAATTTCTACTTCAACAATTGGTTTGAACACTTTTTTGTGATAATCATAATTCATTTTCAACTTGTAATAGTATAGTACAATTTCCACTTAGTCCAAAATATTTGCTTTATAGTATATCAACTACATAAGAAATATTTTCAGTAACTAACATATCAAAGTTATAACTACGTAAGAAATATTTCCATTGACTAACATATAAAAGTTACATTATAGTATATCAAATATTTCCACTGACTAACATATCAAAGTTACATTATAATAAATGAACGAAGCCTTTGTAAACATGATGTGCTACAAAGTCATATACCTTGGTATCCATTGTTTGATTAGGTTTGATTCCTTTTCAAGTCTATCCAGTATTTTTAGGTATATTGAGCCTTTATATGCTACTATATTGGATCTGTTGGTGGCCCATTTCTTCATGACGTAAACTTGAATGTCCTCTAACATGCTTATGATGGCTTGGTCCGAGTATGAACTAGCACCTTATTAAAGGACTCACAGATATTGTTGACCAGGGTGTCACATTGAGCTCTTATGGTGAACCTAGATCTTGACCAAAACCTAACTTAATGTATAACAAAGATTAAAAGAATGAATATAAAAATTGATATAAAAATGTATATTAAAATGTATATAAAATCTGATGACATGCCTTAGGGAAATAAAAATTAAGTATTTGAATGCATCATCATTGACCTCTTTAATTTTCATCATCTCTTTTCTCCTAACCTTATGGATATGTGGTAGATGCAACCTTCCACATGAAACGTTTCAGATTTTTTTTCAGGGAATTTCTTGTGGAAATTTGCATACAAATCTCTTACACAAAATCTATGGTCCACTCCAGGGAGAAGTTCTTGTATAGCTTGTAGAATACCCTGTCAAATGAAAAATAATGTTGTTACAATCACACTTTGTCCATAAAGTAGCATTATAATTGCATATTATAAGAGTAACACCTTCTGTTGATCTGATATAAAAGTGCATGATGCACCCACTGCATCCCTACCCAAATCGTTTATTGGCAGCTCCAAGAACCATCTCTGAGTCCTTGTTCTTATCCTCGTGATCTAGCTTTTATTTAGCTTTAGCATGACCTTCATGCTCATCCTTCTTTATCTAACTTTTTTTCTCTATCACCATCACCCTCATCCAACTCTTTTTCACCTTCAGCATAACCCTCAAACTCTTTTTGACCTTCATCATCAACCACCAACTAACCACCTTCCTCCAACCTAACCCCTTCAATCATGTTTATTATCTCAGGTTTAGACACCTTGTGTACTACATACATGAACAACACCATTTAGCATAACTATGTTGATCATATGCATAACCCTTTTGTTATCAATCAAAAGCTCCAACATATTTCAACACTGACTCACCTCTTACAGAGTGCCACAACTCCTTCATATCAACATGTCCCAACTTTTTTAGTCCATTAACAACCTTAAAATAGCTCCACGTATTTAGGTCACTGAACCACGTTATCGTTTCTTCTTCATCATACAGTAGTTTTTCATTACTGGCAAAATGTCCACTATGATGGACCACCACTTCAAAACGATCCTTAGACATCCCACCTACAAACTTTGCCCACAAAATAATAAACATATTACAGTCTATACCACCACAACACCGACAAATTAAAATTGGGGTCCACAAATTATACAAACTTCAATGCTTAAATCAAACGAGGGACCAAAACATGACACTTAAAATGGACCATTAACTAGGTGATACCCCAACCACACAACACTCTCATCGATCAAAACATCCCAAAACAAAAATGTGACGCCCAAAACCCTAACTCCCAGTCAACGAAAATAATCGACGAAATAAAACAAATTAAAACCGACCTTCATTGCAAATAACTTTCTCTCATCGTTGAATACACTTGCAATGCCTGAAAATCCCCTTTGATCACTATTGATAGTCGTGGATCAACATTCGTATTTGTTACAATCCCTACTTCTCTTTCAAACCAAAACGACAACTACTTTCATTTTAACATTACCAGTAAAAAAAATGTTGTTTTGATTAAAATAATAAATCCACGTCATAAAAAATGTATCATATGCATGCCTACACAAAAAGTCGTTACTAATTTAACATTGTTAACGATTTTAGCCTATTTGTTACACTTTTTCAATAATATAGACCCAATGGAGACTAAAAAAAATTTAAGGACCTATTTGAGGTTTTTGTACGAAAACGTGAATCAAAAGAGTATTAAACCTTTATTTTATAATCGATTTATATAATGTTAAATGACATTACATTGATTTTTTTAATATTGTAAAATATGTCAATTTTTTATTTAATATTTTATGCGATTTTTAACCTCTTAAAATTTTAGATTAATGGTGTTAGTCCCAATGTTTAAAATTTTCATTCGAATTTTAAATCAACTTAATCCTATATTATAAATATTTAATAAAAATGTGAATTTTAATAAAAATATTAGTATAACATTTTTATAAAAAGTAACATGTGGCAACAAGAGTCCCAAAAAAAAGTAATTGCCACTCGAAAATAAGGATAGCCTCTTCATTCTCTCCTTGGACCACAAAGTTGTAAATTACAAAATAAAGGGTCATCAATGCATGTAAGTATCTATATTTTGCATACACAAACAAAGAGCTAGCATGATGAAATTATTTTTATAAAGATGATTGCAATTACCACATAGATCATGAACTCTACGATGAATAGGAAGGTATGTCACTATTAGATGATCCTCAATCTTTTCTATACAGTACACATAATAAAATGATATTAATCAGTGAAATTAGTTCACCTTAAAGTAATCATTAAGCCCATTGGTTCTCTCGTGTAATTAGAATTTGTCATTATTGCTGCTTCAATAAATGCATCTTGCCCCCTGTGTCATCAGGTGTTATGTTAAACTAATAATTAAGCTAATGAAGAATAACTATATTAAGAAGAAGAAAAATCTACCTTTTCTTTCAAATAGAAAATGTTTCCACTAGCTGTTCAAATCTACCTCGAACTATTCATAATTTAAAAATAAAAACTATTAAAAATTTATTACAAAACTTCTGGAAAAGACTTCTATACATATCTCTAAACTATTTTCTATTTGGTATCTTTAAACATGCAATGTTTTACTTGTATGAGATAATTGCAGTAAACATATTGTGCAACTGAGATAAGGCTATAAATAGGATTAACATGGGTTCCAATTCCAACACAAGTCCCCACGTGTAAAAGAACACACACAATAATATGATAAAATATAAGCCATGAAAAATACTTTTAAATGCTTAGTATAGAAGATAAATTCCATCACCATGTATGAATCTTATGTCCTCTCATAAGCTTAACACTATAAATAATATAAAAATCGTGAAGCAACTATGGTTGGTTAATTAGTTGTATTTACATAGTTGGAGCATTTGACCATGTTTGTGGAATCACCATTTAAAATTAAGAGTATAGTCCCAAAGAAAGATGTATTTTTGGTACCGCAGTTTGGATAAAGATCCTGAAGAAATAAAAAGTCAGTAACGTATAGTAATCAAATATAATGTCAAAAGATCGTGTCAATAGAATTATACCTTTAAAATCACAAAGTATTTTACAATGTCATTTGTTAGTGACCGAGCTATCCACACAATGAGGGAAACCACAACATCAATGAAATGTCATCATGTTGCTTGTACTTTATAAAAAAAAAAAAATCAAAACCATTGTTTCTTCTTTAACATTTACCCCAAATGTAAAAAGAAGAAGAAGAAGAAAGATATGCCCTAAAACAAAAAGGATGAGTACAAAAGTTAGGCGGTGAGTTTGAAACTCTTGTCGATGACCATACTCTTCAATCTGATATCTTTAAGGCAGGGAAAGGCGCAAGCCATGGTTGCGATCCAGTACAATATAAAGTATTTAGTGTTTAGAAATGAAAAATCTTACCTTCTCGGAGGTAGATAACATAGAAAAATCATATCTTACGGTTGAACATAGAACCTTAGAAAAGTTTCAAAATCTATGAAAAAATTAAGAAGCACATCTTCTTATGAAACATGATTGCATATAAACATATCAAAAAAATCACCCATCACTCCAATTAGCTACAATCATCGTGCACAAAAGCAGAAAATGTAAAAAGTCAATCAAACCCAACCACCACGTCCACATTCAAAATCCATGGAAGGGTAGAGTAGTAAACTCCCAGTCGATTATGCAATTTAAAGTATGCAACCTTTGTATCATATTTGTTATGAGAGAAAATAGTATGAAGAGACACATAGATAAAAGTTGTAAGTGCATTTGGTGAGAAAAGTAAAAAACCCATAGGAGAGAGGGGAAAAGAAGAAAAAAACAATCAATTTATCTTGTACAAGTCTATGTAGAGAAGTTATCTTGGAGAAAAGAAAATATTTGATCTGGATTTTGCTTCCGCCTGTTTATATGTTAATTTTAGGTTAAAATACCTTTCTAGTCTCAATTTTCGTCCAATTTTGTCAAATAAGTCCTAATTTTGTTTTTGTGCTCAAATAGGTCACAATTTTCGTCAATCTTGTTCAATTTGGTATTTTTTTCTAACACCGTTTAAATCATTAACAATCATGAATAGTGAACCACGTGCCATTTCATGGTTTTTATTTATTTATTTATTTATTTTAAATATACACGTGACAATCTAGCAACACACCACATGTCAAAGTCAATGTTTTATATTCAATTTGGTTCCTATATTTGTTATTTTTATGCAATTTAGTCCTAATTTTGTTTAAAATTGATCAAATTTGGTCTCATCCCTAATTCAGTTCCGGTTGAAGATGAGACCAAATTTAATTTTTATATAAAAGTTATAATGATGTGAATTTTAATATATTATATAAAAACATTTAATAAAAATGTAAATTTTAATATAAAAATTAAATTTGGTTTTAATTTGGAAAGGGACAAAATTGGTTCATTTTAACAAAAATTGGGACTAAATTGAACAAAACTAACGAATATAGGGATCAAATTGAATATTAAACATTAACTCTAACACATGACATGTTGCTGGGTTAACATGTGGACATTTAACAAAAATTTAAAAAATAAAAATATTGAAAAAAATTAAAAAAATCATGAAATGACACGTGACGATTACTGTTTGTGGTCGTTAGTGATTTAACGGGGTTAAAAAATAGAAAATGTAAAAATATTTGTTATTTATGTATAATTTTTAATTAACACATATAGATATATATTATTGAAATTTCAATTCAAGTATAATAATACAATTTAACTTTAATTTTTGCAGGTTCTCAAAAGTTTAAAAGCTTAAAAGTTTGTGTTTTAATATCATATATACTGATTGATATTAAATTTTTGATATTACTTTATATATTATAAAATTATAAAAATTATAATAAGAATTTTATTAATGAGTTCGATTCGAAAATCAACCAGTTCACTGAACAATGCCTAGACTAGTAGACTCTTAAATTAGTAGTTAGTATTACCACAGTCTCTTTGTTCCACCTTCCATCTCTCAGAATCAGTTCGTACCAGAGGGGAGAATAAAACCCTAAAACCTTCTTTTTCTTCTTCTAAATTTTCTTCTTCGTCTTCATTGTTCATGTCCAATCCCTAAAAACCCCAATCCCTCTCCCTCTCACACACCTTCATTCCCCAAACGCACACAAATCGCCACTGTTTAGAATCGATCATGAAGTTCGAGATAGAGGACGTGACCGTGTACTTCCCCTATGACAACATCTACCCGGAGCAGTACTCGTACATGGTGGAGCTCAAGCGCGCCCTCGACGCTAAGGGTCACTGTCTCCTGGAGATGCCCACCGGCACCGGCAAAACCATTGCGCTCCTCTCCCTCATCACCAGCTACGTCCTCTCCAAGCCCAATTCCCCGCTCAAGCTCATCTACTGCACGCGCACAGTCCACGAGATGGAGAAGACGCTCGCCGAGCTCCGCCTCCTCCACGACTACCAGCTCCAGCACCTCGGTCCTGCTGCTCGGATCCTCGCCCTCGGGCTGTCCTCCCGGAAGAATCTCTGCGTCAATTCGAGAGTTCTTACGGCGGAGAATCGCGACTCTGTGGATGCTGGCTGCCGAAAGCTGACCGCCTCTTGGGTCCGTGCGCTCGCCGCGGAGAACCCCTCTGTGCCGTCTTGTGAGTTCTTCGAGCAGTATGAGAGGGCGGGGTCGTCCGCAGTTCTGCCTCCCGGGGTTTACACTCTGCAGGTTTGGGTGTTTCTTTCCTGATCGGGAAATGTTTTAAATTTATAGTGGTTTGGGTGGGTGAAACGGGATTTGGATTAAGGTTTTGAATTGTGACTACGGTTGTGATTTCGTTGTGATACTTGGTATTTTGGATAAATGTGGGCAATGCAGCTGCAATTGCTGTTGTGATGCTGTTGGGTGAACCAAAAACCTTGATGTTATGGTCAAAATCGCCGTTATGGTCAAAACCTTGATGTTTAACCGGAGAATTTTTGTTTCAATTGGTTTTGAATGTTCTTTGATTTCGGATTCCTTGGATTTTTACTGTGATTAGTTGAAAAGTTATATTTTTATCAGTTTCAGATGATTCCTTTTTTTGAAATAATTGATTTTCTTATTTTTAACTGGTTGATTATGAGAAAAAAATCATTTTTTTGTAAGATTCTGATGTTCTTCTATTTTGGAATATTCTGATTTTGTAGTTGACTAAAAATTTGATTCTATGGTTTTGGATGTTCAAATTCTGAGTGTCTGAATGAATAATATTTGATTTTTCTCAAATTTGGGTGTTCGCGGAATTTGGCAATTTGTGTACAATGCAAATTATTTTTCTACTCCTACATTGGTTATCCATAAAGAAAGGATTTTGAAGGGTCAAACTTTACCTCCTAGAACTGGAATTCCTGCCATTTTCTCTTTTCAATAGTGTCAAATTCTGAGTGTCTGAAATAATATTTGATTTTGATCAATTTTGGGTGTTCACTGATTTTGAAACGTTTGAATTTTAGTGGGGTTGACTGGAAATTTTCCATTTTGATTGGTTGTGCTCTAGGAATTTTACTAACATTTCTGAAATGTTTGAAACTAAATGTGTCTGTTAATTGTAGGATCTGAGAGTGTTTGGGAAGGAGAAGGGGTGGTGTCCATACTATTTGGCACGCCATATGGTGCAGTTTGCTAATGTGGTTGTGTATAGCTATCAATATTTGCTTGATCCAAAGGTGGCTAGCATAATATCTAAGGAAATGCAGAAAGAGTCTGTTGTTGTGTTTGATGAAGCTCATAATATTGATAATGTCTGTATTGAAGCACTTAGTGTGAGTGTGAGGAGGCAAACTATTGAAGGTGCCAGAAGAAACCTTACTAGGATGCGTCAGGAAATTGACAAGTATGTGCTGTTTCTAGCTTTCTCCTTCTGATCCAAAATTTCACTATGACAACTTAAATAGGTAAAAACAGGAGGAAGAATTAAAAGAATTTAAGGACACTGGTGAATTTGGCAATTTGTGTGCAAAGCGAATTATTTTTCTACTCCTAGATTGGTTCTTCATAAAGGAAGGATCTTGAAGGGTCAAACTTTACCTCTTAGAACTGGAATTCCTGCCATTTTCTCTTTGCAATAGTGTCATTAGTGCTTTATTTTCCATTGTTCCCATTGCTGAAATTTGATTCAGATTCTCTTAACTATTGGAATTTGAACTGGTAGGAAGGTTCAAGGCCACTGATGCAGGTAGACTCCGTGCTGAATACAACAGGCTTGTTGAAGGTTTGGCACTAAGAGGAGACTTGCCTGGTATGTAGGGTGTCAGTTTTGTTTTAGTGTCTTACATGTTACCTCTTGGCTGTGGTCACAACTAACTAAAATTTATTTTCTTTGCATAGCTACTGATGCTTGGCTTGCAAATCCAGCCTTGCCTGATGATATATTAAAAGAGGCTGTGCCTGGAAATATTCGCCGGGCTGAGCATTTTATTCATGTTTTACGTAGATTAGTTCAATATCTTGAAGGACGTTTAGACACTGAAAATGTGGAGAAGGAGAGCCCTGTTAGTTTTGTTGTCTCTATTCTTAACCATGCTGGAATTGACCAAAAATCTCTAAAGTTCTGTTATGACCGCCTTCATTCATTGATGATGACATTGGAAATTACAGACACTGACGAGTTCCTTCATATCCAAACTATATGCGATTTTGCCACCCTTGTGGGAACATATGCTCGTGGTTTTTCTATTATAATTGAACCTTTCGATGAACGAATGCCACACATTCCTGATCCTGTATTACAGGTTAAATGTTATATTTCTTATTTATTCTATTGCTGTTGTAACCATAAATTTAATTCTATTATGCAACATTTATTTATTTATTTGCTGTTTGTATGTAGTATACATTTTCTTATTCTTTTTTATCAAATGACATTTCAGCTTTGTTGCCATGATGCTTCTCTTGCCATCAAACCAGTTTTTGAGCGATTTCAGTCTGTTGTGATTACATCTGGTACACTAAGCCCCATAGATCTGTACCCTCGTCTTCTGAATTTCAATCCTGTTGTCAGTCGAAGTTTTACTATGTCCTTAACAAGAGATTGCATATGTCCAATGGTGCTAACACGGGGCAGGTATTCCCATTAATTGCCTCTATGCATTTTAAAACAGGCCTTTTTACAACTTTATTTTAAATCTGTGATTTGCTTGAAAGGGAGCTCTTTTTTCTTCTTACCTTTGCTTAACATTTAATAAGTTTCTTGTTTCAGTGATCAGCTTCCAGTCAGTACAAAATTTGATATGAGAAGTGATCTGGGTGTAGTAAGGAATTATGGAAGGCTCTTATTAGAAATGTCTTCTGTTGTTCCTGATGGGATTGTATGCTTTTTTGTTAGTTACTCATATATGGACGGGATAGTGAATACCTGGAATGAGAATGGAATTTTAAAGGTGAGGAGACTAGTTAAATTCTTTTATATCCAGCCTATTTACTAGTAGAGCAGCAGTATTTGTTATGTAGTTTGGTGGTATGCTAAAAACATCATTTTTGCAGGAAATAATGCAACATAAACTTGTCTTTATTGAGACTCAGGATGTGGTAGAGACTACATTAGCTCTTGATAACTACCGCAAGGCTTGTGATTGTGGAAGAGGTGCTATATTTTTTTCTGTAGCTAGGTAAGATAACAGAACCATATCCTCCTGGGATTTTACATGATAAATCTGCTCCATGATTGAATTTCGCAATGTTGCTCTGAAGTGTTGAATCATGGGATTGTTGCTCCGTAAACACATTAATTGGGGCAAATTAATAAACTGGGTTGGGTTGCATTACTTCTTTTGAAAAAGAAAATCTACCTTTTGATGCTGGATGTCCTAACTGCTGCTGCGTGACACTCAGTCTAATTCTCCCCAACCTTTCAGCCTTAACATCCAACCCGCTCTGGTTCCAACTTCTCTTTTGGTGTTTTCCATTTCTCTTCATTTGATTTTTTTGACCCTCTCTGGTTCTCTTCGTTTCTACATTTTGTTTGTGGTTGAAGTTAAGTTTGACTCTTTCATTCTTTGCTGAAGATTGAAGTCTGCTGCACTCTCTGTTGTGGAATTTGTGTGTGCTCTATTTTCTTTCATGCTTTAGTTATGAGTTGTATAATATAATATACATTAAGAGTTTTCCATTTAAGTCTGCTTAAATAGTTTGTGATTTGAAAGTTACTTTTCTTGTTTAAATCATTTTCTCACTTGATATATAGTGTTGTATTTTAGTTGAAACATACGAGTTGTTTTATAATGTTCTGTGACAAATATTTGGACGTTGCCAACGCAATTTTGATTTCCTACTGGACTACTTTATTATCTGACAAGGGAAGGGGATATTTAAACTTTTTGTGCTGAAACAATATATATGCTGCTGCAACAAGGTGTTGTATATTGAAATCTAACTTTAGCAGAATTTCCTGTGGAAGTTTTAGATCTGAACCTCGTACATCTGTTCTGTGATTTTTTAATTAATTCCTTGTCTCTTAGATCTAAGTCCTTTCTAGTGGTGGTTGTTTCTTGGTTTCCTCTCGCTATCTGTTGGCTCATCCCTCATTTGATAAACAATTCTTACTATGGTTTATATTGGTATTCCTATCCCATGGAACATGGGATGGAAAATTAAAGACTTATTATTATATTAGAGATTATAATAGTGAGAAATAAGTCTTATATAATTTTGATCTAAATTGTTTTTCATCATATGATTGTTGAGGATAGGACATCATTAATCCAGAGTATTAGATAAAGATTAATAAATCTTACTTTTTAAATTACACATATAAATGGTGCATATCTCATGTAGAGATATGACTATTGAACTGATGCAAAGGAGAATCCTTGTGGTTGATATTACTTTTGAACTGTCAATAAGAAATTCTTTTGAAGAGATATATATTTCCTTAGACTTGAGATTATCATGGTAAATAATAAGTTATTTATTATACTTTAATATTAGACACCTAACACATCTATGATGTTTGTTTAATGATTATTAGGTATGATTAAATTCTTGTGGGATTAACGATTAATAAAAAAGATTCATCAACTCTTGGTTATGAGTTTTATCTCTCTAGAAATAAAGACTTTAGGCATGGTATTATGAGTGAAAGAAGAAAGGAGTTTCTTAAGTCATTTATCATGTGTTAATTTATTAAAATTTGACAAGTATACCATATTCTAGAGTTAGCATAGAGCTATAAAGATGGAAAAAAAATCATATTAATCTTGTAGTGATTTTAAAGTAAAAGATAGTTAATGTTATCTGGTCGTTAGGGAGTGTTGCTAGATGCCAATCTTGAGTAATAATAAATTAATTTATTACTGGTTTAGTAATGAACCTACAAGACCACACACTAGTTAAGTGTTCTGATTTTCGTTGGACGGAAAACATTATTGATTAAATTAAAGAGTTTTATCTAATTAATATATTTTCTTTAAGTGGAATATTATTGTATTTTTTGCTAGCACCAAAAGTACAATTAATATAAAGTTTTGGTATATACAAAATTGATTAAGTGAGACTTAGTCAAAAAATGTTTCCAACGGTAGGTAACTAATTAATCAAATTTCTAAATATGATTTGGAAATCAATTAAATGGCCAAACAGACTTGAGAGAGAGTCTTTTTATAGGATAGGAACTAAACATGTTAATGTGGGCAAGTGATTCATGTTAAGATCGGGGAACTAAACATGTTAATGTGGGCAAGTGACTTAATGTTAATGTTAATATTATACTCTCTCTCTCTCTCTCACACACACACACATATATATATGTATATATATATATATATATATATATATATATCCTAGGTTGACATGGAGATGGATGATTTATGTTTTCACAATCTCTCTCCTTAGAGTCTTTCCATTGCATTATTCATTGGTTTACAATTTTGTTTTTTGTTTTGAGTCAAGTGTTGACACAACAAGATCGATCTCTGTGGATACACACGTAAGACCTTCATACATTTGAAGTAGATAATTTTAAGACCATGTCAGCCTCGTAAGGTATTTTTCTTAAATGGTTTTTTTGCCTGTAGTTACATAATTTGATAAAAAATAATAGACCTGTTATTCTTGCTCTGCCAGCTAGAAACACAAAATTGAACCTTCAATGTGATCTAGGGCGTACGTCAAATATAACAATCTCCCACTTGCACTAGAGCCAATTATTCATGTATCTCATTCCCAACTCCCCCTTGTGTCTATCAACTCTTTTATGGGAAGCGCTTCGGTGAATGGAGCTTTAACATTCTTTTTTTTCTTTCTATCTTTTGCATCCTAGTCTTTTGATACAATCTAGGCTCCCTTGCTCGATCAAATTATGCATACTGAGTAATAAGCAGGCAAAAAACCATTTAAGAAAAATATATTAAAGACCGTCATGGTCTCAGTTATTTCCTTCAAATGTATGAAGGTCTAATGCATGTACCAATACCGAGATCGATCTTATACCGAGACCGATATTTGACGTGCCAGAACAAAAATAAATTTGTAACTAAAGAGAGAGAGAGAGATTTGAAAACATAATATCACATTGTAGTTGGTTTTTGATCTGATCTAATAGGAATCACTTTTCCACATTAACATGTTTAGTTCCTATCTCATAGGAACTCTCTCAAGTCTGTTTGACCTTTTATTCAATTTCAGTAACAAATCAAAATTATATTAATTCATATTTTAGAAATTTGATTAATCCATTACCAATTTTACCTATGCTCAAACTTTATTTTAATTGTATTTTCTTACTCTTAATGAAAAATATATTAATTAAATAAAACTTTTTAATTTAATTGATAATGTTTTTGTGTCCAACAAAAATTAGAGCACTTGTTTCATTACTAATCAAGGTGGTGTCTAGCAACACTGCTTAACGAACGAATAACGTGAAATATTTTTTATGTTGGAATTAGTAGAAGATTAATATGATATTTCCTTCCATCTTTAGAGTTTTATGTTAACTCTAAAATATGGTATGGTGGTCAAATTCAATTAAGTTAACACATGATGAATGACTTAAGAAACTATTTTTTCTTTCATTCACAACAACCTAACCAAGCTCTTTATTTCTATAGATTTCAAACTCACTACTAAGAGTTGGTGGATTCTTTCTTGGTTAATCATTAATCTCACAAGAATTTAATCATGTCTGATAGTCATAAATAACTTGTTAATTACCATGATAATATTAACTATTAGGAATTCTCTTTTAAGTTGGTTTAATGATCGTATTTCTATATGCACCATTTATATGTATAACTTAGAAAATGAGATCTATTAATCTTTATGTGATAAAGACCACTACAAATATATTGATCTATTCGGATTATGATGTCCTATGCTCAATAATCCTATGGTCAAGAACAATTTAGATCAATATTCTGTATTATTTCACATTATTATAATAACAAGTCTTTAAGTTTTAATTGAGGAGCTTATCATATGAATTAAATAAATATGAAAATGAACTAAAAATAAACACAATTTTATTATTAATAACATGACATTTAATCTAGGGCATACCTCAAATCCAACTGTTCTCCTCCATTACTTTCATTGTTTATGAAAGAAAAATTCTCTCATTTTTGCTAGTTACGCTACTAGTTACTAAAATTGTGTATTGCTTTACCCATTTATTAAATTAATCTGAGTACTAGAAAATATCTACTTGTTTGCAGGGGAAAGGTTGCCGAAGGTATAGATTTTGATCGACATTATGGTCGACTAGTAATCATGTTTGGTGTTCCTTTTCAATACACATTAAGCAAGTGAGTTTCATTTGACTAAATTTCTGAATAAGTATAATTTGAAACTATTAGAGTTCTTTACCTATTTTTTGTCAAAACTATGGAGGTTAAAATGTGAGTTGCAGAACTTACTAGAGTAATAATTTTTCAGGATTTTGCTTGCACGCCTGGAATATCTGCGAGATACTTTTCAAATTAAGGAAGGAGATTTTCTGACTTTTGATGCATTGGTTTGACTCTCTCTCCCACATACATTCATGCACACAATTAGTGCTGATAATTTGATCGTTAGATTATTACTGTACTCAGTGAATATTTTTTGCTTATGCAGAGACAAGCTGCTCAGTGTGTGGGTCGTGTAATCCGTTCAAAGGCTGATTATGGAATGATGATTTTTGCCGACAAAAGGTTAGTATCCTTACATCCATCTGCTTTCATGAGCAAAGTAGCACATTTTTTCGAAAATGTGAGGGTTGCATCTTCTATTCTTTTGCTGAAGTTAAGTTGTTGCTTTAATTTGTTTGAGCCTCTGAAAGTTTGCTAGTTCCCAGTTTTGATTCAAAAAGTACAATGCACTCTCTCAGTAGCTTTATTGAATCCCTCCTGAAATGGATTAGAAGTTATTGCCTGTCTTCAATAATGTTTATAACTTCTACACTCTGCAGGTATAGCCGTCATGACAAACGATCAAAATTGCCTAGTTGGATTCTCTCTCATTTACATGATGCCCACCTGAACTTGAGCACAGACATGGCTTTGCATATAGCACGTGAGGTATGTCCTTGTATTATGTTCATTCTTTTCTTTCATCCTCTTTTTCTGTTGGTTATTTCCCTTCAGATAAACTATTAGCTGCTATTTTATCTGAAGGAGTATGATTGTCCAAATTGCCTGGAGTTGGAATTTGGAAGTAGTAATTAAGACCCTAGGCCTTCTCGTGCAGTAGATTTAATGATCTTGTGTAAACCTTTGCTTGACATTTAACTAGTAGAACCTATTGAATGCAGTTCCTCAGGAAAATGGCTCAGCCATATGATAAAACTGGTGGCACCGGCAGGAAAACCTTGTTGTCCCAGGAAGACTTGCAGAAAATGGTTATCAGTGGCATGGATGATATGATGTTCTGAGGCATCATCACTCTGCATGTCCTTACTATTTTTGGAGCTGGTTATTAATTCCACATGTACTTCTCATCTTCACAGATATAAAAGAAGTGCAATTTTGATGTGAATGGCTAGTTTCATGGAGCAATCCATATTGATGTTTTTTGTAGTACTTAATCATGTTTAGGCTTGCAGTGAGACCTTTTGCATACTTATCATGGGTTCCATTATTTAACCTATTTACCATTCTAGTTTTTTATACTTTTGATAATGATTCTTGATCGATATCTTGTAATAGGGGAATGTCTAGATGCCCCTCATTTGAGGCTTCATAAGTAGCTTTTTTATCTCTTTAGGACAGTTGTCGGAAGGTATATATAAACGTGAAACAAAATTGAACAAAACACTGAATTTATGAAATTAGAATCAGTATATATTTTTGGTTGGCAAAAGTCACTGAGAATTAAATTTAATGATTGTGTATTATACATGAATTAAATTTATGAATGGTGATATTTGTGAGGGCGTAAAATGTATTTTAATGATAGATCATGTGATGGTTTAATGGAATTGTAATCGATTGAATCCGTTGAACATTGAAAACGGTTTAATGAATTGTGGTTAAATAAATTCATAAATAAAAGTTGTAGTATATATAATTTTTAAATAAACATGTATGCTATTTTTTTAGGATAACAAAATAGTGAAATTTTAGAAAAATATCCGAGTAAACTTGGTAAAATAGTTATTTCAATCTTCTAAAAAATATTAATTAAAAAATAAAATGCGGAAAAAAAGAATTTTTTTCTATAATTATATATATATATATATATATAATTTTATGTTACTAAAGATGGAAGTATTATTATTATATTTGATAATTTAATTCTTAGTATTCAAAATGAATATAAATTTTGAATAAAATATATCATAATAGTTATGTTAAATTAATAAATTAAAAAATGTCAGTTCACAATAACGGTTTTTACAAATAAAGTACATTATTAAATAGAAAATTAATAAATTGTATGTTTCATAACAAAAAATGATGATAGTTGATAGGAAGGTGACGATTGGTAGTGCTCGACCGCGGTTTGCAATCTACAGCAATGTTAACTTCATGGTTGAACTTTGATGGTGTTTTGAAGATAGTTATTATTGATACTAAAATACTTTATTTTATTATTCAAACTCAGCATTTTTAAATATAATTCCATTCTTAATTTTAAGAATTTCATTACATCACATAAGTTTGCTTCAATAATATTTGTCTTTTGCAAAATTATATTCTTTAATATAATAATTTTCTCAAGACTTTTGTATTAGAGATTAGAAGTCGTTCTTTATGTTAAGAAGTAAAATTGCGATACTCTGAGAATATCCTCTGTAAGTATAATGTTACTTTCATTACTTATTCAAAGTAATTCAACTATTTCTCCCTTAAAGGACAATTCGTGAGACATTTTTTCTTGATAATTGGCTTCCAGAGAGTACTTTAATGGAATGTTGAATACATTCTAATAAAAAATAATTAAGAAAGTAAAATTTGGAAGTCTTAGAAAATTTTAACATTGGAAAAATACTTTGAAATGTTTTATGTTGGAAGATCTAAAAAATACTTTTACTTCATAATTATAAAGTTTTTTCTTATAAATTCATCCACCAAAACAAAAGTTTTATTTCGAAATTCGTAAAAATAGTATTGTAGACTTAAACCAAACATGTTCTTAAAATTCTAAAATTTCGAAAAGAATGTTTTTGAAAAAAAAAAAATCTGACATGGGCCATAAAGATTAGGCCTATGCTGAGCCCAAGATCCATAAAATTACAAATACTTTGAAACTAAAGAAAAGAGAAAGAACAAGAAAAAATTGACTCAAAAGGGTTACACGAAAAAACTTACCTCCAAGAGCAGAAGCACTGAAACTAGTGAAGTGATTGATGGCTACAGAGGAAGAGAGTGCGGTGAAGGAGCCTTTGGATCTCATTAGGCTCAGCCTTGACGAACGTATCTACGTCAAGCTTCGTTCTGACAGAGAGCTTCGTGGCAAACTTCACGTAATTTTCACTCCTTTTTTCCTTTTCAATAATTTCTGTTTGCTTTCAACTTTTGCACCCTTTTTTGTGGTTACCCATTAACGTACAGACTGTATTAGGTTTTCTTAGATGTGAAATTTATGATTTTTAAGGTGTTTTCAAGGTAATATAAATCTGGGTTGCTTGCAATTAATGGCAAGTTTGTGCCTTTCTGACTGCCCTAACGTTTGTAAGAGTAATTGGTTGTTTGTACTTTCCGGTGGGGATTAAGCTGAATCTTTGATGTTCCAATTTTGGCTTTTGGAAGGAATTCTTGTTTATTGCTGAATGGAAATTTTAGTGTTTTGAACTTGAATTTAAAATAAACTGGTTTGGGATGAGGGATGATAAGTATGTATTGTTGGTTTTTAATATTTGTTAAATTCTTTGTTGGGTAAGGACTTCATGCAACCGGTTGAAGATTAGGCTAGAGTAATATGAACCCTTTGGGATTTCTAAGCCCTTTATGCGGAAAGGATTTAAATGGTTGGATGAGAGTAGTATATAATGATTATATTGTTTTTGAAGGTTCTTTTAGTGCTTTAACTAAGTGACTTTTTTTGGAGGGCGGTTGGTTGGTGTTTTTTATGCAATTATTTATTTACACTTCTTGAATTCCTATAAGATTACAATGAGTTTGTTAATTAATTTACCGAATGGTTCCTATTTGTTAGTTGAAACTAAGCTGTGTTTGCAATGAATTTTATGAATTACACGTACTTGTCGTTGGTCTTTCTTGTTCATTTGATAGAAGTATAAATATGAGAAATATCTTAACTGCATAGGTTTCAGAATTTAGTTTGTTATGAAATGGGTGATGAGTGGTAAGGTAAAGTTTCAGCACGAAACCTGAAATTCGGTGATCCTTAAATTTGTGATGTGCTTAATAGTTTGAGTCCAATAGTTTGTACCACTTGTAAAATTGCTTAACTTGAACTCTGGAAGCAACCTCTGTATATCCCCAATGGCAGTCACTTGTCTGACTTCTAACTGGATGCAACTACTATGTCTAATTTACTTAGTTAGTTACATAACTACAACTATGTCTATTAATCTTTCAGATCCAATCTCTAATAGTTTTGCTGCTTCTTATCTTCTGTGCAAAGAGTAATGGTAAAATCACTCTCTGATTGAAGTAGTTAGTTACCTGATGGAAAAAATATTTTTAAATGACACACAGAAGTTAAAATGAGATATAAGTTTGGAGTCCCTATGTTGTTATTTTAAAGGGTCTTAACAGATTAAATTTGGTCTGATAAGTGCTTAAGATATGCTTACCCTAAAATTTGTTTATGGATTCATATTTAGTACACTGGAAAGACTTGTCTTTCTTTCTGATTTATTTATTTGCATACTGAAACGCAGTCAAATAATCTGTTGTCATGACACAACTAGGGTTAATGGCATCTATTTGATATGTATCTAGTCTAAAATTATATCCAATTAAAAAGGTAATATACAGAAAATATGAATTGCTTTATATTTAGGCTGCCTAAGCAAGATTTTGTAAGGGGAGATTCGTTTTAGAACTATTGTATCTGGCTCCTTCTGTTTCTCAAATTGTACTGGGTTTTCAATTTGGCATTGCAGGCTTACGATCAGCATCTTAATATGATTCTTGGTGATGTTGAAGAGGTTGTTACTACTGTGGAAATTGATGACGAGACATATGAAGAAATTGTGAGGGTAAGTTACAATCAGCAAAAAAGGAAAAATACATATATATATTGTTTTTTGGCAAAGCTAAGCGGTAGAACTATGATTAATTGTTGGAAAATTTGAGTACTCGTAGATTATAGATATATGTTATACTTGAGATTTTCAAAACAGAGAAAAATATATGTTTAAAGGGCTTAAAGAACCTCTCTCACTATCTTCTATTTATAATAAAAAACTGATACAATAATACATAGAAGATTAAGAGACTGCACTAGACACCTTACTAGGTACGGCTGTAGGTACAGCTGATATATGTTTCCAACACTTTACATCGTGTACTTAGGCTTAATGATAATACCTGCCTGTTTTGGAGCAGCCATCGGCATCAGTTATACCTGCCTGTTTAGGTAGAGGTGATAGTTTATTATAAGAGGTTAACAAGAAACATTTTTTGAATGGACTAAAGATATGGCCAAAGAAAGTGTTCATCATTGATTAATGTATAGTGAAGCTAGAAACATCTGGTTCTGGGTGTTTTTCAAATGAGACTACAGGCATTATGCTCTTCCACTATTGACCTTATTATTTCACAACTTGGATGCTAACAAATGTGCAAAGCTATTTACTTGACTGACTTTTATAAACAGTAATACATTATGGAGAGCCAAAGAGGAACCACCTTTGAGATTTGTTCATATGTAGGGAATGCCAAATGCATATATTTATGAACTTCAATCTGCATCAACGTTAAAATATCTTCTGCAAATGCATGCTACATTGTTTCTAAGATAAATTTCTTTGGATGATCTTTTGTTTTCTTTCTGATTGCAGACTACTAAGCGGACGGTTCCTTTCCTGTTTGTTAGGGGAGATGGGGTGATATTGGTTTCGCCGCCCTTGAGGACTGCATAACATGAACCGATGAAGTATGTGATCATTTGAATAACAAGTGTCACTGTTTATGAAATTGTACAACTTAAGTAGTTATCTTCTTTCTTATCATTAGATTAGCTACTTAATTGGCTTGTGTGCTAGAGATTTATGTTAGACAGTCAATTTTCAATCATCTTTTTTATAGCTTAAAAGAATCATGGCAAGCCCATGTAAACAAGGATTTTTGCTGTTGTGTGGAGCTGCCATTGTATCAGTGACTCCATAAAAAGAGTAGGCCATGATTCTTGATTTGATATCTCTTCTTCATGTCCTTCTTTATTTTTAGTTACAATAGAATATATTGGAACTGGGATGATATTCCAGTTTGATGCATCTAATTATGAAGTTTTCCGAACATTTCTTTTAGTCAAAGGGAAACTTTTTTCCGAAGAAAAATTTGAGATGATTTTCATTCATGATTTGAAGGATTCAGGTAGCTTATTATAGTACAAAGCACGGTGAAATCATTGATGATTTGTTTGATAGAGGTAAGAATTGGTTAATTCGAAATTAGTTGGTATAGTGAGAATATAAATTAAGGAACGTGGTTGAAAAAAAATAAAGATGAAAATGTGAAGAGAGATATAGAAATAAATGATGAATAATACAGTGTGATCTTTTTTATTTTTCTCCACCAAAGTCTTCATATTAGTTCTATCCTTCTCTATCGTCAACCATTCCCTTTAACGAATGAAAGTTTACAAATCCAGTATACAAAAATAAGTGTCTTATATAAAATTTGAGTTTTTAGGCAATTTTAATACTGTAAATATATTTCCACGAGTGATCACATGTGTCAATAAACCGAGTTTATTTTTTTAGTGAGTTAGAACATTCAAAGAAATCCAGAGTTTTTTAGATGTCTTAAAATTGCGAGAAATTAGGGTATGATTCACTCATTATAAAATCTGTTTGTTGAGCATTTGGCCATACAAGGTAGTTTAAGCCTTTATCACAAGTAGGTTCACAAGCTTAACAAAAAATCTAAGATTTATTCGAATTTATAGGGAATAAACAAGTTTGTAATCCTCTTTCAATTTTCGGATTTAGTTTAAGCTTTTCAAAGGAAAAATGTCTGAAAAAGGGTTGAGTTTTATTGTTCATAATTAGTTAAAGTGCGATTGATTTTTTGTTTTTCTTTGCCCATTTTTAGTCTTTTCCTGGATATTTTTTATTATTTGTTTTATAAATTGTATATCTTCACGAATTGGGGAAATAGAGCTAACGGGTGTTTTGAAATGTGTATTTTTATTATAGTCATTTGAAATAAAAAGGTTTGCCGATTTAACTTTGAAATGCTTTTGGAGGCAATAAAAGCAGTAATTCTTCATCAGTAACATGCTAAATTGCTACTTTATTCTAAATAAATGTTATAACCATAACAGACATGCTAACCACTTTTATCAGCACATATACAGAGCAGCTAAGAAGTTCTCTCTAAGAACCTGCTAATAACAATGGAGAAAAAAGAAACAATGGGAAAACAAGTGCTTCTGAGTAGCCAAAAGTACAAGGAAATTTAACCACTTTCAGTATCATTCTGCTTCACCCTCAGCAGCAGCAGCAGCATAAAGCCCTTTGATTTCCTCAACATCATCATAGCTACCAAGGAAAACGGGAGATCGCTGGTGCAACTTCGTTGGAACTAAATCAAGTGCCTGATCACATAAAACATTCATCAATTCATTGCCAAATGGTGCCTTTAAAACTATCAGCCATATTTCCTTTGGTTGCATTTGGTAGGGAGAAAGAAAGAAGAATCGATGAAGGATTAATAGATATTAGTGAATTTCATGCTATTCCAACTCTGTTTTCATTCCATCAAAGAACTACAAAATACTAATGGATCTCGTTTCTTATTTTCATTTCACATCACTTTCACTCTCTATTTACACTCTTCTCCACCTATTTTCATACGAAGCAATAGCAAGAGTGTTTAGGTCTGATTCAAGTTTCAAGTTAAAGGAAAAGGTTTAATTAATATTTTACTCCTTGTTTTAGTTTAAGTCATACGAAATAAGCATCAAACCGGGCATGATACAAACACTGACATAAAAGAAAAGACTTGGAGACATCACATACACGCAGAGAGAGAAACAATAATGAAATGAGTAATAAAACAAAATGTTAAAGCTGATGAAGTAAAGCCTAGTTAATATCACCGTGTGTCCATGCATATGGTGTCTTTCAGTTTTGTGAAGGTGTTAGTATGTGAACAATTGTCAGAAAGTGTTGGCCTGGGAAGAGTACTTCAAATAAGAGAGATGTTTGTGCTTTATAGTTTATATCTAAAAGCTCAATTCTTTAATTCTTATAGGGACCGTTTTTTTGTTAGGTTGTTTAAACCAAGGAAATTTTGGCAGAGTCAGATAAAAGTGAATGTAAATTACCCTTTCCTTGCCCGTGAAAGACTGTCCTCCTGCCTGTTCCACCAAAAATGACATTGGGAAGACTTCATACAAAACACTACATAAAAAAGGTCAATTAATAAACCAACAATTTCAAATGAATGAACGAATAAATATGAAGGTTGAACATGACATACCGAAGTTTTCCATTTGGATTTTTCTTATCACCAGGGTACAAAAAGATGCCTCCGTAAAGCAATGTACGATGAACATCAGCTACCATGCTGTTAATGTATAGACATGTCATAAATTGCAAAAAGAAGTTGAAACTTATAGGTTAGTCATTCTGTGGTTTGATTCAAGAGCAGTACTTCATGAGGATAGTGCAAACCAAAGTTGTGTTGAACTCATAATAGCTATTAACAAACTCTGTTAGCAGATTACTTTCAGACAGGTTAAACATTATATGTAGTTCTAAGCATAAATGAAATGACTATTGAACCATCCCATTATTCAGAACACACAAATTATTGTTTTTTTGTGAACAAACGAACTAAGTTATCAATTTAACAATTGCATCTATGGATTACATCACAGGTCTTTTTATCTTCTATGACTCATCCTTTATCTATGGTCCGGTAAATTTCAACCAGAAGAAAGTTCACTGTTCAGAGTAAATTGATGTGTGATTTAGACTGAAGGTAAAAAAAATGTTAGACCAGAAAATAAAAATCAACTGCTAGAAAATTGATGATTTGACAAACTATGGCAACGAGTGCTATTAAAGATAGCTGTTAATACTTAAACTCAACTTTACTCTTAGTTGAAAATTTGAAAGCTTCATTATAGAACAAACCATTACCAAGGAGAGTCTTAGGGTGACTTCTTTTTACTTATTATTAAATGTAACTCTTCGTACCTGTTTTTAAATTTAACTTTGGTCTGATTATTATTTCTAATCGTTGTTTGCATTAGCTGTTAGAAAATAAGTTGCGGGGTGGCAATTAACTAATTCAACCGAGGACTAAATCAAGGGAGCTAAGTAAATTGAACTGCTTCAAGGATTGAGAATCTAATTATACCTTCCAATATATCTTAGAGACTTTGGCGATGAACCATCTTCTGGAAACTTGCATTTTTCAACGTAACTGAACAGAAGCAAAAAACAAATTACAAGATGGCAAAATTTGCTCTGTAGTGCCTGAGAACACTTTAAGATTACTGAATTCGAACATACGCTGCAGTAGGACCATCCCAGTGTTTGGCATTTCCTTCATTAACTGAATAAATATTTCCTTTCTTTGGGATCTGCACAAAGAACAACACATCGAATGATCAGCATATGCCTCAAGTGACCCACAGATGGCGTGGTTATACGTGTGTTTATATTTTATATGAATTGTTGCACTGACTTTCTCTGCCTTAAAATCAGGTAAAGATCAATAAATACTGGTGCGATGATAAAAAAAATCATGAATATCAAAGAACACTAGACAGGAACATAATTCCTACTTTGGCAGGTTTAAATAGGGACTCTTTCAGGTTAAAAAAATCAACAGAAGAAGGAACATACGCCCTCGTACATTTCTATTATTCAAGGAGAACAGATCATGTCAATAATTCTTTTTATGTGAATCATCTAAATAGTTAATAAATATTGTTGGGCAAAATATGGTTCTTCAAAATAGTTTGAAATTGAACATAAGTCCTTATAAAATTTAACACATGTTTTTAGTTCCTATACAAAATACATGCTTTTAATCCCTGAAAAGGGGTTAAAACCACATTACTTTCTGTAGAAGATATTAAAAATGCATTCAGTTTTTATATAGATTAAATCTGAATTTTAAGATATTTGGAGGGACCCAGATATATTTTACCTGATATTGTCCAACATTTATTCTAAAGACGGAAAGTGATTAGTTGTCATTTTAACTAAATTAAAATAAGTTGAGCAAGCTCGTATGGGAAGTAAAGCCTCCGGCATCCAATTTTAAATTGCTCAGTCTTTGACCAAAGAAACTTTTGTGGACTTTGGGCATAGTTTAAGGACAAGAGAAAATTTTCCTTAGATTCAGTGTGAACATAGATTATCAAGCAGGCGCTGACTTTCACAAGAGCCAAGCAGCCGGGCAAGCATTTCCTGGGAGAAGACAATTTTTTATTAGTGACGCATAAGTGATAAGAGTAATACCTTAATGCCAGGGTGAGTTAGGATGAATTCACCAAGAGATGGGTCAAGGGTGAAACCATTAACACCAGCTCCAGTACTTATCACAAGCTGCAAAACCAATAGGTCAAATTGAAATTAAGTTATTAAGAATTGCAAGTTTACTATGAAAGCAAAGGAAAATTCTCAGTCCTCTGCTATTCAAGAAAAAAAAGAAGAATGAATATTGTTTTCTTCTTCCTCTAAAAATGTGAAACAAAAACTCATACCATTATGCTAAATTTTGTCCAAAAGGATAAAATATGTAACAGAATGAAGAAAAAGCAGAAAACAGACGCACCCACCAAATACTGGTATCTAAATTCTAAGCAATAAAAAAATATATAGGTTTGTCATACCGTGCAAGAGCTTCCATACATACAATAACCAGCTGCCACCATTTTCTTCCCAGGACGCAGGACATCCTCTACAGTTGGTTCATGGACATCCGCTAACGTATAAATTCCAAAAATCTACAACATATTCAATTGGCAGACGCAATATCCAGTTAGTCTGGAATTTTAATCCTTCCATACATAACTCAAGCAGCTTCCATTAAAAGCACAATTATAGTATTATTATTATTGGCGGTGGTGGTGGACAAAAGTTACATGTACTTGTGTAGTTTCTTAGATGATTTTGTTACAGCAGTTTTTAGTTAGAATTGAAGTTTACTTAAGTAAAAACATTGCATATGAAGTCAAGGAATGCTAGTAACACATTCTTTCTATCACAGTTTATAATTGACTAAAATTTATTAAAAACTACAAAATCAGTAGCTAGAATTCTTAAACCTATAAAAGTTTTGTAACTTTCTATGCAGAACTAATGTGTTAGAGATTGTTGTTAGCATTTTCTATTAAGTTTAGACTATAATTTTAACTAAGAACAACACGGAAAACAAGTAAGAAATTGCATTTAATTTTTTATCCTAGCAGTAAGAATTGCAAGATGGAAGAGGGGTCGTACAGTGCCAATGGAAACCCCACAATCAATGTTAGACGAGCCATCCAAGGGGTCAAAAACAACACAGTACCTGCCCAGCAATTGCAAACCAAAACATCGAACAAACTAATCAGAACAGAAAACTCAAAAAAAACATTTTCTATTAGGTTTTTAATTGCAGAAACTGTCCCGTGATGCAACTGTAACTTGCACAAGTCACAATTGCCCAACAAGTGACAGTGTTGTTGCAACTGTAATTTAAACCCTCGTACACAGAGCAAAAACTAACAGAACAAGGAAACAGGGAGAATGAACAACTTTCCACGCTTAGAAGGCTCCACAATTATCGCGTCTTCGTCTTCTTCAGAAACCAAGATGCACTGTTCAAAGATAAACAACACTATTACCTGAAGCCTCATTCATTGAATCCCAGAAAAAATAAATAATAAATAAACATATAAATCAAAGTCTTAGATTATGATCATGGTTTTGTTGTGATTGTCAAGATGGCGTGACTTTGTGAACAAACAAGGGCACCACAAAGTGGTAATAAAAAACTTGATTTTGCAGGCAAAGGACTGCTTTTTTAGACCTTAAAATAACGAAGGTTTAAAAAAATTGTTACCGTTTCGTTGTAATTTCGACATTGTGTAAAATTGTTAACAAATGCATTCATACAGAATCCAGAACCCTTCACGACTAAATCGTAGTCTGAACCATTTTGAAAACCTCAAAATAAATCAAAATTTTCAATTGATGTCAGAGTTTTTGCTGGGTAAAATTGTGAACAAATAGAATCGTAAAAGAAAAAAATCCCAAGACCTTGATGTTGCAACGCAGATCCTTCTTCAGAACCTCAAAATAAATAAAAGGAAAACAAAAAAATCACACAATCACTTACAGTTCGGCCACTGCTTACGAGAGCCTTGATAAAAACCTCATTGGAAAGAACATCTAGTTTCTTCTGTTCTTCACCCTTCATTCCAAACACACATGCAACCAAAATAAACAAATAATTAATGAAATAAATAAAATTCACACAATCGTTGATATTACAAGAAATTACAGACAAATAGCCACAATCGTAGTGGCATTGCAGTGTTGTAAAATCTCACAACACCAAAAAAAAAAAAAAAGAAAAAAAAAATTTCATCGGATCTATTTGTGAAGAAGCATGCACACACATACCTGAACATTGGTCTCTCCAGCGAGTCCAATAAGCTTAGCAAGTCCAGCCTGCACAGGTCACGACGTATTAATTCAAGCACAAACACATAAATCGTAAAAAAAGTTTCATTAGTGTTCATCATGATTCTGTAGTAAAATTAATGGAGAGATTGAAGGCAGTACCTTATTAACCGAGGAGCAAACGAACTTGCAACCGAGAACAATGTGATTGAGAAGGATGGTGAAATCGCCGCGTGACTCGGGGTGCTTGGATTGCTCGTTCAACACGAAACGCGTTATGGTCATCAAGTCCGTGCGCAGTGCATCGGCACTGTGGTCCATTTTCAATTCCAAGAATCTTCAATAACCTGAAAACTGCAATCCCACGGAAACGTCACATGCTTGAGCGAATAGATGTATAAATTTAAAGAAGAAGAAGACGAAATTAAATGATAACACTAAATAAAAAGTAATGAAGTAGAGACCAGTCAATGGCTCCACTTGGGAGATTAGGTGCGGATTTCGAGGTTTGTTAGAAATGAGTGAGGAAAAGATAAAAGATGCGACGGGGCTAGTATGACACGTGGCAGTCCAAAGTGTGGAAGGTCATGTTTGTTGCTGATGCCGCGGATAACGATTATCGTACCTCACTTTCACAGGAGTTCAGTTTCTCTATCGCGAGAAAACGTGCCGTGTCTTTGCGGTTTATTTGAACGTCCCTTTCAGTATTATAATTTAAATAATATATTTAATGTGATTAAACGATAGTGTTTTAGAAATCACTTTAATGTTATAAAACTTGTTTATGAAAATAACAGTGGTGGGCACAAAGAGTGTTTTGGTGTTTTTTTTTTTTTTTTTTTTTAAAAAACTTCTGATGAATGAAATAGTGGTTCTAAAGAAATTTATTAAAAGAAAATTTCTTTTAAAAAATTTGTTCAAAGTTTATTTTTGACAATTGTAAATAATTTTTAAATGTAAAAATTATAAGGGTAAAAATAAAAAAAGTAATAATTTGAGTATTTAAGTAGAATGATTTAATGTATAAATTTAAAAAAATTATTTTAATATGTATATATAAATTATAGTTAAGTTTGTGTCTTGATTTGATCTCAAATTAGAGAAGACAATTTTAGATTGTTTTAAATTATAAGAATACTAAATTAAACGAAACAGTTTATGTATCCTTAGAAAAAAAAATAAAAATTTCATTACTTAACATGTGTTATGTCGGATATTTTTAAATAATTGAAAAACTAAATTGAACTAATAAAAAATAAAAAGAACAAATTAAACCAAACAAAAGATTAGATGGCTAAATTAATAATTAAACCTAAAGTTAATATATTATTAAATTAAAAAAATTTTGAACAGGGAAACTCCAAAACACTGATACTTTCGATGCAGAATTTTCATAACATTAAAGTGATGACTACCGTTTAACCACAATAAATATATTTATTTAAATCGTAACCGTGAAACGGTGTTTCGGCATCGTTCCAACAGAGTCACAACACGCTTTCTCACAGCAGAGAAACCGAATTTCTTTCACAGTCTTCCTTGCACGTAAATTTGTAAATTTATATTTAAATCATTTCGCAGCTCTCCATTTTTCTAACAATTTTTTTTTATTTAATTCAATTGAATTTTTATTTTAAAAAATTGTTATAATTAGGTCATTTATCTTGATAGTACACTAATGATATTATTTATGTGTTACATATTAGCACATATTTTTTTAATTTTCTTATAATATTTAAAAAATAATAATAATAATGGCATATATCAATCTGATATTGTGTCACGTGAGATTGATGTGGTTATGACAGTATCACGTGTCGCTATTGGATATAAAGAGTCTCAATGCAATCCCTGTATTTGTTATTTTGTCTCAATTTGGTTCCAATTTTTTAAAATTGAATCAATTTCATCACTATATCAAATTTAATTTTTATATAAATTTTACAATGGTATTTTTATTATAATTGATATTTTTAACAAAACTAAGTTTATTTAAATGTATATTTTGCATTGAATTTTATTTAAATATTGTTTTAAATATTTATATATCTATAATTTAAAGATAAAGGTTAGAGTTGCTTTAAAAATAAAAGCTTTATAAATTTAAATATAAAATTTTAAAACTATTTTATAACAATTTAAAATAAATATATTTACTTAAAATTTTACAATTCAATTTATAAAGTTGTTATTTTTAAAGCAACTCTAACATTTGTCTATAAACTATTGATATATAAATATTTGAAACAATATTTAAATAAAGTTTAATGCAAAATATACATTTAAATAAACTTATTTTTGTTAAAAATATCAATTATAATAAAAATACAATTGTAAAATTTATATAAAAATTAAATTTGATATAGGGATGAAATTGATTTAATTTTAAAAAAATTGGAACCAAATTGAGAGAAATAACAAATACAGTATTAAGACTTTTCACATCCAATGGTGACAAGTGACACTGTCACTGTCACATCACTGTCTCAGCCACGTGACACAATGTTAGATTAACATAAAAAAATTTAAAACATAAAAAAAAAACACGTGTTGACACGTGACACATAGTTAACCCGTTAGTGTATTATTAATGAAAATGACCTAATTACAACGAATTCTCCAAAATAGGAACTTGATTGAGTCAAACAGAAATGACGGAACCTACTTGATATTTCTCTACAAAGACGGAGACCTCTGTAATGATTTAACCTAAATTTATTTTGATGTCCAAACATAACATCATGCTAATTTTCCTCCAATTAAATATGTTTTTAAGGCTTTTGAAATTAGTTTTCTTTTTTAGTTTTAGATTAATTTATTTTTTATATTTATAAATATATAAATATATAAATATAGTTATTTTAATCAAATTTTATTAATTTATTTAATATTTTAAACTTGTTTTATTATAAAATTCAATTTGAACAGTTCGAGTAGTTTAACATTTCTGTTTTATCGTTTCAATATTAGTTTAGTATATATATTTGAAATCTTAAATAAATTTAACAAAACTTAGGTAGGAGGATTAAATTTACACATTTTTAAAATTCAAATATTAAACTAGGTCAAAATTAAAAAAAAATAATTATAATTTTACTATAAAAATATTGCTCAATAAATATTATTTCCTTTTCCTATAATCATGCCTCAAGTTTTGAAGGAAAGTTATACTTATCTTTTACTTTAACATGCTATCATAAATAATTCATTCCATTTTACACATGTTTTAAATTTTGGTTTAATTACTCTTTTGGTCTCTATTTTGTCTTAAAGTATTAAATTGGTCTTCTAATTTTTTTAAGTTTCAATTTGGTTTTGATTTTTGAAAAAAATTAATGCAATGTGGTCCTTTTCGTTAAATTTCTTTAAATTTCTTGAATCAATGATTTTTCATCAAAATTGAAGTTGTTAATCATGATGATTTGCTTTATTGATGTAATAAACATAATTATAGTGCCAATTTTGATTAAAAAAAATATTGATTAGCTTCAAGAAATTTAACAAAAAGAACCAAATTACATCAATTTTTTTTAAAATCGAGACAAATTGAAACTTAAAAAAAAATAAGGACTAAATTTCACACTTTTGGACAAAAAGAGTGACCAAAAAAGTAATTAAACCTAAAATTTTAATAACATATTTATTATTATTTGTTTCTTCTATTATATTCTTAGTAAAATAAAATTATTAAAAGAGTATTTTTTTTAATTATTGTCATGTTTCTTGTTATATGTTTTTTTTCTTCGAAACATTCATACACGGTATTACTTTAATGGTGATAAATTTAAAGATAAAAAACTTGAATTTCTTTTTATTTTTTATTTTACTTAATTATATTTTAAATAATATTTTTGGCAATTTCTTTAATTATACTTAAGAATTCATATGTTTTTTATTATGATAAATGTAAAATCCAATTCTTTTAAACTCACACAGCACCCCTCTAAACCAGTCCCTATCTCTTCTTCATCACAATCTTCTTTTCTCCAATTCTTATTCAATCTTCAACCTTTTCTTGATGAGAAACTAATTTTAGAAGCATTGAGAGTCATAAAGTCATTTATTTTATCCATGGATCAAAATCTTGGTTAAGGTAAGTTGTGTTCATCTTAGTTGTAAGGGGAAAAAAACCATTGTTTTCTATTTTTCTCCAATATGTCGGTGTGCATGGGATTGTTGTCATTCCTATGAGTTCCCTAAGTTGTGGTGAACACATCCATGTCTTTGGATCACTGTTCTAATCATTTCGTTTTTCCCCTGCTTTTAGGTTGAAAGAAGGGTCCCAAAGAGTAAAATATGTCTTTGAAGCTTTTAACAAGTGTAAATCAGTATATTGAGGTAAGGGAAGCTAGATTTTTTTTTTTAAGATTTCAAAATAAATTGTTTATCTTGGTCTTTGATTGCGTCTTGATGTGTTGGATTGCTGAGTGCACTAAATTGGAGTGGTTTGTGTTTTTTTTTTGTTTGGATTTTTGATTTTGCATGTTGAGAGTAGGTAAAGATATGCTATTCTAGCTTAAACGAGAGCAGTCTCGCCTAAGCGAGAAAAATCTAGCTTTAGCGAGAATAACATAATTTCACTTTGCTCTTTGTTCGAGTTATTGCTCAAACAAGAATTTCTAGCTTGAGCGAGAGCTCCTGTCACTTAAAGAAAGAATTTCTAGCTCAAGCGAGAATGTTGCAGAATTCTTAATTCCTTATTTTTAATCTGTGATTTACTGTGTTAATTTTAAAGGTATTAAGTATGAAGCTATGCATGAATGATGTAATATTCTTGAGACTTGACTTGATGTGTTTAACATGGTTATTCTGAGATAACATGTGAAATATGTGAGAGTTTCATGGAGAAATTTCTTTGGTGGTAATATAGTGCATGTAATGATTTATGGATTAAAGTAAGGTTATATTTTGACACTCTAATCATTTAGACTTACATAGATTAGAATAGTTCATGTGGTGAGAGTAACAGGAGGACCCAGTTCTAGTCTAAGGCAGGATAATGACCTTAGATGATCATGGATTAATCTTGTATGTGGTAGGGTGAAACCCATTGGTAATGACTCTGCAAAGTAGTAGAGGTCACCACAAATGCAAGTTCCTAGTGAATTTGAATTTATTACATGTATTCGGATAATTGAGTTAGTGGGTCTACTATGTTTGCTAATACATGTTGATTGTGTTGTTTAAAGGGGCTTGATTTTTTATTTTCTCATTTAATTTCATTAGCTTACTCTTATCCTTGTGTTTTTGTTTTCTTGTATGAGATGTTTTATTTAATAATTTTATTAAATTGGACCTTATAATAAAAATCACTTTTTATATAATATTTTTATTTTAAATTCAAGAAACGAGTTGAATTTATTGTGTTATAATTTTTTAGTGATAAATTTGTTTAATATTTGGTATTTCGAATCAAGGAAATCATTAAAAAACTCACAATCATTGTCCTGACAAGATTTTTTTGAATAACTTATACATGCATTTACAATAATATATAAAAGAATAATAAATAATAAATTATGGAATTATTTTATTGAAACAATATTATATTTTTTGGGTTCTTTTCATGCGTATATACTTAACAAGTTTTAGCATAAGTTTAAATTTAAATAATATGTATAATTTGTTAAGTTTTCTTTATTTAAAAAGAATTTCATTAAACATATATAAATAAACATAATTAAATAAGCACTTGTGATCGAAAAAATATATACACAAATAATAGATAAGTAAAAGTTTCGAAATTTCAAGTATTTAACGAGAGTTCTGAATTTCTTGATAGTTTACAAAAATCTTAATTTATGAATGTTGCTTTTTAAATATTTAAAAAAAAAATCAGTAATTGAGACTTGAGAAAAGTTAAAGCAATACCTTTTAAATGATAAATTTTATTTAACATTCTTTTTTAAATGAGATATTTCAATTAACATATTTGAAGGAATAGAAAAAAAAAATCCAACAAAACAAATTTTCACATTTGACTTAAATAATAATGTATTTTTCGTGAAAGGACTCCTTACTTTTAATTATAATTATTACAATATTTTTTTTACTAACTTTTTTTTTCTTTTAATAACGTCATCAACAAATACCTTATTAATTATCCTACAGTATAAAATTATTGACCGTAAGATTTCATATTCGTCTTAATCATCCTATAGAAAAGATTATTACTTGAAAGAACTAAATCATCAACCGATAATCAATAACTTATTTGATGATTTAAGAAAAATAACTAAAAGTGATTGTAAAATAATACTCACTTCCCCTTACATTTAAAGCCCTTATCCATTCATTAACTCATTCGTTGTCAAAACTTCTTTTCTTCTATAATTCTTTTACCTTTGTTCTAGCTACTTGTTGTTGATATTAAGTTTCCATGTTAAGGTATTCTATATACACACATCACACGTCTTTGTGAAACAATAACTTGTCATGAATATAATACTCATACCACATCTCATTGTCAAACATAAGATGTCATGGATATACATAGAATCTTTTGACTTGTTAATTATTTAAATAATTTAACATTAAAATTACACTTCAAACAAAATCTAGCAGAATGCAAACAACATTATAAAATATTATTATTTGCTCGACTAATATTATAATTATAATTAGTTATTTGCTCGACTTAGATATCATAATTATAATTTCACACCAATTTCAATCCTGACTAATATTAAAAACTATTTACATAAGAGGTAAATGATATTTAAACATTAGAAGTGATTGTAAAATTATAGTCACTTCTCGTGAAATTTAAAGCCATTACCCGTCAATTAACTTGTTCGTTGGCTAAACTTACTTCTTTTATTCTCCCATTCTTTTATTCTTGTCGTAGCAACTTGTGATTGGTATTTCTTTTCCTAGGTAAAGGTGTCTCTCAATACTGACAACTCTCTTTGTCAAACAATAACTTGTCATGGATATACATAGAATCTTTTGACTTGTTAATTATTTAAATAATTTAACATTAAAATTACACTTCAAACAAAATCTAGCAAAATGCAAACAACATTATAAAATATTATTATAAATATATAATAAACAATATTTTGACGAATTTCGTACAAATTTGGAACGAATATATTTGTTACAAACCGTAGGAATTAAATAATTACAACGAGCTGTTTGAAAAATGATAGAAATTTGGTTGGTACGAGCAAATGAAGTACTTGATGAATCTAATTTCAAACTGTAGTTATATGAGGATGCCCACCAATGGCTATATCATCTGGAATATATTTTCCCCAAAACCAATGTGATTTCCAAACTCTATTCATCTCTTCAATCCGAACATTTCTTGTCTCGGGCAGGAGCAAGGCAACAAAAACGGTCATGATAAGCACAAATCCAGCAAAGAAGAAGAAAAGACCAAACTTCAAGTGACAAAGCATGGTTAGGAAAACTTGAGCAATGACAAAGGTAAATAACATATTTACAGCAACATTGGTGCCTTGGCCTGCAGACCGAACCTCAAGGGAGCATATTTCACTAGGAACCAACCATCCCAGTGGACCCCAAGACCATGCATATGCTGCAACATATGCACATATAAAGAATAAGAGAAGACTGGCTTCTCCATTGGTAAAATAGCCTTCACCGCTCACTCCAAACTTTAGAGCAATCATGATTCCGACAGCAAGCTACAGATATTATGAACTTCAAATTAGTTGTTCATGCCAGCAAATGACTTTAGTGATAAAAGTGTTATTTTTTAAATATTAAAATAACAAACATTTTTTATCGATTAAGTTAAGGTTTTTACCTGACAAATAAGCATTTGAATGCCGCCTTCGAGGAACAATATCCTTCTTCCAAACTTGTCCACAGAGAAAATGGAAACAAAAGTGGCAACCACATTAACACCTCCAGTGATAACTGAAGACATAAGGGAAGTGTCATTACCAAAGCCTAAAGTTTTAAAGAGGACAGGTGCATAAAACATGATGACATTGATGCCAGTGAGTTGTTGGAAAAATGGAATCAGAGAGCAAAATGTGAGTTGAGGTCTGTATTTGGGTTTTGTAATGTTCTTCCATGGATGTTCAACATCTTTGGCTGCTTTAGTTGCATTAACGAGGTCTTGGAACTCCTCGTCAACATTATCCATGCCACGAATCTTTTGCAACATTTTCTTAGCTTCTTCTTCTTTACCTCTTTCGAGTAAGGAGTTAGGAGTGTCACCTAGGAAAAGAGATCCTACACATAACATGATTGCAGGAACTGCACCAACACCTAAAGAAATTCTCCAACCATATTCTAGTTTGCCGGTGCCATAATTAATAAGGTTTGCAACCAAGATGCCAATTGTGATCATCATTTGAAATCCCATGTTAAGTGCACCTCTTATCGATGTTGGAGCCATTTCAGACAAATACACAGGTACAGACTATTGGAAATAATAATAACAAAAAGGAAAAAGTTAAAAACAATTTAATCATGAAAATTTATCCATATTCAAATAACCAAATTTGAAAGCATTGACAACGATGCAAAGCCTCACCTGATTACAATATCCAACACCAAAACCAAGTAATAATCGACCTACGATGAGCATTTCAATGTTGATGGCAAAACCATTCAACAATGCACCAACAAGGAAGAATAAACCACCTGCAAACATTGAGGCCTTGCGTCCCATCATTCTTGTGGTGGTGGAAGCAAAGAAAGAAGCTACTAAGGCAGCAAGATATAAAGAAGAGGTGAACAAAGTAAGGAGTTCGTTGTCAAATTTGCAATATTGACTTTCATGGTCAGATTCATCTTTCATTTTTTCATAAACACTCGGAAAGAACTTTATTAAGAATGGTTCCATGGAAGTTACTCCTCCCGTGATTCCAAGATCATAACCAAAGAGTAGACCACCCATGGCTGCTACAAAACACGTGACCAACACGAATGTTGTGACCTTACTTTCATATTGTCTTCCGTTTACTACCGCAGCAAAAGCTCCACCTGCCATATTTAAAATATTATATTTTGAGTGGATCTCTTTCTTTGTCTTAAACTTTCTTTCTTTTCCTACATATGAGATTTTAAGTAGGAACTTGTTTTATAATCGAAAGTATGCTAATAATAACATCTAACGGATAAGGATGGGTTACAAAAATTAAATAACCTCTCTAACAACATTATATGTTTTTAAGTTTTTAATTATCTATCATGTTATTAATATCCTAATTAGTGTGTATTGTTTTTCCAGTTAGACCTAATATGTTATTTTAAGGACTTCATAAGAACTAGTTAGTCCAAATTTGCAGAATCATTATTTTATAAACAAAGGTTAATTTGGTAATTAATGATGATAGTCATCCGTTTATAATTCAAGAATATCAATTAATAATCAATTTATGTGTTCATATATTGATATTGTGTTGATAAGTATTTACAAATGAAATTAACAACATTTTAATATGATAAAGTAAAGTGCTTTTATTTTAAATAATTTTATGCTAGAGTTTATTATTCTTCATTATAAGTTCGGCATTGAAGTGAGATTTTAAATCATTGATTGAAAAAAATGTATGAATAATTTATTTAAGAAACGAATGAGTAGTTTTTTATTTATTTATTTTTCATCTTCACCAATAAGACTCTTTAAAACACACACATCGCGAAAATATATATGATCCAAATTTGGCTAAATTTAGTTTACTATACAATATGCATGAAATTCAACCAACATTAATTTTTATTTTTAAAATACAACAAACTCAACATACAATATCATTATTATTTTTGCTATTATTTTAATCTATACTTTTTCTCTTCACTAAACTATGACTTCAAACAGAAAAAATTGTTTGCTATGTTCAGATTCAATAAGACAACTATTCTTTTGTATGAACATGTCAATATTCTCATTGTCTTTTTATGTATTTAAATGTATTTTTCCTTTTATTGGCTTCCAATAAGTTCGGGGATAGATACGTAGAAGAAGGACATTCTCATTCTTAGAAATTCTAATTTGTAAATTAAAGTCCAGAAATTCCCCTTTCTTTTACTTGAGTTGAAAAGAGAATCGTCCTTCAACGAAAACAAAAATAAAAAATAAAATATTTCACGTGTTTCATCTCTTAATTTTACGGTGGCGGCAACCAACCACAATGTATTGTTTCTTCTTTGATTTGTCAAACATATAACTACCCTAATTTACAGATATCAAAATGGAATTGGATTTCAAGATAAACTTATAATTTATAACCTAGTTATTTGCTCATATCAAATATCATAATTATAATTTCACACCAATTTCAATTATGATTTGTTGGATCGTTGAAAATAATACATCTTGGAAAGTTCCACATAACCTAAGATATGCAATAGAGTGAGTGATAATGGTTATATAATGAACTCTAAGTTCATGGCTTTAGATGACCCAAGTCATTTAAGCTTGTATTTGATAACTTAATTATTTGCTCGACTCAATTATCAAAATTATAATTTCACTCCAATTTCAATCCTGATTAAAATTTAAGACTATTTACATAAGAGATAAATGATATTTAAACACTAGAAGTGATTATAAAATTACACTCCTCATCAAATTTAAAGTCATTATCCGTTCATTAACTCGTTCGTTGGTTAAACTTATTTCTTTTATTCTCCCTTCTTTTATCTTTGTCATAGCAACCTCGGATTGATCTTTCTTTTCCTGAGTAAGGTATCTCTCAATACTCACATCTCTCTTTGTCAAATAATAACTCTTCTTGAATATACATAAAATCTTTTGCCTCGTTAATTATTTAAATAATTTAACATTAAAATTACACTTAAATAAACCTAATAAAATGCAAACAACATTATAAAATACTATTATAAATATATAATAAATAATTTTTTGATGGATTTGGTACAAATTTGGAACGCATATATTTGTTACAATTCGGCTCACCTTTTAGTTTCGTACCGAAGCCCAACTTTCCTCTATATTGTAATATTTTAAAATCAAACCTCATTACATAAATATAAAAATAAATTGACTTCATTTGGTAAATGAACCTCGCATAAACATTATATGCAACATCTATCATAATCTTAGGCTTATGAATAGTTGTTTTCTCATTCTTGAACTGTAGAATATTATCCTGAACTATTTGTTTGATGTTTAACATGCAGTAGCAAATTCTGATTGCATACAAAATGTATCTATGGATTTATCTATTAGTCACATTTGTGACTTCGATAAAGTAGTACAAGCAAATGAGTTTTCTCTAATTGTTATATCTCAATTGTTTTGAGGCTTATTGCCCAAGTTCCTTTAGTTCTTTTCTCTTCAGGTCCCGTTAATGAACTGTTGTAACCTTAAAATCTGTCATTGGATGTGGTCTTTCTCACTCTCAAACATTTGATTAGATTTGTTCTAGAGTCGATACTATGGTATATATTTGTAATGTCACTGAAATAATATTCAACATCTTAGGACACTTGGATCCCCATGGAACATGAAATTTTGAATAGCTTTAGTAACAACCGTGCAATCATGCCAAAAGTTTAGATTGGAGTCCTTTCATTTCATTTGAGGTAGGTCAAAGGGGAATACCAGTAATGTAAATAGAAAACATATAACACTGAACACTTAGTTTCTTGGATCATGGGATATGCATGTGATGATTGCTACACAGTGCTTGTTTATTCCTTCAATGGTAAATAACCCCCTAAGTGAGGTAGGTCTACATAAGTATTTAGGTGTGTACCTTTTAAATTGGGACTTACAAATTTTTTTCTCACCTCAAGATTCAAACAATATCCAAAGAGTTCATGGCACATGAACAAGAGTTTACTTGCCAAACTAAAATATCACTCTTGTACCCTCTCAATGAGGTTAAACATATGCTTGATGAGCTATGGATTTCTCTTCTACTATCTATACACTGATAATGGTTAACATTTACAATGAAATCAGTGGTGTTATACAAGGAATCCTCCCTTCCCCCTCTATCAACAAAAGGATGAAAGCCTTGATAAACTAATTTTGTTTAGATTATCTTACATTGAAAAAATAATTGCATTTTTTATCTTGCAGCTTCCAGAGTACTTTTGAAGCAATTGATTACTTCTCATAATTAAACAGATCCCAACCAGCCCATTAAACTAAAATATAAAGTTGGCATAAAGGCATGGCAACCTCTTAAAATAAAAATAAACTACTTGTATAAAAATAATATTAAATATTCTTATACAGGTCTAGGAGAGAGGAGAAATTCTGGTTGTTGTCTCTGTAGCAGTATCCCACAAAAGGGACAAAACGGTTTTGAGGACACTGCTTCAGAGGAAGATTTAATGAAAGAGTCTGAATCTACATGAAATGAAGACATTCTAAAAAGTGGCTCTGGTGCCAATCTAAACCCTGACCTATGGCAACAGACACAATACCACAAGGGAGTAATGGGGCAAACCTGCATAGAAACAACACATCTCAGTAACCTGTGAGGCTTAACATCATCATCACTGGAATTTCCACCTTGACAAAAACCAAACTCAGGCGACTCAAATGGAACGGATGCTGAACAAAAACTGCATGTCTCAACTGCTGAACATCTATTGGCCAGGAACCTGCATTTTAAGAAACACATTACTGTAATTAGCATATTTGAAGTTTTGATCTAAATTTAAAGATTTGTATGACTATTTTACAAGCTTATGGTTGTTGCCGGGGCAATTAGATATATAGTTTTGAACTACCGCAAGGGAAATATGTACAAACAAGAATTTACAAATTAAAATTAGGAAAAGGTGTGCACATAAAGTAAAACTAGAAGTTTCGAAAACTAATCAACCTCTCAAATTAATGATTTTGTAAATAAATGGATACTCGTTAGTCACTCTTTTAACAGCAGCGTTACTGTTTCTAATTTGAATTTTTCTACCACGTGTTCATTTTGCAATTTCTTTCCATAAATTTATTATGGGAAATCACCTTGCCCCTAATATTTCATTTCCTCGTGAATTACAACAAAATACTTATTTTGTAATGAGTGAAAAGAGGAAAGAAAATCTTTATTCAGGCCAAAACAAAATGTCACCGAAACAGATAGAAAGGTATCCATTTGGTTTCATTTCATGGAATCGTGTTAATATTCCATCAAACTATTCTATCATTTTAAGAATTACTTTCCATCAAGTTTTAAACCGGGGGCTGTTGCGTTGCCCTCACTTACAGTTTCCAGTACAACCACATTGTGCTTCTCTACCTTCTTCAGAAAAATGCTAATGTATGTTACTCAGATTGACATTTAGTTATCCTCAGGGACAAAAAAAGTTTATGCGCATAAGCAGAGCAAATAAAAAAAATTATTATACAGAAGACGAACAGGAAAAAGAAACAATATCTAAAATCTAAAAGGTACCTTTTCTTGTGACTAACTTCTGAAACAATGGCTTTCAACTGGTCACCTAAATGTTCCTGGTCTGAAGCAATCCATTGTTCCATCTGCGCTAGTCCAACAGGATACCAACAACCATGTTGGGAAGATGTTTCAGAATTTGACATGCTAGTTCGGAAAATGGAAAAACTAAATCCCACAAGCCTTTTCCGGAGCTCTCTTTCACTGCTTAGAAGAATTTCTGTCCACTTTGTAATGTGTTTTTCCATGGAAGGACATACCCTTTCTAGCTTTTCAACCGTTTTGGTAAATCCAGTTATTTGATCAGCATCCAGCTCTGCTAATATTACACGTCTACAGATTATATTGAACAAATGCAGCAGTCGAGATGGAAGGTCTGACAAGCTTGAAGAGACAAATGTTAAAACTTTTTCAGAAGGAAGATCCATATCCAATTGAAGGAACGATGATGAGATCCACTTAATGATTATATATTCTGCATATTTTGAATTGTCATCCTTGAACGCCAATAATGCTGTAATTATATCCCAAAGAACCAAAGGCTTATCATGACATTGATATTGGTTTAAAGACCATATGATATTGGTGCCCCAATAAATTAATTCTTTTTCCAGATAACTAGAATTTTCTTCAATGCAGCATGAAAAAGGGGATTTCAGCTGAACATCCATTTGTAGCCCGCCAATCCAAAAGTAATCAACGGCTGCCCTTAGCACCCTGTTCAAAGTTCACGAAGAATTTCAGATTTCGACATTTATACTTTCTTTTGGAAACGACAAGTGGTACAAAAAAAATAAGGAGAAGACCTAGTAGTATAAACATTAAGCTACAGTTGTTTCTTGTTTCAACTTTAAAGGTCGAATGTCATCCTAATCATTGTAAACATACAAGATTTCTATCCGTTGCCATTCTTTAGCTACTTTGGACAGGATCGACTTGAGTAGCAATTTTGTATATAGTATACTTCCAATTGGTGCCAAATTCCAAATTATAGTTAACGAATAAAAATATGTATTTATCCCCTGAGCACCCCCCCCCCCCCCTCCTCTGTCTATGTCCTCTCTCCACATACTCAACAAGAAGGGAAGGCAAGAAAATAAAAATTTGCAAATCAAGTATATACCTTCCTTCATACATTCGGTTCAATTTCTCAATATCAAAGCAATGAACCTGCAATAAATAAACAAGAATAATCAAACATAACATATTATGGTGAAAGCAAATAAAATAAGGAAAAGATAGGCTAAATCACAACATTGGTTCCTCTTTAATTTTTGATATGTTATTTTGGTTCCCTAATTTAGTCACCATGTTTTAGAAAATCTGCAAATTTGGTTCAATTCTCAACTTTACAAATTTATTTGTATTATTTTTTAATTTAGTTGAATTAATTATTTTTTAACCGTAGCTTAAATGATATGTTATATTTCAGGTTCAATTGATCCAAAATAAAAGAAATAAATGCATGTAAAATTGAGATTTGGACCAAAATTTCAGTTTTTTTTCAAAAATATAGAAACTAAAATCACAAAAAAGAAATTAGGGAAACCAAAATCGCATATTAGGAATAAAAGGTAGACCAAACTTGTAATTTAGCCTAAAAAATATTAAAGATGAAAATTAATTGCTATGTGATACAGACCCAAATACAATTGGGTTTAAAGAGCCCAGGATCCAAGTAGAGAATGGTAAGAATAGGTGGGGCAGGGTGTATGAGAGGAAACGGTCTAGGAAGAATGACGTGGCACACTAGGAAGAATAAGTTGGTTAGAAGAGAGAAGAAAGGGGGGGAGGGGGATGGTCATTTTGGAGGAGGACCATTGTGGTTGCTTCTTAGGAGCTTGGCTCTGGGCAGTTGGATATTCCTATCCTTCTGTATTTTCTTGTTTTCAATTAAACTGGATCAGTGCATTCAGTTCTCAATTTCTGGTTTCTTTATCCTTGCAATTTAAATACCTATTAAGTGGTCCGACCTGCCGGATAATTCTTTTATCTGGAAACAATGCCACCGAAGAGAAACAATGCTCAGGGAGAACCAGCAACTAAGGAGCCGGGAGATGCGAGAGTAGAGCTTGTAGTAGGAGAAGTCACCAAGCTCAAAGCCGTAGTTGAGGAGCTTGTTGCACAATCATTGCAGAACCAGAATCAGATGGAAACGTTACGTAAGGAGGC
>Ga0214543_1001783_pt1 | contig 42144 bp, 23 predicted proteins | sample CNSS2metaG_FD_160094 | JGI IMG/M metagenome (GOLD analysis project Ga0214543, IMG submission 160094) | Root nodule microbial communities from cowpea collected in UCLA plant growth center, Los Angeles, California, USA - CNSS2 | ecosystem: Host-associated > Plants > Roots > Nodule | place: USA...
GAGAAACAGAAAAACAAAAAACAGAAAGAAAGAAACTGTCACTCCTTTGGACGCGTGTTATACTATTGGACACGTGTAAAAGATGTTAAGCGGTTTGCGGTGGGTGGTAATTACTAATATTTTGAGATAAATAAATAATAAGTTATGTTTGTGATGGATGGTTGACATTATTTGGTATAAATTCAAATAACTTTACTCCTTCGGTTTCTATTTAAATGTAATATTTTTAAGTCAAGTATTATTCATTGTCACCAAAGAATTATCATGGTGCTTAATTAAGTTTATTTATTGATTAAATGTCATTTATGATTTATGATGATTTTTTTAAAATTAAAGACTATTGATAATTAAATGTAATTTACGTTTTTTAATAAATTTTAAATTAAACGTTTTTTAGTAATTAAATGTCACTTAATATTTTTTTGATAATTTTTAAATTTAAAATTATTTATTTATTAAATGCACTTAATATTTATGATGATTTTAAAATTACAAAGCTCTTAAATAATAACTAACTCTAGTGACGGCAAATAATTCTTAATTATTGTAGTAACCAATTTAGATAGCATTCTACAAAATAATCAATTATTGGTTATTAAAATAATCACTATTATTTGAAGAAAAATAATAATTGATTGTTAAATTGATTCCTTTGAAGCCAAAACCTTGGTATGTAATTGATTGTTAAACTCGTCCATGTAAATATAGCCCGAACTCATCCCTGTTTTGATGGTGAATTCTCGCATTGACTAAGTATAAATATGGGAATGGAGAATACCCAACTTTTTTAATAGGATATGGGATGCGGATAGGGATGTACATATTTCTTCCGTCTCCATCCCTGTACCTGCCATAATACCCATTTCCGCACTAACCCCATCCCCATTAAAATATTTATAGTCTATTAAGTAACCTTATATATTAATACTCATCTATATACTATACTACACACTTTCTATTTTTATACTACACACTTCCTATCTTTTTTTTGTCTTCTTTAATTGTTTGGCTTGTTATAAAATTTATTCACACCTCCCATATATGTTTTCTTCTCACCACAACATTTATGCACTTATGTTTAATTAATGTATGTCAATTAAATATTTTTTATGTCTTACATTTAAATATTTATACTTTTTTTAATATTTTTATTTATTGTATATTTTCTTTTTACATGAGAATATTTAACACTATCAAGTGAAGTGTTCAATAACATAAATCTTTAATATAAAAAATTTATCTTCTTTATTCTATTATTATTAATTTTTGTTTCATTTGAACAACTTTTTTGTCTTGTTAAAAACGATTTTCGTTACATCTCAATCATTCGACTAGGTTCATAGTTGAAAAGTTTTCTTAAACCTCTAACATATTTTTCGTCTTATCATACCCTTAATTATATATTTATTTTCCCTTGTGCGATTTCATTCAATGGTTTATCAAATATTTTTCATTTGATATTTTTTTAATATTTTTATTTATTGTTTATTTTTATCAAGTAGAATACTGTTTTTATATTTTTATATAATTATTTATATTTCTAACTCATTATCATACGTGTAATTTTATATCTATACTTGTATAAACAAATTTTATTTATTATAATGTAATAATTTAATGTAATTGCCATTAATCATTTTAATCACCATTTGATATATATTGAAAATTCAAAAGATAAAAGATCTATGTTAAATTTCAATTATTATTAATTTAATCTTTGTTCTTTGTGTGATTTTAATCAAATGATGTATTATTCATTAACATTTAAAACATTGAAGTAAACAAACATTAAAACATTTCTTAATTTGAATATTTGTTTTCCATTTTTTCTAATATTTTGAAAAATTTATCTACGAGATTTTATTTGTGTTTGCAAATTTAATAATGTTTTTTTATTATTATGTAATTAATTTAATATTCCAATTACAAATGTATACAATTATAATTTCTTTCTAAATATTTGATATTGAAGAAACAAGAATACTCTCCTTTTAATATTGAATATTGGATAATATTATGTTTTCTTTAGCATAATCTTTTACCATTTCATAGAAATTAATTGATATTGAAATAGTAAGAAAGCGAGTACGGGTACGAGTATATACTTATTATTCGGTGGAGGATGAAGATGGGTCAAAATTTTGATACCCTTTGGATTTAAGTATAGGAATGAGGATGAATTTTTTCTTTGGGGATGAGTATAGGATAGCGAAACTCATCCCCACCCTATCCTGTTGCCATTCCAATGGTGACCAATTTATAAATTAATTTTTTTGTAGCCAAAATTTTAGTATTATAATTTCATATTTATGATAGTGACTATTTTAATAACCAATAATTTTAGTAAAAATGTATTCCGTTAAGGAAAGTATGTATGATAGATTATACTAATTGATCCGATACATTTATTAATGAAATGATTAGTGATCGAATTAAATCAACATATGCACTTGCAAGGACGAGGGATGAAGCCTCGACATTCGCCACCGGGATGACCTTCGCTGATACACTGAACATTGCAGTCTTCATCGTGAAAGCATGGACCTTTGAAATGAGCACTAAGTACATAACAATCTGCCTCCGCTATCTTCACACCCACATCTGATTCATTTCACATCATTTCATTAACACAATATTATTATTATAATTAGTTACACTATTAATCATAATACATATGAATATGCATCTTACCAGCACTTAAGACAAGGAGGAAAAAAAACATAATCGCTAGGGTTTTGGTCTCCATTGCACGCAAATTGTTGATGCTCTCGCTAATTCAAAGTTCAGAGTGATGAAATGCTTATCTTTCTCTTTCTATTTCTCTTTGTTTTGTATCTATTTCTTTCAAGCTACTTCTTTATATAATACGAGAGTTTCACTCATGCAAAGATTGTTTAATGCAACAAACATATCTTTTTGGCAAATTTTGTTGACAAAGTTGACAAACTTACTAAATAGAATAATTTTTTACTTTTGTATGGAAGTTAAAAAATAAAGTAATAAAGTTTTAACATTTTTTTATCTAATATAATTGTTTGTTAAAGTTTGTCAAATAAAACTCATTACCCTTAATGCAATGGTCCCACGTATGTTAGGAAGGTTAAGTGATCAAACATGTAACTATCATATGGGAGAGAAAATTCTTCTGTTCCACATTAACGTATAATATGTTCTTAATTGATACTATAAAAAAAATAATAAGTTATGTTTGTGATTGATGGTTGATATTATTTGGTATAAATTAAAATAACTTTACTCCTTCGGTTTCTATTTAAATGTAATATTTTTAAGTAAAGTATTATTCATCGTCACCAAAGAATTATCATGGTGCTTAATTAAGTTTTGGAAAATGTTAACAAGTGCCATAAGAACACTGATTACGGAATAATAAATGTGCTTTGAAATCATCATTTTTATATTGAAAACTGAAATAATTAAATACAGTAATTAAAATAGTATAAATACACATAATAAATTTTATAAAGACAAAATATCTTTTTAAATTTTTAGAGAATAACTTACTGTTACCAAACAAGGACTTTGGAATTTTTAAGATATCTACTAAAACGAAAAAAAATTCAATTAAATCTCAAATTGAGACTTTAATTGTTCTTTTTGTTGTACCATTTTTAGATGTTTAGCACTAATTTGTTTGTTGGTTTTTCTGTTAATTTATACTTTCTTATGTTTTTTTTTAATTTTTAGATGTTTAACACTATTTTTTTTGTTGGTTTTTCTGTTAATTTAAACATTCTTATATTTAATTTTTAGCAATATTAAAATATAGTTATTTTATTATTTAATTAGTTTTTAACTTTTATTTGTGAACATTAAATAAAATATTAAATACACATGTACAATATTTATGGGCATTTTTGTTCTTTAAATAAAATAAAGTTGCATTAATGATTTTTAGGTTAGATTTTATTTAATATTACACTTATCTTTATATTTTTGTAAGATCCAATGTATATTAATTATCGTTAATTAGTGCCTTAGGGCACTTGTTAGCAAGACCCTTAAGTTTTATTTATTAATTAAATGCCATTTATGATTTATGGTGATGTTTTTAAAATTAAAGACTATTGATAATTAAATGTAATTTACGTTTTTTAATAAATTTTAAATTAAACGTTTTTTAGTAATTAAATGTCACTTAATATTTGTGATAATTTTTTAATTTAAAATTATTTATTTATTAAATGCACTTAATATTTATGATGATTTTAAAATTACACTATAGGAATACACTTAAATAATAACTAATTCTAGTGATGACAAAAAATTCTTAATTACTGTAGTAACCAATTTAGATACAATTCTACAAAATAATAAATTATTGGTTATTAACATAGTCATTATTATTTGAATAAAAAAATAATAATTGATTGCTAATATGATTTCTTTGGTAGCCAAAATCTTGGTAGGTAATATTTAGTGACTAGAGATGACAAATAAACTCGTCCCCTTAAGTATAGCCTGATATGTTTCATCTCCGATATAATTTTTTCTTCACATCACAATATTTATGCACTTATGATGTTCAATTAATGTATATCAATTAAATACTTTTTATGTCTCACATTTGAATATTTATATATTTTTTAATATTTTTATTTATTGTATATTTTCTTTTTACAAAAGAATATTTAACACGATCAAGTTAAGTGTTCCTCTAACATATTTTTCATCTTATCGTACCCTTAATTATACATTTGTTTTCCCTTGTGCGATTTCATTCAATGGTCTATCTAATGTTTTTCATTTGATCATTTTTTAATATTTTTATTTATTGTTTATTTTTATCAAGTAGAATACTGTTTTGATATTTTTATATAGTTATTTCTACTTTCTAACTCGTTATCATATGTGTAATTTTATATCTATACTTGTATAAATAAATTCTATTTATTATAATACAGTAATTTAATGTAATTGTCATGAATCATTTTAATCAGCCTTCCATATATATTGAAAGTTCAAAAGATAAAAGATCTATGTTAAATTTCAATTATTATTAATTTAATATTTGTTCTTTGTGTGATTATGATAAAATGATGTATTATTCATTAGCATTTAAAACATTGAAGTAAACAAACATTTAAAACATTTTTTAATTTGAATATTTGTTTTCCATTTTTTTAATATTTTGAAAATTTTATCTACGAGATTTTATTTGTGTTTGCATATTTAATAATGTTTTTGATTATTATGAAATTAATTTGATATTCCAATTAGAAAATTATACAATTATAATTTCTTTCTAAATTTTTGACATTGAAGAAACAAGAATACTCTCCTTTTAATATTGAATATTGGATAATATTATGTTTTCTTTAGCATAATCTTTTACTATTTCATAGAAATGAATTGATATTAAAATAGTAAGAAAGCGGGTACGGGTACGGATATGTGTATACACTTATTATCCGGTGGGGGATGGGGATGGGTCAAAATTTTGATATTCGTTGGGTTTAAGTATAGGGATGATGATGGATTTTTTCTTTGAGAATGGATATGGGATAGCGAAACTCATCCCCACCCCACCCTGTTGCCATCCCAATGGTGACTAATTTATAAATTAATTTCTTTGGTAGCCAAAATCTTGATAACAAAATTTTATACGCCAATTTAGAGACCAAATTATAATTTTGTATTCATGATAGTAACTATTTTAATAACCAATAATTTTAAATTTTGTAAATTAATATCTAAATTGGTCATTATAGTGACTAACAAGTTATTGTCATTAAAATTTGTTGTTAATGAATTATTTTCTTGTAATGTTAAATGTTAATTATTAATCAAATTTAAAATTTACTAATATATATATATATATATATATATATATATATATATATATATATATATATATATATATATATATATATATATATATATATATATATATCTACAATTGACACATTATAGATACTTTATATCTACAAATATCATCTTCATAGGTGATGTACCTACCTGGTCCAATAGATGATACTAAGTAACACGATCCAATAAGACCCAATTAACCTCATCTCCAAAGAAGGCTACAAAATATTCTAAAATGCATCTATTGGGGGAGATATTAACATATTAGCAAATTTGGTCAGAATGATTGCATCTTGATACTCCTTAATACTGAATATTTACAGGATATTTGGTATATAAGGTAAAGTCTCACATTATGATTATTGTTTAATTTATTCAAGGTAAGTGTTATTTTATTGATATTAGTTAATATTACATTACCTATTAATTTTCATGGGTCCAAGGCCCTAAAAAGGTACTATAAATACACCTAGTATACTCCAAAGAATAATCACTCTAATTCGCTCTCATACTTTAAAGATCATATTCTTTAACTGACTTGAACATTGGAGAGTCTTTTGCAGGTAGATTTTTCCATGTGTCTCAATCCTTGAAAGCATCTCTTCAAGATCTGTCAACATCATATAGATCTTGTTACCTGTTTGAAGGCTCACCTCAAAATCTCGGCAAGAACAAGTGTGAAAAGGAATGCATTGTACAAAAATTGTACATCAATGTCATGTTCTCATGTAGGTAACAATATTGTAAAATATGATTGCCTAAATGTATAAATAAAATTCAAAATAATATTGTAAAATTAATTTAAATGGATGTACTTTTATATTTTTATAGGCAATGATTTAATAACCTTTGTTTAAAGATAATTTTTTGTTGCTTAAAACATATGACTAAACTTTCATAAATGTGGCTTAAAAAAATAAGCAACACAAAAAGATCGTTGCATTACGGTGGTTGCAAAAATGTTGTCTATTATTATTTTTTAGGTAACAATTTTTAATTGTTGCATATCTCAAAAGGGTTTTTAAATTTCGTGGCCTAAATAAATAAAAAAATTCATTGCCTATAGTATAGTATAGGTCATAGGTCATGACCACCTATCCAACAACCTCAAATTCGTTGCCATTTTGTTACTTAAACTTTAAGCAACGATTTTTTTGCCTAAGACCGCAATTTTTCATTGTTATCTAAAATATTTTTTTCATTGTTATCTAAAATCATTTTTATTATAGGGAATTCTCCCTAAAATTTCCATTGCATCATATCTTATTATATATAATTTAGACCATCTCAATGATATCTTATTATATAAAATTTAGACCATCGTTGAAAAAGATATGTATCCTTTCAATAATAGGTTTTCTGCTCAATAATTTGAATATATATATATATATATATATATATATATATATATATTTATTGTGTGTTATTATAAATCTAAAGAATAATAAAGGAATCTTGTTTGTATTTTCTCATTATAAACATTAAATCTTTTCGGACAGTTTTGGAAATAAAAATAAGATATTCAAAATTAAAGCCTAATAAATACATATTTATTATAATTAAGAATAACGTTAGAAATTTCCTAAAATATCTTAACACCATTCTTCAAGCTGGTGAATAAATGTTGTTTTTCCAATTTGGATATAATTCTTTCAAAATTCTTGTTGTTCAGTCCTTAAGCCACAATAGTTCACACATCCCTTGAGCAATTACTCAAAATTCTTCTTCAGCACTGGATCTGGCTACCATACTTTGTTTGTACTCTTCCAATTTTCACTAAGGAAAGTATACTAACCAATAGTCAATCATTTATCAACAATTGAACTTACATAACAATTAGGGATGACAACGGGTCGATTAGGACATGGATAGTGCCTACCCGCAACCCGACCCGCAACAAAAAATTCATCCGTTACGCGCTTTGCTACTCGCACGGGTACCCATTTAAAAATATCTGCGGTATTTTAAAATCGCGGGTACTCGTGGATACTCACAAATATTTAAAAAAATATATCTTATAAATATTTAAAATTAAAATTTAATTTAATTTAATAAAATATAATTTTATTCATAATTTTAATTAAATTTAAACTTAATAAAACATAATTTTAATTTTAATATTTTACAATTAACGCGTACGGATAGTACGATCGTTACAAGATTACACTTCTGAAAAACAAAATAACACACCAAGGCTCTGGATCTCATAAGAACCTCACACAACAAGAACCTTTCTTGCGGACTTGGAATCCAACCAGGAACACCACACAATCTTAAGAGAGATCAAACATCAATGTTGACTCTCCCTAGCCAACCAAGAACCTCAATGGTGGCTTTTTAAAGCAAAAACCAAGAGCAATCACAACTCCAAACCTTCAAAGATGATCACACACAAATCCAGCACTAAGAAGTTCATAGAGAACGAGATTTTCCAGAAGTATCAAACTAATTTCATGCTAAAATGAATCTCTCATCATTTTCTCTGAAGATTCAGGTTTTGTAGTCAACCAACTGACATACTGAATAGGTTGAAATTTATGTTCAATATGTTGATTTCACTTAACCTAAGTGAAATCAGCTGATTGAATAATATTTGAGACGATCAAATATGTTACTTGCAAAACTATAATAGAAAATCATTTAACCTATTAAAAATTATTTTAACATATTGAAAGACTATAATCAAACACAAAATACCTATTCTATGTCAAATAGTCTTCAAATTAAGCTCCAACTTCAAACTTCAAGAACTTTGCATGTAGTCCAATTCAATGTCCACTTCAAACTTGATCTGTTCAATCATCCTTCATCGATATCTTCATTAATCCTTCACGTCTTCATCAAATCTTTATGCATCAAAGTCATTTGTGCTAACAATCTCTCCTTAATTTGATGAATTCAACATCCATTAATTTTATGAAGCCAACCTCCATTGTTTATTCCATTGTTATACTCATTTCCATCAGGCTTGAAGATATGAAAAAACCATGGCAAAAGACAACTTGTACAAGATATAGGACAATATTTATATATCATGATTATTCCTTCTATCACATAGCATATATATATATATATATATATATTAGATTCAGTTTTAACACTTCTTTCACCTCTTTAACTTCTTGCTCCCCTTTAACTTCTTGCTCCCGGTTTTGATTCATCAAACAAATATAGAGCAGACAAGAAATAGGAAACTCTTTGGAAGAAAGATAGTAACAAAATTTAATGGGAAAAAAAGAAGAAAAGAATGGGCCTTGGTTCATCTTCCCACATTATCACTAACAAAAACAAAACTCTTGTCCTTGGAAATTTCTTAAAAGGCAAAAGATGAGGATAGGATTCATGCATCTTTTCTTCTATCTCCTTGGTATAATCACCAAATTTGATATCTAAAAACATTTTAACCAAACTAGTATTTCAACCACGTAGTTGTTTCATATCATAATCCATAATACTAACTATTTTAACTTGAAAATATAATTTTTCTTGACTCGAACAAGATTTGACTTTAAAATATGCTAAGGATTAAGTACATGTTCTCAAATGTTATACATTAAAAACAATGGCGGAGCTTTTACAGGGCAGGGTGGTGCCGCCCCTTCCCCCAATTTTCTTTTTAAATTTTTTATAATTTATATATTGAGCTTTTAATATTTTTTAAAAATTTTAAATTAAATGTATATATTAAAAATTAATACAAATTAAATTATGTATTTTTATTTTTTTTGGCTTAATTATATTTTAGGTTTATGATAAACTTGAGAACTTTCAATTGAGTCGTAGTAAATTTTTGTGATCCATTGAGTACTAATTAAATTTAATTTTTTCAATTAAATCTTTGATGTTAAATTTTTCTCTTAATGGGATGATGTGGCTCTTAAGGGACTTATGTAATTATTATCTTTCTATGTCACTTTGTTGACTTGTCACCCACATCATTTTATATTTTTAAATTTTGTAATTTATAATTTTATAATTTATGATTTTTTATCTTTATAAATTTATAATTATATATTTTTACTATTTTATTATTTTAATTCAAAATTTATGATTAATAAACTATAATTTTATTATTTGAATAAAAATTAAAAATAGATCATAATTTTATATTTTATAAAATCATAATTATATAATTATATAATTTTGAATTAAAATATAAAAATTATTAAATTATAAAAATATAAAATCAAACAATTAAAAAATTATAAATTATATTGTAAAATTTTAAAATAATAAAATAATAAGATAACATGTGGCGATAACGCAAGTCTATTACATATTAAGAAAAGAAGATACCACCAAAATTATTATATTACCCATCTTCTTTTATTGACAAGGATCATAAATTTTAGTTTTTCCGTAATTTTAAAACTGTGTAACAAAAGGACCCGGGTTCAAATCTTACAAAAACCAATTTGTTTTTATTTTTTCATTTATTTATGATTTCAACTATAATATTAATTATAAGTAATATTATTATTTGTAATTATTAATAATATTTTTATTTGTAATATTTTTATAAGTATTATTATGAATATTATTATTATAAATATTATTTGTAGTGATAGTAGTAAAATTATAACCAATATTAATATAATAATAATAATTATTATTATTATTATTATTATTATTATTATTATTATATGTTACTATTATATATTATTATTATTGGTATTATTAACGTTATTATTATTTTTATCAATACGGAATATTATTATTATAGTTAGACACCCATCTTATTTTTACTTACTACATGATCATGTTCCAATTACTTGCACTTTTTTATTCGTTTTGTTGTTGATTTATCATTACATAAGAGTAATTAAAAAAATAGTTACTAAAATTAGTAAAATAATAAAACTGAAAAATAATTTTTTTGTTATGAATAATTAGTTAAATTTTGAAAAATAATAATTTAAAGGATAAAATTGTAAAAATAAAAGAAGACACCAAAGATGTGTATCTTTTCATATATGTAGTTGTTCTATTACTATTATTATTATTATTATTATTATTATTATTATTATTATTATTATTATTATTATTATTATTATTATTATTATTATAGTTAGACATACAATTTACTCTAGGATCATATTTTAATTATTTCAATTTTTTATTTGTTTTGTTGTTGATGTATCTCTTTATATAGTTATAGATTATTGTTGTTAACATTAACATTAGTATTAATATTCACATTAATATTCTTTTTAACATAAATTCATTATTTTTATTGACAAAAAAAAATAACAAACTTTGACAAAGGTAAAAAATATAATTTAGTTATTATCATATTTTTTCTTGCTGATTTAAATTTTTAGAAAATTTCACATAAAAATTTTATATTTGTTGCAAATGTTTTTACAAATTTAAATTAGTAAAAACATGTTAAATATATCTTAAAATTTGACAGGAAACTACTAATTTTCTGCTGATTTTCATTTTATTTTTTTCACATGATTTTCATGCAAAAATTATTAGAAAATTATTTATTATTTAATTTTATTTCATTCAAAGTTTTAATTCAAAACAAATTTATATTCTTTTAAAATTTTTCTATAAATTATATTTGTTAAAAAGTTACCATAATTATAATATCAACAATATTTTAACACATGGAAAAATAAATATTTTTCAATCATAAATATTTTAAACATGTAAAGGATTTTAAAAATATTAACTTTAAATATATATTTAATCAAAATTGATAATATTTATTTTTATTTTATTTAAATATTTCTATTACAATGACCATAAACTATAAAATTATTATTAAATTTATAAAAATATATTATCATATTTTTACGAGGTAATTTATATTATATTTAAATAAAAAAAAGTACGTATAGTTTACTATTAAAAAATGTATATTTTTATTACTTTTCCCTTAAAAAATTTTATTTAAAAATTAATTACACATTTTTTTATAAATAATAAATATAATATCAATTATATTATTTAAAACAAAAAAAAAAATCCGTGTGTATGCACGGGTCAGAGACCAGTGACATTTAAAATATAATTAAGCTTTCATTTTATAAAGCACAATGTTTAATGTTAATAAATATTAAAATATAAAATCAAATACAATAAAGAATAAAAATACATATTTAGATTTTCTTTTATCTTTTTTTACATTGTCTCTTGAGTTTTTCACATATTATACTCATTTCTCAGTTTCACCTATTTTCTTTCTTTTTGTTTTTGAAGAAAAAAAAGTTAAAGATAAACTTAATATTTTTGCTGTCATTTCTTATGTTCTCTTTAATTTTTGAAGAAAAAAAAAACTCTTAGTTTGTTTCACTTGCTAGTGAATTATTAGTTTATTATAGTTAGAATTTTTTTTTAACTCATGAACCTTTGTATGATCACTTTTTATTGAGATAGAAGAAAAAATAATGTATTATGTATTTTTTCATAACGAGTTTTCAATTGTGACTTGATTATTATTAGAGTTTTCTATTATTAGTTATATCTTTGAATTTTTAATTAGATTATGATAAACTATTTTTAAATTTCAAACTTAAAAAAAAAACAGGTCAATTGATGAAGAGTAAAAGAATTTATATTTATTTTTTGAAAGTAATAAAAAGAAAACTATACATGAAGATGAAAATGAAAACAAATTCAAATTCTTTACACAAACTAGAATATCGTACTTATAATCAATTGTTCAATTAGATGAGTCATTTCTTAAGGTTAAAAAAACTACAAGTGATTATGAGTTTGATATTACTTCTTTATGACAATATTATATTAGAAAACATATTCAAATATGACAATATCCAATAAGTAATAAGGATGAAATTATGATAATGTATCTAAAATGGTGTTCATATAAAATACAAGTTGAAACTTTTGAATATATTCATTTGGTTCTCCATAATTATTGGTCAAGATTTGTCACTGATTAAAAATTTATGTAAGTTGGCCAAGGGAAAACTTAAGCAAGTTGATAAGTTATTGAACTTATTATCCTAGGAATTTGATGGAGCCAAAGAACTTAAGTGTCACTTTTCTAATTTGATTGTCCTTCCAATACCATTGTAAGGTGAAAGTCTAAGGAATACACGATCTCCTATAAAGAATTCTAAAGATTTTCAATGTAGATATGCAAAAAAAAGGCTTAAATACCTTTTTGGTCCTCATTTTCGTAGTGTTTGTTGCGGATGGTCCTCATTTTGACAGAATGTTTAAAATGGTCCTCATTTTCGCAATTCGTGTTTTATTTGGTCCTTTTCTGTAACGCCGTTTAAATCGTTAACGGAACATTGTACATGTGGCACAGTTTGTATTAGGGTGTGTTACGTGTATTGTACAAGTGTGGTAATTAGATATTTGGGGATAAATAAGTGAGCTAGGATTTTGGTAAGGAATGTTTGGGCAGTTAGTGAGTTTTGGAAATCTTGTTCCTCCATTTCCAATTAGTGTTGCTGCAATCTTCTTCTTCCTGCAATCCCATCATATAGGTATGTTATAGTCCCAATCTTCGTGCACTGTTGGTGGTTCAACGAGAAATGGATTAACCCCGAGTTGTAGCTGCAGAGAGATGACAGCTCTGAGGATGACAAGAACTCCAAAGAATATTGGTAGAAAATTTTGGGTACAACCTGTTTTTATTTTTTTGTTAATAATAAATTGGTTTTAATTTTTGGTTTATTGATTTACAGAGTGGTGGTTCCAATAATGTGGGCTGCAACTTTTTCAAATGGTGGTGTTGATGAAAAGGATGTCATCATCATGACATAAATGAGGCAGATTAATGATGTGGAGAAGTCATTGAAGGTTGCTGAGAAGAGGCTGCAATTAGTGATAGGGTTCACTTGTATTGTTATTGTATTATTCGTACTGTTATTGTGTGTAATCTTTTAAAGTCCAATCTATTTTGTACTATTGTTAAATGTAGAAATGAATTAGTTTGATTATGTTGATATTAGTCCCAACATGTTCAAAATGACATCTTAATCTGAGCATTGAAGTAAGTGATATTGATCTAAGCTTGGGAAAAATTAAATTGATCTAAGTCTGGAAGAAGTTAAATTCATAACGTTAATTCATCCTGATCAAAATGCACTACATCAATGTTTGGCAAAAGTGAGATTGAACGAAGTTTAAGGAAAGTCAAAATGCAGTACATCAATAATGAATTCTAGATAAGAAATTCCAAAAAATAACTAAGACGTTTGTTGTTGCTATCATGGTCTCCTCCTAATCTGTAATTTCATCCTAAACTGGTGAGATGGTTTTTCTGGTGTTGGTAGTGGTGTTGCTTGACTCTCCACTTCATTCCTTGGTGGTTGAGTTGTTTGAGTTTCAGCCGTTGGTTCATTCTCAGCAGTTTCAACCGTTGGTGCATTCTCAGCAGTTTGGGCATCTGGAATCGAAAGACAAATAAACCTCAAAATAGAATTACGAAAACCCTAACCCACGAGCAAACACAACCCAGAAAACTCTAAACCCACTTACCTCGTTGATGATGATTAATTGGAAAATTGAGATGAAGAGCGCAACTGCAATCTAATGATGAAATGACAAGTATTAGCTGCTTCCTCTGCAAATCCGAGCTCAAGAAAGACGAAGATGAAGAAATTTCTCTATTTTCCCTAAATTGAAAAATTAACGTTAATTAGCCACCTGTACAGTACATGTAACACACCCTAATACAAACTGTGCCACCTGTACAATGCTCCTAATTATTTAACGGCGTTACAGAAAAGGATCAAATAAAACATGAATTGCGAAAATGAGGACCATTTTAAACATTCGGTAAAAATGAGAACCATTTTAAACATTCTATCAAAATGAGGACTATCCGCAACAAACACTACGAAAATGAGGACCAAAAAGGTATTTAAGCCCCAAAAAAAAAACTTTTGTTAGCTCAAATGAGTTATCATTCTAAACAAATCCTCTAATAATTAAATTCTTTTCAAGATTTTTCATCTATAGATGATATGTTTAATTGAATATTAAATTGATGAATTCTAAAATTTGTTAGTAAACAAAAGACAATAATTTTATACGAAAAATCTTTTTAATAATTAGCTTGTTGACATTGTTAGCATTGTTAAAAAAAAAAATCTAAACACACAAGTCAATGAGTTTAAACTAGGCTAAAAATGAAATAAATTTTAGGAGGTTTCTTTTTACACCTCCATGTATTTTTTTTTTCTTCACCCCAAACATTTATAAATCCCGATACTAAATTTATCCTTTGACCATTGATTAGATAAAAACAAAATACTCTCTCCTAAATTTACCCCACCCACCATTAGGGATGGTAAAAGGACGGGACGGAGCGGGAACGAGTTTCACTATTCCATACTCATCCACGTAGAAAAAATCAATTCTCATTCTCATACTCAAATTCAACGGGTATTAAACTTTTGTCCTATTCTCATCCCCACCGGATAACAGGTATAATCTCGTACCCATATCCGTACGTATCCGTTTTCTTACTACTTCATAATTATTTTTTATAAAATAATAAAAAATTAAGGTAAAGGAAATATAATATTATTAAATATTCAATATTAGGAGGATGATTATTTCTTTAATATCAAATACTTCGAAATAAATTCTAATTATTTACATTTTAGATTAGAATACCAAATAAAATTTTATGAGAACCAAAACATTTATTAAATTTACAAACATTAATGAGACCTAGTTGATAAAATTTAAAAATATTTTTTTTAAATAAAGAAAAACAAATAATCAAATAAAATATGTCTTAAATGTTTGTTTACTTCAATTTTTTAAATTCTGATGAATCTCTTTTTTATACACTAATAAAAGTTATAATACATCACTTGATCAAAATGACTCGAAGAAAAAATAATAAACATAATAAAATTTTGACATAAATCTTGTATCTTTTGAACTCCAATATATGTTGAATGGTGATAAAAAAAATATTCATGACAATTACATTAAATTTTTAGATTATAGTAAATAAAAGTTATTTATAAAATTATAATGAAAAAATTACAGTATGATTGATAATGAGTTAGAAAATAAAAAATAATTAGATAAAAAATATTGAAATAGTATTATACATGATGAAAATAAACAACAAATAAAAATATTAAAAACTTAACAAATGTGTGTCTTATAAACAATTTGAGAGATTATTGAAAGAAATCGCCCAAAGGAAAACAAATATATAATTGAGGGTATGATAAGATCAAAAATACTTTAGAGATTTAAGAAAACTTTTCAAATATCAAGCTATATACTCAATGGTTGAGAAATAAAAAATTATTTTAGCGGAACAAAAGAGTTTTTCAAATGAAACAAAATTTATTAATAATAAGGAAATATTTTTTTAGGTTTAATTATGCCTTTGGTCTCCATTTTGGAGTCAAAATCTCAATTTGGTACCCAAATTTTTAAAAGTCTCAAAATGGTCCCCTTTTTTTGTTAAAACGTCTCAAGTTTACCCTTTCTATTAAGTCTGGGTTGATGCCGTTAAATGGGGTGCCACATGTCAGTTCCTCGATTTTTTGATTTTTTTAATTTTTTGATTTTTTGATTTTTTTTGATTTCTTTTTAAAAATAAAAATTTTGCCACGGCAGTGATAATGCCAGGTGTCATTTCCTTAGTCTCAATTTGGTCCCTGTTTTCTATTTTTTGTCTCAATTTAGTCCTTATTTTTGTAAAACTAATTCAATTTCGTCCCTCTCCAAATTAAAACAAACATCAATTTTTAAATAAATGTTATACAAATATTTTTATTAAATTTTATATTTTTTTTCAAATTGATATTTTTATTATATATTTTTAACATAGCTAAGTTTATTTAAAATTGTATTTCACATTCAACTTTACTTAAAATTATTTTCAAATTTTAAATTTATATGTTTTTTATTGTTACATGAACTAGTTAATTTATAAAATTTTTTTCTATTAAAAACTTTAAAACAATTTTAAATAAAGTTCAATGTAAAATATTAATTAAATGAACTTAATTTGGTCAAAAATATTTACTTGAAATATAAATTTTGATAGAAATATCTGTGTACATTTATATAGAAATTAAATTTGATTTCAATTTGGAGAGGGACAAAATTGCAAATATTTACAAAAATTGGGACTAAATTGGGACAAAAATTAAAATAAAGGGACCAAATTAAGATTTTGGAAATGACATAAGTGACACATGTCATTGTCACTGTCACATCACTATGTCAATGCCACGTGGCATGACGACAGCTTGGCACGTGGCAAAATTATATTTTTTAAAAAACAATCAAAAATAAAAAACAATTCAAAAAAAATTAAAAAAATCGAGGAACTGACATGTAACACTCCATTTAATGGCGTCAACTCAGACTTAACAGAAAGGGCAAACTTGAGACGTTTTAACAAAAAAGGGGACCATTTTGAGACTTTTAAAATTTTGGGTAGCAAGTTGAGATTTTGACTCCAAAATGGGGACCAAAACATAATTAAACCTTTTTTTTTATATTACCTAGTAAATGAAATGTTTATGCTATTAAACACTTAAATTAAGAGTATTTAGCATTCTCATGTGAAAGGAAAATATACAATAAATAAAAATATTAAAAAATAATAGAAATATTCAAATGTGAGATACAAAAAAAATTTAATTGACATACATCATTTTAACATAATTACACAAAAGTTATGATAAGATGAAAAATATATTGGAGATTCGAATGAGTTTCATAACAAACCAAATAATTAAAAAAAAAAATATATATATATATATATATATATATATATATATATATATATATATATATATATATATATATATATAAACATTTCAAATTTTGATTAAAATATTTATTTTGAAATGGTGTTTTTTAATTTAAACTTTTCTCAACATTTTAATTAATATAGTTTTATTTTAAAAATTTATTTAAATTAACATGAAAATAAATATATTTTATTAGTGTTAACTTTAATTTAATGAACATTTAGATGAAGTTTATTAAATATTTTAATTAATGTAATTTAATATATGTTAAACAGATTTCAAAATGCGTTAAATTTTTTTTTTAATGTTTTCTTAAATTTGAAACTTAATAAACATTTTAATTAATATAATTTTCTTTTAAATATTTTAAATTAAAAATAATTAAAATAATAGGAAAAGTACTTTAAAAATAATTGAAAATCTATTAAAACAATTAGAAATAAAATTACAAGAGTTCATTGCGAAATCAATTACTGTCTTAATGACATAATTTATACTCACAAAATTTGCTCTTCGTCGCAGTATGTAAATTCAGGGTACTTCGCCTATAAAATTATTACAATTTACAAACGTTAACATGCATTAATCGAACAAGCTCTAATATTTAATAAACAAAATGAATTTTTTTCTATTTTTAGTTCTTAATTAAATTAACCAATTAAATTTCTTTTAACTTTTTTTATTTTTTATAAATTTTATTTCACTTATTTTACTTTCTCATTATTATTTTCATATTTATTATTTTTATTATTTTTAAAAATACATTTTATTTGTCAAGAAGAAATCAAGCATTAACAACTCCCATAACAAATAATCTTACATAAAAAACCTTTACAAGTATTTTATGAAAAAAAATAGAATAAAATTTCTAAACATTTCTCGCAAAATATACTTCTAGTAATATATTTTTCTACGGGAAAATATCCATCGTAAGAAAACTGCATATAAATATACTACATATCTTTCCTGTCAATTTTGAAATATTATATCGTTTATTTGCAATTAATTTGACAAATAAAATAAATAAATAAATAAGTAGAAAATTTGTAGTAAAATTGGCAAGAATTTTTTATAAAATACTTTTGCAAAAGAATTGGTAATAATTTTCTACAAATTAATATTCATAAAAGGATTTATAGGTGTTTCTTAGACAAAAATTGTATAAAAAGAATTGATAGAAAATATAGTTTTTTTAGTAGTGTAATTAGCTTCAAATTAACTATAAATTTATACAAATTTATTTTGTTATCGATCTTTTGCTAAATAGTAATAAACAATAATCCTCGTTAATTTTTTTTGTAAATTAGTTTGAAACTTTTTTGTTGTCAATCTTTCACTAAATAACAAAAAAAAAAATCTTACTAATTTTTTTGCAAATTAGTTAGGACTTTTTTGTTGTTGTTGATCTCTTGCTCAATAGAGGACATTAATGATAAATAATTTTTTTCACTAATTCTCTCGCAAATTAACAATTTTGTTGTAATGATATAGATTTCATCATGTATTTGAAACTTTTAACATGTTTCAAATGTAAAATAATGAAATGATTTATTCCAGCACCAATTACTCATTCATGTCTCACTTCATCGTAATAAATTTTGAAAATCTCATATATAATAAACATATTCTACCATATTATTTTTTGTCGTCAAATATTAATTATTAATTTTTTTTTGTTAATAAAACGAAATGAATTCACAACTTCTTTCGAACTAGTTTTATATCTTTTAAATATGACCTCTCTTATTCCCTTCCAAGTCTTAGCACAACTTCTACCATTAAAAGTTAAGATCAGAAAATGAGAAAGAGAGACAAATTATTAATAGTAAAACTGTATTCCATTAAGGAAAAGAATGTGTGATAGATTATACCAATTAATCCGACACATTTATTAATGAAACATGATTAATGCTCGAATTAAATCAACATATGCACATGCAGCGGCGAGGGAATAAGCCTTGACATTCTCCACCAGGATGACCTTCGCTGGTACACTGACCATTGCAGTTGTCACTCTGAAAGCATGGACCTTTGTAATGAGCACTTGGTTTATAACAATCTGCCTTTGCTATCTTCACACCCACATCTGATTCATTTCACATCATTTCATTAACACAATCTTATTATTATAATTACTTACACTATTAATCATAATACATATGAATATGCATCTTACCAGCACTTAAGACAACGACGAAAAAAAACATAATTGCTAGGGTTTTGGTCTCCATTGCACGCAAATTGTTGATGCTCTCGCTAATTCAAAGTTCAAAGTGATGAAATGGTTATCTTTCTCTTTGTATTTCTCTTTGTTTTGTAGCTATTTCTTTCACGCTACTTCTTTATATAATATATGAGAGTTTGGTTCGTACAGAAGTTGCTTAACATGCAATGGGTCCACGTATATTGAGAAGGTTAATTGGTATGAGAGAGAAAATAATTCACTTCACATTAATGTATCATATGTTCCTTAATTGATAAAATAAAAAAAATCATAAGTTATGTTTGTGATTATTGGTTGACTATTGATAATCAAATAACTTTACTCCTTCTATTTCTATTTAAATGTAATCAAGTTTTATGCAAAGTATTATTCATAAATTAAATGTCATGGAAGATTTATCATTGTGCTTAATTAAGTATTATTTATTGATTAAATGCCATTCGTAATTTACGACAATTTTTTAAATAAAGATTATTGATAATTAAACGTAATTTAAGTTTTTCAATAAAATTTAAAATAAACTTTATCTATTAAATAAATGTCACTTAACATTTTTTGTTTAAGAGTTAATTTTTAATTAAATATAACTTAATATTTACGATCATTTTAAATTAAATATTAATTATTAATAAAATATTACTTAAGATTTATTACAAAATACCAAAATTTCACACACATATATATGTATATATATACGCATAAAAAGATCAAACTACTTTATTTATACCAAACATGAACACAGTAAATGATCATACAACATTTTTAGAAAGACATGTTTTTCATTGAATTCAAACAATTGACACCTTATAAACACTTTGTATATAAAAGAGTTAATTATGTTTTGAGTTGATAAATTTGAGAATTTTTAATTGAGTTTTTACTAAATATTTTTCTGGTCCATTGAATCCTTAATATTTCAAAATTTTTAAATTGAATTCCTGCTATCAAATATTTCTGTTATCATTTTGATGTGATAGTTATGTTGCACGATTATCCTCCTTAAATATCATCATATGTCGTCACAAACTATTTTGTTACAATATACAATAACTTTTCCAAATATTTATTGTATTTAACAAAAATTATTTTTAATTTTAATTAAAATTATAAATTTCAAAGTAAAAAACTATAATTATAAAAACATTAAATATGTAAATATAAAATTTTGAATTATAAAATTATAAAAATCAAAAAAATCAAAATTAAAAAACTACAATTTGATAAATTGATAATTTCATAATTTCATAATTTTATACTTTCACAATTTTTATAATTTCATAATTACATATGTTTATAATTTTGTAATTTGTTAACTTTTGTAGTTTTATATTTTTTATTTTGTAATTTTGTATTTCATAATTTTATAATTACATATTTTATATTTGATAATTTTGTTTTTTTATTTTCAATTTTATCATGTTAATTAAATTTAAAAATATTTTTTATAAATCTAGTCAATATTTGGGAAAGATCTCGTCATTACGGCCTCTTGTAGGAACTAGTGCAATTTGTGCATTTTACAGCGCCCTATATGCCTCAGTTTTAGTGCAAACGAGGCATATAAAGACGCGATGACATTTTTGTAATATTTGAGGAAGTTTATGCCTTGGTTCTATAGACAACCGAAGCATAAACATGTTTATGCCTCGGTTCTATAAACAACGGAGGCATATATGTCCCAAAATTTTTATGATTTCCCGCTATTTTATATTTTTAAAATTAAACACAGAGTTTTATGCCTCGGGTGGACACTTAATCGAAGCAGATAGTCTTTTAGGCCTCGGTCCAACTCTAACCGAGGCATATGTGGTTACATTTATGTAGCGGGTGCTACTCAACCGAGGCATATACTTGTTTATGCCTCAGTTTAAAATCAACCGAGGCAATAAGCCTTGTTAGGGTTAAAAACAGAATCGCGCATTGTTAGAGTGTCTTCTTCACGTGGTGCAACATCGTCTCCATTGTTGTGTTTTGCTCCAATAGATGCAGAACGTGCAGGTTCCCTTCTTCCACGCAGGTTCCCTTCTTCCATTATTGTAGAGCACACATCCCTTCTTCATTGTTGCAGAACGCGTGGAGCTCAAGCGCTGCCTCCATTGTCGTCATTCATGTGTGAGTTAGGGTTTGCATTTAATCGTGAAGTTACGGTGGCCAATGGTGGTTTGTTGATGAGCATATCATATATAGATATATTCATGCATTAGTTTAGGACATTTTTATTCATTTGTGCATTATTGGACTCATTTCATCATGCATTATCTAGTTTCAGATCATACATTTGGATTGGTGCATTGTTTGTGTAAACAGGTCTGAAAGGAGTAAGTTAGACGCAAAATAGCATGTTCCACAAGTGCCTGGTGGAGTCTTCCACAACTTGTGGATTTGGCTTCAGAAAATGCAAGTTTCAAAACAGTTTGTTCCATAGGTGCCAGGTGGATTTTTCCACGACCTGTGGTTTTGTGCAGCGAATTGGAGGATACAAAACAGGGTGTTCCACAGGTGCTTGGTGGATTTTTCCACGACCTGTGGTTTTGTGCAACGAATTGGAGGATACAAAATAGGGTGTTCCACAAGTGCCTGGTGGATTTTTCCATGACCTGTGGTTTTGACTTCAGAAGATCATGCGCAAAACAGAGTGTTCCATAGGTGACCTGTGGATTTTTCCACAACCTGTGGATTTTCTAGCGAGGAAATTAAAGATTACGTGGACTCAAAAAGATTTAAAAGAAAAAGAAAATATAAAGAGGAGAGATATGGGAAAACGGTTGGAGGAGAGAGAAAGTGATCTCAGCAAAGAGGAACGTGGAGGAAATATAAAGGGGAGCGTTCACGGAAAAGAAACTTCTTCTTCTTCCTCTCGTTTTTCATCTGTTTTGGCTACCGTATAGAGTTTTTATTTTCAGTATGCAGAACTAATTTCATTTTGTTGGAGAATTGATGTAAGACTTTGGATTATAGGTTCTACTCCTTACATTTGATGTTTTGTTAATGTTCTTCATCTCAATGCTCTGTTTATGGTTTTATCGTTCATTTATGAGCAATTTCACAATTGGGAAATTGGGAATTGCTTGCGATTATAAACAAGACAGGTTAGATTATGTCACAATTGAGAAATTGGGCATATCTAATTATTTTGCAATAGAGATGATTAATGATTTTTCATGATTTTATTGAATTTTTGTAAACTGACCTAAGGAATTGGGGGTTCGAATTCAATAAATAGATTTTACCTACTAAGGGATTAGGGGTAAAACAGCTCTCAGTAAACTCTAGTGGATGATTACATTACTTGCATCAATTGAAAAGGAGTAGAATTTTATAGGAAAAAGTACGAAATCAATCTTCTAACGATTCTTCTCTTGATTAAAGTTTTTGTTATAACTTTTGTGCTTGCAATTATATTGATTCACATTTGCTCAAAATTACGTAAATTAGGAATCTAGTATTCAACAAGTCAATCCCAGAGGACGATATTTTATTACTACGTTAACGATTGCTTCACTTGCCAAATGTTCATCATTTGCTAATGCATCGTTCTTGTTCATGTGTGGTGGCTGGTTGCAAATGTGCGACGAGAAGGTATGGTGCGTGAACTTAGACTTGCTTCGTTTTACAGATGTTGCTCGTGTGGAAGAACCTTGACGGTGGTGGTTCGTCTCAGGTGCAGACCTGCAATGGTGATTGGTGTGAGTTTCTCCATGTGCGTGGGCACGGTGGTTGGTGAAACATTTTTTGGTGACGCGGCTGCCAGCATCAATGGTGGCTCATTCACATATTCTGCTCACAATGGCTGGATGTTGGTGGCCATTCAGTTTTTTTTGTAAGATATATTATGCCTCGGTTGACTTCGAAACCGAGGCAGTAAGGTTTAAATATGTCTCGGTTCATAATCGAGACATAAAGGCACTATATTTTACCTCGGTTGCATATGTCTTGGTTCTTAAACCGAGGCCAAATGACCAAAATAACCGTGACATAAACACTTGCCTACACTAGTGAGGGATTCAATTGAAAAGTTTTAAATTTTATGACTCAATAGGCGACAAAAATTTATTAATTAGGGACTCATTTAAAAATTTCCAAATTTATCAGAAACTCAAAACATAAATAAGGTGTCATTCTAATACCAAACTCATAATCTTCGTTAAATTTTTTTGCAAATTAGCTCGAAACTTTTTTGTTGTTGACCTTTCACTAAATAGCGAAAAATAATTTTTCTCATTAATTTTCTTCGTAAACTAGTTAGGACTTTTTTTGTTGTTGATCCCTCGCTCAATAGGAAGACTCTAATGATAGTTTTTCTCAATAATTTACTCGCAAATTAACAATTTTGTTGCAGTGATATAAATTTAATGTATTTGAAAATTTTAACATGTTTCAAATGTAAAATAATGAATGATTTATTTCAGCACCAATTACTCATCTATGTCTCACTTCATCATAATGAATTTTGAAAATCCCACGTACAGTAAACATATTCTACCATATTATTGTTTGTATTCAAATATTAGTTATTAGTTTCTTTTAGTACAACGAATTGAATTCACAACTTCTTTCGTCCCTTCAAACCAGTTTTATATCCTTTAAATATAACCTCTCTTATTCCCTTCCGACTCTTAGCACAACTTCTGTCATTAAAAGTTAAGATCATAGAAAGAGAATGGGAGACAAATTATTAATAGTAAAACTGTATTCCATTAAGGAAAGTAGGTGTAATAGATTATACTAATTAATCTGACACATTTATTAATGAAACATTATTAATGATCGAATTAAATTAACATATGCACATGCAACGACGAGGGAATAAGCCTTGACATTCGCCACCGGGATGACCTTCGCTGGTACATTGAGCATTGCAGTTGTCACTCTGAAAGCATGCACCTTTGAAATGAGCACTTGGTTTATAACATTCTGCCTCTGCTATCTTCACACCCACATCTGATTCATTTCACATCATTTCATTAACACAATCTTATTATTATAATTACTTACACTATTAATCATAATACATATGAATATGCATCTTACCAGCACTTAAGACAAGGACGAAGAAAAACATAATCGCTAGGGTTTTGGTCTCCATTGCACGCAAATTGTTGATGCTCTCGCTAATTCAAAGTTCAGAGTGATGGAATGCTTATCTTTATCTTTCTCTTTCTCTTTGTTTTGTAGCTATTTCTTTCAAGCTACTTCTTTATATAACATGAGAGTTTGGTTGGTACAGAGGTTGCTTAACATGCAATGGTGCCACGTATATTGAGAAGGTTAATTGGTATGAGAGAGAAAATTCTTCACTTTACATTAATGTATCATATGTTTCTTAATTGATAAAAAAAAAATATTAAGTTAACGTTTTTGATTGTTGGTTGATTTTGATATTCAAATAACTTTACTCCTTCTGTTTCTATTTAAATGTAATCAAGTTTTAAGCAATATTATTCATAAATTAAATGTCATCGAAGATTTATCATTGTGCTTAATTAAGTTTATTTATTGATTAAATGCCACTCGTAATTTACGACAATTTTTTAAATAAAGATTATTGATAATTAAATTTAATTTAAGTTTTTCAATAAATTTTAAAATAAACCTTATCTATTAATTAAATGTCACTTAATATTTTTTGTTTAAGAGTTAATTACTATTTAAAAATAACTTAATATTTATGATAATTTTAAAATTAAATATTAATTATTAATAAAATATTACTTAAGATTTACTATAAAATACCAAAATTTCATATATATATATATATATATATATATATATATATATATATATATGATATCTATATTTATTTACGACACGCATAAAAAGAACAAACTACTTTATTTATACCAAACATGCATACAGTAAATGATACAAAGTAAAAGTCCATACAAACATTTTTAGAAAAACATGTTTTTATTAAGAGCTATTATTGGTTGAGAAATTTTTTTAACAGTTTTTGACAAACTTTCTTATTTAGTTGAAAAATATTATTTTATTTTAATTAAAAAATAAAAATTTAAGTTTGTTAATTCCATTTTTAAAAACGGTTAACTTTGTAAAACAAATTTGTCAATAGGTAATTTTCCTTTTATTAAACATGTCCCATTGAATTCTAAAACGATTAATTGACACCTTACAAACATTTTGTATATAAAAGGTTTAATTATGTTTTGAATTGGATAAATTTGAAAATTTTCAATTGAGTTTTTATTAAATATTTTTGTGATTTATTGAATCTTTAATATTTCAAAATTTTTAAATTGAGTTTCTATTGTTAAATATTTCTGTTATTGTTCTGATGTGATAGTTATGTTGCGCGGTTATTCTCCTTAAATATCATCATATATCGTCACATAATATTCTCTTACAATAGACCATAATTTTTTCAAATATTTACTATATTTAATAAAAAATGTTTTTAACTTTAATTAAAATTATAAATTTCAAAGTAAAAAACTATAAATTATAAAAACATTAAATATGTAAATATAAAATTTTGAATTATAAAATTATAAAAATAAAAAAAAAATTAGAAAAACTACAATTTGATAAATTGATAATTTCATAATTTTATAGTTTTACAATTTTTATAATTTCATAATTACATATGTTTATAATTTTGTAATTTGTTAACTTTTGTAGTTTTGTAGTTTTATATTTTTAATTTTGTAATTTTGTATTTCATAATTTCATAATTACATATTTTATATTTGATACTTTTGTTTTTTTTTATTTTCAATTTTATAATTTTATTATGTTAATTAAATTTAAAAATATTTTTTGTAAATCTAGTCAATATTTGGGAAAGATCTCGTCTCTTGTAACAAAATATTATGTAACATGTGACGACATTCAAGAAGGTAACCGTGCAAGATAACTGTCATATCACAAGTTAACCGCAACATTTAAGTGTAGAGATTCAACTGAAAAGTTTTAAAATTTATTACTCAATAAGCGACAAAAATTTATTAATTAAGAACTCATTTAAAAGTTTTCAAATTTAACACGGACTCAAAACATAATTCAGGTATCATTCCAATACCAACTCATAACTATTGTTATGAGAAATCTACAAGAGGTAAAATTTCATCTTAACTGTCCAAAGTGATTCAATATACAAATTTTCTAATGATAGATTGTTCATTCTCTATAGGTGATATGTTGAATTGAGTATTAAATTCTTGAATTTCAAACTCTGTAAAAAAATGCTCTTCTTTAATAGTTAGCTTTGTGATTTTTCTCACTTTTTTTTTTCCTTTTTCTCTCATTATTTCTTGTTACTTAGCGTTAATATTTGGTACGTCTTGTGCTTGCTTTTATAGTTTGTTTTTTTTTTCTTGTCTTTCCCTTTATTTTTATACTTTTCTTTTAGTCTTTTATTTCTCTTTCTGTCCTCATTTGCAAACCTTGTTAGAGAAAATCTAAACACACACCCCAGTATGAGTTTGAATTAGCCTATAAATGAATTAAATTTTACAACGAGTCAAAAATTATACTCAACACCTATAATCCAATCCAACCTATGTTGGGTTATAAGCTTAATCATCAATTCTCCTAAGACTAAGAGAAATTGATCTATTACAAAAGAGAATGCTCAAATCCAACTTCAATTCTTTAATTATTCATTGTGTCATGTGCGAAAAATGCTTTTCTAAAAGTGATTGCACATATTTGACTTGAAAATACCATTTAACATTTTTAACATTTATATAAATATATAAATTACACAAGTGGTTAAGATTTGAGAGATTAACTTACTTTTTCTTTTTTATTCATGGGGTAAAACTTATACATTTGACAACTTTACTTTATTTTCACATTGTTCCTCTCTCTATTAAATTCTTTTAATAACAACAAATTCTCCTCTTTATCATAATGTCCAACGCAATAGTTTTGAATAATAATTAATTAGTGACTAATTATAATTTTTTATTTATAACAGTGACTAGTTTAGAAATTAAAATTTTTTATTTTGTAAATTGATATTTAAATTGATCACTACAGTGACTAACTACTTTTTGATTTAAAAATTGGTCTCTAATTGAAGATTTTCTTAGAGTGAATGGAGCATAACCAATGGGATGGGTCTTATGATTTTTTATCAAAAGCTCATTGTTTTGTTCACCCACAAGAAAACATGAAATAAATTTAGAATATTTGTGAAATTCTTTTTCCAAATAGTTGTTGCAAGAGCAAATTAGTTGCTTAGATGTTTTATTTCTTGTTTTAATGACATCAACAAGACCCATTGCATTTAAATGTATTGCAGCATCTAATATCCAAGATAAGTAATTCCTCGTAATATCGAGGACCACAAATTCAAATTTTGCAAGGTTTGACATGTTTAAAACTAGCACATAAAATATTAATAATAATCATATTTTATGTATGAAACTATAAAATTAATATAACAATATTAAATATTATAAAAATAATAAAATATAAGTAATAATTATAATCATCATCATAATGATGATAATAATAATAATAATAGTAATAATAATAATAATAAAAATAATAATAATAATAATCTATAACAATATATAAAGAGATATCATCTTTTGTATCCACATTTCGTTATTCCAGTTTTACTCTTAATTATTATTTTAAAAAATAATTATTTTATAAATAATTTACCTTTGGCCGTTATTCTAAAAACTTCTTTTATCTTTAACTATAAAAACAATTAACTTCTTTTGTATATATCTTTTATTTTCTAATTTTACTTATTTTAAAAATTAATTATATTTCTTTTATTCATCTTAACTTAAATTTCTGTAAAAATTAAAAAATGTGAACACTTCGCACTTATGTATTCTCTAATAATAATAATAATAATAATAATAATAATAATAATAATAATAATAATAATAATAATAAGACAAAGATGAAAATTGATAAAGTCAAACCATTCTTATCACAAAAATAAGAATATAAGAAAAGATTGTAAATGAGGAAAATATTGGAAAGAGTTTTGGTTGAGATACACAAAGTGTTGTCCTTAGAGAAAAAAATGCTCTCACTAGTTCAGTTGGTTAAAGCATGATACTAATAACGTGTTATAAAATAGAGATGAAGAAGAAATAATAAGAGAGGGTGAAAACCCATTTGTTGTGTATTATTTCTTGGAGAAAAAGTATTGTTTATAACCCAAAAGATAAAACTCAATGATCATGAATAGTTAATACAAGGTGTAATTTCACTTGGATTTTAATTTTTATTTATTTAAAAATGAAGGAAATCAAATTCACAATTTTAGATTTGAAGAAATAATTATTTAGGAAACAAATATTTTTAGCAATAATTATTTAAAAATGCATAAATAAGAACTGTTTTTAATAAAATTAAAATTTATAATGTTTGAAATAATTTGTTTGTATTTTTAATTTTAGTCCCTTATTTTGGACTTTGATTCATTTTGTCTCAAGTTTTTTTTCATCAAGTGTCGATATGTATTAGACTGATTCAACATGATTATTTTTGTTAACGTCCTTTAGAAAATGACCATATGTTAGTCAAATAAAAGATTTAATTATTAATTTGATCCTATATTTTTCTTTTGATTTAATTGAGTTTTTATATTTTTTACTTGAAGACAATGTGATGTCTTTTTTGTCAGAATCGTCCTCCACGTATTTTAGGAACGAATCTAAAAATTACAACTGGATTCATGTCTCAATCTCCATTATACTCTAGAAAAAATTAAAGATCTTGAATATGTGATCTTAGACATAAATGATATTAGATCTGAATGAGACGATTTCAGTGAAATTGTGTCGTCGGAAAAAAAAAAGGTTAAAGAGAAGAGAGTTCGAACTAACACGTGCTTACTTTTTATGAAATAGACTACATTGTTTTTATTTAAATAATCTAGGAACTCAATTAAGTCCAAAAGAAAATATGAGGATCAAAATTAATAATTAAACTTTTTATTAATCTAACACATAAAATCAAAATGAATTAAAGTTCAAAATATTGTGATCAAAATAGTAATTAAACATTTTAATTTTAAAAATTTCACACTAGAACATAAGAAACAATTTAAAAAAAATGTGAAAATTGTTTTCTATAATTTGAAGTATTGATTTATGAATAATAAAGATGATACTTGAGATATTTAACTGTAAACCTTAGTTTTGTAAATAATTATTAAGAGAAAAGTAATAATTTATGAAAATAATGTTTTTATAAAAAAACTATTACATATTATTTTATCCTATTGTTATCAAAATTATTTTAATAATTATGTTATGATTAAAAATAAATTTAAAAATTATATAAATAAATAAAATTAAAAATTGACTTGGAATATGTTTTGATGTAGGATTTATTTTTACATTTAAATTTATTTAATTAATATTTAATTTATAAATAAACAGTTATTCACATGACTTTTTTTAATTCAATAAAAACTAAAATATCACTTCTCCAAATATTTAATTTTTTAAATAAATTTCAATTCACATTTTTAGTTTCTATTAATTAGTTCTTAAAATAATTATTTCTAAATAATAATTTTTTAAATTAAAATATTTTATAAAGAATTAGGTATTTATATAATTATTTTTCTAAATTATTATTTTTAAATATATTTATTCTCTTAACATATTATTTCTCAACACAATTATACTTATATGCTTTTTAAAAAATAGATTTATTTTTTACATTTTTATTCAAAATATTTATTTTTTAAGATATTTTTTTAAATATAATATATTTTTTAATTATCTTTCTTTCATTTTCAAGTAAAAAAAATTAAAACTCAATTCAGAATTAAAAAATTATGTTTAAAATTCAGTTTCCAGAAAATCCAATTATGAAATAATAAAAAAATTCATGCTGTTTAGATAATTATTTGACACTTTCCCATTAGAATTAAAAATAAAGTTAAAATGTATTACTTTAGAAAAAAAAATTAATTTTACAAAGATTGAAAAATTAAAATTCTAACGATCATAACATAATATAGTGGTTATATAAGTATTCTTATTTTTCCGTTGTTGAAGAAAAAAAATATTAAAAGGAAAATAGAATGGGGCAAATTAAGTTAGGTGTTATGTTCAGTTTAAAATATTCAGAGTGAGTATTGCATTACCAGTCTCTTAAAGAAACAGAACAATTCAACTTGAATTCAAGTCCCTCCCTTGTAATTGTAAGTTACAAAGTTTTAGATATGTTTGTTATTTCTGAATTTACTTGAGCATAAATTTTCAATATCTCATATTATTCTAGAATGAAAATAAATAATTTTGTTTCGATTGGCATAAATTGAAATTGTAAATATTTTATCTCCAACTAAATAAATTTTTATCTCCAACTTTACTTGAATCCAAACTTCTTAAGATTTGTATATATAGGTCATTTAGAAGTACAATGAAGTTGTTTGAAGTGAGTGTGTAAAGATGGGAAGCATGAAGGCCAACAGAAAGAAGGTATGTGTTATAGGTGGAAGTGGATTTATGGCCTCTCTCCTCATAAACAAATTGCTTCAAAAGGGTTACGTTGTGAACACCACGGTTAGAAATCCAGGTTCCACTCTTTTACTATTCTTCTCTTCATATTTACTTTGTCCTACTTCAACACAAATAAGAACACAATGAGTTTGATTGTTAAGTATGGAGATTTTAATCGCATTTAACTTACAATATATTTATTCATACATTCTTTTCTTTTCTTTTTTATAGTCCAAAAGAATATTTCACACATTCGTATTGTTCCTGTAACATAAAAATTGTAAGTTTTAATCTATAAGTAAATTTAATGATTTTGATTCTTGAGCTAATTTTAATTTAGCATAACTGAACTTTTGTTTAACAAAAAGATTATTGTGGAAGAAATTTTTTGCATTTTAATAATTGTCTTAACCCTGTCAATCACGTTAATCAAGAACTTAGTAACATTGTAGCTGCATTGAAGAGTAGAGATTCGATATGTGAACACAAATTTCGTGCATATGGTGCAGGTGATCCAAATAAAATATCTCACCTTTTGGAACTGCAAAGTTTGGGAAATTTGGAAATCTTTGGGGCAGATTTAGGAGTTGGAGAAGATTTTGATGCTCCTATATCTGGCTGTGAACTTGTATTCCAATTTGCTACACCTGCCAACTTTGCTTCTGACGATCCTGAGGTAGATTCAACCCTAATCCTGCATTATAATTTTTTTTTTCACTAAATTGGATGCTTTTGAAACTTTACATGTCTGAGTTGACGAAAAATTTAATCCAAAAATGCTTCTTCAAACTATTATTCAGAATGACATGATCAAGCCAGCAATCTCAGGCGTATTGAATGTGTTGAAAGCATGTGCTAGAGCAAAAGAAGTCAAACGAGTCATCTTAACATCTTCAACTGCTGCTGTAACCATTAACCAACTCAATGGGACAGATTTAGTCATGGATGAAAGCAATTGGACGGATGTTGAGTACTTGATGACTGCAAAGCCACATGGTTGGGTAAATAACCAAACCTTAAAAAGATTGATGCCTTGTTTGTTTACTATCTTTGAACACCATTTTTGTTTTGGAAACTTTTTATGCCCCCCAAGTGCACGTTAAAATGCCTGTATGTATGCTAAAATGGCTTTGAACTGTCTGTTGTTTTTTTGTTTTGAAACACTTGTGTTGAAAATCATCTTCAAAACTTGATGGATTTTGGATGATGTAATGGTTGCTGAGTAATGTGAAATTGTGTAGGAAATAGTTTCTTTTAACAAATAGTTACAAGATCTTAATATTATGAAAGTAAAGTTCATGCATATATGTGTAGGGATATCCTGCCTCTAAAGCACTGGAAGAGAAAGCTGCATGGAAATTTGCTGAAGAAAATCACATTGATCTCATCACTGTGATACCTACTCTCACAACTGGTCCTTCTATCACTCAAGACATCCCCACCAGTGTTGTGTTGGCTACGTCCCTTGTAACAGGTTCACAAACTACCATATCCAATAAACTTAGCACCTTAACACCTGACACATTTCTAAGCACGACACCAATTGATTCACGAATGTTTTGATTGCTTTTTGTTTACACCTTGCAGGGAATGATTTCTTCCTTAAGGCTTTCAAAGATATTCAATTGCTATCAGGTTCAATATCTATCACACATGTGGAGGATATCTGCCGAGCGCACATGTTTTTGGCAGAGAAAGAATCAGCTTCTGGCAGATACATTGTCTGTGCTCATAATACCAGCATTCCTGAACTTGCAAAGTTTCTTAGGGAAAGATATCCTCAGTGTCAAATTCCAACCGAGTAAGCTTCTAACCTTAAATTTGGTGTGAAATGTCTATAGCAGTAAATACACTAGCCTTTGTCTAGCATGTTTTTCCAAGGAATTTCATCCTTACGATGATATTTAGGAATGAAATAGACTTGAAAATTACTTCATATTGCTCTACGATTGCAGAAACATATCTTACAATTTCTAGTGAAGCTAAGTATGACTCTGTAATTGCAGATTCGATGATATCCCCTCCAAGGCAAAGTTTGTCATCTCTTCAGAGAAGCTTGTAAAAGAAGGGTTCAGATTCAAGCATGGGATTGAAGAAATTTTTGAACACAGTTTGGAGTACTTAGGCAGTAAGGGGGCACTCATAAACTAAATTTTGATTATTTTGATGTTCATTCTAGTTAAGAAGTACGACTCAGTTATAGCATTTAGTGTGTAAATCCAATCTTTTGATTTATGTCATAGTTTGTACAATAGTTTTTTAAATCCTATATCATTTACGTTGATCTAAAATCTTTATTAATATTTGTCATTAAAAACTTACTTAAAAAACACCGTTCAGGATCAAAAACCTACAAGGAGAGTACATATGAAAAACACAACAACAAAATTTGACTAAACAATGTCTAATATTAAGAATTTAACTTAACTATTGTAAAAAAAGAGATTAAATATATTCTACGTTATTAGAATAATGTCTCAATCAAGGGACTCTAGCAGAGACTTATCCTTTCCTGTCATCTCCTGAATTCTGTAAGGAAATGAACCATAATTTTCCATCTCAGAACTAAGTCTCCCTCTCTGAACACGCTAATTAATTAAGAAAATTAACTTCAAAATTTTCCCCCATTTTCTTCAAGATCATGCATACATATCTTAAAAAAAAGTTTTAGTTGAAACGGCTAAGCATTTTAATTTATATATCTTCCGTAACCACGAATACTTGGTATTGTAATACGAGAATATGTCAGGATGAAAAATTAATAGTATCTCATAAAGAAGAAACTAGTTTATATATTATAATATTTTAAAAGCTGTCTCGTTTAGTTTGTTAAAAGGTTTGAGATTTTAGATTATAGAAAAAGATCAATTCATTTCACTTATTATTATTTTTTTTTGTTCTTATAAACATTTATGAAGTGTCATTGTAAATTTTTTATAATAACCAATTACATTTACAACTGAATTTCCTTAAAATTAATTATATAATAAAATCTATATCATGTTTTTAGTGCTGTAAATGAACAATTTCTTTAAAACTGTGTGTATTTGTTTGGATTATATAAAGAATCATTTAATAGCAATAACTTAGTGAAGAGAATATAAAATAATATTTAGATTAAATAACCTTAAAAATGATAATCGAGGTGGGAAACTTGTTAGAACTGTCCCAGAATACATCTCCTTATTATATTTATTTAGAAAGAAGTTTATATGTGATGTGAATTGAAAGAAGAAGAAAAAAGTATAAATACAGTAAAAATATATATTCAATGAACTTTTTTTAATTCCAATAAATTATTATAATGTGAAATCAGCACATGCACAAGCTACTCCAAATGTATTTATTATATGGAAAATAATGAAAGTACATTCATTTGCGCATTGTCAAAATTCCTTTGACGGAAATAATGTGAAAAATAAATTTTGAGATATTAATGGAGCACTTTAACAAATGAAAAATATTAATAAATATATATATCTTAATTTTAAAATTTGAGAGGGAGAAAAAAATATACAAAGAGTACAGGAAAATGATAATAAATACTATACAAATAAAGAGGAATAAAATAGAAAAAAAAAATGTATTTATTATTTGAATTATTCAATCACATATTGTTGACATGCAAGTTTGTGATTCCAAATGAATTTTAAATTTAGTTCTAATTCTTATATATTTATAGTCGATGTTTGATATCCAACTTATATAACTATTATCATATATGCATTCGAAGTATGAAGTTGTACAAAATTACACAAACAATTTAATTTTCCCACAATTTGACCAAACTTGATTGGAATGTAAGTAATAGAACCAGGTTTGTGACAGTGAAATATGTTAGATTTGTACTTTATCCCCATTTAGTTTCCTATCTGTGTAAGATTGAATGTTAGAGATGGAAGATGAGGTGTGGATTCTGAATTGAAGAATGAATAGGTGACAACAGATGAGAAGGTTCTTTTGTCCCCAAGACTTGTCGTTATAGTTATTGGTGAGAACAAACCACCAAACACCATCACGTGCTCACCTTCAACTTACACTACAGAAAAAACGGTATTTTGGATTTAGTAGCTGAAACATTATTATTATTTAAGAACCTTCTCCCCTAATGTAACATCAAAAAACAGTCCTGTTGTAAGTTTCATCCTTTGAGGTGTGAAAATCATGGCCAGTGTCAAGAAAATTGGAAAGAAGGCATGTGTGATCGGTGGAAGTGGATTTATGGGCTCTTGCTTGGTAAAGCAATTGCTTCAGAAGGGTTATGCTGTCAACACCACTGTTAGAGACCCAGGTTCCTCTCTCTATGTCAAATGTGTCATTGTAAAATTGTTTATTCATTTTTTTTTTCAAAAGAACTGTTTAATTATTTAAAGGGTAACAGTAATTTTTTAAGAGGATCACACCAAAATTACTTTCTATAGTGTTTGGTTAGAAGAAGAAAAAGAATGAGTTTATGAATGAAATTTCTTAACTCAGTGTTTTGGTGCAGATAATACTAAGAAAATATCTCACCTTTTGGCACTGCAAAGTTTGGGCGAACTGAACATATTTGGAGCAGATTTAACAAGTGAAAAGGATTTTGATGGCCCTATAGCAGGCTGTGAACTTGTCTTTCAGCTTGCTACACCTGTGAACTTTGCTTCTGAAGACCCTGAGGTAGATTACACACAGAACAATAAACTGCATTATAGATTTTGCAACCAAATATGTGTGTGTGTGTATGTAGAAGAAAAAGACTAATGAGAAATTGTTTTGCAATTACAATTCAGAATGACATGATCAAGCCTGCAATCTCAGGAGTGTTGAATGTGTTGAAAGCATGTGCACGAGCAAAAGGTGTGAAACGAGTCATTTTAACATCTTCAGCAGCTGCTGTAACCATAAACCCTGTCAAGGAGACAGGTCTGGTTATGGACGAAAGCAACTGGACCGATGTTGAGTTCTTGAGCACTGCAAAACCACCCACATGGGTAAAATTCAAACTTTTTTCTGCACCTATCTGGATCAGCTTTTGCCTTATTAGTTTGAAGTGAAATTGATTTCCAAGTTAAGTACTTTCGTGATTTTTGTTAGATTATTTTATGTAGGGTTATCCTGTCTCCAAAGCACTGGCAGAGAAAGCTGCATGGAAATTTGCTGAAGAGAATCACATTGATCTCATCACTGTGATACCAACTCTCACAACTGGTCCTTCTCTCACTCCAGACATCCCATCAAGTGTTGGCCTAGCCACATCTCTCATAACAGGTTCAAATATGCATAGGTCCGTCGGTGATCATAGCGTATACATGTTTCAAATGTTTCAATACCATTTTTCTTGTACTTTGCAGGCAATGATTTCCTCATAAACGCCCTGAAAGGGATGCAGTTTCTATCAGGTTCAATATCGATCACCCATGTGGAGGATATTTGCCGAGCACATGTATTTGTGGCTGAGAAAGAATCAGCTTCTGGTCGATACATTGTCTCTGCTCACAATACTAGTGTTCCTGAGCTTGCAAAGTTTCTCAGCAAACGTTACACTCAGTACAAAGTTCCAACTGAGTAAGTTTATAAATGCATTTTCTTTCTCATTCAAGGAATCCCTTTCCTTGAGCATGGATTTTCTGTTTGCAGATTTGATGATTGTCCCTCCAAGGCAAAGCTAATAGTCTCTTCTGAGAAGCTTGTGAAAGAAGGATTCAGTTTCAAGTATGGGATTGAGGAAATTTATGATCAGACTTTGGAGTACTTGAAGAGCAAAGGGGCTCTCAAGAACTGAATTTGGAAATTGTTATGCTTGTTATGTAGTACCAGTTTGCCAATAATAATTGTCAACCTCTCCACCACTTTATTACCTACCACCTTGCTATATTACAAGCTATGATATTCCCACAATTTGATAAAAAATGAGAGCTCATTGTGCTTGTTCAAATTTTATGTTTGTGTTTGTACTAAGCAATGATAATAAGCGATTGGAAGGGGGAAAAAATCACTAAATATTCTATTAAATCTACCAAAATGAATTGTAAATTTTAATTAATAAAATTTTTATAAAGAGAACGTCATAATTAGGGATGACAACGGAGTAGGCAGGAACGGGTTTCGTCGCTATCCCATATTTATTCCATCAAAAAAGTATATTCTCATCCCCGTACTCAAATCTAATGAGTATCAAACTTTTGTCTCATTCTCACCGGTATGTACTCGTATCCATACCTGTATATGTTTTTTTACTGTTTCAATATTAATTAATTAATTTTTATAAAATAATAAAAAATTATGACAAAGGAAATATAATATTATCAAATATTTAATATTAAAAGATGGTTGTTTCTTCGATATAAAATATTTAGAAAAAAAAATTATATTATAATTGTATACATTTCACATTAAAATACCAAATCAAATTTCATGAGAACCAAAACATCTATTAAATTTGTAAACATTAATGAATTCTAGTTGATAAAATTTAATTTTTTTAAAAACTATATATATAAAAGGAAAGACAATTCAAATTAAAATATATTTTAAATATTTGTTTACTTAATTTTTTAAATTCTAATGAATCTTTTTTTTATACACTAATAAAATTATAATACATCACTTGATCAAAATAATAAATATTAAACTAATAATAATAAAATTTTTATTAAAATTAGTTGATAAAATTTAATTTTAAAAAAAATTATATATGAAAAGAAAAAAAGTTCAAATTAAAATATATTTTAAATATATGTTTACTTAATTTTTTTAAAATTCTAATGAATCTTTTTTTATACACTAATAAAGTTGTAATACATCACTTGATCAAAATAATGCAAAGAACAAATATTAAACTAATAATAATAAAATTTTAACATATATATTGTATATTTTGAACTTCAACATATTTTGGATGATGATAAAAAAAATTCATGGCAGTTACATTAAAATTTTATATTATAGTAAATAAAACTTATTTATACAATTATAATGACAAAATTACACTATGATAATGAGTTAAAAAATAAAAAACAATTATATAAAATATATCAAAATAGTATTTTATATTATAAAAATATTAAAAAAATTATCTAATGTGTGTCTTACAAACAATTTGAGATACCATTGAATGAAATCGCACATGGAAAAACAAATATATAATTAAGGATATGATAAAATGAAAAATACTTTAGAGATCTAAGAAAAAATTTCAAATATCAGCATAGTCAATGGTTAAGAAATAACGGAAATTGTTTTAGCAAAATAAAATAGTTCTTCAAATGAAAAAAAAAATAATAATAGAGTAAATAAGATAATTTTGTTTATATTACCTAGTAAATTAAAGGGTCATGCTATTCAACACTTAAATTGAGAATGTTACACGTTCTCATGTGAAAGAAAAATATACAATAAATAAGAAAACAAAAAAATAGAAATACTCAAATGTGAAATATCAAAAATATTTAATCGACATACATCATTTGAACATAATTGCATAAAGGTAATGATAAGATGAAAAATATATTAGAGATGTCAATGAATTTTATGACACACCAAACAATTAAAAGAAATAAAAAATATAAAGTATGTATTAATATATATATATATATATATATATATATATATATATATATATATATATATAAGTTTACTTAATTGACTGTGAATATTTTAATAATTTAAATGGAGACAAAGATATGGTAGGGAAGGGTATTTTGGCAGGTATGGGGACGGGATGGATATATACATCCTCATACACAATTGAAAAAGTCGAAAATTTCCCATATTCATATTCATACCCAGTCACTCATACTCATACCTAGTCATTCATACTCATACCCAGTCAATGCGGAGATGACCGTCAAAACGAGGACAAGTTCAAACAATACCTACATGAACTAATTTATTTGTCATCCCTAATTAAAATCAATCCTCTTACAAATATTAGCTAAAATAGTCGTAAATAAGTAATTCTTAAAAAAACAATATCTACGTTAGTTTTCAAGTTTGTTAATACTGGTTTAGAAAATAAATGATTTTTCTAACACTCCTAAGATTTTATCTCAATAAAGTTATTTATTGATATTTATGGAAAAAAAGTAACTACACTAAGTTTTTTTTAATATAAATTATCTTTATTTTTGAAAGGAATTAAATAAAAAATAGTTCATCCATGTATTCCCATACAAAAAACTGCACCTTACTTTGGATCAATTAATCTTTGTCATAGAATAATTAATGTCAGTTAGTTGTTGTTTGAATTTTTGGATCACATATATCATTTAGATGTGTTAGAGTTATTATCTAGTTAATTAAAATTATAAGGTAGTATGTTAATGTTAAGTTTATAACTAGGAACATAATTGTTATGAAAGATTATTACGGACGCAAATATTAAATAATATTCTAATTTGATGAGACAACAAATAGAAATTATTAAAATCTGATATGTGACTGACACTAGATATATAATGAGTCATGGTCCTCATTTGTAGACAAAGTAACATTAAGTACTTTATTAAGATTTTATTTTCTCTTCATCCCATCAGGAATTCTCATCTAGAAGAGAAAAGAAAAGTGATAATTAAGACCTTCTATATTTAGAAAATCAAATGTTCATTATTGTTGTTGATACATTTTACTTTCATTATGAATTAGGATCAACATATAATTGTGGTATGCATTTTGGATCTATGGCTAAAAGGATATGGTTAAACATAATTATTATTTGATAGAAATTTCCTTCAGTTGTTGCATTTTGCATATTATCTTTGCCAACCTAACATTTTGCTACAAGATAATTAATGTCACCAACAAAAATCTTCCTTCAAAAAAATTATACAAATTATATATTTTACATTGTCAGTGAATTTTATTTAGAAAAAGTATTCAACTATAATTTACTGTATCCAAATGATTTTTAAAGTGTTAAATAATAAATACAAAATGTGATATACGTTATATATATATATATATATATATATATATAAAGAGTTATTTCTTATTATATAAAAAATATTTTAAAATAATTAAATATAAAATATAAGATGTCCACATACGTATTTATATAATTATTTATGGGATCATGGGACATTTGATTATTTTTTAATATGCAATTATATTTTAAAGGTTTAATTACTCTTTTGGTTTCTATCTTCGCTAAAAAATGTCAAGATGATCTTCCTATATTTTTAAATTTCAATTTGGTCCGATTTAAAAAAAAAGATGCAATTTAATCTTTTTTATTAAATTTTTTGAAGTGAATCATTGATTTTTTATCAAATTTGGCACTATAATTATATTAATTACATCAATAAAGTAAATCATTTCTATTAACAACTTCAATTTTGATAAAAAAAATCCTTGATCCATTTCAAGAAATTTAACAAAAATGATCACATTGCATCAATTTTTCAAAAATCGGGACCAAATTGAAATTTAAAAAAAATGAAGGATCAATTTGACATTTTTGGACAAAAACAAAGATCAAAAGAGTAATTAAACTTATTTTAATTTACACATTTTATTGTTGAACTTTTACAATTTTATTATAATACTTAAGCATAGGGTAGCATATCATAATTTTTAGAAAAACTCTTCTCTTTCTTCATATTTTCTCCATCGCAAAACAAGTGGGATAATCTCTATAAAGTTGAGATCTTGAGGACCTAGCAAAGTCAAGATCTTATTACCAATCAAAACTTGGTTATGGTGAGTATAATCAAACTTTTTTAAGTTTTAGGTTCTATTTTTCTTCCTCTTCTCTAAAGGGATGAACTAAGAGGAGTTGTTGTTAATGTAAGATTGTAAGACTTACATGAGTGGTTGGAGTTGATTGGAAGGATATGAATTTTTTTTGGGTACAATATATTGGTTATTTTGATCAGTGATATGTAAATATTGATGATACGATATAGATTTAGATAGATTTGGGTATAATAATGTCTTCATGATTATGAAATGAAGTGATACGTCATTGGCATGGGATATGCAATTATAAGATTGCATGAGAACGATGTATTCTTGGATTTGAATATTATAGAATGGCTTTGATATGATTAAATGTTGATAGATTCTTGTGAAATCTTAGTTTGGCTTGCATTCAAGTTGAATATCACTCAAGGGACACACGATGCTCAAACGAAACCCGAGTAATGTGCATGAACTGCACCAACCACCTTATGTCCCTCAAGCAATGTGTTAGTTACTGATGTGACATGATGTATGTCTTAAGCGATAGCTTGTAGCTGAGCGAAAGAATCTAAAACGAGCTAACTCAAAGCAATCGTGTGTTGAAATATGATAATTAATATATTGTGTTATATGCTTTCGTACATGTTATTGATAGTTGGATGTACACAAGGTGAGATTAATCATATGCGCTCTAAATAAATATATGATTATGTTGAAATGCATGACATGATGTAAGTCCTTTTTAGGGACCTTTGTGGGTGATGGATCAAGGTTGTATCACTTATATACGTCTATATCAATTGTATGTGTGTGTTAGGTTTAACATTAGATGAATGGCCAAGATCGGGTGATTGCATGGTCCTCATAGATGTTGTAGGGATAATCGAGCTGGTATAAAGTCTTGGATAACGATTATAAACACAAAAGTCATGTTAATAGAGGTATCATGATTTCACTATCGTCTAGTCATGTATGTAGACATAACTTCAAGTGATGAAAATTTGAGGAAGATTTATAATTGGCTTAATAGCATGTGTACATTTGGATTAGTAGCATATGTATATCTATGATAGTAGCATGTGTACATATGGGTCAATAATAGATGTTTTATGTCCCTTTGACACCAAAGGCATATATCTGTTAAAAACAGATCTGTCTAATTATCTTAACCACAAAGGGATCTGAATTGATTAACAAGCTTTTATATGGTTTAAGATGAATCTTGAATAAATCTTTAGGTTTTAAAGCTCAATTAATCAATTTC
>Ga0214543_1001784_pt1 | contig 42136 bp, 24 predicted proteins | sample CNSS2metaG_FD_160094 | JGI IMG/M metagenome (GOLD analysis project Ga0214543, IMG submission 160094) | Root nodule microbial communities from cowpea collected in UCLA plant growth center, Los Angeles, California, USA - CNSS2 | ecosystem: Host-associated > Plants > Roots > Nodule | place: USA...
TTATATTCTCTTCTATATATATATATATATATATATATATATATATATATATATATATATATATATATATATATTCTTTTCTTTTAATTCTTATTAGATACGATAATAACGTTGTCATTCATTTGTTATTCAATTCACTAACACTTTGTGTTTCCAAGATTTTCCATTTGATTGTGACCCGCTTTTCATTTATTCATTTTGCATTTATTCAAACTTTTGTACATAAATTCATATAGATTATTATTAAACGTATATTCATAATTTATTGTATTATTAGTTTCAATAATATATAGAATATTCAACTATCATATAATTTGTTGATAAAGAATTATTACCTATCAGTACCATTTATTTTGTAAATTTACAGCTAGCAGATATTATAAGTACTATCAACATTTTGAATAAAATGTTTTGTCAATGAAGATCTTAAATATGGTTTGTTTAAAATATATTAACTTGATCAAAAAAAATAATAATAATTTGTTAATAGTGTATATAATATGATTATTGGGATTTTACTTTGTAATGTTAGAAATAATGAAGATAAATAGTATAACTACAATATATGAAAAGTAATCTATCATTAACTTTTAGGTGTTAACATACTAAAAAAAATATTGTTGTATAAATTTTATTTTATTTTATTTATATATATATATATATATATATATATATATATATATATATATATATGTATTTTGATGTTACACCTAGAAAATGCTTTGTTTATCTAATTATGAGCTACACCAAAACCATGACAGGAAAATTGTACTTCCCTAGTTACTTTTGGAAAATAAGCAACTTGCTCCCACACATCATCCTCGTACAATATTAAAGGAGGTTAAGAATATTCAACTCGATTCTTCAAAAATGCAATCTTATTTCTTCTATATGCATGATCTATAGGCAAAAATTAACGATAAAAATCAAACCAAGAAAACTTACGGCCATACAACCAAAAACTCTTTAAATTATTCATGCAAAATACGGACATTCCAATCTTCCTGATGTACTCCAACTAGACAACATACCATATGTAGGAATATCATTTATAGTCCACATTAATGCAACTTTCATAATAAAGTTTTGTTTTCTTGATATGTCATATGTTAACACACCTTCATTCCATAATAGTTTTAACTCATCTATCAATGGTTGCAAATGAACATCTATTTTTTCCTTTGGATTTTTTGGCTCAGGGATAATCCAAGTTAAAAACATATATGGAGTAGCATGCAAAATTCTGGTGGTAAATTATAGGAAGTTAAAATCATTGGCCAACAAGAATATGATTTTCCTGATTGACCATATGGCGTGAAACCGTCAACGCATAACCCCAATCTTACATTTCTTGGTTCAACTACAAAATCAGGAAATGTTTCATCAAAGTGTTTCCATGCTTCTCCATTTGATGGATGACACAAAAGTCCTTCCTTTCTTCTATTTTCATAATGCCACCTCATATGTGGAGCAGAACTCATTGATGCATATAATCTCCTAAGCTTAGGAATGAGAGGTAAATAATGCATTCTTTTCACAAGAACATCTTTATGTCTACCCCTACTCACCTTTTTAGTCTTATAACGAGGTTTGTGACAAAACTTACATTCTGTTAATTGTTTATCTTCATCTAAGTAGAACAACATACACCCATCAATATAACAATCAATTTTTCTTGCACACAAATCAAGTTTAGAAACTAGTTTCAAGGTTCTATAATAATCTTCGGGTGTGTTTCTTTCGAAAGAGCCAACATTTGATTAAAATATCATTAGGACATGTTTCCCTCTGATTTAATTGTCAACAATCTAACAGCAACAGATAACTCAGTGTGATTAGTACATCCTAACCATAATGGTTTTTGTGAAGCATGCAATAAGTCATAAAATTTTTTGCTTCAATATTTGGACACTCTTCATTTTGTTGATCATAATTACTTGAAAACTCTACACCAACTGCTTCATGGATCATGTTTTTAAAGTCTTGATTATGATCCTCATGTGCACATACAGAAGAATTTGGATAAGTATTATACACATGACACAAAGTTGGATCAATTTCTCTGTGGCATGTCCAATACCAATAAGAAGGCATAAATCTCCTTCAATCGAGATGAACTTTGGCATCTTCAGAATCTAAGAAGTTAAGATTTTTGCATTCACTACATGGGCATCTAATTTTTCCATTCGACAAGTTTGCTTTTTCAAGAGCAAAAGACACGAATTCAGCCACACCATTTAAAAATGCTTTAGTGTACCCTTTTCAACCTGGTAAGAGTCTGGTATACATCCAACTACAGTTTTCATGAACATTCATCCTCTGTCATATAATAAACCAATTTTAAAATTTGACAAGTTATATGAATATAACAACAAAAACACGTTATAAGTAGATCAAATAACATAAACTCAACATTAGTGTGGTCATAGTATTTTATCTTATCGGTGATTTTTCCTTGCTACTAGTTTCCACGAGCCTCCACAAGCCTCCACAATTAATCCTTTATCAGATCTAATATTACATCCTTACCTATCACCCTACAAAGCATACATCAATTTCTTTTCCATTTCATTTCAACTCGGTCCATGGAACGTACATTAAAAAACCACATTTTTGAAGGAAAAAAACAAAAGCATAGGCTTAGGAATTTAACTTACTCATTGACTTCATTCGCAAACCGCACCAAAAATATTTGGTCTTGTTCCCCCACACTATGAGAACTTTCCGAACATGAAATCAATAATACTAATTAGCCACACTAACAAACCAATCAAATATCAATTATTTACATAAAATTATGAATCCAATAAAAAAAAGATCAACAATAATGCAAACATAAAATTGTATTTAACTTTGATTTGCCATAAAATGAAATGAAAATTCTCCAAGTTGTCAAGATAATTCAATGTCTTTATACACTCTCCCTGCACTTCACTGAATACAAGTAAACAGATAAGTTAAATACAATTAAAAATGAAGCCTAAGAATATAGCTTGCAAAAGCACATAATATTAATAAACCAAGATGAATCAAAGCTTATGAACCTCATAATGGGAGTACAAAATTGTCAAAATTTACATTGATATAGAGCATACTAAAATAAAAATTTTCACTAAATCCAGTTATCCCAGGGAAAGAATTTCCCTTTTTCAATGGCAAAGACAAACCGCTATTGAGCAAAGACTAATAATAGTTACTCAAACATTGAATATTTGAAATTGTAAGCAAAATACAAATGGGGAAATTTGAACTTCAAGCCTAGGTGCAAATGCATTAATCAATCAATATAGGTTACATATATAATTAATTATTCATACGGTAGTTTCATAAAAGTTAAGAATAAAAGTTAATTATAATATAAAGATTAAAATAAACTTTCAATTGACCACTAAACTAATCAAGTCGTCACTCAAGAATATCATAAAGCACTTAACAAGTTGACACTTTTAGTTTGCTATTAAATACTATTAAAGACTTATTGGGTTTCAAAAATCTAATTTGGTATCTTTTTTTTCAATACAAAAGTAATAGAAATCTAAATAGAAAAAAAACATAATTCATAATGTTTTTGGATTGTCATAACAGAGGGTGAAAATTAGAATGAGAGATCTAACAATTAACATCACAATGTGGGTGATAGGATCAATAACTCATCACCTAACTCCTACTCTCTGTCTCAGTCACCATCATGTCCACACATTCATTTTTTTATTTAACAAAACTCCTCCACACACCACTTCCCAATTATTATATGCCACGCAAAAAACTGCAGGGGATCATGCAAAAGATGCCAAAAAGTGAGTTATGGTACAAAGTCCATCAAGTAATGCAATTTGCTAAACACTACTCTATACAAACCATGCATTTACGTGGGATTCACACCAAAAGGCTTAAAAAAAGAACAATCACCCTGTATTAAACCCAACAACTTCACTTTTATGCATACATTTGAAACAATCACGACTAATACACCAGAAAGAAAAACTGAACAAAGTTAAACTCTATCAAAGCTACCAAAACATAAAGGCAAAGTCAAAAGAAAGAAAAGAGATAAGAGATTTCATTAGAACCATCAAACTAAATGAACCCATTTTTCCACAACGCACCAAAGATCCCCTCCCACTCTGCAGGAATCGTCACCCAGAATACGTGAACCCCTTGGCTGTAAAAAAATAAAAAAATGAATCTGATTGGTTAAAGCAACAGCTCGCGCAAAAGTTTAAATCAACAATATGCAAGGATAACCTAGACTTGCAAGGAAAATAAATCTGGAAAGCTACCTCACACACCATTTTCAAAAAACCAAAAATAAAAAACAAAAATCCCCTTCGAATGAAACTCATCCTTGAATACCCAAAACATAAAACTTGAAACCCATCATAAAACCCTCCATAAATAAGAGAAATAGACGTTGCAATACAAATTTCGAGCACTTACTTTAACAATTAATTTTTCATGAAGGGTTTATGCTTCCCCCAAATTAGGGTTTTCGCTTGGTCTGGTTCATGAAGGAGACAAGTCTGGTTGGTGAAGGGGACTGCTTTTGATTCGTCCAGCACGTTCTTCTCGTTTGAAAAGGGCCCTCAAGCTCGTTTCTGAAGGGATAGTTGGTTCGTGAATGGACTTGATTCTAGTTCATAGGGAATGGTTCGTGAAGTAGTTGAGACTAGTTCGTGAAGCGACGACGGTTCGTGAAGCGGCAGTAGTTCATGAAGCGACAGTAGTTCGTGAAGCGGCGACGGTGAAGGGTGAGGGTGACTTTGGTCATCTCAAAATTAAAGCCGTGAAAGTGAATTTTGAGAGTGAATATCTGGTGGTCTTGTGAAAGTAAATATTTGAGAGGGAAACGGTGTTAAATTTGAGTGGGTAACTTTTGTTAACTTAAAAATATATAATAACATTATACATAAACTAGCGTAACACAGGCGCTATCGCGCCTGTGTGTATATATTTTTTAAATATACGTGATATTATATTAGTAGGTGATAATATGATAATGTTATTAAGTTAATATATATATATATATATATATATTAGAATTATATTTATTAAAAATAAAGTGAAATATATCAGAACAGATAAAAGAATAACCATTAATAAATAAAGAAGAAGCAAAGACATCTGATTTTATAAAATTTTTGTAAAAGTAACGGTCAATTTTAAAAAATTTAAAAAATTGTTATATTTAAAGGGTAAAATCGGTATTTTAAAAAGTGGACACAAAAAGGGGAATCCCCTTTATATATTGTTATAGATAAAATTGCAACCGATTCTCTGATTGATATTTTATAACTAAAAATTAGTCACTAAATTGGTCACTTATTTAAGAAAAAAATGTGGTTACTAATTTGGTCACTAATAATCACTGTCATTTTCAGTCATTGAAATCAATCATTATTTTCCATTTTCTGGTAGTGTGTATCATAAGCTTAGTAAGTTTAATTATAACAAATCCTAGTTAAAACCATTTTTTAACACAAAAATCAATTAAGAAACCAAGATTAAAGGTTAATAAGGGCTCAAATTTGCACTTATCATATGAGTTTCATTATCTCATACTCATCCCCAAAGAAAAACATTCATCCTTATCCTCATTCCTATACCTACCGGGTATAACATTTTTATATTATCCTCATCCCCACCAAGTAACAAGTATACCCGTACCTATGCTCGTATTCGTTTTCTTACTATTTCAATATCAATTAATTAAATATTTATAAAAAATAAAATAATCATGGTAAAGGAAACATGATATTATCAAATATTCAATATCAAAGAGATACATTCTTATTTTTTTAATATTAAATATTTAGAAAAAGAAATTATAATTTATACATTTCAAATTAGATTACAAATGAAATGTCATGAGAGTCAAAATATTTATTAATTTTGCAAACATTAATGAAACAAAGTTGATAAAATTAAAAGATATTTTTAAAAAACTATGCAACAGAAAGCAAGTATCTAAGTTTTAAAATATTTTGTGTCTCTTTACTTCCTTTCTCTAAAACTCCACTAAAATCCCTTTTTTCATACACTAATAACAATTGCAATACACCGCTTGAATGAAATCACATAAAAAACAAATATTAAACTATTAATAATTAAAATTTAGCATAGACCTTTCATCTTTTAAACTTTAATTTATGTTGGATGGTGATAAACAAGATTCATGACAATCACATAAAATTATTGTATTATAGTACATCAAATATCTTTATATAATTATACCTATGATCATGAATTAGAAAATAAAATCAATCATATAAAAATCACCAAAATAGTATTCTACATAATAAAAATAAACAACTGTAAATGTTAAAAATAGGTAAAAATGATGAAACATATGTCATAAAAACAATTTGATAACCATTCAACAAAATCGCACAAAGGAAAACAAAGATATAATTAAACTCAGGATAAGATGAAAAATATCTTCGATATCTAAGAAAAAATATTCATGTATCAAATTAGTCGAATATTAAAATATAATGAAAATTGTTTTAGTAAAACCAAAGTTCATCAAAAATTAAGGATCAAAGAGAATAAAAAAGATAAATTTTTTATATTACCTACTTAATGAAGGGTTTATGCATTTAACACTTGAAATTGAGAGTAAGATATTTTTAAGTAAAAAAATAAATAAATAAAAATATTAAAAAGGAATAGAAATATTCAAATATGAGACATAAAAACTATTTGATTCACGATAATGCACTATAGGAAAAAGTGTGTTGTAAAAGAAAAGGAAGGGTTGTAAAACTAAAGACTAAGAGGATTCTATCTCACAAGTTTTGTTAAGATTTTTTCATCATTAGAAGAAAGAATATTCATAAGAGCTACATGATCTAATCCTCATATATCTCTCCAAGAGAAATTTTAATGATATTAAACACTAAATGCTATGCTAGAAAATATACATGCTTATTTACCACAGGGGCCGAATAGGCCGCCAACCCAAAATAAACCATAAGCAAGATAGTCGGATACATAGCGACATAACGAGTAATACACACTCATAAGGTCAGGATAATCGAATACTTTCCATATCGATAAAAGAGCAAGATGTTGGCATAGTATTGGCATAGTAAGTCAACTATCCAGAACCAAAGGATATAATTGGTCGGACACATTCGTGGATTACAAGTACATGAACAGGGAATTCCGATATGTCAGTATGTTGGTGAACCTCCTTTAACTTAGGCAAAAACCAAGCAAGACTTAGTGAAATATATCCAAAGAGAAATAGGCTTGCAACGCAAAGCCAATTGAGTTTGGTCAGGCCTAATAAAGTCTGGTCAAGGACAATTAAACTTGGTCAAAGCCCAAAACCTTGGCCCATAATTAACCAGTAAAAGTATCACAAGAGTAATTAGTTCTCTATAAACAACGGTGGACCTAGGTAATTAAGGTACACAATTCATTAGCATTGTAATATGAGTTTTGACTTTAAGAGTTTTTTGCTGACTTGGTCGTCGGAGTCCTTTCTGCAAGTATAACCTTTTTTGTCCCATGAAGTACCCAATAAGGAGGACCTAACGAGCGATATCATGGAGTATCCATCCAAGGAGTTCAAAGATTGTGGTAAGATAAGTTTTGAGTCTCATAATAACCTAATATTGTCCATGCACGACCAATTGGTGCCCACCGTGGGGCTCTTACTAATATCTTACACAAGCACAATTAGAGAATTTTCAAAGATGGTTTCAACACGTAGTAGAGTGGTAGGAGCGAAAGATGTTGGACAAAAAGCGAGAGATGCCAACCAGATCTAGATCGACCTGGCTGGTATCTTGGAGGGACAAGTTAAAATGCAACAAGAGTTCGCTAAGTTCAAGAAATGCAATGTAGATGAAATGGAAACCTTTAGGTGAGAGAACTCCCGTCTAAGGAGAAAAGTATAAGTTGATGTGACTAATGGCAAGGGGAAAGAAAAAGAAATTCATGTTGAGTGAAAGACTCCCATGTATCACATGATAGAAGGAGAAAGTGAGTATAATCCAACCCCTCACTGCAATTGCCACCTAGGCCACTACTACCACCCATGTCACCACTACCACAAAAAATAAGCGTCGGCATCCTTTCGTCGACGACATCACCGAGACCCCCCTTCCCAAGCAGTGCGAAACCTTTATCCTGGAACGCTACGACAAAGACTCAAATCCTGATGAAAAACATGTGAAGATCTATGTCACTCAAGTTAGACTCTATTCGACTGAGGATGTTGTCATGTGCAAAGCTCTTTCTACCACCCCCAAGGGACCAACCTTGGAGTGGTTCACCTCTCTACCCCTATAATCCATCAATTGTTTTGACACCTTATCCAGTCTCTTTTCCATCTAGTTTGCGGGAAGCAGCTCCCACCTAGTGACATTTATGTCCTTCTTCATCATCAGACAAAAAAATATGAGAAATTGAAGATGCTCATCGATAGGTTCAACAACATGGCGTTGAAAATCAAGAACCTCACACAATATGTGGTCCTATAGCATATGGCCATGGCCCTCAAGCCAAGACCATTTGTTGACAACCTATGTCTGAGGCGTCCGTCCACCATGCATTAGTTAAGACTATAAGTCACGCACTACATTTGAGTAGAAGAGATAAGGTCGTTGAGAAGTAAGTTTCGCAATGATGTACTATCGAGTGAAAGGAGAAACACCGATAGGGCGTCGGTGAAAACAAAACCAAGATCCCGATATCCTAAACCACCAAGATACTCAAGATACGCACCTCTAATTGTTCCACGCTCTCGTATTTTACAAGAGGCTCTATAGGACGACCTCATACTGTAAGACCCGTGAAATTTAATTAATTAAAGAAATAATTAATTAATAAATGCGGGTAGGAGAATTAATTATGACATTAATAATGAGTGGAATGTCGTGGAAAAGTACTAGCTCATGTGGTTGAGAGTACTTGGTTTGTGTGAAAGGACTTGGGTTCGAGTCCTATGTATGCCATTTTGTATTCTTATTCAGGAGAACTATCCAAATTTTCAAGGGTTAAAGCTTAAAAGGATCCAGGTTAGGGGAGTTTACCGCGATTGTATTGTTATTTGGTGTGAATTGTGTGAAAATAATATTTATGTTATGCATGCACTATGTTCATTCTCAGTTTCTGTTGAATTCTGGAAATTTTCCAGAAACCGACTGGCGGGCTATACATAGCCACCAGGAGGCTCATCATTGCTGTGCATATTGTTGTGTTTCTGGGTGCAGCGCCTGGCAGTGAATCCCTATTGCTGTGCATATTGTTGTGTTTCTGGGTGCAGCGCCTGGCGGTGAATCCCTGGACTGCCAGGCGACTCAAAGTCTGGGCTGTTCTGGGTGTTTCTGTATGAACCGCCTGGCAGGATTGGTTGTGATCGCCAGGCGACGCGGGTTCGATATGCGTTTTAAGTTTTTCCTGAGCGTTTGGCGTGAATTGCTCGGAGGGAAATCAAAGGGTGGGTCTTAGGAGTTGGTCCGGTGTAGTAATGCTTCGATTTCGAGTGTAATTGATAGTGAAATTCAATGGAACAGTGGGGTTTTGATGTCTTGAGTATGCCAGTGATTGAAATGCTTTGGAAAATTCCTAAGGGATGTGTGTGTAGACTGCGAGGAATATAATATATAGGTAAGATTGCGTGAGTAGGGATGGAGATTAATCTGGAATGAAAAACAGGGAAAAGTTGGGGTTGCGCAGGTGTGGAGATTCTGGAAATTTACCAGAAGGCTGATGCACCGCCTGGCGGCACAGGGCTTGCCGCAGGCGCCAGCGCAATGTTGGTATTTATTCTTGGTTGCGAGGGGTAATTCTGTTGTGGAGGTTTTTGATGGGCAATGTATTGTGGAAAATATAATTGGGATTAGTAGTTGATAGTCAAAGAAGGAGGGATGGATTTGGAGGTGCGTTCAGGTGAGTACATTTAATGTAATTCTTATTGAGGCTTAATAATGATATATTAGAAATTGATGATTGGATTAAGAAAGAGTATGACCAGGTGGAAAATCAGTTCAGGGGATAAAAATGGCATTTAAAAATAGATTGGGAATGATTGATATGTAAATTGTTTTGATATTGGGGATTCAATACTTTGACAAGCTAAAGTATGGTGTAATACGAATCTGGATTTGGAATAAGCACGAGTGTGACTCTGGTGTTGAGGCAATGGTGACATTGAGAAATAGGTATTGTGAGCACTTTGTGTTATGCAGCAACGAATGGGGTTACTTAAGCAAACAAATTTTTAAGAACTTAGATAGTTGAATCTAAATGGAAGTTCAAACTGTGAGTAATAAGTTAACCACTAAAGGGTGAAGGTAAAAGAATTAGGAGAAAATTATGTAGGAAGGTCCGATAATTAAATCATAGCGTAATCTGGTCGGGTGGCCTGTATGATAGTACCATTTAGGTCGCTGGTGTAGCGCTTGGCGACGTAGCAGCACCCGCCAGGCGATAGCAAGGGAACAGAGGGGTTCTGGAGCAGGTGGCACCTGGCGCAGGTGGCGCCTGGCGGAAGGGAAGGTCCCGCTAGGCGATAGCGGCGGAAACAGTGAACCACTAGAGCACGTTCGCCTGGCGGTGGGGACTGTCCCACCGGGCGATGACTGCTGGGTTTGGGGGTTTTGAGGCGCTTGGCGCCTAGCGGTACGTGTCCCCCGCCAGGCGGTCTGGAAGCTATGGCGCCTAGCGGTACGTGTCCCCCGCTAGGCGATTTGGCTGCCGTAAGTCCTAGTTAATGGACTTGGTAGGGTGTTCTACAAGGCTTTTGGTGGTACTTCAAAGGTAAGATTGTTGGGTTCCTTGAGTTGAGCTTGGAACGTATCCCTTGAGTAGAGCTTGGAACGTATCCCTTGAGTTGAGCTCGGGATAGGGGTTAAGCACGTACATTCCTCGAGTTGAGCTCGGAATGGCATCCCTCGAGTTGAGCTCGGGATGGCGGATGAACACGAGGAACCCTTGAGTTGAGCTCGGGTTGGCGAGTGTTGCCGGTGTGAGTGTGCTGGTTGTGGCCAGTACGGATGGGTCCAGTTAGATTGCCCTCCTCAGTTGTTGACTAACGAGTTTGGTAGTCTTGGGACATTACAGACTATGTTCGTAATTGGGAACTCCATCTGACGTTACGGTGTGTTATCCGTGGCATTGATTCCCGCACGTGCTCTGTCGGTTGTCGCCGATAGGTTTGGCAGCAAATTACCTTGAGGTAATCACTAGAAGAGGTAGAACCCGAATGGCCTGGTTGTGGCCAGATGTTAGAAAATCATTTAAGAGATATTACTTTGATATTGGTGGAGCTCATATCTGTTTTAATTGGTTATATGTTATCTATTTTGATGCATGTTGTTTTCATAAGCTCACCCTATCTACTTGTGTTTGGCGATGATCGTGTACGCGGTACACGTGAGTAAAGGATGTTGATGCAGGTGGAGCTGGTGATGCTTAGACGCGAGTGAGGGTTCTTCTGGGAAAACTTCTTTTATTTACTTTATTTGTTTTTGGAAACTGTTGTAAACCCTGATGGGTGAAACTATGACATTGATGTTTTGGTTTATGGAATAGATGTTTACAAATTTTATGCGAGCAATTAATAAAATTTAAATTTCCCGCGTTTTTGGGAAATGAGGTTATTCATAAATGCGATGTCTTTTTTTATTTAAACATTTTATTTATTTAAACCAGTAATATCCTGACGGGATGTTACACATACCCCTGTTGCGCAAGTCCCTCAATTCTCCCAATGCCCACATGTCCAAACATTGCAAATATCACTACAATAATGGACATACAACAAACGAATGTAAGGCCCTGCAAGATAAGATAGAATAATTGATATGCTCCAGACACTTGAAGCGTTTTGTAAGGAGAGAAGATGAAGACAGTTCCATAGCGAGGTACAGACACTATGATGATTGTCGGGATCATCACAAAGAAGATAAGGGTAGGAGTGATAAGAAGGAGGAACCTACCCCAAAGGAGAACAACCCCTTTAATGATAGACCCTCATTAAGGGAAACCATAAACACAATATCCGGAGGGTTTGTAGGAGGCAGAGCCACATCATAACCAAGAAAACGTTGAAGAATGCTACCCATAACTTTCACAGACGCTGAATTCCAAGGCGTAGACCCGAACTAGGACGACTCAATGATTATCACTAACGAAGTCAAAAACTTCGCAGTTAAGAAGGTGCTAGTAGACCAAGAGAGTTTAATAGATATTCTCTACTGGAAAACATACCAGAATTTGCAGCTATCAGAATTAGCAATGATCATGTACGATGAGGCCATATATGGGTTCTTAGGAGAAAAGGTGTGCACCAAGGGGTACATTGACTTATATATGGTGTTCCGCGAGCGGAAATAGACAAAAATCATACCTCTGCGATTCCTAGTTGTTGACATACTCAAGATAGTATTTGACTTCAGTGCAATTGATTAACACATGAACATGAGCAGATTTAAATTCGACATCAGTTAACCAATGAATCGATTCTCTCCCTGCGTGAAGACCTTGTTGTTGAAAAACAGACAACGTTGACATATCACTTTGACCATCTACTTCCTTCCTCTAATTGTGTGGTGACAACATGAAGTTGTTGAAGTAATAGGAACAAAAGTATGTTGTCTCACAGTTTAAATAAGCTACACAAATAGAACCTTCAACTCTAGCCTTATTTTTTATTGATCATTTTGAATCACCCATGAATCCATACACATAAATAAATTCATTATTATGAAAACCATTGGTCACAAAATTAATTATAAATATTAATAGGAGGTCAAACAGTACCTTTCAAAGGGATACATCCATCTATATCGCACTGGCCCACCCAACAATGCTTCATGAGGGAGATGAATAGAGAGATGCTCCATGGAATCAAAAAATCCAGGAGGGAATATTCTCTCTAATTTGTAAAGAATAAATGGAATATTTTCCTCCATTGTTCTTAGGGATTCCTCTTTTAATGTTGCATAGCACAAATCTTTGAATAAATGGCTAATTTCAGTAAGAGGATTTAAAACATGAATGGGCAAAGCACTAAATGCAATAGGAAGTAATGTCTCCATGAATACATGGCAATCATGACTTTTCATCCCATGAATTCTTCCCTTTTGAACATCAACACATCTAGTCAAGTTGGAACTATAACCATCTGACATCTTAAGTTCTTTTATCCACTGACAAACTGACTTAGCTTCACTTGTGGTGAAAGTGTAATTCACTTTAGGCTTTAATATTTTTCCATTATCTCGAACCTTCAACTCTAAACTCTAAATCTTTTCATGAGCAATACAATCCTAAATCTCTTCTTGCCTTGTCATTGTCATTTGTCTTCCCCGTCACATTCATAACAATATTCATTATGTTCTCAAAGAAATTTTTTTCTATGTGCATTACATCAAGATTATGCCTTAACAAATTATCTTTCCAATATGGAAGATCCCAAAATATGCTTCTTTATGTCCAATTATGTCACTCTTCATATCCATCTATCATTGTTACACCACTTTTAGTGACTTTTGGAAAATGTTTCACTCTTCTCGAAACTTGTAATGGTGTCAACCTAGGAGGTGGCTCATCTGTTTCAACTTGACCTTTTCGAAAGGCTTTAATATTTCTCCTAAAGTGATGGTCATTAGGTAAGAACCTACGATGTAAGTTAAACCAACAACTTTTGTGACCATAATTTAACGTGAATGACTTATTGTGCTTCATGCAATGCGGACAAGCTAATCTACCATTTGTGCCCCAACCAGATAACATCCCATAAGCAAGAAAGTCATTAATAGTCCACATCAAACATGCCCTCATCATGAAATTTTATTTCCTTGAAACATCATACGTCAAGATATCATCCCACAACTTCTTCAAATCATCAATTAAGGGCTCTAAGTAAACATCAATAACGGCCTTTGGATTGGATGGCCCTGGTATAAGACAACTCAAAAACATATAAGGTTTTGACATACACATTTCAGGAGGAAGATTGTATGGAGTAACAATCACGGGCCGACAAGAATATGGTGAAGATGAAGCTTGAATGTACGGGTTAAATCCATATGAACATAGACCAAGTCGCACATTGCGTGGATCAGACGCAAAGGAAGGATGTTTACGATCAAAGTGCTTCCAAGCTTCACCATCAGATGAGTGGCATAGGATGCCTTGCCTTTGGTTTTCATGATGCCAAGTCATATGCGGCGCGATTTGCATAGAAGCAAACATTCTTTGTAATCTTGGGATTATAGGCAAATAGAACATTGACTTAACTACAATTGGTTTTTTTTTTTTTTTGCCTTGATCCCTCACGAATTGGGTGATATCTTGGTTTGTAACAAAATTTACATTCAAGCAATGTTGCATCTTTTTTTCCACTATCATTGTCATAAAAGAGCATACAACCACTCACACAACAATCAATCTTCTTAGTCTCCAATCCCAACTTTGATACTAACCTCTTAGCATCATAATAACTTTTTGGCAAGCTCATATTTGTTGGTGTGACATCTAACAAAATTTTGGTGACAACATCTAATCCTTGGCTGACAATGTTCCAATTGGACTTACAAGCTAGAAGTCTAACACATATTGACAATTTAGAGTCTATCGCCCCTTCAAATAAAGGTTGATTTGCCTCTGCCAAAAATTATAAAACTTTTAGGTGAATTCATTAGGACAATCTTTTAAGTTGGTGTTGTTGGGTTGTTGGGCTGATTCAAATTGACACAAAACGTTATTGACCATCTCTTCCATGTCACATAATTACTCCATTTCAACAGTACATACACCATCTCTAATGCCATAATTATCACCTTCATGTAAATCAACATATGGCATATCTTCACCGTGTAATGTCCAAATCCAGTAATTTGGTATGAACCCTTTTTTATAAAGGTGAACTTTGACAATCTCATCTGTCAAAATCCTTGTATAGTCACACTTAATGCAAGGGCATCTAATCTCACCTTCAAGTTCAAAATATCTAGACCGTCTTGTTGTTCGGATAAACTCTTCAACGCCTACGACAAAAGACTCCTTCAATCCCCTTCTACCACTATAACAATGATCATACATTCAAGCACGATTGGAAGGAATTTCGCCCATGTTCTATAAAACATTAAATTCCTTAAATTAGAATGTAATAAGGAGAATTCAAAACAAGTGGAGACATGTGTCTCCCCCATATTGCTTAAGATCATGACATTGTGAGGATATATCTCACTTATTAAGTAAGATATCCAAATAGTAACCAAACTAGAATGACCTAATAGGAATGCAAGTCCTATGACTATACAGACCAAAAGTAGTAATTGGAATCTACTTATAGTAATTCCTATAGTAATTACCTACTTATAGTAAAATGGATCCAAGAATATAAAATTATAGTCTTTTTAAAAGTTAGAGAAGAGCGGAATGTTATGTAATTAAAACAATTATGAAAGAGATGAATGTTCATTTTAAAAATATAGGACATGTAAGTGTCACTAAGCATAACCTCAGAATAGGACAAACAAGATAAATTAATATAATAGGTCAAAGAGGATAAATTAATATAGTACAAATCAAGTCAAACTGATAAAATATATCACCTATAGGAGATCCAAGCTCTTCTTCAACAATAACTATAAAGGTCTTAGAAGGGAATGGAGGAACTTGATGCTGAACCCAAAATACAAAGTGCAATCAGTGTAATTAAAAGTGTAAAATGCAATCAAAATCAAAATCACAACAGTCAAACAACACTTAACAATAGCAAAATAATTAGCAAGAATCATAACAGGTGGAAATAAATTATACCTCACAAAATGATCCTTGTTAGTTATTGTTAATTACCTCCAAATCCACCTTGGCCCTCACCCTTTCCTCCCCTATCATAATCAAGATAATATTATAAAGTTTTGAAATTTCCATTATACGTACTATGAACCAAATGCAAAGGCAGAAATTGAAATGAAATAGAAGAGTGTGATTGTTTCAATTATGCAGGATATGCAACTTCTCCCCAAAAGCTGAAAGTACCAGCTCTTCGATTTCATCAATTAAAGTGTTTAACAATCAATAAAACTACCAACCAAAATAATAAAAAGTTTCTTTTGACACTAAAAGACAAACAAAACACCCCATTTTTGACATTTTCTGGAATCTAAATGTCACAAAGGATAAGTAAATCTTGAAATCAACGTCCAATTGTTTTCCTTTTCAACTAAAGAGAAGAACTTCACTTCACCAATAATATATTAATATAACAACTTTGGCTAATGTAATTGGCTATTACTTACTATCATTGTTACAAAAATAATCGCAATTTTTTTTCATGATCATTAAAATCATTAGCCATGTATAGCCATGGACCAAAATTAGAATGAAAAGCTAAAAGAAGTTTGTGGAAAGGTTGATGCAAGTTTTGGCATGGGGTTGGTGTGGTGTGGGCAACATCAAAGACGAGTGCTAAAGTAGTAGCACCACATTCCTAATCTATATATACACATTTAGAACAATAACATAAAATTTTATCAAACAAATGATAAAAAATACCAATCACAATTATGCTTTTCATCAAATAAAATGGGTGCACCAAAAGTTTTCAGATGTGGAATAAGAGGAAGACCAATGGTTGGTAAAAGTTCAATTACTCAGCCAACAACAAGACATGGCACCAGAAAGTTCAATTACTCATAAGCATCTAAATATAGTAGTAACTTACCTCCCTCGACGCACTGCAACCACAAAGTTACCACCCTCCCTCACTACTTCGCTTAAGCCAAAATCTCTGCCAAAGAATGTGGTTTTGTGGCCCTCCCTCGTAGGCTCGCTCTTCATAATACAAACAACAACACCACAATTAATAACAGAAGAATGGGATGGCGAAAAGATGAGAAAAAAAATGGACTCATTGGCAACTTCAAAATCTGTTGCGACGACGTGAAGATGGTAGCGGTGACAACGTAACAGAGCCCTCACAGGAGACCGTGTGAGCAGTGGTGGCAGTGGCGACACCGTCGTTCGCGACTCTCTAGCGGCAGCGGACCTTCGTTGTGACTCTTCACATGACACAGTGAGAGCAGTGGTGGCAACAACCACACCGTCGTTCGCGGCTCTCCAACAGCAGCGACCCTTCGTCGAGACTCCTTACAGGACATAACGGAGTAGTGGTGGCAGCAGCCACACCGTCGTTTGCGGCTCTCCAGCGACAGCGACCCTTCGTCGCGACTCCTTACAATAGACAACGGGAGTAGTGGTGACAGCAGACCGTAGATCTCGGCTCTCCACGGCAGCGGACCGTTGTCAATTCGACGATTTGGGTTTGCGGAACTGTTGGGGGAAGAAATTTGGGGAAAACTGATAAACCGGGGATGGAATCTGAAATTCTGATGCTTTATAGTCAACCAACTTACCAACAGATTTACCGACAACATAATCCATCAGTAAAGGTCAAATGGGTTTACCGAGGGCATTACCGACGGATAATTTTCTGTCATGATTTATCCACGGAAAACCGACAGATTTATCCGTCGATAAATTCAAATACCATATCTGTCGGTAATGACAAATATCCGACAAACTATTATTCGTCGGTTATGAACCGTCGATAAATAACAATTTTCTTGTAATGATATAATTCTTTCTGATGTTCTTATTCATTATATTACTTTATTAGATGACATATTCTAGACAATTTATTGTTCTCATAGAATCAAAAGTCTTATGCTTTATACAACCTTTTTTTATAGAACTTGTGTCTATCTTTATTCATTATTTAATTATAATTCTCTTCCATTTGGTAGATACTTTGTTTCTTCAAAGTGTTTTATGGATTAAGGGATTTGAGGGGACAAAGAGATGATTGTGATATTGTTTGGATTAAGGAAAAATTTGTGGGATTTAAGTAAATTTGAAATGAAAGTTTGAAAATTTATGTATAATGTGATATGTATGATAGATTGAAAAATGTTTTAATGGATTAAATTAGACGATTACCATTTTATCCTTGAAGATAAAAGTGATATAAATTTAAATATAAATAGTGGAATTATTATTATTATTATTATTGGTTAAAAAGTAATAGAATAGAATAAAAAAACTGGGAGAAGAAAAACAACATAAGCAATAGAATAAAAAAAAAAAGAGAACAATAATGGATAGTAGGCTTAAGAATGGGAGAATCGATTCCCATGCCTACTAGAATTGATTCCTATGCATTTAAAAGTGACCATAAATTTTCTTTAACCAGAATGTATTCTTCCTTCCCTGTTTTCTCCTTCATTGCACTGCATGCTTTGATCACTTCTCATTCATCAACCACTCCATCCCCAACAAAGAGAATCGATTCTCGTACCCACAAAATTGGTTCTCCTGCTGCAATGAACAACCTATCTTAAAAAAAGGTGAAGGGTAATTTCGTGACCTCACGTTGTAGGCACAATAAATCCTCGCTTTTCTTCACATTAATGCAAGAATGCAAATTTAATACCCACCCGCAAATCCTCCTTCAAATACCTTCAAAACCACTAAAACAAACAACCAACCCACTCATAAATTCATCCGTTTGTATAGTACGTTAACACAAACCAACACACCCTAGGAGTCGTCTATATATGTTAAATTAATTTGGTTCATTATGAGTTTCTTTTTATCTAATTTATGACGACAAACCGATGTTAACGTATGTTAATATGATATTATTAAATTTTGTTGTGATGTTCTAAAATTAATAAGCATCATTAAATATAAATCTTACAAACGTGACAATCTAAAAAGAAACTTCACAACTGTAAAAAATAATTTAATTGTGTACAATATTTTTTTCAATTTTTATATACACCAATTGACGAAAGATTATTCTAATTCAACACAAACGTTTTAACACATGTTTCCTACAAGTGAACCACATCTACTCAATGCTAAGAATACTATGTTGTATGATTTGTTTCCAAAAGTCCACCACTAAACAAGAAAATTATCCTTTTTTTTCCACAAAATGTCACACATATCGCAACATGAATGGAGTGGATTAGGAAATTACTTAGCGCAGATCTCAGGACAAGAAAATTTACGAAGCAGTCAAATGTAATGAACCGACCAAGAATCGTCGCATTACATTCCCAAAAAGCCACAGTAATAAAATCGCAGGCGAAGCGTCACAGTCACTCCCTTCCCTCACAGAAAAAAAAGTGTCACTCCTCACCCAAACCCACACCTTAGGGTTCCTTCCTCAGTTCCTCTTCTTCTCCTTTTAACCCAACAACAAGCCCTCAGAAAAAGAAAAATCCTCATTCCCCAAAACACCCTTCGCGCACCGCATGGCGAAAACGAGGCCAGGCAGAAAGGACTTGGACTCGTACACCATAAGAGGAACCAACAAGGTCGTCCGAGGTAACACACACAACCACCCTTTGCGTTTTCCTCGTTCAAAACACTTCCTTTCCGTGTTTTCGTGGCTGCCCATGATGTTTTTTTGAGATGGGGTTGTCGTTGACAGCGTTTGGTTCTTTGGTGCTGCAGCCGGTGATTGCGTTCTGATGCGGCCATCGGACACGTCCAAGCCCCCTTACGTGGCGCGCGTGGAGAAGATCGAGCAGGACAACAGGAACAACGTGAAGGTGCGTGTGAGGTGGTACTACAGACCCGAAGAGTCCATTGGGGGTCGCAGACAGTTCCATGGTGCCAAAGAGCTTTTTCTCTCCGACCACTATGATGTGCAGAGTGCGCACACCATCGAAGGCAAATGCGTAGTACACTCTTTCAAGAACTACACCAAGCTCGAGAATGTGGGTGCTGAGGATTACTATTGTAGATTTGAGTACAAGGCTGCCACTGGGGCTTTCACTCCTGACCGTGTTGCTGTGTGAGTTCCTCTCATATATGTTTTTCTCTATCAATAATTCGATTTTTGTCCTACGAAAATTTAATGCAGAAACACGTTTATGTACATTGTTTTGATATACATTTAAGTCTCTACATTGTTCCTTCTAAAGGATTTTTAGTCATTATAAACGAATTAGTACTGTTTTTACTATTTATATTTTAACAGAAACACGAAATTTTAGTATTTGTTTTTAGTCTTTATAACAATTGTAACAATTTAATATATTTTATTATGTGTTTTAAGTCTTTATAACAATTTAATATATTGAAGTATTTGTGTTTTAAGTGAAACTCGAGATTTTACACTTTAACAGAAACACCAGATTTTAGCATGTGGTTTTAGTCTTTACAGCAATTTAATACATTTTAGTAGTTATATTAAAGTCGAGATTTTAGTTTTAGATTTTTGGGCTGTATAAGCATTTAATACGATTTTAGTGTACTAATATGTTTTCGGTCTTTATATTTGAAGTGTTCTTACTTCTAGTACCTGATGGCGTAGTCAAATTGCATATTTTTTTGGTTAATGTAAATAGTAAAACCCTATTAAATTTTTCAGGTATTACAATTGAAATTTGGGATATGATGGGGGATGCAAAACATGTCTTCCCAATTTATGTAATATGTATTTGTTTTGGGTTATTAATTGTGTGGAAGGGGATTTTGGGATTTGGAACTAAAGGTTTGTTTTTTTGGCTTGTGTTTTGAAGGTATTGCAAGTGTGAGATGCCATATAACCCGGATGACCTCATGGTACAATGTGAAGGGTGCAAGGATTGGTAAATCAGTGTGTTCTGCCTGGATTTATTTACTAGTATTGTGCTTGTAGTTTCGAATTTATTTTTGTATGTTGAATTTGAACATTGGATGCTATTTACTGGGTTGAAGGAATCATCAATTATGTGATCTCACCACCTGCAGAATGAGTGGCCTAAAGGGTGTTAGAAAGTTGTAAGTTCTATTGGAAGCTCATGGAAGCTCATGTATGGTTCTAAAACTCTTGTATAGAACTGCATCTACCTGTGCAAACCCTTTGCATGTTGGTCTTGAAAAGGCATTTTACTTGTGAAGTAAAAGTAAAACAAAACTAAGAAGAAACGGGTGAATATATAATGCGTTGTACATTCACTTGTGACTTCTGAGCTTCACAGCTGAAAGTTCAGTGACAGATGAAATTTATGTCTGCCCGAAAGTGTCATTGTACTTGTGTGGGGCTGTTTTGTTATAATGACTATTGGTTCTGTCGTTTCTTTTATTTCAATATGTGCGTGAGCCAATAGAAATTTGATGATGCTGAGGCTTATTCCATCTTTTGATTGTTTCCATGCAAGTGTTGAAAATTATACTTGGAAATGTATTTTCATATAATGTTTATGAAATACGGGAGCTGCAAATTACTTCATTCATCATCAACATAGAACTTTGTGGACATAACTTCTATGTGAATTGACGAAGAGTTAAAATCTAATGAGTGTCAAGAATCACATTCTTTACATGTTGAGTGTCTCTATATGTTCTATAGAACACACATTTCAATCTTTGTAGGTTTTTTGTAGGTATCATCCTGCTTGTGTGGGCATGACCATCGAAGAAGCAAAGAAATTAGATCATTTTGTGTGTTCAGAATGTTCATCTGATGACGATATGAAGAAACCGCAAGCTACGTTTTCTGCATCGCCAGGAGCCGATGGCAAGGTGATTTCTTGTATCCAACACCAAATAATTGTTACTCACTGTTCCCAGCATATGACTGAGACATTAGTTTTCTATTATCTAGTTTCTGGCAAGGATATGGGGAGGGAAATGGGACACATTGCTGAAAAAGGAATGAGTGATTTAACATATGGTCTAGAATTTGAAGTTTGATGGGGGAAAAAAATCTCTTCAAAATTTAACCCTTAGTACAGCTAGTTTCAAAAATGACCATAGATTGTAGCTAGTTTTTCACTAGTTAGTGTGGACTGAGACACATGAACAAGTACTGGGCATGTGTAAGTTAACAATATCATGTGCCAACATGTGCATTTCTCTCCTGTTTTGATACCAAACTTTGCATAGTTCAATCTTATTTGTTGTCCTTAATCTGAAACACTGTGCATTGTTGGAATAAAAAAGTGGGTTGGCTAAATGTATACCTATGTTATTTTTAATTCTTGTACTGTTGTCTGGCAGGTATGCATTCTTTTGATAGTCATTGGTAATGTATTGAAGGCTGTAATTGATATCATGTTACACACTTTGGTTTATGCTTTTCACTTGGCTAATCTGCACAAAAATACTTTTAACAGTATTTAACATGATCAACCAGCATATTTATTTTGTTCACTGCTTGTCTTGTATCAATTACTATTGAACTTTTGGAGGTTATTTATTCATGATAAATGCAATTTCATCATCATGTCTGTTTTATGGTAAACTCAAAGTTAAAATGGGACTTTGATTATATTCTCAGATGCCCTTTTGTTTGAGAAAGTGTTTGAAAAAAACAAACTTTCGAAACCAATAAGCAAAAGATAAGTGCCCTTTTTGTAATTATGGGTAAAAATTGAATTTTTTTTTTCTCAAACCAAATGGGGTCAGAAATAGTTGATAGACATAGTTGGTTCATTGTTGAAGCACAGTGAGATTTGCTTTTTGGATTGTGGTTTTATATTATTGGGTTTCAAATTTTGAATTTTGCAGGTGGAGCCCAAGCGGCGAAAGAGATGACCATAATGCAGTAGTAACCTTGTTTGGAGGCGTGAGTGACTCTTGCTGAATTTGGGTGGCACTCTATGGTAGCTTTTGTGTGTTGTACAGCTTCATCTAGAGGCTATGAACATTTCATTATGTATCTGACTTAGCTTATATTATGTATCTATTATTCGTCTTAGATTTTATAACTCTGACATTCCATCAAGTGTTTATTATTATTATTTCTTCACATTATGACATCGAAACCTAAAATACTAAGCACAGAGAATCGGTTAGTTTTAAATGTTGGTTCTTGTTTAGATCTTAGCTTTTTGTTCCTCACTATGGTTCTCCACCTTTGTACAAATTTCAAAAATTAACCAAATGATTTTTTTTATTTGGTGTTTGTTTGGTTTTGCAAGAACTACAAAAGGAGCGGCATTAAACTCTTTGGTTTAAAAGATGCAATCGTATAGAATAAAGAATAAAAAAATATCTCTCTAGGATTATGATGGTTGAATTCAAAAATAAAGAATAAAAACGGAAGAAAAAAAAAAAGACAAAAGGATAAGCTTGCACACTTATTGCACGGCACAACTGTTGCACGACCTTCTTGTCCATGCTTATCAATTACAAAAAGAAACCAAAAACAGTTACGATTTCGTTTTTTTTCCTGTAATGGGCTTTTTACTGTCTTTTATGTATTTGTGTACATTATTCTTCTGTTTTGTTACGTGGGTGAGTTTTCATATTTATATGTTGGGTTAAATATGTTTTTGGTCTCTCAAGTTTTAATGAAATTTGGAATTAGTTCTTCGAAACTTTATACCAATTTAGTCTTTTATCTTTAAAAATGTATGAATTTAGTCATTTTAATCAAATTTTGTTAAGTTTATTTGACGTTTCAAGCGCATTTCATGATAGTATTTGAATTGTTTATACCATTTGGCATATTTTCGCTTCAATAGTAAGTCAAATATTATCATAAAATACGTTTAAAATGTCAAATAAACTTAACAAAAATTGGTAAGAAGGACTAAATCCACATATTTCTAAAGATGAAGGATTAAATTTGTATAAAGTTTCGAAGATGGACTAATTCCAAAATTTACTGAAACTTGAGGGACCAAAAACATATTTAACCCTTATATGTTTACTGTGTTTGAGACCATCTTTTTCCATTTCTTTGCATCAATGCATCTCTTATTCTCTATATTTCATGAATGTAGTGAGTTTGAATGTGTATGAAGCCAGAACACGCCATATCAATGGCGTGTCCGATATGCGTTCTGTATCTGACACGTATCGATACTAACATGCATATATACTTGTACGATACACGTGTCAGTAAAGTGTCCAATTTAAAAGATATTTTTTTTGTCTTTGACATGCTTTAACACGATGTTAATAACTACAAATTCAATGATTTTCTAAAACACCCATAAACTTATAAATTTATCACATAAGTATTTATTATGATTATAAAAATAAGGAAAAATCTTATATGATCACTTTTTTCTCTTTTCTGGATATTAGATAAATAGATTAGATTCATTTTTTTATTAGTTGACAATGAGTTAGTTAAAAATTTGAAACTAACATATATATATATATATATATATATATATATATACACACACACGTTGTGTATTGTGTCCTATATTTTTTCAATTCAGTGTATCTTCGTATTTGTGTTGTTTTTATGTCGTGTACGAGTCTATGTGTCTGTATTCACACTTTTAAAGTGATATGTTTTTATAAAAAGAATTGGGAGAAATTTGTGCTACTATTAAGACGCAAATACTTTGTTCGCATTCTTTTTATTTTATGATTGCAAAAGTTCTATAAAAGATTAAGATTCATAATTTTTTGTAGAGTTTTAAAAATGTAAAATGAAAACAGACACTAATGTATATAATCAATTATATTAGCTTATTATAATTGATTATATTAGTTGATAATCGATTTCTTAATAAAATTTTGAAAATATTTTTGTAACATCTCAATGAAATAATCAATTATTACGTCATTTAACTGGTTAAATGCTCTTCATTAACTAATTGAACAAACTAATTTAATAGATTATAAAAAGAATCTAATCAATTATATAATTGGAAACATTAAAACTAAAAAGTACTTTGTTTTAATCGGTTATTTTCTTGTATAATCAATTATATTATTCTTAAAACCTTTTTAGCACAGTTTAACCGATAATTTAATTCGTTAAAAATGATAAATTTCATTTTGCACTGAATTCTAGAATTTTAACAAGTATTTTATGTGAAAGATTCAAACAAAAACAAAAAGTTGTAAAATAATCATAGAATCTTCAATATCTTCAAACATCATCTCTTGAAATTTTGGAGGATTTCTTCGAGATCAACAATTTCTCCTTTTTCTTTTTGACATCCCACTTTTGGTCTTCACTTCAATGAAGATTTTGAACTTTGATATTTGGCTTTCTTTCAAATTTTCACACATATACAAAGTAGCATGCAAACTCCCCTTGCTATGAAAACTCCCTCTATCTTAAAGCCCCTGCATAAAATTCAAGGAGATAAAAATAGTAAAGAGGCTTGGAGTATAAAAACAAATATGTTGGAATAATCAATTATTTTCATCTGAAAACAACCGGTGCAACTAAAACAAGGTAACTTTAGCCAGTTTAAAAAATAATTTTGTTTTCTATTCATATTAACTTTTACTTAAACAAATATGAATTTAAACAAAATCAATCAAACATCTAAAAAAGAGTCTGGCTAGCTCGTTTTGCCATCCCTAAATACCCTTAATACATTACATTTTATAGTTTTCATAGTTTAGGTTCTCAGTTCCAATTTTTTGGATTTTGGGAGAAACTTGTGTTGTAAAGACTATGGTTGTTCAAGACAACATTGTGAGAAAGAAACATCCAATTCTTCACTGTATTAGTGCTCTTGAACCATTTTTTACATTCCAAATTTAATGCAATTCAATTTCCATTTTCTTTCATTGTTTTACTATGGATTTGTTACTTTCCAGTCCAATTTACATCTTTCATTTACTATTTTGAGCGTTTACAACTTTAGTTTTCAATTTTTGCAATTCAAAGTTTCATATAATGCTTTCATACCCATTTTCCAGTTTTGGTCCAGAAACATGTTCTTGGTTGATGTTTGAGTGATTTTGATCTTTGCATTTTACCTATACTCAGTTTTTGGATTCAAGATTGAAATCTAAGGAGTACAATGTAACCACTTAATCCAATAGTTCAAATTGAATTTTGGTAGCAAATATTAAACCCATTCTACATTGATTGTTTTGATCAATTCTTTGTTTCAGAAGTTGATTAACATTGTTATAAATATGTTTAAATGTTAAAATCCCGATTTCATGCATTGCACTCTATTTAGACCCATTTAGTGCATAAAACTAGTTTGTTGTCAAAACCTTATGCATCAACTTTGTTTACTTTACTATCAAATTTTGGTTTAAGTAGTGATTTTGAGAATTTTGGGCATTTAGGAAGTTTTAAACAATTCTCATACATATTAGAATTAATTGAAACATGTTCCATTCATTAGTTTAGCATATTTTACAATTTTACTTCATATAGACATTTCATTAAAGACTTAGTGCAAAATAGAGTTTCAGTTAGGCCTTTTTACAAATAATTTTAGATTCTGCATTTAGGAATTGTTTTATGTAGGATTAAGACCTAGATCATATTTCATTCATACATTCATGTTGTTTTGCATCTAAAAACCATTATAGCATCATTTAAATATTTATTTGAGCACTTTTCACATTCATCATGCCACACAAACACGGTCAAATTTTTAGTATACATATCTGCATTATTTAAGCTTTCTTACATTAGTTTCATTCATCATTTTAGATTAGTTATCATGTTTTATAGTTTTCAATTTGATTAGTTAGCATTATTCAATTTGATCTATTTGATGGTTATTTTGAAAAGTAAAGTATTTTAAACTAAAAGGGAACTAATGTCGTGTAGATAGTCAAGTTGGACAACTTATTCAAGTTAAGTTGGGAGTTAAAAGTCTCATACAACATTGGGCAGCATAATCGTTGGGCGCCATTCATGGGAACCTAGAGAGTGACCACCAAAGGTCCAGAGCGTCAAGCACCACCCTGGGACCGTTGGACACTCCCAAGTCAGTGGTTCAGGCCGTTAGGCACCACTTTGGGACTGTTGGGCGCTCATTTCACATTGAGCACCAGGGCATCTGGCATTGGGTGCCATCATATTTTTGTGTTTTGGGCAGTCTCAGTAAAATTTTGATTTTCGATTCATTAATAATTGGATGGAGCTGCAACTTGATAATTTGTCCTAGACGTATGAGTCTTCACTTTAACTGTTGAGATCTTTGGTTAGAGAAATGATTTTCGTTGTTTTGATATTGTTGCAACCTAAATCGTGACTGAAACTTGATAGCTTGTCCTAAACATATGAGTCTTCACTTTAATTGTTGGGATCTTTGGTTAGAGAAATGATTTTCGTTGTTATGATATTGTTGCAACCTAAATATAAATAGTTTTTATAATAGTTTTTCGTTGTTATAATGATTTTCGCGATGGGATGACTAACTCCAAAAATATAAATAGTTTTTAAAATAAAATACATTATTGGGAATCACCAACATAATTTATTTTGGAAAACTATGGAAAATCATAAAATAAAACATGTGGTCTGCAAAAACTGAATTTTGAGTCCGAGAGTCGGTTACACCGTAGGGAAAGGTACTAGTATCCTACCGCACCTGTTGGAAGGCGATACCTTTAACTACATATACAAAGAAAATAATATAGAAAAGAAACAAAAATATTTTTAAATTTTGTGGGCCCGACAAGGATAATTCCTCGCTCATGTGTATCTCTACTCACAATAGAGAATCAAGGTTACGTAGCTCTTTAACTAGTTTTTTTTTAATTTCTTAGGAAAATTTAGTTTTCAATAAAATGTGATAAAAATGTTAGTTTTAATAGAGTTTTTTTGTTGCTTTAGTTTTATTTCTTTAGAACCCCCTTTGTAGAATAAAGTAGCTTTGTTTGCCAGCATGTCTTTTAATTTTGCTGAAATTCAATTTTGAACCCCTAACTTGTTTCTTTTCTAATTTGTAGATCAGTCTCGGCTGCCTTGGTCAACTAAAGCTTTGACCAACCCTTCTCTCATCAAAACACACATTTCACTTATTAGTGTCTGATCTAGTTTGCAGTGCTGATCAAAAGAGGCAAGCTCTCTACAACACGCGCACCAAACCCAATTCTTCTACTGCAGCCCTTGATGTCGAAACTTGATGGGAGAGAAAGCTGATGCAGGAATCCAATCTGAGGGAGGCTAATGAAGGCTCTGATCGTGATCAAGGGAGGTGATTTGAAGATCAAAATGGAGCATGAAATGGTGGAGTCATGATGAACGAAAAAGGAGAAATCAAACTGATCTAAGGTGCAAAACTCTTAGTTTAAGATCAGTGATTCTAGATTACGGGCAAAGGAATCCATAAGTTTTGAAATTGTTGAAATGCCAAGAAGGGGGGGGGATTGAATTGGCTAGTTAAAAAATAGGATGTCTTTTGAAGGTTTAAAATTGTTTTAAATTGAATCAATTTGATCACCAAGTTTGGAAGCAAACACCTTTGGACAATACACTTTCAATTGATCAAAAATAGAGTTAGTCGATTGATTTTACTAAACAAATGATGTACTAGTATCAATCGATTGAATCAGAAAAATAGTCGATTGAAATACTGGGAAAAATTTAGAAATGCAGATATGTGATTTAAAACAAGAACAATTTAAAAGATCAATCAATACAGGTTCCAATGAGTTAAACCAACATGGTCAATGCTACAGATGCCACCAAAACACTCAAGAATATAAAAATATATGGTTTAAAGCCAAATTCTTTAAACTTGAAATGATAATGCAAGAGAGAAGGGTTAGAGAAGATTGATGCACAAGATTTTTATACTGGTTCACTCAAACCTGAGCTACATCTAGTTTGTCAAGGCAACCCGAGCCTGACTTTGCACTACACTAGTGCAAAATAAGCTTTTTATACCTACATTATTATACCTGTTCAAATCCACCAAGTATAAAACAATAGGTGAACAACAATTTTATAAATAACGTAAGATCTTTTATGCCAATTATATTTTCAACCGGTATAAAAATTAATGCGGTGGCATTTTTGTAATATTGAAAAGATTTTTTATACCGGTTATAACTAGAATTGGTATAAATTTCAAAATTATATATATATATATATATATATTATTTTTAATTTTAAAAGACATATTATACTTGTTGACTTGTAACCGACACAATATGTTTCCCATTTCCCATTTCTTTCGTTCATTCTCTTTCCTTAACACGGTTCTCGTTTCCAACATAGTTCTTCATTGCTTTGTCGCTCTCACTTTCCAACAGTCACCATGTGAAGTCGTCACCGTGCGAAGTCGCCTCATCACCGTGCGAAGTCGCTGTCATCGTGCGAAGTCGCCTCGTCACCATCACGTGTTGTTTCTGTGCTCTTCGTCTGCTAGCATCACTGTCGCATTGTGTTATCTTCGTTGTCAAAATCACTTGGTCTCATAGTCTGTGTCGCCCTCACCGTCCATCTCTTATATGCGTTCTCCATTTGAAGGTTAGCATTTGAACCCTAACCACACATTATTGTTGTTTTGTTGAATGAGTGGAATTGGTAGATTTGTTCCTTTGCAGGAGTTAAGTGTGATTGATGTTGGAGTGAAAACGGCCCAGGTTAGTTTTGGTTCTTATTATTCCTATTATAAATTGCTTAATTGTTCAATTTCTCCTAAAATTTGTTGCGAAATTTCACAATTCTCGTGCAAGTAAAATGTCATGTTTTTAGTTTTATGATTTCCTTTTGTGTATGTGTTTATTTATTTATTTTTTTCATTTTTGTAATATTAAATATGGTAATATTTTGTAGAATTTTCATTTTCTAGATATTTATTTGTAGTGAGGAGAATGTATACTTCTTTTGCAAGAAGTTGTGTAGTGATGGAATAGCAAAATTTGAGGGATCTGATATTTTTTATGTCTTCATTTCCAATGAAAAGAAACAGGCATGCTCTATTTCTTCCTCTGGTTGGTGTTGTATGTTCACTTTCTAGTTCAAGGTGATTCATGGAATAGAATTGTTATTGTGAATAGTAATTTTGACACTCTTTGTATTTGAGTTTCTTTTGTTTGATGTTTTATTGAGTTTTTTTTCGTCAATTGCTTTTTTTTTCTGTTCTAAGATATAATTAATACCTTGCTTACTATTGCTAAATAGTGACCGGACAAAGTAATAGTGGGATGGGGAATAATTCTATGGCTCTTGCACTGTGCAAGTTGAATGTGAAGGAAAAACATGTCAAAGTTTTTGATAATATTGTCAGTATTTATCTCTAATATATTTTGCTTTCTTCCTAGTTGTGTAATGCTGACAAGCAAACAAAGTATTATTTGCATGTTCAAGTATTTATCCATGTTTTTTCTTACCACTGCCACTACATATCTGATTGAAGAGTTTTCTAGCTACACTTGTATAACTTTTTGCAAAATTAAAATCTTTTTTTAGTCAATTTGTGAAGTGTTTGTCTTAACTTTTGTAGATTCCACTATGGAATCAAAAGGCTAGCAAAAGAGCTGATGGGATGATTCTATGGGATTATCATGTAATTTGCATTCAGGTATTTCCTAATATGTATTTCCTTTCCTTTTGTTGTGGTGGCTAGTTTGCTAGGTTGTGAAAGCAGTTTATTTTGATATCTAAATTTCTTATCATAGGGATCATTTGTCATACTTTTGTGGTGTTTGCATTACAGATAAAACAAGGAAATGTCCCTTCACTAGTATGGGACTTAGATTCAACCCTTCCTTTTCCTTCACCTCTACCCTTATACGCGTATGAAACTATACAACCGTCTTTTCAACTTTTTTTCTGATTATAAAAGGCAAGGCACTTTCTATTTTATTTTGCCATTTTTTTCTGCTCTAATCGGTATTTTGGTGCTTTATAGTCTTTTTGTTGATGTTTCTAACTTGTAGTTGATAGAAATGCAAGTCCAGGCTTATATGTATCACATGATAGTGGCTACTAGCCACATTGTTTCTTTTAAGAAATTAAAATTTATATATGCTGGTGTTGGTGATAATGGCCTAATTGGTTTCATCATTATGTAGATTTAACATGGGGGAAGACACAATTATGTCCTACAATACTACATACTTGTCCTCCTATTATTTCTTTTCCCTAAATGCAACAAGGCTTTTCAATTACCCTACGAATCTAGGATTACAACAATATTGAAGCTTCCATGAGTAGTACACCATAGACAATAAAAAAGTTATTGTTTTCCCAGATAAAAAAATTGTAGAAGGTCCGGTACACGATGTTCTCTTCTACTCTCATTAAGGACTGCATAAACTATGCTCTAGACATAACCTTAGTCTCCTTGCTTCTACTGATTCCTTTATATTAGACCCATGGAAACTACCAAAAGAAACAAAATGCCTTACAATGTAAGAATAATGGAATTAGTGGCTAATTTTTTTGGAGCTAGACATGCAAATAGTACATATTTGTATTTGAAATGAGTGAGCTAAGTTATAGGAATCTGTGGCAACACATTTGTAGAAATGATGTTATGTACCAAAGGAGCTTTGGATTTCTTAATGGGCTTTGTCAAGATCCAAGTCTTAACCATCCAAATTGGTTGAGACCAAACAAGTTATGATACAATTTATTCACAGCTACCACCATAGCCATTGAGTTTCATTCATATACTGCTGAGAACAAAGAATATAAATAAGAAAGAAAAGAAAGATTTTTATTGAATAGGATGAAAAGAACAATAAATAAGAGAGAAATCTCTCCTCCAAGTGTTTCTCCTTCACAAAAGATTTCTTCTTTCACAAAGAGCTAATGCTCAATCTACAAATGAATATAGATTTAACTCCCCCTTTTTCCTTTACATTCTCCTATTTGTTTAACTCGTTAACTCCCTACCTAGCTAATAAATATCTTAACTATATTAACTAGTTCCCTTTTTTTTCCATAGCCCTGACACTGGATTGAATTGGTTGGCCCCTTATTAATGAAGCTTAGCCACTGGTTTAGTTTATATTATAATTGTATAAAATTATAATTGATTTTGATGTTATCTTAGTTACACTATTTTCTCCTTTACCAAATAAGAATAATTAATTAGTGATAAAAGTAGAAAGTAGGACAATATATATATATATATATATATTTGTATTTAGTTTGCATAGACTTTAAACGTTTCTATTAAAAGTGGTTTATTATTTATTAGAACATTTTATTCAATCAAAAAGAAAGAGAAAAGTGTGGAATATCTTCTTAGAGAAAATTCTGCAGCAAGGGCTCAAGTGTTCATCAAGAATGATCATCAAGATCAAATGAAGAGGGTGTAATATTGACACCAAAGTTGTGTACTAAATCAAGTGTTATTGTTCCATTACTGTCTCTATTTTTGTATTAGTTTTTGTAGTTTCTTGAATCTGAAATTTTGTGTGTTATCACTGTGATTATGGTAATTGTGTGTAATTGCTTGGAGCATTACAATTTGCACATTTCTTGAAGGGGTATTTTCAAGAAAGTGTGGTTTTGAGTTTAGGAATTGCATAAGTATTTCTTATATTCCTTCTCTTGTTGATATAGAGAAATTTCTAGTGAGGAAAACTAGAGACTGGGTGTAGATTCATTTGAATCGAACTAGTATAAATCTTGTTGTCTCTTGTACTTTCTTTCACTCTCTTTAAATTTTTGGTAGGTATAAAGGTTGAACAATATGCATTCTTAAACTCTTTTTGTCAATTGGTTAAAGATTTCATAAAAACTGTTTTTCAAGTGTAAGAACAAATCAAAAGTTTGCAAAACCAATTCACCTATCTCTTGGTTTTGAAATATTGGTGCATCAAAACTAACAAGTGGTGTCAGAGCCAAGGTCATGAGTTTGATTCCCAACGGGTAATTGTTGAGGGGGAGATTGTTGCTTAAGTAGAAAGAGTTGCGCCCTGACTAATAGTTATAGCTTTTGGCCAAGTGGTAAGCGTTTAATCCAACTCCGATAAGGATTAACCTTGGTCGTACGTATTCTCATTAATAATGAGAAATCAGGGCTACATAGTTCTTTATAAAAAAAAGTTTGATTAGATTATTTAATTTTTTTAGAGTTGTCTTTTGACAATTTTTGAAAACGAGTGTCATGCGACGCGTGTGGCCGGGTTGACACCAATTTTATTTTTTATATTTGTACTTTTGAAAAGGAGTGGCATACAACACGAGCGGTTGATTAGACACCAAAACATTTTTATACTTTGAAAAGGAGTGTCATGCGACGCGAGCGGTCGGTTAGACACCAAAACTATTTTTATCAGTTTTTGTATTTTAAAAAAGAAGTGTTTTACGATGTGAGCGGTCGATTAGACATTAAAAGAAAAAATAAAGAAAATAATTTTAAATTTTTATTTATTCTTATTTTTATCATTTTTGAAAACTATTTTAATTTTTATGTCAATATTTTTATTTTTTAGGAAGTGATGTGATTGAAATGAGAGATTTAATTAGAAAAGGGTAAAATTGGGAATAGAAATTGGGAGTGCATAAGTGAGTATGTTGGTGCAATGAGAAAAACTACACAATGGGAATGTGGTGCACTTAGGAAAAAGACGTGGTGCAGGAAGTAAATCAGTCTATAAACAAAGTTAAAGAAGTGAAGTGTGTGCTTAATGAAAATGCTGGTATAGAAAGTAAAACCAATTACCATGAAACAAAAGATGCAAGGGGTTGGGGGTTATTACATTGGGGAGTGCATGTAGAAATCAAACAAAACAAATGGCCCAATTATGAAGCAAATATGCAGATGTATGGAAATTAAGTTATGAGGGTGCACAAAGTGATTTTCAATCTACCAAACTCTAAGACTTAATTCTCATTAATTCTTCAAAAGTTAAAAGGAAGACCGCTTCTAAGCCATGTTCATCTTCCACCTCACGACACTCTACTCCCAACCTGAAACACCAACGCCTTACTCACTACCAAGGTCGTCGGCGACAATGCCGATCAGTATCGGAGGTCTATCGCACCATCACCAACAGCGGAAACATTGTTCTCCTTCTTGCTTCCCTCAATCGCACGGAGCACCACAACATTGTGAACTAAAAACAAGTAAGTTTTCTGTAAAAAAAATGCTCACTTGTCTTTTGTTATTCATTGCATATCAAAATACATTATTATAGCCTTTCAAAGCTAACATACTTGAGAGAAAAAATTATCCACTACCTATCTGTGTAACAACTGAAAAGAAAACTAAGTAGCTAAAATCTAGCTACTCTCTCCTAAAATCCCGGTCAAGTTAACTGACCATTATTAAAACACAAATAATAATCAAACTAAAATAAACACAATAAATATCTCCTAACAATCCCTCCCTTAAACTAAATTCTTAGCATCTAGTTTACTGTCGATGCTTAATCAAACCCATCTTGCTCCTGAGATTTAAAAACTGCTCCAATTTCAACGGTTTTGTCATAATGTCTGCAACTTGAGACTGTGAGCTGCAATGCTTCAGTTCAATGCTTCCGTTGTTAACCATATCTCTTAAAAAATGAAATCGTACATCTATATGTTTATTCATGCCATGAAAAACTAGATTTTTTGACAATTGAATTGTTGAGTTGTTGGCACATAAAATTAACGTATGATTCTCATTAAAATCGAGAGTCTCCATAATTCTCTTAATCCATATGCATTGACACGCACAAGAGGCAGTTGCTATGTATTCAGTTTCTGTTGTAGATAGTGTTACAACTAGTTGCTTTTTAGATGACCACAACATTGCTCCACTCCCTAAGAAAAACACAAAGCCTGAAGTTCTCTTTCTATCATCAATATCTTTAGCAAAATTATTGTTTGTATATGCTACCATATTAGCAGTCTCGCCTTTCTTGTAGTATATACCAAGCTCTGTTGTTCGTTTCAAGTATCTTAGAATACGTTTGACTGCCCTAGATCCGACATATCAAATTCTAGCATTATAGATGATCTAAAATCATTGCACATGTTTTAATCATTTCCAATATATATTAGATCATCAACATATAGACTTACAATTATAATTTTACCTCCCTTTGACTTTGTAAACAATGTGTATTCACAAAAACATCTCTCAAAGCCATTACGTAGAAAATATGTTTCTATCTTGTTGTACCATGCTTTTGGTGCTTGCTTAAGCCTATACAATGTTTTTCTTAATTTGTAAACCTTTTCTACTTCACCTAATTCCATGAAGCCAATGGGTTATTGCACATATACTTCTTCCTCGAGCTCTCCATGTAGAAACGCACTCTTCACATCAAGTTGATAGACACTCCAACCATGGATAAAAGATTGCGTATAGTGTTCATTTTAGCAACTGGGGCAAATACCTTAGTGTAGTCCACTCCATATTTTTGTGCATATCCTTTAACTACTAATCTTGCTTTAAACTTATCAATTTCTTCATTTTCTTTGAGCCTGGTCTTATATATCCACTTGACTCCAATATGTTTCATACCTGTTGGAAAATCTGTTAGTTCCCAAGTTTTGTTCTTTTTTATGGCTTCCATCTCTTTTCTCATTACATCTCTTCGTGTCATACTCTTGACAGCTTCTTCATCAGTTACAGGATCATTGTCTGTCACTATCATAGCATTATCTTCATTATCTGATAGATCATTTCCCCTTTCATAGTCAGCCATCCAAACGGGTTTTCTCATATTCCTTCTTACCATCCCTTGAGTTGTATTATCACTGGATAAAAGATCAATAGTGTTGTTTCCAGCATTCCCTGCACTCAGTAACTTTGCAGGTTGCTCTGTATCTTGTTGTTCTAAATTTCCAACATCATTCTGCACAACCTCCTCAATATCATGTTCTCGTGCCTCATTATCATCCAATGCAGACTCTCGTTGATTTGTGCCTTCAATTTCCTCCCAATTCCAATACTTTCCTTCATCAAATATAACATCTCGACTGATAATGATCTAGTTTTTAACAAGATCAAATAATCTATAGGCTTTTGATTCTTCACTAACTCCAAGAAGAACGCACCTCTTACTCTTGTCATCTAACTTTACTCATAGTTGGTCTGGTGTATGGAGTTATATCTTGTACTACTTTTGTGGGGCTTCTGTTTAGAACATGAACACACCACTTAACTGCTTCAGGCCAGAAAGTTTTTGGAACACGCCTTCCTGTCAACATGGACCGAACAATATTCATTATGGTTATGTTCTTCCACTCTGTAACTCCATTCTGCTAAGGTGTGTAAGTTGTTGTTAATTGCCTCTGTATACCTTGAGTTTTGCAGAATTCTTCGAATGCTCTAGAATTAAATTCTCCACCTCTATCTGTCCTGAGACAAATAATGCTTTCTCCAACCTCTTTTTCTACCAAGGATTTGAAACTTTTAAATACATAAAAAGTTTATACTTTGTCATGTAGGAAGTATGCCCAAGTTTTACGTGAGAAATCATCAATAAAACTTCGGAAATACTTTTTGTTATTGTTTGATGAAGGTTGAATACCACATAGATTAGCATGAATAAGTTGAAGTTTCTCTGATGCTCTCCATGTACTCTTCTTTGACATGGCACTTCGATGTTGTTTTCCACTTAAGCAATGTGTACATACTTCTTGCGAAATTGAAATAGAAGGTATCTCATTCACCATTTGCTTTGAGGAAAGTGTTTTTAAGCCATCATAGCTTAAATGGCCTAAACGATTATGCCATAGTTGTGAGTCTTGTCCCAATTTAGCTAAAAACATGTTGTACTAGTCGGAGGAGCTTGAGTGGCGGTTAACACAAACATCAGACTACTGCTCATTTTGATCTCCATAATTGACCTTTTTTCTGGATAAATAACCGTATACATATTGCCTTGAATTATGATGGTCAAGCCCATTTCCTGAAGTTGTCTAATACTCAAGAGATTATTCTTGAGTTCAGGAACATAATACACCTGGGATATCACATGTGTGATACTGTTTATCACTATACGAACACTTCATTTCCCGACAACAGCAATGCGGAGGTCATTCCCTAGCTTTATTGTGTGATGAAACTTCTCATCAAATGTGAGAACCAATCCTTCGAACCACTCATATGGTTACTACACCCCGAGTCAAGAAACCACTTGTCTTTGTCTTCTTTGGGATCAATTGCGGCCATTAACAAGAGCTCATCCTCTTGTTCACTTTATCCTCAACTTCAGCATAATTGGCATTCTTCTCCCACATGGGACCCTCATATTGAAAGTGCCCAAATTTTTGTGACATTTATAGCATTCAATGTCATCCATATTGAACAATTGTCTTCATCTATCTCTACCTCGGAAGGATCCTCTACCCCTTCCTCTTCCTCTTCCTCTCCCACTTTTCTCATTTGTTACCGCTGGAAAGACCTGTTCTTCCTCCACAACCAGTAATATCCTTTGTTTGTGCACCAGTAAGCTACTTTGAAGCTCATCTATGGTCATGGCTTCCATGTTGTTGGACTCTTCAGTTGAGCATACTACATAATTGAATTTTGTTGTCATAGACTGCAAAATCTTTGCAGTTATGGAAATTTCTTGTACATTTTCACCACAAGCCTTAATACTTTAAGCTATCTTCAAAGTTCGAGAAAAATAGCAATTCACAGATTCTCTTTTCTTCATTTGCAATTGTTCAAAGTCTTTATGCAACGCTTGCAACCGATCATGCTTAACTCGAGTTGAACCCTGGAACTTTTGTTTCATTGAGTCCCAAATATGTTTAGACGTGTCATCATTCATAATGGTATCCAAGATTTCTCTATCAATGGCTTGATATAGATAGTTTTTTATTTTTTGATCCTTCAACCTTTGTTGCTCCATTAATCTAATTTCTTCTTCTGATGCATCAGCTGTATTTGAAACGTCAACAATGCCATTCTCCACCAAGTGCCAAAATTCCTTTGATCGAAAGAAATTTTCCATAAGTTTCGCCCCATGATCATAGTGACCATCGAAATTGGGAATTACTGGTTGCACATACTTGCTTGTATCTGTTATGGCTGTAGAATAATCTTTCAGTCTTCATGTGTGCACTCTGTAGTCTTTCTCTCACACCTCAGTGTATACCCCTCATAATATCTGTAGGTATTACTCTTTCTCTCACACCTAGTGTTTTGATGCTTTTCTGGTTCAAGGCCCTTAAAAAGGAGCTTTGATACCAAATTATGAACTAAAAACAAGTTTTCTATAAAAAATGCTCACTTGTCTTATGTTATTCATTGCATAACAAAATACATTATTATAGCCTTTCAAAGCTAACAGACTTGAGAGAAAAACTTATCCACTACCTATCTGCGTAACAACTGAAAAGAAAACTAAGTAGCTAAAATCTAGCTACTCTCTCCTAAAATCCCGGTCAAGTTAACTGACCATTATTAAAACACAAATAATAATCAAACTAAAATAAACACAATAAATATCTATTAACAGGCAAGACCTTATGTTCGCATCTTCTTCGTTTGGCCAACAGTGGCACCGCCGTTCTCGTTGTTGGAACTCTCACCGTGATTCTTCTTCATACGCGCTCCACAACACCAAATGCTTTCAACCGGTGCGAGTTCCTCCTCTGACTAGAACCGTTAATGGTGATGCCAACCACCACGAAGCCCACCACGTCGGTGTCAAGTACTTTCAACCTGTGACTCTCCTTTGTACAACAAAGACCCCATACTATAATTCCCCCCTACTTCAATTCTTCCCAACTATTGTTTTTAATTTTTAGTTGCTTCATTAATTATTTCATGTAAATCAGACGAAGAACTATGTACATTGTTTATGCTCCAATCTTTCCTTTGCTCTCACTGTTATCTCTTAGTCTTTAATCACTCTTGGTGTTGTATGGATTCAACAACAATATGGTAATGTGAAAATGAGTTATTTGAATGTGAGGATGGATGGGTGCAGAGGGTGATGCATGAATTGGTGTTGGGATAAATCTTTATTTTTAGAGAAAGAAGATGAAAAGTTCTTAATGATGAGGCATGAATTGGTGGATGAACGGACGAAAGTTGGTGTTATCCGTGCGTGCTCTGGTGGAGGATGGCAATAGTGATAGATTAAAGTGCTACCGAGGAAGATGATGGTGCTTGCGCGAGTGTAATATAGTATTAGTGAAAATGAGAATCTGTCCTAAAAAATTTGTGTGATCAAAATAATCTACTAATTTAAAAAAACTGTCAACAGTTATGAATGGCTTGAGCAATAGTTAGAACATTGAGAGGAAGTTGAAACCATCAAAAGAATTTCCCATCTTTACACGTTAAAACTTTTTTATATATATTTTTAACTTAATTAAAATAAGATAAAATAAATCTCATTTCTTATTTTTTTAATTAACATTTTATATTTTTATATTTTTTGTTTTGAATTTTTATTTTTGACTCCATTTCTAAATATTACTTAAACACCAACTTAATTTTTCTTAAACAAAATTTTAAGAAACTTTTTAATTAATTATATTTTAAGATAATTTATTTTTACCCCTTTTTAATTAACACTTATTTTTTTGGATGTTTTGGAAACAATTTATTATTCATCCGAACGAAATTGGGTGTTGAAGAATTTTAAGGAACTAAGTGTTCAAGACACCTAAAGCACTTTCCCATTATCTTTGTGAAGCTAGTTTTGAAAAAAGAAAAATTTTTCAAGCTCGTTTGATGCTTCGTCGAGAGCAATATTGCTCCTTGTTGAACCAAAGTTGCAAAATTTACTAAGTGTTATGCTACTAGTTTTCATATTTTAGTGTTGGGTGATATCGACAAATTAGTTCCATTCCTTAACTTAGTCATTATCTTCCTTGGTGTATACATGATTTAAGGCTTGATAATGTATGTTCAAGTATTTTCCAAGAGTCTTTTAATGTGTTTTTCTTGTGTTAGTCTTGTTGAAAGTTTTATCTCAAATTTTCTCTCTCAAAGTTTAGCTATTTCCTTGTTTTTGTGATTTTCTTGCTTCTCACTAGGTTTTCTTTGTTGTATCTTAGTAGTTTTCTTTTCTTAGAACTCTTTCGAGTGTTTGGTCGAGACACTTGCTTGCTCTTGAAAGGTTTTGAAAATTTTTTTAAGGTGTTTCTTCACTTCTTTGGTCGACTTTGAGTGTTAGCCTTACCTTATTGCTTTAGGAGTGTGATCTAAACACTTGGAGTGCTATTTTAGAAGTTTTTTGGTCTCGGGTTTTTGCTGCAACTAACCACTAATCTTTTCTCTTTTTCTCAGTTTTGAGCTTGTTTGTAGGAAAGATAAATTTGGATCCCATAGTATAGTAGATGAATGAGAAGAGGAGGAGGAGGAGTCACCTTCACCATACTTTTCTCCAATTGTGACGCCTATCATGCAAATAAAAAAAATGAACAACAAACCCTTGATTCAAACAGGTGTGAGTCGGTTGCGCACTAGGTGTGCAACAAGTTGAAGAGTGGGGAAGAGTGTTATGGTTTTGAGTTGTCTGACATAGATTAGTAAAGGACAAACGCAAATGATTCCAATTGTGGAAGAGTCTTTAGATGTGTTTTGGAGGAGGTGCTAGGACTACCACCTAGAAGAGAGGTGGAGTTCATTATTGGCTTAGTCCTTGAAGCAAGACATGTGTCAATAGATCCTTATAGAATGGCTCTTATTGAGTTAGTGAAGTTGAAGAAGTAGATGGAAGAGTTGTTAGAGAAGCATTTGTATGTTAAGTTATCCAAGTGTGAGTTTGGTTAAAGAAGGTGGAGTTCTTGGGACATATGGTTTATGATGAATGGAGGTAGTGTTGAGGTGGGAGAGTCCTAAGACTATCACTAAAGTAAGGACTTTTGAGGGTCTTGTTGGTTACTATAGAAGGATTTTGAAGTGGTAGTTTTTTCGACACAACTGACATGAAAGGATCATCCCTCTACGTGGATAGAGAGGTGTGAAGAGATATTTCAGGAAGTTGAGGTGTTAATCATACTTAACATAGGGAAGTCTTTTGAGGTTTATTGTGATACATCACACCAAGGGTTGGGTGTGTGTCATTATAGGAGAAAAGGGTGGTGGATTGTGCTTCTCAACACTTGAAAGTTCATGAGAAGAATTATCTTAGTCATGACCTGGGGATTAATGGAATAGTGTTTGTTTTAAAATAGTGGATGCATTATCTTTATGGAGCTCATTTTAAGGTGTTCATTGATCACAAAGAGCTTGAAGTATCTATTCGACAAGAGAAAGAGTTGAACATGAGGCAAATGAGGTGAATGAAGTTCTTTAAAGACTGTGATTTTAAATTTCTATGAAATCCTATAGATGCAACGATAGTAGTAGATGCTTTAAGCAAAAAGACGGCTCAAGTTTACTACTTTAATGGTGAAGGAGTTACAGTTGGTGGAGAATTTCAAGGATCTGAACTTGGAGGTGGAGCTACATAGAGATCACGCTAGTTTAAGTCATCTAACTATAACTAATGAGCTTCTTAAAATGGTTGAGAAAAGGCAATCAGATGGTCCTAGTTTGAGACATACCATAAGGTTGATTGGTACTGATCAAACTAGTGATTTCAAGTTTAGAGAAGATGGAGTTCTCAAGTTCAAAGGTAGAGTTTGTGTTTCGATGATGATGAGTTAAAGAAAGATGTTACTTCATTGTGATTATATATTGGCATGACAAAAATTGAGTGGTGGTTGCAATAGTTGGAAGTTCTGATTTGGAAGTGGAATAACATTTCTATGGATGTTATTACCCACTAGTAAGGTAGTCAAAATCGAGATTTAAATCGTAAAATCGTAAGATCGTATTTGCGAGTTAGATCTCACGCATAATCATAATATAGTAGGATCGGTAGGATCGTCGAACAAAATCATAAAATTGTGTAAATCGTCATTTTTTTTTATTTTTTGTTGCACTACCTGTTCATATTCTTTGGTGAATAATTAAAATTTTACATTGTTATATGTGTTGTCAGTCATAGAACCACCTTTCATCTAATTAAATTAAATATTAATACAATTAAAATTAATTTCAAAATGAAAAGTTAACATAATTAAAATTCAGTTGCAACACATTACAACACTTCCCAATTAAAATTTAATACAATTATAATTTTTCAATTTTGCAGCTACAATTTTGTATAGACCCAAAGCATAATTGTTTAATATTTATTAATTATAACGTTTGTATTTATTACTTCTCGTATAAAGAAACATAATAACATTACTATTTATTATTTCTTATATACATAATTTTATATTATTGTTATTTATGAAGACAAATAACAAATTGCTTCTTTTCACTTATTTTCTCTATGTTATTTTATTTTAAATCTTTTTGTATTCCATATTTTATTATATTAATTAGTTTCATACATGTTATTTAGAATTTCAATGGATAAAATTAGATTAATTTCTACTCCTAGTAAAATCGAATAATTATTTCTCTCTTTATATATATATATATATATATATATATGTGTGTGTGTGTGTGTGTGTGTGTGTGTGTGTGTGTGTGTGTGTGTGTGTGTGTGTGTGTGTGTGTGTGTGTGTGTG
>Ga0214543_1001785_pt1 | contig 42134 bp, 24 predicted proteins | sample CNSS2metaG_FD_160094 | JGI IMG/M metagenome (GOLD analysis project Ga0214543, IMG submission 160094) | Root nodule microbial communities from cowpea collected in UCLA plant growth center, Los Angeles, California, USA - CNSS2 | ecosystem: Host-associated > Plants > Roots > Nodule | place: USA...
TCATATATATATATGTAAATATATATATATATATATATATATATATATATATATATATATATATATATATATATATATATATTTACCCTTTTCCCTTTTTGTTTTTCTTAAATAAAGTTCAACGCGCACCTTCTCTTTGTCTATTAATTATAAACGTAGTACCTTAGTTTTGAGAAACTTTTATTTATACGCGTTGTAGTTTAAATATAATAACAATATTGTTTCCTTAAAAACTGAATAATTACCTATATATAATAAAGGAGAAATGTCATTGTAAAACTACAAATCTTGACAGAAAAGTTTATTCAAATTTAACATGCACGTGATCTTCTTTGCATATATCACAGTCTGCAATGATTAGTAAAGTGTAGTTTTTAAGTATTAAGTTAAAAAATGAGGTGTATTAGGTAAGAAAGTGATATAAAATTTGAACATAGAAACCAGAAGCAAAATGAGAGAAAAGAAGAAGTTACAGAAATTTGATTATGCAGAATGAAGAAACAAGAAATGGTTAGAGAAGGGAGTGAGACAGTGAAGAATTTAATATCAGTTTGAAAACATGAGAATCCTCAAATGTGACACATCAACTATGACTAGAAAGTAAAGATTCATTGACATTTTCATGCTCAATTTCAGAGGCAGCTTCATCGTCCTGGTCAAAACAATCGATTCCAAAAGCTTTATGTCCATTCCCAAAAGCCTTGATATGATCTTTGAGAGAGCGTTTGTGCTTGAAATCAGAGCCACAAGAGCAATACCATAACTTGCCACAGTTCTTCTCATGGGTCCTCCAATCACCCCTAACAGCAAAAGCTTTGCAGCATTTTCTGCACATGAAGGGCTTGATTCCATGCTTTCTCTTGTAATGAGTTTGGAGGGTCCTAAAATCTTTGAGTGGCTTTGCTCTTGGATGATCAATGTTGTTCTTGCATTCAGGTGCACAACAATAGCAAGGAAGTCTAAGCATTGCTGTTGGTTGAGTTCCTCTCAGAGACTCTGGCCCCTTTCTATATTGAGATCCATGCCCCCACATATGCATCTGCAAAGGTTAATTTTTGGAGCAACATCATCATCATCATTCAACACCAAAACAGTTCAAAAGGGGTGTGGTGAAAATCATTCATTCACTCACTCACATTCACATGTTAAATATTTGGAACCATCGATACAGTCCAAAAGCCTCACTGTGAAATCGCATTCCCTACAAACACTATCTTTGTTTGTTGCATTGCATGTAACATTGTTAAGATTAAGAATTATTTTCCCGAACAGGCCAAGATTTTGAGTCAGAAAGCCTAAGGATATATATATATGTAATCAAGGACCCGCGTCTTTTTCAACATGTTTCAACACTTCTTAGTCACCTATATGGTCTAGGAGTAAAGAAAAAAGGTAACAATGTAGGGCATCCTAATAAAGTAGTAGCTCGGAAGCCCAACAAGGGAATATTGGACAGCTATTTTTGTTTATGTTTGTAGAGATCAAAATAAAAACTCACTCCATGCGTGTTGTACTAATAATGAAAACTTAATTTATTGATGTTGTTTCACTTTATGTCACCTCGTGTTGTTGGTGTTAACGTTGTTGTTCTCTCTATGTAACATCTTTAGCATAAGATTTAAAATAAGCCCTAGATATCAATAGTTAGTCCCTGCCGTTTTCTGTTTAACACCAGTTAATAACACTTTGCAGGTCCTCAAAATATAGCCTTAATAAATAGTACTGATCTTTCATTGGAGTGGGATTTTTCCATTTTCGTCTCTTCGACTACAAAAGGGGCATGGTAAAAAACCTTTGAGATTGATTGATTAGCTTAAGATAAAAAAATAAAGGACATGCAATAGTTGTTACAAAAACCCTAAATTACACAAGTGCTCCCGTAAGGAATTGAAGACAGCATAGGTTATAGGCTAAAAATAATTAAAAGTGATGATATTTACAAATGGAAATTTTCTTTTCAACAATTTTCCACAAAAGTAAGATCTGGGAAAGTATGTGGTAGGACTATTGTAGGAGTGAAAAAAACAATAATCAAAAGAAAGAAAGTGATAACATTCTTTTTCTTTTCCTTCTATATATGAACCATCTTGAATGAATGGTTTGATGGTTTTTAAGTACCTGCATGTTGTTGTATCTGTTGAAAGTCTTGAAACAAAGGGGGCAGGAGAACTGTGTTGGACCGATGAGAATTTGAGCAGGGGTAGGGATCCAATACTGGCCCTTGTTAATTCTACTGGGAGAATACTCACAAGCTTTTTCTTTGTGTGGTGAGTATGTGTTTGAAGATGAATCAGCAGAAGCAGAAGCAGTAGTGTTTGGAAGCCCTAAGTGCAAAGCCACGGTGACAGTTTCATCATCCATGGAGTTGGAGTTATTATTGGACGATATGCTTGCTTCTCTCTCCTTCTCTCTGTTGACTTTCATGGCACTGAAGGAAGATTCAAGATCTTCACCCCTTGCAGGGCTAAGGTTAAGGAGAGGAAGTGCTTCTTTGGGGGGAGAAGAAGATTGATTGTGATGAAAAGTAGAAGGAAAATAGAATGGAGGGTTGGAGCAAGGTGATGAAGAAGAAGAAGAAGAGAAAAGGAATGGAGAATTGAGGTCAAACCAAGAATTGAAGTGATTGGAGCAAAAGGGGTGAGTCATGATGATGATGAGAGTGTAGAAAGGATTAGGTTATTATGAAAGAGAGAAGAGGTAGTGTGGTAGTGGTGGTAGTGGTGGAGGAGGAGTTGAGGGAGAGGTAGATAAATAAAGGTAAGCAAAAGATAAGTTTGAGAGTTAAGAAAATAATAAGCATAATGGAAGAGTGAGGAAGAAGAGGAGTTAGAAATCCAATGTTGGTAAAGCAGACCCAATAAAGTAAAGAAAGGGGAGACAAGAAATCACTTGCGAAGTGTGACATAACAAGGGGCAAAATAAATATACAAAAGAGGTAGAGAGAGTGAGAAAGAAAAGAAAGAAAGAAAGAAAGAAAAAAAAAAAAAAAAAAAAAAAAAACAAGAAAAAAAAAAAAAAAAAAAAAAAAAAAAAAAATTAACAAAAAAAAAAAAAAAAAAAAAAAAAAAAAAAAAAAAAAAAAAAAAAAAAAAAAAAAAAAAAAAAAAAAAAAAAAAAGTCAGGTCCTGGATGATGAGATTACCTTGGGACTTGAAAGAACGTTTGCAAGAACAGTGATCAAAAAAAGGTTGCACAGATTTTGTATAAAAAACTCTTTTATATACGTAACATGTTCATTAAGAATAAATATGGTCACAACTCTACCTACCCTTGTGTTTGTGGTGGGGAATAATGCCAAATTCAAAGTCAGTCAACGGAGCTTAACCTAGCTTCTCTCTTTTCACACCACAGTCATAATAATCATTTTCTTTATGAGTTTTAATAGTAAGTTTTGTTCTTAAATGAGTGTGGGATTAATATATAATTAAGAAAGAAGAGTTTGGTTGAATGGTTGAAAGGGGATTAAGAGTGTGGAGTGACAGTGGTGTTGGTTGTGAAGATGTTGGGAAACAAATAGTGTGGAGAAAAAGCAGCAAGTGCTTTGGGGTGCACGATGTGGTCGGGTTTGGGTGATCTTAGGAGCAGAAAGACTCAGTGTGTGTCTCCGCTACTGTTCTCACCTGTTACATGCAAACCTTCACTGTTGGATCTACCTCTCTTTCTCTTCTGCTCACATGTTTTTCTTCAGTGCCATTTTTTTGACTTAAGGGAAGAACACCAACATTAACGTTTGCTTTGACCTCACACAAACACTTACACATAATTACTGTTTATGGCTAACTGCTATCACTGACCACCACCTTGTCACCCACATGATCAACACAACAACACCCTTTTTCTCTTTTCTTTATCAACAATGTCTATGAATAAAATACTAAAGATTTTGATATTTCATAACTATTTATAAGTTTGAAGCAATTAAACAAAACCCGTGTTACATATTTCTTTGTTTGTTAAAAGTGGACTATAAATTTAACTCAATCCTACAAAATCGATTTGTAATGTGAAGTTTGTATCTCACTTGTATACTATAAAAAGATAATTAACACGAGACTTTCAACATCTCGTTAATCATAAAAAAGTACGAGAATGAAAGTTTTGGCCACTGCTCATTTTTAATTAGTTGGGAGGTCTCTTATTTGTAACTTTATTCTGATGAATATGCGTAGTTTGTATTTCTTTACATAAAGTAATGAAATTTTTTTAATTATAAAGTAAAGTTGACGTACGACTAAAATCTCGTTACATTCTGAATTGATCAGGAATCACAGAGTGAATCTTGGCACACAACTTTACCAGTAAAAGGTTCACCAAAAAGAAAGGTGAGAAATTATGACGACAAGTCAATAAGAACTATATGTTAAAAAATTTAGACGGTCAAATATTGATTTCAGCTGTTACGAGTATTGACATTTCTTCAATATGTATCCATTTAAGGAACAAGAAGAAGAAAAAGATGTGACTAAGCTAGGTCTAGGATTGAATGGTTCGATTTTTTCCCTTAAAAGAATGTTTTTTTTTCCACTTTTTTTGTAAGTTAATATATGGAACTCTCTTTCATTCAATGGTTAGCTTTTAGCAATCATCTTTCAGTTTCCTCTCTGGTTACTTTGCTTTAACAAGGTTGTTCCTTTCTTTCTCTCTCTATAGATTCATCATTGTTGTTGTTTTTTATCTTTTGATGTTTGTGTTTTTCTTTTTTTTGATGGATCTTCTTTCTAGAGTGAGTAAATGATATAGTACTAATTTGGTAATTGATCTGATGGCTGCAGCACATACTTTGATGAGCTCCAATAATACAGAAGATGGTGAGGAACACTAGCTAGCTGTACTAGAGCCTCAAAATTGCTCTGACATATAACCAAATAGTTACCCTTTAAAGAACATTACTTTACTTGCTTCTTGGATATTACAGAGGAAAAATGAAGGAAAATATCTCAAGATTTTTTTATTTAGTTTATGACTTTATTGTTCCATTAATTGTACTAAGTGCGTGTTTGTTTCTTCATTTGAAAGGTCTCAAGTTCATGTTTGTTTCAAAGACGCTGTCTTTTGTTGAAGCTTGTCTTTTGTTGAAGCTTTGTAATGTAAGTTTACTAAATATGATATAGAAGGAGCACATATTATTCAATGATCATTGCATTGTTTAAGAATATGTATTAGCCTTGGGAAATATTGAACTTTTCTCTCATTTAACACATCTTTCAATTTTTTTCACCAGTTATGTTTTCATTAGAAAAATATTATCATGCTAATATTTCCTAATTTCAAATTATCAAGGTTAGGACATTATATTTTAGAAATTAAAAATGGTGATTAACCACGATGCTGATAATAAAATGTGATTCATTTTGAGAGATATTCAATTGCACATATTATTGATGGAATTTAATGACAAATTTATAATCCTCTAACTTATTGATGTATTTTTGTATTTGTTGATAAACTTTACTGAAAATCATTTAATTAACGAAATTTTATTAATCGATAACCTGTCAATGAATCATGTTTACCGACTAATAATAATCATAATTTGCATTTTTTTAGTGTACTATTATCAAGTTTAATGTTATGTTTCCACATTTTTTACAACTTTGTAATGAATAGAACACTATAAATATCACATATTTTATGGTTTGGATTATCAAATCTCTTATCTTTTATTATAACAATACTACACTATTAAAGTTTTAAAAAAATAAACAATTAAAACCGCATAAATACATTGAAAAGAAATATCACATATCTTGTTTCTTATCTGTCTTCTAAAATTTTCTAATTTTTTTCTATTATCTATGTTTGAAATGCCATAATAATAATAATGTCATTCACATTTCTGTGTATACTCCGGATGAATAAATAAGTTTATTCGTTTGATGTGATCTGTATTACCATAATGAGTGTGTGAATGGAATTGTATTTTTTGATGAATTGAGGTAATAGAAATGGAGATGATGAGACTCACTATCATAGTTGTTGTCTGCAAAAAAAAAGAAATTAGTTTGTGCTTATGTTATCCACTTCAGAAGAGGTACTTACTTTGCTTCCTACAAATGAAGGAAGTAAAAAATATATATATTTGTGATGATTTAATAAGTATAATAATTTAAAAAGAAATTATAAATCATATAAAATTCTTTTTCAACTGATTTTATGTTAGTTTTTTCATACATATATTAAAAAATTCAAAATGTATTTCCTTATAAATTTATAAGTTCATTTTTTGTTTGCATAAGTATTAAAACAGACGATAAATAATTCATCTTTCTCTTTATTTATTAACAATACTCTCAAAGTAAACAAAGTATTAAAAAATTTGTGATTTCTGAACAGAAATATAACAACTAGTTGGGACTTTTCTCTTTAGTTATGGATTATTCATCGTTTTGTAGGGTAATTGTAATATGATATTTAGTTATTAATTATTCGTGCATGTTTGGAGGTGCGTTGAAATGTTGAAATTTTATATTTTTTTTAATCAGATTTCATGGACGTAGAAGTTAATATTTCTAGATTCTCATTGAAAGTGAATTTTTTTTAGTTTTAAATCAATTTTAAAATCAAACATAGATAGATTTTGTGTTGAAAATTCATAATCACATCAATATGATGCTAAATCAAACATTCACTTCATCAATATTTTGTGGGATGATTGTAATATGATTTGGTTTAAGGCAGAGATAATAACTATTAAGAAATAAAAATTAAGTTGTAATATATAGCGGGTAAATGTTTGAAAGAAAAATTAAGGTGTAAAATATAGCTTGTAAAGATGAACCAAAAGTAAAATTATGATGAGCTAATGTTAATGTTGATTGTGTAAGAATGATGGATCGGTGGTTATGTTTTTATCTGGTTAAAGTCAGATTAAAATCACCTGAGGTTCAGGAATTTTTACGGGTGTCTCCAACTAATTTGAAGTGACATAGGTTCATTATAAATTATTAAAAAATAATTATTGAATATAAAAACTTATAATTTATAAGAAGTATTATTAAATAAAAATTAACATCATTTAACAGTTATTTTAAAAGAAAAAAATATTATACGAAAGTTAAAAAGAAATATATAAATAATTACATTAATATAATAAACATAAAACATATTACTTTTAGTAAAATAAAAAATATTTACGTACAAAAAGTTAATTTCATTAAAGCTCTGTTAATTAATATTTAAAATATAATATATATATATATATATATATATAAAAATATATATATATATATATATATATATATATATATATATATATATAACTTTTAACAAAAATATTTAAAATAAAATTAAACATATTTTTAACTTTTTAATAATTTTCATATATATTCATTAAAAAAATATTGATATTAAATTGAAATTATCTCTTTTATTATTTTTTTTATAAATTTAAAACTTTTAAAATTAACTACTTTTTATTTAATAAAATACGTGACAAAAATAAAATACATATTTAAACATCAATAAAATTAAATAATATTAAAATTGTAATATTTTGTATTATATAAAAATAAAATATGTTAATATTTTATTTTTAGATTAGATATGATTTTAAAAACTTTAACATAAAATTAAAATTTATCTAATTCTATAAATTCTATATTTTTGTCTTTAAAGTTTAAGAATGAATTTTTGTTGAAACTATATTTATTTATATTTTAAGATCAAACATTAAAATTCGAAAGACCACAATTTTTTAACCTTTTTACTTTTAACCATAAACATCTTCTGTAAACGACACACAAGTCTAACAAGACTGAACTTTTAACTGTTGCCATCTATTAACGTGTCATTTTCTTGGCTTACCTCCTTGTTGGTTTGATTCTTTTCAGCATGATGCCGATAACACATTTTCCAGGTCATTCAATTTGTCTTTGTTTGTCGGTGGTTGTCATCAATCCAACTATGTTGATTCTTCGTCCCTTCTCATATTCAACTCCAAACTCAATCCATCCATATTTTATTAACGGTAATGTTAATCTCTGTTTAACTAAAATAAAATAATTTTATAAAAAAAAATCCATGGATACCCCATTTCTGGTAAAAATACTAATGTTGTTATTTCTCAATTAAATATTAACTAGCAACACCATTTAATTAATCATTGATGTAAGCGACATCAGAATTTGAGATGAAGAGGAAAATTAATTCAACGTAAATGTAAATATAGATTAAGGAATAAGCTCACTGAAGTTGGTTTGGTGATGGAAAAGGTAAAGAAATTAGCATGCTTAAATTCAAATCTCAGTACTATCATTTTACACAGGAAAAATATTCATGTAGTACATGAGATTCTTTTCAGTTCCATCGACAGGATTCATAAAACTTGCTAACATTTCGATTCTCATTATTCTATACCACTGGTTGCTTGATAGAGTGTATCTAGTTCAAGAACACTGGATTAAAATATAGCAGGGACACATCAAGAAAAAAAATAGCATGATTCACTATTTGTTGTCTTTATTCAGTTTAATGAAATAGTTTTAGATTTCTTCCAAAGTATACTTTATATTTGAAAACTATCCTACCAATGCTTTGCATTCCAATTCTTGCATTTTATGTCTACGTCATGCGAATATTCATATCCGTTTACGAATCATTCCGGAATAAAAATCCCACCAAAGTTTACGAATCATGACTCTTTGTTCCTCCACAATAGTTTACGAATCATGACTCTTTGTTCCTCCACAATGCCTATTCACGTGTGCCAATTGGCAAGACAAGCTAACTAGTAGTGTCAGAACGTAAAGATATAAATAGAAAACGCAAAAAACATGGAACATACTCGTAGGGGTTGTATTAAAATCAGTGGGTCGTAGTTTCCTTAGTGTCGGTCTGTCCCTATCATGTGAAAAATCCACAGGAGAGAGTCATTCCCTTCTAACTGGTATACACATCCTGTTAAAAAAAGAGTCATTTAATCATAACAGCTATAAGATACACTTAAGGGGATAAAGGCAGTTGAGTAATATTTTAATCGAAAAAAGATACATATAAGTTTTTTTTTTTCGAGTAAGGAAAAGGCCATGCAACCTACAAAAGGATGGGGAGAGGGATTATATACAATGACCAAGAAGCAGCTGGTAAGAATTGTCTCCCGATATTTAATTTCTGTGCCCAACTCCAAAGTGAAACCTCTTGTCTTTCTTGTCGTTAAAGGCATATTCAAGGCGCAAAGGACCCAAAGGCGATTCCACACGGATGCCAAACCCATAGCCATATCCGCTGCCAGGTTTCTTCCTTGCTCCAGCAGGGTCACCTAATATAAAACCAAAACACCAAATATGTACTTTGTTAATGAACAGCATGAACAAAATCAGCATACATATAGAGAAATACTACCAACTGAGACGAAACAGTTGAAAGTTCGTGAACTGTTTAACTTTTGAGAAATGACATTGTGGCTATTGTCATTTAAAGGAGTCCGAGCACAAGGATCAGCAGAAAGCTGTTCGCTAGAAATGACTTCAGTCTTTTGACTGTTTTGTGTGCTTGGTTGTCTCCTTGACTGAGTTATATAACAGCGAACATTGAATAAACTTCCCAATTTGTTAAGAAAGGTTTGACGAAGGCTATGATCTTAATTATTCTCGTGAAACACAAAAAAGGAAAGAACCAAATTGAAAAAAATAAAAAAAAAAAGCAAAGAAAGAAACATGAAAACCTACCTGGTACAGTTGGGCCTGATCCAAGGTCAGTTCCATAGTCAGAAAATATAACACCCTCCACTGGCCCGTACTGCAAACAGAAACAGTAAAGATAAGTGAGTCAAATTACAGGGACAACAGCAATAAATTTTCTATCATCCATTTAGATACATATGCATAACTACTTGCAAATTATATATGGCTGCATACTTAGTTCTGGGCTCAACCTGAACCCACAATCCATACAAAGAAGTAACATGGGGGCCTATAGGTTCAATCATGTTCAATTCTACGTAATTTCCCTGTTAGTAAAACGGAAATCATTGTAGGTGACAAGACCAGGCCAGTAAAAACAGGAGAAAAAAATTTCAATTGCTCGCTACAATTTGCAATGTTTAAATGACATCGTGTTCAACTTTTGGCAAATGAATAGGAATAAGGTTCTGCAGAAATTTTACAGAATATTCTATTTCCTTGTGTTTTGCCCACTCCTAACACCAGAAGATACCATCCTTCCTATGTGTTTATACATAACACACACACACACACATATTACAATCAAGTTCATACACTTACTTCAAATATTTTTCAGGCCATCTTCTACTAGTATTCTGAAAACATGTCACTCCAGTCCCCAGAAATTACAACTCAAAAACAAATTTCAGATATGAAATCATGAAAACTAGGATAAGCACAATTGAGGCATACGCAAAGAAAAGATGCTTAACAAGAATGAGCAAGAAATAATAATTTTGAGTACCATGGGGAAAGAAACTTCTCCAGAGCCAACAACATACGATCGACCAGAGCCCACACTACCTTCTTCATAGCCTCTCACACTGTTTGTTCCACCAATGGCAAAAGCTTCATAGGGAGGGAAATTTCCCACCACATGCCCACCAGAGATACTACCAGGGAACCAATTAAAGCAGGTAAAGCATAAGATTGTCTGTTTTGCTTTAGTTTAAAGTGTAAACAAGGCATTCCTCTTACTTTCAATGACAGGGTTGACTTGATGGTGTGTATTTCATACCTTAAATGAAGGCGTGTAGGACCTATCTCAACACCTTTCCTAGCACGTGCATTCACCCTAGTGAAGGACAGCCATTCAGGCAAAAGAGGAAGTCCCTTTTCCATGTTAAGGACAAACTGAAAAACCAATCCTTGATAAGAAACATAGTAGTAAATTTAAACAGAAGGACCTTAATCAATTCAGAGCATACCATAGAAGAGCCATGGTCACCAGAACCAGTGTAAACAGTCTCAAGTTTAGCAAGCAACGTCTGATCATGAGTATTGCCACTACAAAGAAAGTTTGACAAAAGTTAGAAACAACCACACAATGTCATGATAATAATACTCTCAGCATTACTTAGATTACAACCTTGCAGTAAGAGGACTGCTGAAGCAATCCTTAATGATAGGAATACCTTTCTCATCACGGACTCCAGCATGCTGAAACGATATAGGAATTTTGAATGGAAAAAAATCAGTAGTATAAATAGATAGCCAATCTATATTACAATAACATTTCATTTATGGCAGAAATAATCCGATTAGTGATTTCATAGTTTAACTAAACTAAACAAATAATCAATTTACAAGTGGTATTTATAAAGCTAGAGTTGAAGGACTTAAATTAGAAGAAATAAAAAGATATCACACAAAAATGTTGTCAAAATTGTCAATCAAGCACCTGAAAAACAAGTCCTGCTGTTCCACTCCACTTTGGCCTGATTGGGCGACTAAACTCTATACCACCTGTGATGCGGCCAATGGTCAGGCTACCGTTACCATCCGCATTACCATGAACAATGGTTCCAGGAGTTCTTGAGTTCTGAAGTAAAATTACTTGAATATCAAAAAGTACAGTTTTTAACATTCAATCATCAAAAGTACAGTCATCGTGTTCAGACAAATCAACCTTCAGAAATTACCTGAATCATTATTGTTCTAGATGTTCTTTTATCATCACATTGAATCCAAGGGTCTGTGTAGTTTATACGATAGACCGAGTCAATCTGGCCCCTCTCTAAAGAAATATTTAGCTTCTGGTTTTTACCAAAAACATTCCGATGAGAATAGGCAAAGCTGCAATGTTATAAAATAGAATCAAATGGATCAGTAGAAAAGAACAAAGAAAACAACTAGTTGCAGTTGGACCATAAGTTAAACAAAATGTGAAAACATAAATTACAGCCAAAAAAGCAACTTAATTTGGCTGACAACGGGGAAAACATACATAGTCACAGATAAGCCAAGATAAATTATCCAAAGTTAATATCAACTAAATTTCACCCATGCTTTATCCCAGCAACATTATGCATTTATTAGTGGCATGCTTAGAGTTAGAACTACAAGTGGCATATTCACCACTTACCAATATCATCAAACTGCATACCACTCGGTATATAGAGACAACAAGAGAGGACCAAAGGTAAATAACCCTTAACTTGGTTCCAATTGCACTAAAGTAAAAATAGGCCATTAAATGAAGGGGGTAATAGGATAGCAAGAGTCAGAAAATTAACTCATAACATAGCACATAAGTATAAATTGGTTGTCACCTTCCAATAAGCCCTCTTAGTGGACCATTTGTAATCCTGCAAAAATAAATACCAAGTCAGGTACTCAGATAAATCAGCAACAAACAGAGCCAACCTGGCCCCTAGAGTACTGGAAATAAAACCGTCCCTCTATCTGTTATGTGTATTTATCACCAACATGGTGCTGTACAAAAGACTGTTTCGGGGCTGTCTATAATATAAAAACCAGAGGAATATTTGCCTTGTCAAAATTAAAATTAGGGGAGTTAACAGTATTACCAAGAATTTCATAAAAACTAAAGGAGGTAAGCGTAATGCTTGAAGACTAGAATCACTTACCCACTTGATATCCCACCACCAGCAGAAAATCCTCCACTTGGACGTTCCACCACATTCATCACCAAATCAACCTTCCCTGTATCTATATCATGCCAAAGAAACAAGATGCAGAAGTTTATGGATCAAGTGGGTGAAGACAAATAAAGGTGATTAAGTCACTTCTTCAAGAATATATTTATTTTCCATTTGACAGTATCAGTTGAAGAAAGTGACATCACGTCAGTTCTCTGTTTTGCTTTTAGACATATTGACTTAATGTGTCACCTCTTCATTACTTGTAATTGTAAATCAGTTAACTGTGTTTATGATTGTTGCAATTGACTGACAGACGAGACTTCAGATAGGTTATTGATCTCTGCTGTACAACAAATATCAATTGTAAACTCAAACTCTAAACAAAAAATTCACTTAGCTAATTTTCCAATATACGGAAAATTTCCCAAAAATTCTCATTTTCTAGATATTCAACAAGGATTAGTAGGTATCATATATAGCACCTTACTGTCAAATGTCATTACATGAATAAAAATTATCAAGAAAAAAATTGGGACACACTTGCAGAACACTGCAACTTATTGCATTCCTCATTAGCTCCAGTTAACTGTATAAGAAGGGAAAAAACTTACATTTGATACTATTGAATTTGTTAGATAACCAATGTAAGAAGTTTAGTTATGATAGGTTAGTAACTCACTAGCAGTTATATTGGTGAGTCAGAAGTACGTTAAATTATCTAAATAAGGCATCTTGCATATAAAAATCAAGAGGGAGGCAAGATACAGATCATCTTGTCATTTGTAAGAGAATTAGGGCCTTTGGCTTCGGAGGTGCAGTCCCTCAGGAACAGCTGACTGTTGAGTGTATTAGTGTTCTATTTTCTAGATTGGGAAATTCATCCATATAATTCTGTAAAAAATATACAGGTTTTCTGTCATACTAACTTCTTAGTTTCTTTCTTCAATTCTTTATTTTTCCTTCTTCAGTTTTCATTAAATTAGTTTCCTAGTTTCTCCCTAGGTAGGCATGCAAAATTCTTCACTTTATTTTATAATCATTTATACAAAGTCAACTTTGGTAGGATAGAAAATGCTGAATAAAAAAATATATACTTAAACAGGGTTTGCCTGGACTTAAAATCCATTTTTAGTATGCATACATTACCTGCTGGTTGGGGAATAATGCTAACATCTTCCATGATTCCCATAGTTAATACAGTTTCTACATCTCTTTTTCCCTCAAGCATGCTGTAGACCTGAAAATACAGATGGATGATGCTCAAATCCTTCTCAGTAAGAATGTGAACTCAAAGAGGCATGTTTCCCACAAGAGAAAGGATACATCTGAAAATATCCCTGTGATGAGCTATGAAAAATACCAATGTCCAATTACCATCAAACAGACCAGAGAATATTGCAACCAAATTTGATAAAATAATGCCACACTCCACCTTTCAAACTTACACAACACAAATATTAAATCCTCATGCTTTATCTTGATTCACAGTTTCACACAAAATTAAATTTATATTACCTCTCGATATCTTTCAACACTAACTAAAAACTAAGAACCGTCATCAGCAGGAGTGGCCAGTACAATTACCTGTCCCTTCTTTGTTGTTATTTGCCTAAGTATTGTTTCGGGCTTAGTCTTTCCCACAGTAATCTCACCTCTACAGGTCGAAAAACAAGTTGGTAAAAAAAACTCAATATAAACCATAACAAAAGATTGCAGGTAGGGTTGTCTTTTCACGAGTACTAGTGTTTGTCAATCAAATTCAAAGAAGGTGCTTACGTCTTCCTGTCAAGAAACCGTATGGAAATATTATTGACCTCAGCCTCTGAAACTTGTAATCTAAGAATACCTCCAGACAAAATCTCAACAGCCGAAACCTAAAGCAATGATCAATACAAGGAAAAAATAAAAAGACAATCCCCATTGATACACTGGTTAGAGAAGGCAAATGAAGTTGAATGATATAATATTGTGATAGTTACTGCAACATAGGCTACTAAAAATCTGAAACATGGATCCAAATTTTGGATTCCAACCGAACAGGAGCAATATTAGATGTGAAGTTTGACCGGAAGTTTAGGAGAATTTACCATGGCAAAAAGACCACGCTCCATGTACCAGTTATTAATGGAAGATATTGCTTCGTCCAGTCGTCTCAGATTAATAATCTTCCCTGCAAAATACAGCATGTTAATCTGAATACAGTGAATGTCAAACTTGAGCAACATGCACATGAGAAACAACTGCATGGATATGGAGAATGAAGAAAAAGTTACCATATCCATCTCGCATTGAGTTCTCTAGAAATTTAGCTGGAAGAACGTTAGCTCCTTCACATACCAACCCTTGGAATTCTTGATTTGGTTCTACCTTATTCCACAAGAAATCACTACTAAGATTACAGAACTCAATACTGCAGACATGAATAACCAACACTAGGATGCAAAATTCAATTCAAACAACAATAAAATCCTTATAAAATCACGATTACAATAGTTAAATGAAATTGTTCAACAGAAGACAACTTGCATAAAATACTAATTGGACATCGTCACTCATACTAGCGTTGCATCACTCAATATTGCAAACTTAAATTGTTGTAATGTGCATCCACTATCTCGTGACATAAGTCAAATGAGTAAAGTCACAATCAAATCATGACGATTAGACCGTTACATTTTTAAGTAGATAGAGTTGCACTTTGTTTATCAATTATAGTTTTTGGCTTAATGGTAACCGTTCAATCGAATAATTGGTGTAAGAGAAAGGTAACAACTTTGATTCCCGAGAAGACAATTATAGAGGGTGAGATTAGTACAGATTTCCTCGGTGGCATAAAGGCTAGATGTTCACTTTGACTATAGACTATAACTTTTGACCTAAGTGTTTCATCTCACATACATAACAAACACTAGAATGTGAAATTCTATTAGAATTGCAATGTAAGATGACGAACTCAGCTCCAATACCTAACCTCCATTATTAAACAAAAGAGAACATGCCTGAAAGAATAAGCGGATACCATCATGCTTACTAACATTACACAACTCAATTTTGCAGATTTAAAGACACGACACTTTAATGCGCAATTCTATTAGAGACGAATTTCATTCCAATTCACAACCATCATTGTACGACAGAAGCGAACAGCCTAGAAGCTTAAACACTAATCGGATACCGTCACGCTGTATATCAAAGCAGTCAATAGTGCTTCAGACTTAACATTAAAAACTAGAATGCGAAAGTCTATGCAAAATCACTTTAAAATTTAATCTCAATTCCAATGCCTGGTTGTCATTATTCAACAAGAGAACACAGAACATACCTGAAATACTAATCGTATACCGTCTCGCGTATCAACCGCAACCGGCATGCAAGACGAAAAATATCCACTGTTGATGATGCGATGCACATCCTCTTGTACCTCGCGCACTGTGAGAGCCGAGTTAGGTCGACAAGCCTTCAGAGCCTGCACCGCCTCCGCCTCGAGGTCCTTCCTCTCCATTTCCTCCCCGTCTTTGTTTCGAACCAGCACTTCGCTGATCAGCACTCTCTCCTCGTTTTGTCGAGCCTTCTGCTGCGCCTCCTCCGCCAGAGACAGCGAAGCCAGACGCCGAATCGGGCATGGTCTCTTCCTGTCGCCGGTCAAGGACAGAGTCGCGGAGCAGAAGAGCGACGATTTTTGGAGGACGGAGCGAGTAAACTCGGTGGAGTGAGACGCGAACGAATTAACGAGTTGCGCAAACGAGTTTGTGGCGTTGGCGATGTGGGAATGCGCCGTTCGCAGAGGACAGGTTGGGCGCTTGGAAGGAAGAGGGATTTTGATGGCAGAGGAGACGACACGGATGTCGTCGTTTCGAAGCATCCTCTTGAAAGGTGCAGTTTGGCCCCGTGTTTGGTTGAATAGGTGCAGCTTGAATCAGGAGAGTGAAGTGTAGTGGAGTTCTTGCCTTGTCACGGCTAAAGCTTCCTCTAGCAGTCACAGCTGAGACTCCAAAGAGGAAATCATTTTTCTTTTGGGCCTTTCCATTCACAACGGACAGGCCTCTCTGGATTTACTCGGACTGGGCTTTAAGTTACGACTACTTAAAATTTTATATATTTTTTAATTAAATTTCTGTCGTTTAATTTTTTTTAATTAAATGATATAAGAATTATATTATTGATCTTGTTTATTTGTTTGTCCAAGATAAGATTTGAAGTTAAAATGAATGATATTACCATTTACCATGTTAGCTCTTTCCAAAATATGTTATTTAAGAAGGAATTAGTACCTAAGTCAATAATAATCCAAGAAGACTATTTTCATTGTTATAGGTAATATCATGAAAGTTATAAATGAGGATTATGATATTATTGCTCGACACATTTTTAATTAAAACAATAAATATTATTTGACATCTTAAGTAAATTGTAAAATTGTTTTATACTAAATATGAAACTTCACTTACTTAAGTCAAAATTAAAGAGTGGTAATTCAATTAAAAATATTAAAACTTTAAATATTAAATAAAAATAATAAATATTTAATAAAAATAACAATTTAAAACATTTAATTATATATATAAATCTAGAAAAATACTAGAAGACATATCTAAAGAATATAAAGTTTTTCGGAAGATTGACGAGAACACAAGCTACCACTCCTACATCTATACCACAACTCTAATATCATCATCTAAATATGTCTTTAGATCTGTATATGCTCATTTCAAGAAGGTGATCATTGCAAAATAATAATACCAAGACACATAACATACCAACAAAGAGAGAGGGTAAGCTAATAGATAAAAGGATGCATCAAATACCAGATAAACATGTCATATCCATAATAAAGAATTCACCCAGTTATAAAACATAAGCCACACAAGATAAAGACTTTCATAGATTCAATTATCCAGATAAAAAATACATTAATGTTGGACAACTTGGAAGTCATGTATTCGAGATGGATACTCTTCCACCTAACAAGGCTAATCCTTTAGTTCCATAAGACCTATAATGTTCTTTAGACAAAGACCTTATACTACTCTCACGTCCTAATCCACCATTCTCTATTTATGTATGAATGATTAGTAGAATCTCAAGGTAACCTCTATCATGTGTCCATACTTTAATGCATAACACCTTTCAAAAGAATTTCCTCCCTAGAATTCCCTATATCCATACTTACACATTTCTAACATTCACATCACCAATACACAACTATCCATTTATATATTTACCTTAAACAATCCATTATGAACTTTAAAAAAGAATTTTCAAGTCACCCAACTACCGGCCAACACCATTAGTTGTCGCCTAACACCACTTAAACAAAGAAATCCCCGAAAGAGTGGCATCAAACGACAACCAAGCAGCGCCCAACCAGCCTAGTGGTCATCCAACAAGAGGACCCCTAGAGTTCCTAGGATTTATTTGGATTTTCTGACGCCCAATGGTACCAAGTCATTGAGCTTTCTAAATTTGGCATCGCCTAACGAGAAAAAACCCTCATCCAACGATAGATAGATATGAGAATCTATTGACTAAGTGGCGTGACGGTGTCAGAAAATTTCAACTTTTCCTCTTGAGCTTGATTTGTAAAATTTGACATTTCTTAAGTCAATTCTCAGTATAAAACACCTTTATGATCATAAAAATTTGTGGTTCTTAACTTAACCAATGTCAATTTACTCAATTAAAGTTCCACGATGGAAATTCAACAAAACCAGCTAACATCACAAATTTCAAACACATAAAACAACAATTTCACAATTTTTATCATTCTACCAAATGTTTTACCACATCATCACATATTCACTCTAAACTAGATATCAATACAAATTCAACCAAAGAGACATCCAAACTCGAATTCAATAATAATCACCAAACAAACATATTACAATAATAAAAATTTAGCTTCTCACACCTAACATAACAACTTAAGGTAGCTTCAAGATAGAAAACACACCTCAAAGTTCAAAGGATGTCTATCTACATATCAAAACATCACAAGCATAACCAGATTAAACCATTATGATCATTGATCAATAGAGACTCATATAGGAGATCAAAACGTTATACGAAGAGAATTTCACATGCAAACCAAGACATATTTGACCAAAAGAAAAAATAATGAAATTTCAACTTACACATATGAAGAAATTGATCATACAAAAAGAAATAGCTCGCTAAGAAGACCACTCCAACTATCTCTGATCTTTAAAAAAATAGTGCCAGAGAGTAAGAAGACTTGTAAAAATCTATTGTGCTATATATAAATAAGGTGTGTTATAAAGTATTTGAAACTCATTTATAAAATTTCTATTTATATTTAAATATTTTACTACTGAAAATCAAAATTTCAACTGTTTTAAACATCCTTGAAAATGTACCATTTGTAGAGTACATGGTACAAATGCTCTTTCCTAATAAATATGAAATATTTTTTCGATTAAGCATACGAAAAGAAGTATGGTGTAAAATTTTATTAAGTTAAGATATTATTTAATAATTTTATTATGAATTTAACTATGTTTTATTAGTTGACAAGTGATATCAGCTATTAATTTTAAAAGTTAATTTTGTGTTTGTTTAAGAAAAAAAAGAGAGAAAAATAATACTATATGAAATTCTCAAAACTATTAAGTATATCTGGTCAACTAAAATTACTATTTATATAAGTTTGAAAATATTTTTTATAAAATAAAACATATTTATATTATATATTATGTTGCAATTGTATGATAATATATATATATATATATATATATATATATATATATATATATATATATATTATATTATTTTTTTTTCTTATAAATTTTCATCTCAATCTTAATGAAGATATTATTGGTTGAATAATTCTGTTTTTGTTATTCAATACATGAGTATATTTATCATTTGTTATTACTTAAGTTTTTTTTTTTTCTAACATCAGTAATATAACGTTGGGATAATGTGGAACATATTTTTTTATTTTATTTTAATATGTATAAATCTTATGTTTAATTAATGTAAATTAAAGTTATTCTTTTATCATTAAATACAAGTTCAAGATTTTAAGGGACTAGATTTTTCTTGACTAACTCTAATAAAACTAACTTTTTTTTTTTCTAGATGTTATTAAAAATTTATTCTGTTAACAATAACAAAACTATTTTTTGATTAATCTAAGATAAACTTATTTTAATCATCATCTATTAGGAATTAAATAATTTTATTATCGAGAATGTTAAAATCATTGTTTGATTGGTAAAATTATTCCTTTCAGAATGACATTTTTTTATAATTTGTTGGGAACATTTTTGTTAATGTGATCAGGTGGAAGAACAATTTTTATATTTACAATTTTAGTATTTAACATTAAATGAAATAATCTGTACCAACAATAAAATTATTTGAAATTAAAATAATTTAAAATGTAAATAATTCAAATTCAATGAATTAATATATATATATATATGTATAGTTATATTTAAAATACTTAATAAATTAATAAAAAATAATTACATAATTATAATTTATTAATTTCGAATATGTCAAACATTATATAATATTATAAAACAGGTCCTTTTGATGTTTTCTTTTAATAATTGATTGGGTTCATATCAATCTCAAAATGGTATACTCTCATCATGTTAGTTTACTCTCACGCTATAAATATATGAATTGCTATCTGGACGTAGATTAAATGTTTGTGAGGAAGTTGCAAGCAAATTCTGAATAAGCTAATATACTAATTAATAGGTTTATTATGAATTTAAGTATTTATTGTCATTTGATAAATATTACCAGGTATTGATTTGAAGATTTAATTTAGTGGTTGGTTAACAAAATAAATTATAGAAAATCATACTATATTAAAATTTAAAAATTAGTAAGTATGTTTTCTTAAATAAAAGTACTATTACTTTTAAAACACCTATTATAAAATAAAACATCTTTATATGATATAGTTATTTTTTATGTTATTTTTTAATTCTTAATAACATAAAATATTTATCTACTCTTAAAATATAATTATTTATATATTTTTTTCTCAGGATAAGGTAAACTATTTATTAAACATGGTGACAACTAATGCTTTAGAGGAAAGAACCAACAAAATTAAGGGATTTTTAAAATATTAGACAAATCTGCTGCTGAGTAAGAAAGATTTATCTCATCCTAATATCGAACTGTGAAGGTGAAAGAGATAACAAAACAGTGAAGTTGGTTCCCCATTATCAAAACAGGGGAAAGCTCCCTCTTTCTTGTCTTTTTCTTTTGCTGCTGCTACTGTGTTACTGATCTTTGCTCACCAACAGGTAAGCCAAAACAAGATCTGTAATCAATATCAGAATTGTCATCAACTTTGGTTTTAATCCCAGTGAATATCAGCTTATATTTTTATGTAGGGGTTTAGATTTGAACGCAAGGGTATATGTTCTTATCACAACATATCAAGCTTCTCATGATTATTTCTAGTTAATGTTCGTTAATTGCCTACATGTGAATTCCATGAGCTTTATTTAATTTTTTAGTTGTGGGAGCAAAAGTTTCTGGCTTTCAAGATTTCTGGTGTTGTTAGGCTTAGTCAACTGGTTGTAAATAACTACTGTTCTGTGCACGACCCAATTATTGAGATTTAAGATTTTGTTCTAGTCTGTTTCTGTTCACCATCTTCGAGGATTAGGGTTTTGTGTTTGAGTTCCAAGAATGAATAGTTCGGGTTTGGGTGGTGGATTTTTATCTGGTCCCAGTGGGGGGATTTTGGACTTGGAATCTTCATTTCATAGACATCAACAGACTCAACTTGGTCATCCATCAATTACTGGTCAACAACACTTGAATATCATGGGTGGTCTCGAAAGTGATCACCCCATTGGCCTAATTGAAGTGAAAAATTTGAATGCCGGGTTGAATTTTGGTAAAGGAAAGACAATTGCTCCTTCCAATAGTAATGAGTTGAGTGACGAGGATGAGCCTAGCTATGCAGAAGAAGGGAATTGTGAGAACCCGGATGGTGGGAAGAGCAAAAAGGGGTCTCCTTGGCAGCGAATGAAGTGGACAGATAATGTGGTTAGGCTTCTTATAACAGTGGTGAGTTGTGTGGGTGATGATGGCACTATTGGGGGCATGGATGGTCATAAAAGGAAATCTGGGGTTTTACAGAAGAAGGGCAAGTGGAAAACAGTCTCTAAGATAATGATAAGCAAGGGTTGCCATGTGTCGCCTCAGCAGTGTGAGGACAAGTTCAATGACTTAAATAAGAGATACAAGAGGTTAAATGACATACTTGGAAGGGGAACTTGTTGTCAAGTGGTTGAGAATCCTGCATTAATGGATTCAATACCTAACCTGTCAGCTAAGATGAAGGATGATGTCAGGAAGATCCTGAGCTCAAAACACTTGTTTTATAAGGAGATGTGTGCCTACCATAATGGGCAAAGAATACCAAATTGTCATGAACTTGATTTACAAGGTTATTCTATGGAGCATGGGAGGGACTCAAGAGAAAATAATGGATCTGAGGATGAAGATGAGGAGAACAATGATAGTGAGGATGATGAGTTGGATGATGAAATTAATATTAATGCACACGAGGATGGAGGGAGGATGCAGGAACTCTGTGATAGAAATACATTAAGCGAGGAGGATGGCCATTTTGGCCCACAAACTTCTCGGATGGACAAATTTGAGGTTGAAATGGCAAGAGTTTTTCAAGACCCCGGAAAGTCATTACGGGAACAAAGAGAGTGGATTAAAATCCAGATGTTGCAGCTTCAAGAGCAAAATATCAGCTACCAAGCCCAAGCTCTTGAACTTGAGAAACAGCGGCTTAAGTGGTTAAGATACTGCAGCAAGAAGGACAGAGAGCTGGAGAGGCTGAGATTGGAGAACAAAAGAATGAAATTAGAAAATGAGCGCAGGATCTTGAAACTGAAACAAAAAGAGCTAGAGACAGATTTCAGTACATCTGAGATGCCTTTAGACCCTGCCTCTATAGGAATGAACCGGCCGCAGGGGAGGGAACATATCAGCTTAGGCAGACAACAGTAGCTGCTTTTCAGAAAGGATCAGCCGTTATTGGTTAAATGAGGTATAAAATGAATCCGTTTCGTTTAAAGTGTTTAATAATTTGCTGTTACAGTTATAGTTTAACATGGTAGGTTACTAGGCTGTAGATATAAAATAATTGCATTAACATAGTGAATGAATGATCTATCAATTTGTTCAAAGCTTCCAACCATATAGTTGAGAAGAGAGTTCAGTTGACAATATATGTTTTTTATACCTTTTGCAGTGCTGTGGCGCTAGCAACTTAGCTGAGATGCGCAAATTCATTTGGAATGTGAATGTTTTTGCTCAAGTAGTTGTGTGCTTTACCTCATTTAATCACTATAAATTGGCATGTGGGATTTTGCCAGTATGACAGAAAAGAAGGATGTTGCTCCAAGACACTTAGCTCTTATTGGTCATCAATTCACCATTGATGTGGATTTGACTTGTTTTTGTCATCTTAATTGTAACTGTTATTGTTGTATCCGCATGCCACATGCGTTATTTTTGGCCTTAAAGCTGCATATTGTACACAAAAATAATTGTGCAATTCGGGGTAAAAGGTTACAAGCATCCCTGGGAGTATGCACCGACTTGAATCTGTAACTTTTTTTGGTACAGACTTTATTATAACTTTGTTACGTTAAGTTGCTACATGAAGAATGTTTGATTCATTTTTAACTATGTATTTTTCCATAGGACTTTCGTGAAAGCTTTCAAGTAGTCTTTGAAAACTTAGTTGTTTCGGTCCACTTTTTTGTTTTTTAAATTGTCACCAACTAAGTATTGTTATTTGTTCCTCCCCTTATTGTTATTTTATTGTCTGCTTCATGTTTAGTATATAGGTGCTGGACCGTTCAACGGGATGGCGTGTTTGCCTTTGATTACTTTAGTAGAAATACTTTTTTGGAAGGTTTCTTCGAAAATATTTTATATAGAACAATCTGATAGGTTTAGTGGGTGTTTGGTTTCACCTCCAAACAATTTAGTACTTGTTACTAGACGGAACAAACAGAACCTATAATTTTTTGTTTGTGTCAATGGTGGAAAGGACTCAATTTTAGATCCAAGGCAACGGAGATTCAAACATTATTTAAAACAGTGGTTTATTTTGCATTTTTCTTTCTTGTTAACTTGTCGTTTTCGTTTATTTTGGGCGATTTTGAGTGGAAATGTTCATGCGATAAACAAACAGGCCTCTAATTTATTAACAGAAACGGTCCAACTTGAAAAGTCTTGTGCAAACAAGTCAATGCCAGAAACTTCCATGAAACCTTCAGTTTCGGTAAGAAGTGGAAGCTCATTTTGCAGCATTAACTATTCCACTATAATGTGCAAAATCAACCTATTTCTCCAAAAGCGTAGGATTTGTGCCTACCATGATATACAGCCGTAAGATTTGCAGGTTGATACGGACTAAGGAGAACAAATATTTTTAACTTAATTATCATAACGGTTCGAGACTCCCCAAGTTCAGGAGCCTGAAAGGTTTTCATTCAAGCGCTTCTTTCTTAACGTGTTATCTCTGTCCTCATTCAAGAACTCAAGACCAACGATACAGTCTCTCTCCCTCGGTGTCTGGTTTGACTTTAATTTGCGTTTCTCTTTATAACCTTGTTCGTGTTGATTTACGAGTTAGTTTCTGTTATTTTGTCCTTTTAATTTCTGGATTATGGCTTAAGCTGGTTTCTTTATCAATTTTGATCGATTTATGTTTATTTAAGACACTCTATTTACTTGATTCCATAGCTGGTTGTTATATAACTGTGTTTCTAATTGAAGTGTGGTTCTGACTGCATAAATTTTGACATTTAAATTTCATCAGGTAGGACTGGTTGTTATATAACTCTGCATAAATTTCTTTGACAAAGTAGTTCTCTATTGTTCAAATAGGCTAAGGTAATTACAAAGTACAATGCAGAGTTTTTATCTTACCTATCATACCTCATTTATAGACTAAATCCTACCTAAACTATACTATGTAGCGGAAAGACAGCGTGGTGACTTTGGAAGTTGTCTTTGTTTTGGTCTGAGGTTTAGTCGGCTAAGAATTCAACGCTTTATTTTTGTCATCCTGGGTTCTTACATTTTTATCACTTTTATCTACTTGAAACTTGATTTTCACATGGTGACAGTTTAATAGTATGACTTTGAGACAAATCTTATTTCTGTTTAAGAGTAAACTCTATATAATACAAAGCATTTTTTGTTATAATTGTCTCTCGTATACAGATATAGTGAGAAGGCTCTTGTGTCATGTAACTAGATAACATAATTTTTTCCTCTAATAGATTGATAGAGAGAAGGCTGTTGATATTGTTATAATGTTGTTAGGCATGGGATGGAAATTAGTTTTCAATCATTATGATGCTTGTTATAACTACGATAAACATTATGATTTTCTGTTAGTATTGCTCTATATACTATCATGTTATGTTTTATCAACTACATATAATCAATGCATTTTTCGCAAAAGACAAGAAAAATTAATGACTTTGAAGTAGAATAAGAAACGATTTATACTATTACCACAGTATAAACATCAGTGATCAGTACTACAAAATGATAGTACTCTTAATTTTACTTAGTTACTTCACCTTCCTTTTCTTCGCCAGTAATAAGCAGAAGCTGTCAATAAGCAGCTTAAATGTGATTGCGAATTCAGTGTTACTCTTGAACTCAAATAGCCCAGGTCTTGATTTCATTTAAGTCCGTAAGTAAGTAAGTAGCTTAACACAATTTATTCTTTTTGTAGTTCATAGTATTTCTAAGCACTCAACTACTCAAGCAATGATGATTGATAAACAACAGCACCCAACGATCGAACAAAAGCTTGCTGGCCAGCTTCACTCGAGATCCAGCTCCAACCTTTCCCCACATGTTGGAACTTGTTACGGAGGTTTGAAAAGGCTAGCTCTGTTTCAGCAGCGATTCTCTCCTGAAAATTATTCAAATGCAGGGTTACAGTTCCCTGTCATGCCCGCATGCAATGCCACAAACTACATGCATTCTGCAGGTTCACCAGTGTTCGTCCCATCCCCTTCGGAGAAAAACTGGGGAAGCTTTGCCACCGATTTTCTCATGGGTGGAGTTTCTGCGGCAGTGTCCAAGAGTGCAGCTGCTCCTATTGAGCGTGTAAAGCTTCTCATTCAAAATCAGGATGAGATGATCAAAGCGGGCCGGCTCTCTGAACCCTACAAGGGCATTGGAGATTGCTTTGGAAGAACAATCAAAGATGAAGGGTTTGTTTCATTGTGGAGAGGGAACACTGCTAATGTTATCCGTTACTTCCCAACACAGGTATACTTGTCATTCCAACGTGAAACTTTGTATGGTTGAGACCTACTATGTGTTCATGGTCTTGGTCGATTATATCATCCCTTAATCATTAAGCTTGTGGTGACTACTGTCTAATGCTTTTATAGGCCTTGAATTTTGCATTTAAAGACTACTTTAAGAAGCTGTTCAACTTCAAGAAAGACAGGGATGGATACTGGAAATGGTTTGCAGGGAACGTAGCATCTGGTGGTGCAGCAGGAGCTGTGTCTTCGGTGTTTGTATATTCATTGGATTACGCTCGAACCCGCCTCGCCAATGATGCCAAGGCTGGAAAAAAGGGTGGTGGAGAGAGGCAATTCAATGGCTTGATCGATGTCTACAGGAAGACTCTTCAATCAGACGGTGTTGCTGGCCTCTACCGTGGCTTCAACGTTTCTTGCGTTGGAATCATTGTCTACCGTGGTTTATACTTTGGCATGTATGATTCTCTGAAACCAGTGCTCTTGGTGGGAACTTTGGAGGTAAAGCATTACACTTTTCATGGTCCCTTTTTTGTCACCTTGGTTAGTTTGGTCAATATTTTTCATTTCTATTTTTTCAGGATAGTTTCTTGGCTAGCTTTGCTTTGGGGTGGGTGGTTACTATCAGTGCAAGCATTGCCTCGTACCCGTTGGATACGGTTCGCAGAAGAATGATGATGACATCGGGTGAAGCTGTGAAGTACAAAAGCTCTTTGGATGCATTGTCGCAAATTGTGAAGAATGAAGGTTCAAAATCTCTCTTCAAGGGTGCCGGCGCAAACATCCTTCGTGCAGTTGCAGGTGCTGGTGTGCTTGCTGGTTATGACAAACTTCAGTTACTTGTTCTTGGAAAGAAGTATGGTTCTGGTGGGGCTTGATTATCACAAGTGTCATATACTAACAATATCTGTGGTACCAAAACTGCATTCAAAGTTTATTTATCATTAAATATAGGTATAATTATTGATTTGGTCTCCCAATTTTTTGAGTTTGTTCAATTTGGTCTCCGAATTTTTGGAAGGTTCAATTTGGTCTCCGAGTTTTTAGAAGGTTCAGTTTCATACTCTTATTTTTTAAAGTGGTTCAGTTTGGTATCTCCCGTTATATTCTAGTCAATGCCGTTTGTATACTAGTGAACTATCACTGCAATAAAAACTTGGGTGAAGTTGTTAATTGGATTGACTTGTTTGTTGGGTGTAGTTAACATCATTTTAGTCTTTTTGTTGATGTATCATTGATCAAGTGTATTCAATATGGTACTAAATTGATCAATTTTAAAAAATAAGGGTACCAAATTGAACGTTTCAAAAATTTGGGAATCAAATTGAACAAACTAAAAAAAATTGGAATACCAAATCAATAATTATACCTTAAATATATTTGTAGTCCCTAATAAAATTGTCACTCGTATGAAATTTTTGATACATTTTAGTCTACAAACTTAAAAGATAAATGAAAGGATAGATATAGTTGTTTTAATTCAAAGACATTTTTTTTTTCAAATCTGTTTTCCTTCCGACATTGAAACAAGAATCTTTATATAAATAATTTAAATGCTAATCTGAGATGTGTTTAATACGTTAAAAAAAATTAATATAATTGAAATAAAATGATTATATATATATATATATATATATTTATTTATTTATTTTTAAAATTTGAAAATTAAAATATATAAAAATTTTGAAAATGAAAAATTTTATGTCAAAGAGCTAAATTTATATTTAATCATTTATTTATGTGTAATTATATATATATATATATATATATATATATATATATATATATATATATATATATATATATTCAATATTTGTATGGTAATGATCAATAAAATGGATGAATTGGTAATGCACTTAGAAAAGCATGAAGAAAATACAATTCGTATTACATTTGTGCAAATTTGGTTTCCATGTTTATAAGAAATATGTGTGTTCTGTTCTTAAAATTAAAGATTGGACTTTGTGTTATGATGTCATACATTTGTTAATTGTTTATGTATTTGATAAATACTTGTTAATTATCTACATATTTCATAAATATTAAGTGGTTGTGTCAACCACTAATAACGTGTGATTATAATAATATTTTATAGGTATACGTTAAAGTATCAATTAACTTTTGTTTACCACGATTAATTTATATCTCGAAAATTTGGTTCATAATTTTTGGTGGAAAATTTTTCTTATCACATTCTTTTTATATATAAGATTTAATTTCATGACATTATTTTAAGAGAATCAAATTCAATATTATTTATGTCATAATTGTTATGGCAACAACTTATGTGTGTTTGGATTGCACTTAAAAAAATTAAATTTGGTTTGGTTTGAAATTAACTCACATTTGGAGCTCAATCAAACAATTAGAATAAAGAAAAAAAATGTATCACATGTGGGTTGGTATTAGTACTTTAGACATCAAAGTCTTAATATAAACAATTAGATTAAAATCATTCATCTAAAAAGAGAAACTATAAAAGACTAAACTTTTATTTTAAAAACAGAGAAACTAAAAATTTAGGATTTGAAAAATTAGAGAGTAACCTAATAAAATATGGGTCTGGCATGAGTGATGCCATTCCTCTGCACAGAACATATCCCTTGAGGAGAAGCAGCGAATCTTTTGAATTGGTTTATTAATTACTTAGCGAATGTCTCGTGGCTATTCTTTATTTCTTCATTTTCAGGCTTCATCAGTGCAGACAAAAGGACTGTGCTGTGATTGGAATATGTCAAGATAAGTTATGCTTTTCGTGTTTCGCTTCACTTCCACGCCACCACTTGCTTATTCTCATCAATTCACCTTCATTTTCTCACATGCCTCGCACTATCTTTTCCATGTGTTGTTCCTCTTAGGTGTGCAGTGAGCACAGTTTGCCATCCATTAAACACTAAAAAGAAAAGTAAATTAGACAAAAATGAACTTGCATTCATGAGACATATATTCCCAGAAATGAAGTGCACCATGCTACTCTTTACTTATTTTTAATTATTTAGAAAATAAAATTTACTAGTAGTGTGACAGATTTTTTTAAAAAATATAATGTTAATGAGATATAAGTTCAAACCTTCTTATACAAAATTGACAAACTTTAATAAAATAGGTATATGATATTCTTATTTACATAATACTCAATTTTCTTGTTACTACTTCACGTAAAACTTAATTCATATATTCATACTTTGATTTTCAACCATCCACTCGTGTTAATAAAAAATATCACTATTCTTCATCATCACGAGACACACTTACTTGACCATCCATAAAAAAACTTTTGGATACAATACAAGCCTATAATCGATAGGTCTTTTAGAAGAAAGATATAGAGAACATACGATATCAATGATACATAAACTTAACATAAACATAAACATAATCTGATTCAAAACCTTCAAAACAATGAATTTATAATTTCTTTTTTGTTCAACTCTCTCGTCACTATATAATGTAACTTAGGCTACATATATAAGTGCTTAAAAATGACATTACATGATATGATATTATAATTAAAAATAGTATAATTTGCTATAAGACTTTTTTTCATAATATATATTAAGAAAAAATGTTTATAAATTATTTTTAATCTGTTGAGTTGAGTTAATATATGATAAATAAATATAATAGCTAAATACATATATACAATAAAAAAAAATTAAAGAGAAAAAACTGAAACGGTTGGAGAAGAGGTGCGAAGCAGGTGATCATGATCCTCTAACGGAGTTGGCGTGTTCCTTCAAGAAGTGCTTAAAGGTGGAGAAAACATAGTTAACAGAGGAAGTTACAAAACTTTTCGTTCGTTCGTTCGTTGGTTCATCCATTTTCATCCGGCACCAAAAGAGATCAAGGTCAGTTTCTTCATATTCCTTCCATTCAATTCTCTTTCTTCATCTTACACTCGTGCATTCATTTTCATCTTCAGTCTTCACCTATCACCATTTTTCTTGTTACACTTCTAGAATCAACGCAACTGCGAGGCTTATGTTCTAATTCTCTGCTTCCGTACAACTAAACAGGTACTCGTCGTTGAGTTTTTCTTTTCTTCACCAGAGATCGAAGATTTCAGTTTTCGTTCCACGCGATCTTGTTCTTCGTTGCATAACTAACTACCTCGAGAGTGTTTAAGCTCTGTTTCCTTTTCCACTTGATTAGTGCGCTTTCAAGTTCACCGTGAAAATGCTTCATGCAACTTTGTTCCTCTTTTTTTAGAATCTGACAAATGCAAAAATTATGCAATAATGTCGTTCATATCCAATGATTGTTTTATATGTAGTGTATGTTAGGATTTTAATTTTGTTCAGTAATAACGAAATTAAAATTGTTGCTGTATCTTAATTGTTTCATTATTTTCGTGATCAATAACTATATGAGTAGTGATTTACTACTTATTGACTTTCATAGTTAATGTAACTAGGACAATAATAATTTGGGTTTCGAACTACAGTATCTAAAAAGACCTAATCATTTCTTTATCTCAAAATTCAGGTTAACATTTTTGAGTAGCTGAGTGATCTGTTGTTGATTGCCTCAGTTTTACTGACGGACATGCGGAATTGAATACTTGAATTCACTCTAAAAATTACTTGTATGTGAATTCATTCTGCACGTTACCTTTTGTGATTCACTCTGCAGATTACTTGTCCGTGAATTTACTCTGCAGATTCACCATTTTCCGTAAATTCACATTACTGATTCACTATTTTCTTTGAATTCACTCTACAGATTACTTGTCCGGCAGATAGAATTCAAGATCAGTTAGAACCCACACATGGAGGTCCGTTACAGTAACATGAGCTATCCCTACAGTACAGCAGGAAGCTTTATTGAATATGTTGAAGGTCTTACATACGAACATGTTAACTTCATTTTTTCTGGTGCCTCACATGCTCAGGTACCTTCAGAGATATTATCTACATTATGTTTGGATATTGACAGATTTTTCGCACCCTTTTTATTGTTTCCTTTTTGTAGATTTGTTGGGATACATAGCTAAGTTTGATATACAGTGTAGAACTTTTCAAATATAGAATAAAGGTCTTCTTTTAAAGGGTTTATATACAACATTATTCATGTTATTTTCCTGCGAGTAGAGCTCTGGTTGAAAGTTGCAAGTAAAAAAGTTTCCATACATACACAGGAGAGTTCATACCCTTCAAGTTCAACTACAAGCTTTTACAAATCTGGGCTGTTTGAACCAGACGGTACCTCGTACCATCAGGATAGTAATGGTTACGAGGTAAATTATCATGAACAATTGATGGATGAGTATAGAAGGCACTCGGAAAACTCTGCAACAATCAATGAACAGATGGCAACAGAACGTATAGAAAGGGAAGAAGGAGTAAACAGTGTCACACTAGACAGTTCTACTGAATGTAAGCTACAGAGTTTCATCACTGGATAGTTTTCAACAAATATATTATCCACTTTAAACCCCTTTTGCAGATCTGTAGTCCAACCAATGTATAATATGTCTGCTCAAAATTAAAACAAATCCATCTCTTTTCTTTCAGGTCCGAGAAGGCATCATAATGATTTCAATGACTATGAGGTATTTTTATTAAATTTCTGGTGCATTAAGTATTTAAATAATTAAATGGATATTATTTAAACATTGAAGTTGTATCTATGCCTACAACACAATCACGAATTAATTAGAATGAGCTAAGCCATTTTTTTATAATTTTTTTCAGGTCAGTTGGGAAGACAATATTGATCCTGACAACATGACCTATGAGGTTGGACTGAAAGTAGCCTTCGTTTTGTTGGCCACATATATTTCTCACTTAAAAGTAAATTAATCTTATATTTGGTTTCTTAAAAGTATACAACCAATACTCTAGATGTATATAATATAGTAAGTTTTACAATTGTTTGATTTTTAGAACCTATACCTTCAACCTTTTCCTTTTTGATCATTTTACTCCTGCACAAGCCTCTTCCCCCTTCGTTTCTTCCAGCATAATGCATTACGTTCTATCCACACTACTACTGCATCATTTTCCCTAAAATATGTTCAAAAGTTGTATAATGGTTTAACAATTGCTTATAATAGTTACACAGGAGACAGTTGTGGGATTGATCTAGCAATTAGGACCTTCTGTCACTCACTAAAGTTGCAAGTAAGGAAGGCGCTGCAAAACCTCTATACCATTTTAAAAATTATTTGGTTTAAACAAGAAAGCATGATATTGACAACCCTTGCCTTCACCTATAAAATAGACTAATAGGGTGGTGGAAGTTATTAAGGGTTCAAAACCAATGGATGGGTGTGTGAGACTGTTACCAATGTAACAGACAACTATAGGGCAGACCATCCAACTTAAACTATCACGGTTTATTGGTTGATGGGGTTATAATTTGTATGACATGCGTGTCGTTCTGATAATCATGAGCACTTAGTTGTAAAAGTCAAGTTCTTTGTGTCCTTCGTTATAGTAGTACAATACTTTTTCTTAATAGTATCCTTTTTCATGTTAGTTATTGAAGAAATTCTGGGACAGTATTCTTTTATCTTCTCTGTAAATCCCTTTCTACTTGCTAATGATGTGGCACCTGGTGATGGAAAAGGCTTGGTTGTTGTTACCTGTGAAAATCTAGATTCCTTGTTCTATCTCGAAGAATAACAATAGATAAAAGTTGGAAGAACAGACTTCTTTCACTTGGTTTTATTCTTTTTTACCTTTTTCCTCACATTGATACCATTTTATTTATCGTAGGAACTACTTGAATTAGGTGAGACAGTTGGAACTGAGTGTCGTGGTCTCACCCAAGAACAAATTTCATTGATTCCAGTATCGAAATACAAGTGTGGCCGCTTTTTCTTCTTTAGGAAGAAGTCACGGGAGGAGAGGTTATTTTCCGTTTCTAGATTTTGTTTTAGTTTTCTGAAAATGAAATTACTTCATGTAAGTTTTTCTGTTTAGTAAATTTTTTTCAGAATTATATGCCTTCTTAGCTCTGTTAAACTACATTGTCTAGCAACGAGGTTAATAAATATGGGTGCGGTAGCAGACATATGGGTTGTATTATAAAAAAAAAAAAGATCAGTAATGGATTTATTAGGTGTTCCAAGACTATCACTAAGGATTCCCTTAAATATAGAACATGTGCTTATGTAGATTATACAAGAATTCTACAAATACTTTGGTATATTGAGCCCATTGCATACTTGAATTGCAACTAGAGTCATAGACTTATCTATTGTTTTCTTGACAGAAGAGCAATTGTTTGGATACAGACTCCTCCTTACTGTGCTATTCTGACTCATTTTCATGTTTAGATGCGTGATTTGTCAGATGGAATATAGAAGAGGGGACAAGAGGATGACTTTACCATGCAAACATGCCTATCATGCTAGCTGTGGGAACAAATGGCTTAGCATCAATAAGGCAAGTTGTTTAGGAATGAGATCTCCGAGTGCGTAATAGACTCCGAACTTCAGAATTTATCAAAGCATTACTGAAATAAAAAATACAAATGTTGAAAAATTTATAAATATAAGCGTTTTAATGAGAGATCACGAGGCATATAAGAACTAATTTAGGTTTCTAACTGACAATTACTACTCCCAAATTTTCTTTGTGAAATGCATATTTTTTAGGATTCACGCCATGTTGATTCCCATTAATTTATAATAACGAGTTCGTTAAATATTTGTAGTGCTCAATTTGGCATATGCTGAAATGCCTCTTCTTTTCTGTGTTTTTTTCAGGCTTGCCCTATGTGTTACAGAGAGGTGATTGTGGACGTGTCAAAACACAAATAATCACCTTCGAGCGAATAGAAGTACCCTACCTGTATATAATTCGGTTATTCCTTATGCTTAGATATCTCCTTTTTTTTTATCACCTATTAAATAATGTATTATATAGGTATAAGGGTTACCCTTTCTCATTTACAAAAATGAAAAATGATCAATCTTTCCTTAGTACAACCTACCAAAAAATTGTGGTTAATTAATATTTAAGTAGATTATACTAATTATTTCAAAACCACCGTACTAACATATTCCCACACAAATGCCCTATAGCAGTACTCCCCAAGCACATACAAACACCATGAAACCATGCTTCAGCTTTCGGCAGCATTACAAATAAGCCTTAAAAACATAAATCATAACTCACAATACAAAATAAAGACAGAATGCCCAGTGCCCAGTGCCCAGTGCCCACTGCATTAATGGTTGGAAGCTAAGAGGATCAGCCGCAGCGAGGATTCAAAACGCATAACGCTTTTATCGTAAAGGCTGAATTATGTGCTCTATTTTCACCAATTTAGTGTTATTATTTTTATATTGAATTAACATCTGCTGTGTTGAGTACCGAAACCTAAAACAGTCAAGATATTTTATGTAGTATAAATGCGCGCATGCAGTAGGTTTACACACGTTTTCCCCAATATTACTATTAAATTATATAATACTATTATATTCACTTGCACACAAAAATTAGAATCAACCCGATTATCTAGTAATCAGTAGATAATTTTTTTATCTTATATTTCAAAAATATACTGCAGTACACAATATAGAGAAAAGTTTTTTCTTTTTTTACTTTTGATCAAAGTTCCTAATATTTTTTATTTCGAATTTTAGAAAAATGTGAATTGTTCCATTTTCTAAGATGTTATGATTTTTAAAGTTAAAATACAAAAAATAGATGTTTTCGAAAACTGCATAAAAAAATTACAAAAAAGATCGATGCAAATAGCTTTCCCCGACATTTTTAGCTCTCTTTTTAAGAGGCCATAGGCCTACAAAAAAACTATTATGTCAAACTGATAATCGCTTTTTGCACCTCTTATTATTTATTTAAAATAATTGTTTTACATTTGTTTTCTATTTAGTGAAATAAAAGTATTAATATGAGACAATGATGCAATTAAACATTATATTTATTAAAATAAAAAAATACTGTTACTTTCTTAATTTTTATGTTAAATATGGGAATGAAAATAATTCAAAAGTAGGATTAAAAATAAACGTATTTCACGGCACCCACTCTATTTTCTTTTTCACTAGAAATTGGTAAACACAATCTAGTATATCTTGTATAAAAGTTAGATCAGGCTTTAGACAATTATTTTGAGATTAATTTCCATACACTCTTACTGCAAAACAAAATTATACTTTCAATCAATAATCATCCATATAACCTTTTCATTACTTATTAAAAAATCAACGACTAATCATGACAATTAATAATTTGATGGCATCATAAAAATTCATTATATCATCAATAAATTATGAAGTATTTACTCTAACTTTTATTACGCAAATGAAAATAGGTTTAAACTCGTGTTGCTTAACTAACAATATGCAAAATTAAACAATTTGCTTTCCAATTTTAAACTTTTTTACGCATGAATTTTTGTATCCTTCATTTATACATGTATTAAATAATGAATTCAAATATATCGCTATAATATCTATTGATTATTGTGATATGATAACAAAGTAAATTCTTAATAAATGTATTTTTCTGTAAATATAAATAAATAATCGTATTTAAAAAATCATTATAAAAATTATATGAGAAAATAATAGCTCTATAATTATCGCAATGTTTAATACTGGATTCAATGATTTGACTAAAGGCTAGTGATATCTTTTTGTTTTTTTATAACACTGCGATCTTCTATCAATTTATGCGAGAACGTGGTTTCGTGATACACACAACAACAATATTTTCGTCCCTCGAATCTTATAATAAGTAATAATTTTTCTGTTATTTCTTTGCAAAAATTATAGTTTTGATTTGGCTAAGCCATACTTTACGTGTTTGATGGGGTATTTTTCTATCAACTTATTTTTTAAATGCTGATAATTAAAAAAACTTTAAAATTAACTTCCACCTTTTTACCTTCGTTTTAAATTATTAAAAGTTAATAAATACATAAAATTTGAAATTAATTTTTATCTTTCACATTTATTGTAACATCTCATTTAATAGTATTCCACACTATCAAACAAAACATTAATTCATGATCAGACATAGCAAATAGTAAAACTAGCAGTTATACATATATACTGTATAAGCGTTTAATACAGTCATCCAAAAGCATATGAAGGGCTAACAACTTGCCATGCTAAGGCTTCTCAACACCTGATTCAAAAACTACTACAATTATAAGTAAGAGAGGTTAGTTCCTGCTCTGAAAGGAGGTATCCACATCTGGGCGAGGCTCTACTCACACCAACAGCACGTGATAAAGACAAAAGAGAAACCGCGAGCACAAAACCACATGAACAAAAGAAAAGGGTAAGCTAACTGAGAGAAAAGAAAGATAATACAGAACATCATTACATCACTCACAACACATAGATTAATATTTAAAATTCTAGACTCGATATCCGGATTGTGTAAGCGACATTGGAGCTCTTGGTGGTTTGCACCTGCAACGGTTCCCAGACTCTGCAGAGCCTGGACACATGGGGTTATCACCCGACCGTTCCCAGGGTAAGTCCCCTTCGCGTCTAGGACTGTATCAAGTCCAAGGACTAGGACCTCCTGCTACTCCTCACGACATAATCCATTCTACTCTATCTGAGCGTGAATGATTATTGGAGTTTCAGAATACCAACCAATTAATGATTCCACACGTCCTTACACTCTAACAATTCACATGGATTTCCCTTGAAATTCCATTCTAATCATCACACAACAAACTAATAACCTTCAAATCTCCTTACACAATATATAAATTAAGCACTCATCAACACATGAAAGCTTCCTTGCATAGAATCATAGTAAAACATGTCATTTTTCCATTTAACACAGAAATTGATGTACCCCACTGCAGTGAATCTCGCTTAAGCTAGGTAATCTAGCCCAGGCGAGAAGCCATCTCGCTTAGGCGAGGCTGCCTCGCCTAGGCGAGACACCAAACAGGGGCAAGGATTTAAAACTGAGCGAACTCTCGCTCAGGCTAAACTGGCTCGCTTAGGCGAGAGTATGTCTCGCTTAAGCGACCCCAGCTCGCCTAGGCGAGATTTCGCGTAGTTCCAGAGGTGAGCCTTTCTGATAGTCTCGCTTAGGCGAGACCAGTCCGCCTAGGCGAGAATATCAGATCATCTCACTGTTTTCACATGCAAGAACGCAGATTTCGAAACCAACATGATCATACACACACATAAGCCATTCAAGAAGTCATTTCAGCACACCAATCTCATACAAAACCTAATTTACAACTCAAATGAACAATGTATCGGTTAGCTTCCCTTACCTTTTGACAAAACACCACAAGCAAGGCTCCAACACAATGGTACCTCAAGTCCTCAACCTAAGGGGCTGAAATTCATAACTCAGGGTGAGTTTAAGTCCTTACTTCGTTTTGGTAAGAATCAAATCCAAGAATCCCAGAATTGAAGAGAATTGGAAGGAACTGAATTTGTCTTACCGGGAGGGGAGATGGCTCAGCTTGAGGAGAAGTTCCTCTCCTGGTTCTGGGTTTCAGCAGCTGCACAGAGTGGAAAGGATCAGAAGAGGGAATGGCTTGCTTCAGAGAGCTAGGAGAGGGTTTAGAGAGAGGAAATGCAGAGAGTGGGAATGTGTTTTTCGGTGGTAGAAGAGAGTGGGTGAGGAGAGTAGTTATTGGGTTCTGACATTTATTATTAGTTTGAAATAAATTCTTACGTGTTATAATTAAACTGCAATTTAATCATATTATTTAATTGTACTTTAATAAATTAATTTTATTATAGTGTGTAGGAAGAATCTATATGTAATTAAGCACGAAAGTGCAAAATGAAACTATTTTAAAGAATGTTATTTTAATTTATTTAAGTCCTAGAACTAAATTCAAACTCTCACGGATCAGATTGTTCATTCCACCTTTTACTTTTATAACTAATAATCCAATGTCAGATATTTCTTAAGTTTTGCTGGGCATTGAGACAAACCTTTTTTTTTATACGAAGAATATTAATAAAGCTTGAAGTACTACGCTTATATTTTCTTCTTATTTGTAAAAACTAGTGCTAACAAATTGAAATAACAACTTCTTAAAAAAATCACTACACCATAAATATCATAATATTAATTAATACTTTAGGGAAATAGTTCTTTTTTAATTACTTAAAGTGCAACATTGTGTTTGTTTGAGTGGTAATGCGAAGACAAATTACGTAGTAATTTATCTGTTCGCTTGAAGAGAATTAAGAGGAAGATATGCCTGCCTAATACGCGGTCATTTGAGTTGATTCACTTGGTTAAATACAGTTTTACCCTCTACAAAGTTGGAACACATCCATGTATAGTGTGAGTGTGAGCAAAGGGACCTGGTGAACGTCAAAGAGCATGGATCCGTTCCCACCTCACTTGGAACGGATCTATGTGTGGTTAAACACTTGGCAAAGTTGGAACCCATCCACACATGGTGTGAGCAAAGGAGTTGAACGTGAAGAGCATGGATCAGTTCCCATCTCACTTGGAATGAATATTTCACTTGGAATGAATCTGGATGTGGTTAAAGGACTGGATCCGATCCCACCTCAAATGGAACAGATCTATGTGTAGAGAGAATGTGAAAGATCCAATCTCAGCTCAAATGGAACGAATCTATGTGTAGAGAGAAAGTGAGAGATCTGATGACAACTCAAGTGGAACAAATTTGTGTGGACAATACGATAAGGACAAAATGGTAATCTCACCAATACTTCTATTAAAACATAATTTTTAGTCTATCACATAATCAAATCTCTCAAACTTTCACAAAAATTACTTCCAATTCTATTCACAATCACCTCTAAATCCTTTAAAAAAATAACACATAATTCACTCTCAAATCCACTCAAACCCATCCATTCCTTTTCAAATTCTCTCCCTCAAATGAACACATTATAAAAGTTAAATAAAATCAATTACATTACGCATAAAAGTTAAGAACAAGTGATATATGCTTTAATTTTACATCATTATTCAATAACTAATTATTGTATATATGACCAACATTCATTCACTTTTTAAATAATACTTATCTAAATATCAATAGTGATTTTTTATTAAATTAAAAAAATCAAAGAGTTATAATTCTGATACTTGGTTTCATCTCATTGTTTTTAACAACTATTGTTATGGTCAAACTCAAACATTATTTTTATGATTCAAACTCTTATTTCAAGTTTTTAGTAACCAACTAACATGGTTGAAGGACAATCATGCTCCTTAAATATGAATGTGGACAAATATTGGATCTCGATGCCCGTGTGAACACAAAAACATATATTAAAAGAAGTCAACCTCTTAACTACGAATCGAATTCTCTATTAAAGGACATCTCAAATTTAAAAAAAGAAAAAGCAACAACCAATACATACCAAATTTAAAATAAAATAATACACTAAGTTAATGAATGAAATTAAGAGCATCGACCAATTTACCTACATAAACAATTGCATTTGCAATTTCTGAAATTATGATAGAAAAATTATCTTTTGACAATTTGTGAATTCAGGAATTAATTGACCAAACTTTTTATAATTTCCCAATAAAAATATGTTCAACATATTGAATAGGAGAAAATACAAAATTTGATAGAAAGATTTTTAAAGTGCCGACAGAATGCATATACCTACATCTAAATTAAAATTGATTTTGAAAAATTATTATTAAATATTCATATAAATTGAATGGCCGAAATTATTTCTTCTCCCCAAAAAGCTAAAATCTTTGTAAACTCAATATATCATAATTTATATAATATAATATAATATTAAAAATATTTTATGGAAAATTAATCTCAACTCTTTGTTTTCCTTGAAGGAATAAGCACACCAGTGGAATGAAATATAAAATGGAATAATAATCTTACCCTCTATCCAAAATGGAATGGTTAAAATTGCTTCTTACTACATATCAGAGAAGTTGAATTTTAGAAGATATTATCTATTTTCATGAAATTTACAGGAAAAGAAATTGGGTTTAAGGAGAACCTGAGAGGAGAGAAGATTATTTGATGGCTTCCCACGAAATTATGAATATAATTCCTTTCCCACAGCTGGCCACACCAACTCGTTGACACTGCCAACATCAATTATTTCTGAACTAAGGTTAGATTAGAACTCACCGGCAATGCAATGCTATATAATATGATGCAATTCTCTTTTAGCCAATCCGTGTAATAAGAATGTGTTTGATTAGGGAATTGAAATTAAGAAATACTAAAATAAATGGCAAGGTATATCAATGTCCTGCATAAGTTGAAGGAGAATGTCTTATAGGAGAGACAACAGGGTCAACATGGATTAAAATTTTAATTACGATCTATAACTGTAAAAGGAATTATCTTCCCTGACTGTTCAAATTTTCATCTAATTTCAAAACTAAGATCTCTTTGATATCTGCTATATATTTGGGTGCAGATAAACTAGGTATTGGGATCGAATTCTTACTAGTTTCACTCATGACTAATTTGTACCTTAACTTGACAAGAAAATGAATCTCCAAATGTCTTTGGCCATGAGTCTATGACAGACACAAATAGTTAATTTTGATATGTAAGTTAATAAACCTACTAGTATTCCTGCACCATGTCAAGGACATAAGTGGAGCAAGTTGTGTTTATCTCTACAATTAAATGACTATCAAAATGCAACTAATGGATCACCTTATATATAGAATACATGTCTCTGAAAACAACACGATGATGGCAGAGTAAAAACAGTAGCAGCATTCTCTAATATGTCTAGAACAGTACATATAGCAAGTATAATGAAATCACTAGGAAAAATGAGTCCTACCTGCAGAGTTCGCACTAGACCAGTAATGTAATGGAAAATTACAATCGGACAGGGAAACCACTCAAAATGCAGTTAAGAACATAGTTAGTTAGATGCTCAATGTTAATGTGGAAAAACAAACATCAGTGAAGTACCAATAATATTACATCAACAGTTAAACCCTGAAAACCTAGTCAAATGGGGTAACTGATCAAAGGTTCATAAGACCAAGTTTTGTACGGATGAGAAAAACCGTAAAATACTCTAAAGTAATTATACCAAGATAAAATTATAATGTCACATTCTCATGGGGATAATTTTAACTATAGCCATTGTCATGACTTGAGAATGTAAGTTTGCCTATTGATCCGGATGTCTGGTAGGTTTTTGTTTTGACCGACACCCTGACATTTGACTTCAATATGATGTTTGGTACTTCAGGCTTGCTCTAATATATTCACCGGTTCTCTAAAGTTCAATTGAAATAATCATAGCTGGCTGCTTTAACGCGCATTTTCAAAATTTGATCCAATTCAACTAGTTCTTACGTCCAACCATGCCATTGCCAACCTTCTTTCTTGACTTTGTTGCTAATCCATATCGTAAGAAATATGAATTCACATAATGGAGGCCTGCAACTTCAACTCCGAATAATGATTTGAACAAAAAGGGTAATGTGCAGCATGTATATTAAATCCTCAACCAGTCTGTCGATGCATTTAACAAATAAACAGTATCAGCCATAACTGAAGGCTAACACTATATAAAGGGTTAGGATGCATACTTTGCAAATGCAAGCATAGAGCATAGCTCATCTAAACAACCACTGGTGCTGTACACTGATAGAAGATGAGAACATCGGCAGGGCCGAGGCACTGGCCTCGACTCATCTATGGATTGGCATTTTGTCTAATTGCTATCACTGTGGCTGGTGATGATTATAACTATAAGCCTTACTATGCATCCCAGCCAACCTATTACTCTCCACCAGAGCATGCAAAACACCCACCCCACCATTACAAAAAACCTCCACATGCACACAAATCTCCACCTTCACCTTATGTCTATAAGTCACCACCACCTCCCTCTCCTTCACCACCACCTCCATATATCTACAAGTCTCCTCCACCACCATCCCCATCACCACCCCCACCATATGTTTATAAGTCTCCTCCACCTCCATCTCCTTCACCACCCCCTCCATACGTGTATAAATCTCCTCCACCTCCATCCCCATCACCACCCCCTCCTTATGTTTACAAGTCTCCACCACCTCCATCCTCCTCACCTCCCCCTCCTTATGTCTACAAGTCTCCACCACCTCCATCCTCCTCACCTCCTCCACCATATGTGTACAAGTCTCCTCCTCCACCATCTCCATCACCTCCACCTCCTTATGTCTACAAGTCCCCACCTCCACCATCTCCATCACCTCCCCCTCCTTATGTTTACAAGTCTCCACCACCTCCATCCCCCTCACCTCCCCCACCATATGTCTACAAGTCTCCTCCTCCACCGTCTCCATCACCTCCACCCCCTTATGTCTACA
>Ga0214543_1001786_pt1 | contig 42124 bp, 29 predicted proteins | sample CNSS2metaG_FD_160094 | JGI IMG/M metagenome (GOLD analysis project Ga0214543, IMG submission 160094) | Root nodule microbial communities from cowpea collected in UCLA plant growth center, Los Angeles, California, USA - CNSS2 | ecosystem: Host-associated > Plants > Roots > Nodule | place: USA...
CTTTTTGTTATGCCTCTATAATTTAGTGAAAAGCCAATTTAACTAGAGCAATTAATTAAACGTGTGCTCACTCCAATAGAGTTGAGTTCACATGAAAATAAAAATATTCAAACGGAAACATGGGCCCTGTAAGTCAAAGAAAACTTTTCACCATATGTTGCATTATATAAATATTTACTAAGTAGTTCAATGTTGTCGCATGATTTTTCATGTTATACGCTTAGGTGAAAGTTTTGAGTCTTTTCTCAATGATTTATCGTTTATTTGACATCAATGTTAGTTTTTGTATAAGGAGCTCGATGAATATTCAACCAAGTAGTACAATAGGGGAGTAGTACAACAAGGAAGGATGCTGCCAATACTAGGTGTACCCGGCCTTAGTTTTTTGAGAAATGGATTTCAGAATCCGTTTCATACATTTCTGAAACGGATTTCAAAATCCGTTTCACAAATTTTAATTTTTTTTCCAGGAATGGATTTTGGAATCCATTTCATACTTTTCTGAAACGGATTCCAAAATCCGTTTCATAAATTTTAATTTTTCTTTTATGAAACAGATTTCAGAATCCGTTTCACAAATTTTAATTTTTTTTTTCTAGAAACGGATTTTGAAATCCGTTTCATACTTTTCTGAAACAGATTCCGAAATTCGTTTCATAAAAAAACATGAAAATTTATGAAACGGATTTCGAAATCCGTTTCATACTTTTGATTAGGGTCAAAAGGGTAATTATTGGGGGTACAAGAGAAGGTTTGGGAGTGCAGGGAGAACCCCCCTACCTCGACAAAGGGGTCGTATGCATACCGACCCAGTGGTAAGGAGGCACGAATTCGATGTTGGGATAGGTAGCGTGCAAGCCCACGAGTATTGACGCTTAACCTTGAAGGGAATATGGAAATGTGATTGTTGCATGAAGGTCTAGAATAGTTTTGATGTACAATATTGATGAGATTCATTAGTGTTTATGAAAAAGGAAAATGGCCTCGAAGGTAATAAAATCAGGAGGGATGCCAGGTATAAAATATGATCTTGTGTCCAAAGGTAGGGGCATTTAATCTTGAACTCAATTGTAGTGCATGCAAAGATATCAAACTATTATTGACTTGAGCGTCAGAGTGCATGTAGGTAACCCACTCCCGGAGCGTGGGTTAGGCTCATTTTTTGCTCGTATTGAAATTTGCAAAATTTGTTTAACCAAACCCAGCTCGAACTTGTGGTGTGCATGATTAGCTCATGGGTTTAACCTATTTTAACAACTCTACTCTAAATCCAAGGTAAATGTATCTTATCAATACTTTTTTTTATTAATTTATACCTAAATAATTAGAAAGTTACTAATTTTTATAATTTATTTCTTGGTTGGTCAATTTGTACTCATAGGTATTATAGTGAAGAATGACTTCAAGAAAGTTCAAATAGGATCCTCCCACATGAGGATGGAGAGATTTCTAATGGGATAAACAAAAGGTTGTAGTTGAATATATTCATTTCTCATCAAAATCAAAAGCTTTTCTTCTTTTGACACAATTGAAGATATATGAATATTGGATCCTAAATCTTGGTGGGTGATGCATGGTTCTTTTGCCCCTCTTCTTTAAAAACTAGCATTGAAACTTATTGTGCAACCTTGTTCATCATCTTTTTGTGAAAGAAAATGGAGTACATAATCATTCATTCACTCATTAAAAAGAAATAAGTTGGATTCTAAAAGAGCATAAGACTTAGTTTATGTGTATATCTAAAAGAGCGTAAGACCTAGGAAAATTAAATATAAATAAATATTTAATTTACCAGTAAATGGGGAATGAGAACGCATTCAATGGAGTTAATTGGGTCAATTATAACAAGGAACAATACTAGCTCAAATGGTTAAAAGTACTTGGTGATGTTGAGAGGACTTAGGTTCGAGTCATGTGTATGCCATTAGTTTGTTAATTTAATTAATTAATTGTTTTGCAACTATGCATGAACATGTGAGGTATATTGATAAGTGTTTATATGCCTAACATAATAAGAAACACGAAATGGCATTCAAAGTTTCTGTGTTTCTGCTCAAAAATCGCCGCTAAGTGACGCATCCTTTTTGACCTTGCTTTTAACTGCCTGGTGGCAATGAACATCTGTCAGGTGACGCAATGGCGATTGGTGTGTATTGGCTGCTTTTTGATGAAATTATGATGTTTTAGAGTTTCTTGTAAAGTTTTGTGCACGTTTGAATGTATGATGTTGTAAAATTGTTGTTCATTATCAGTATTGTTGATTTTGTGGTGATTCAATGAGTGTGCAAACATGAAGGGTTCATGTTAGGGCTTGGGGAAATAATCTGGAATCTGATGAAGAGAGTTCAATTACAATAATTTCGCATTTGTATGATGTATTGGATGTGTATACATGTGGAATTGTTAATTAGTGTGATTCAGGTGCATTTGGGCAGCTAGATCGATTTCTAGGGAAACTGAGTTCCTCGCATATGCAGAAAACCTGGGTTTTTACCCAGGTATTGATGCACCACCTGGTGGCACCCTGTTTGCCACCAGGTGACGAGTAGTAAAAAAATATGCAGTTTTATGGTTTTTATTGAATTGGTTGCGAGTGAGATTTTTGTGAGTTTAATTGGAAGTATACATGTGGTAATGGAGTAAAAATTGGACAATTGTAATATCTAGGTCAAGGCACTAGATATGGTTGTGTAAATTGAACCAAAGGGAGTGGTGGATGAAGGAATTGTGCTTGTGTAGTCTAGGAAAAAGTATGTGGTTTGGCACAAAATACAGAAATTTTAGAAATTGATTTTGGTGTCGATTCCACAAGCATGAGTAGTCATTTTAAGAGCAGGTGTTATTTGCATGAGACTGAAGTTAAGTTTGCCTATATATGTGTGGATGGGTTACTGGAGTATAGGGTAAATAATGAATTAAAATAAGGGAATGAATTTTGCAATATGGGGTGTTCTGTTTTACAATTTTATGTGTGGGAGCTATCCTTGATTGAAATTAAGATTGGCATGGTTACAACTTGCGCAATAAATAAATATATATATATATATATATATATATATATATATATATATATATATATATATATATATATATATATATTAACATTTAGGATTGAGGTATATTTTGTTAATAATGTAGAATTGTGCTGCGTACAATATATAGATATGTAAATTGGTAAACTAGACTTATACATGAACTTTTTGAAGTATAAAAGCCTATTTTCGAGTGCTAAACAAGCAGTTGGCACGCTACTGATGAAGTGTCTGATGACACAGTGAAGGCCATTAGGCGATAGGGGTACTGGGGAAGTCCCTAGAGCGCGTGGCGCTTGACGGTGAATAGTGAACCGCCAGGTGATAGCCACTAATACAGTGGGTTTGATTTGGCCTAGCGCTTGACAACGAGAGGTTTCCGCCAAGCGGTCTGTGTTGGGATTTCGCCTAGCGGTACTAAGACAATGCCACGTGATAGCACAAGGGGTAGTGTGGTTTTTTTATTTTTGTCTTGTTTGTTGAGATGCGGACTTGGACTAGGAGATGCTTGACATTGTCACGAGTGGGTAGGTTCATGACTGGTGTTGAACGCGTGATTAATATGAGCGGAGAGTTTCATATTAATGATGCTCTCGTGTAAGGATACGAGTGGGGAGATTTGTATGTTTCGTGCTCACACTTGAAGGTTGTTGCGAACGGGAAAGTTCGTAGTTGGATGGATCACACATGTTGGACTACGGACGGAGAGGTCCGTAGAGTTGGATGGGAAGGTTCGTAGAGGTTGGACCACGAACGGGCATGTTCGTGGAAGTATGATGTATCTTGGGTCCATGGTCAAGTAATTGTATGGTGTGCTTGGGTTAGTGGTTTCATTTAAATAATGAAACGATGGTTCCAAAACCTTGGGGCAGCAAAGGTTTAAGAATAAGCACTAAGTTGAGTTAGAGTATTTTGGGTGAGTGTTTATATTATTAAATTGTTTGTTTATGTTGGTTTGAGCTCACTCTTTCTATTTGTATTTGGCGATGATCATGTGACTTGTCACATGGAAGCAGATGATATTCCAAGTGATGTTGGTGATGCCTAGAGGTGGAAAGGGGGCTATTATGGGAGTTTTTGCTACGAATCATTTTATGATTGTATCATTTATTTTCAGTCAGTTTTTGGAACTTGTAGTAACATTTATGGATTTGTTTATTTGAGTTTAAGTGCAACGAACGAGTTTTTAAATTTTCCCGCTTTTAGAAATAGTAATTTATGACGATTCGACTTTTAATTATAAATTATTGATTTTATTAAGTAATTTCAACCTAGGACGTTACATATACTAATTTGCAACTTTAGGCTAGGAAGAATGAATAATACAACCAAGGGAGCGGTAAGATGTGAGAAATTATAGTATAGATGCATGGGATGACTTCGATGACATTAGAAATCTTAAAGTGGCAACATTATCTCTTGATAAACCAAATATGGAAGTTTCCTTATAGCATAGCTAAACAAGTAAAAGCCCAATGTCAACTTTTGTGAAGATTAATCAATAATTGTAAGTACATAATATTAATTTGTTGTTTGTTTTATCAAGAATCAATAATCCTACACAAAATTTGATACTAATAATTTTACTTACATAAACAATTAATGGAATATCATCCGGAAGCACCTTGAACTAGGTATCATCCCATATCTTCACTGTAATCAATTTCACTCCATGCAACGATTATATAATCAACAACAACCAAATAAAAAATTAGTAAAATAAACTTCAATAAAACCTAATATTGAAGTTAAGGTTCAAATGAATTTGAAGTTAGGGTTCACATATTAACATGAGATAATTAATCAATGTGAGGAACTTGAGATTGAAGAATAGAATGGAGAAAATCCACATAAAGTAACACTAAATCACATACCTGAAAGAGATTCAAATTAGGGTTTATAATAAGCTGAAACTCCAAAAGAACATTAACTTTGACAAAAAAAAAAGACATGGAGTAACAAAAAAACACCTACAAATAGTAAAATACACAAAGAGAAGACAACTTACCAAGAAAAATAAAATAACGTCCACAAGTAGAAGAAAAATTGACTTCAACATAAATAAGAGAACCAACTCTTCTACAACATGTATAGTGTTTTTTTACAATTACACTAAAATAAAATGATTTCATAAATTAATTTTCTAAATATACGTTACAGTACAAAAATATGTTAAAACGTAACAATTTTCTAAAGAGTGAGGGAGAATGAGTTTGACAATGTCTGTTTTTGGGCCTTGTGGTCCACATGATAAAACTGGTAATGTGGTATCATATAATATCAATAAAGTGACAACATACCTCATATATAAGATAATAATGATAATAATGTGACACTTTACCTGTTATTTTGAATATTATGTAAACATATAGTATTAAAGAATATTATGGCGTAACCAAACTACAATTTTTTTTTATCATAGTTACTATTAATATGAGAATATTTACTCCAATAGATGTATCTCAGAATATCTTCTAACCATTTTAGGTTGGTAAGGTTTGATGGGCCTTGTTGCGTTGCATCACTTAGCACATTTATTGGGGTTGGGTAAATACATAATCCCCACAGTTTCGGGAGTTTAATTAGTGTGCGAGAAATGCTTGTTGCTGTTATGACTAACCTTTTGGTCGAGTTGAGGTCGACTTTAGGATTCTACAAGTGAATAGACTGCTAGGCCGAGTTGTAAGTGATCGTCTATGATCGTGGACGCCATTTTATGCATGTCAAATTATCATTTTGGGTAGGATCTAGGGTTGTTTACTAGTCTTTGTGGTGTCAACTTATGCAGACCTTGATTTTGTGGTGTCGACTTAGGCAAGCTTTGGACTGTGCTTCCAACTTAGGCAGACTTTGGACAATGTTACCGACTTGGGTAGGCTAGTGATGACTTCATAGGTAACTACAGGGCATTAATGAGGGGTTTCTTCTTATGAAATGATTGTGTTGCCCTACGAAGCGTCTTGTCATATTAAATACATTGAATAATGGCTGATGTTGCCTTATTTAAATGGTTCGAGCTTGGAAGATGTGCGTAAGGGTTATGACCGTTTTTGAAACAAAATGATGCTTGGTGGTGCATTTTGTCATTTTTATTTCTCTATATTTGTTTGTGTTTATCATTGCCTTTTTCCTTTGTCTTTCTCTTTCATTTCTACATCCTTCGCACTTATTTCTTTCTTGTCTGCATTTCTTTTCTTTATAGTTTGCTAGTCCCTATAGGTGTGTCTTTTTCCTCTTCTCCTGATGTCAGCTATGGTCGTCATCGTTTGTTGTTGGAGAGGGAGATTACCCCTATGAGTGAGGGTTCTTCTCTCGCTACTTGTTGTTGCTCTTCCTTTGGTGGTTTCTCTAGGTTTCACGATTGTGGCCTCCAAGAAACATCAGAAGAAGAAGATGGCCCAGGGTAAGAAGGTTGCACTGCCTGTGATGTGGGCAAAACCATATGTTTCGGCAACAAGGAGACATGACCAGTTTCCTTCTATTAGGGATTGCAGGTATACTTGGATTTAGGACAAAATGGCCTTTTATGCTTTTGAGTTCGTAGATGACACGAGGGTGGTCGAGCTAAAGGACACCTTCAAACTCTGTCCAGAAGGGCTTACCGCTCTTCCGTATTCTCTTAGTGATAGGGTGTTTTCTCACCTTGATGAGAAAGATGATAACTTTGTTTTTGTTTATGTGTATTTCCGAGATTTTGACATTTCTTTTCCTATATTCGATTTCGAGAGTGGTCTTCTGATCGTGTTGTCGGTGGTTCTTCGTCAGCTTCACCCTAATAGTTGTGGTTTTGTAAAGTCATTCAAAATAGTATGTACTCAACTTGATCTTACCCGAACTCTTGGCATGTTCATTCTTTTCTATCAAATGTCGCATGTATCCAAGGTCGACTGGGTGTCTCTAGATGGTGCTCAATCCGACTCCTTGTTCGATATTTTTACTTAGTTTTTTAAGAATTTTAAGTCCAAATTTTTTAAAATAAAGGCCTTTTCTCCCGAGGCCAGGCTCAAATAATTCTTGTTCCCATACACTCGAGCGCTTAGGTTTCCTTTGTATTGGTCTTTTCCCAAAAATTTTAACTTTGTGTTTGATGGTTACCTAAGTGGCGAGGAGGACAAGGGTGTTGAGCTCATTAGGCAACTTCCTCGCACATCAAATGTTGGGACGTGCTTTATGTCCCTTTTGAGGATAGGTTTGTTACTCTTCTCATCATTGGTTTGTGGGTTTCCTGGTTAATCTTTTTCAAATTTTGTAAACTTCATGTTTCCACGTTAGGAGTGTATAAGAAATTGGCCTTATCCTACTAGTTTTGACGTTGAAGGTGTACCCGGTCAATTCGGTGTGATTCCTCGATCAATCCTCTTTTTGGGATGTCTAGTAGAGTTCTGAGATTTTGTCGATGCTCCCCTCTGGTGAGGATTGTGGTATCTTCTTGAAATGTAGTCTTGCCTCGAGTGGTGAGATTGATTGTGGATTTCCTTGTCTTTGTGTCGAGCTAACCTACTGTGATCCTTACAGGACTTGTGCCGAACAGATCGACTACAGCTAACCCGGCCTGGTCTAGCTTGACCCACCACGGGTTGATCACTTAGTGAGCCAACCCAACCCGGTTCACCTATTAGTGAACCAAAAAAATTTGAACCCGACCCAGCCCACCGTAGATAGATGGTTAAACGTGTTAGCTCACGAGCTCACTTAATTATTTTTTTTATTTTTTTTTTCAGTCATAACTAAATTATAATCGTAATTATAATTTAAATAATCATCAATACAATCCAAATACAAACCAAAATAACAAAAATACAAATTATCTATTTTTTGGCTAAAAAAACAACCTAACTTGATATAAATGCAAAACCCAACTTAACGAAAAAATACTTGTGTGACCCTTTATTTGCGGGTTGGTGAGCCAACCTAGCTCACCACGAGTTCAACCCAAGTGAGCCGGGTTCTAGGTGGGTTGGGTAAAAAATTAACCTATATTAAAATTTGTAAAAAGTTTTCAACCCAACCCGGTTTGAAACCATGGTGGGTCGGGTTAACTTGTGGGTTCCAACCTATTTTGACAACTCTAGCTCCTGGGGGAGTTATGCCAGACTTTCGAAATGCATCTTGTTTACGAGTGACATTGGCCTTCCTCCTCAGGACTCTTTCAATATGTCGGGGACCGACTTTTGTTGTGTTACTTGTGTGAGAGAGATTCTTTGTTGCTGTTGAGTGCCAAGTTTGCATTACCGACTGAGGGGTCCTTCGCCGAGGAAGAGGATGTGGATGGGTATTAGGTTTATAGAGGGGGTTTCATAGGGTAAAGACACAACACCAATGAGACTTGAGCGCAATCACATAAGGTATTAACACCACTCTCAACCCAAAACCTTAAAACAATGGGTTTGTGGGTCTTCGTCCTTATATGGTGCTCCACTTTCTCATTTTTACCCAATGTGGGACTTAGACTCACTTGAATTTCCAACAATCTTCCCCTCAAGGGTGAGCCCCTTCCACCACATTGGTGCACACCCCCTCTAGCAGAAGCATTTGAGTACCCCCTTCTCGTACCATCGTTCTTCTTAACAAGACACACTTACCTAGAACCTTTGCTAGGAAGACTTTCAATATTGGGACATTATACTTATCTGAGTCAGTCACCAATACTAATCATGGACTTTCATACCACTCGGTAGGTTTAAGAAGGAGGAGGTTCACTTGGGAGATACAACACACAATATACCAGAGAATAAAGCGGATATAATTTTCCCTAACTTGCAAGAATCTATGAGAAGCAACTATCAAAGAGCAGCAATAATAAATCACCACAACCACAAATAAAAACACCAAGAATTTTAACGCGAAAAACCCATCAAATCAAGGGTAAAAACCACGAGTCGTTCAAACTAAAGAAATAACTGCACTATGATCAACAATATTACAAATGAGTTTCAATCAACTGCTCAAATTAGTGCCAACACCCAACCAGATAGCAAAGCAACAAAACTTTCAAATAGAGAAGAACAAAGAGAAGAAAACCCTATAAAATTAGTGTTGTAGTACGAAATTAATTTCTCCCAACTTAGACCTCATATCGACAATCCGACCGGTCATAATGAAGAACTGTGTGTTCCAAACCTGCTGTAAAAATTTTAGCCCAATCCAACGGTGAACGAATCCGCAGTTCCGATTTTACGGTCGCAATTTTGTGAAAAACGTGAACAGATTTTTCCCTCTACCTCTTCCTCTATGTGCTAGGGTTTTTAGTGCATTATAACTCTATTGTTCTCCCTTTCTATTTATTTTGCAGCCCCCTCTCCACTAGGTTAAGTGAGACATATGCTTCTCAAATTTTGGACCTTTTCTCCATAAAGGAAGGGGGCTCAATACTTAACAAATCTCCCCGCACAACTATGTGGATATAACCGCCAAATCAGCGATCTCACAATAAACTTCAAACTTTCCTCTTGGCAATGCTTTAGTCATCATATAAGCACCATTATCATCTATATGAACTTTTTCCATCACCAACAACTTAGTATCTAAAGCATCATGTATCCAATGATACCTTACACCAATATGTTTGGATCTAGAATAGAAAGTTGGATTCTTACCAAGATGGATAACACTCTGACTATCAACAAACAATAAATAGTTATCCTTTCCAAAACCAAGCTCTTGCAAGAATTTCTTCAACCATAGAAACTCCTTGCATGCTTCAATAATGACAATGAATTCTGCCTCTATAGTAGATAATGTTACACACCTTTGCAGTCTTGATTGTCAAGCCACAGCTCCCCCTGCAAAATTAATAAAATAGCTCGAGGTGAACTTCTTGGAATCAATGTCTCCAACCATATCTAAATCTTAGTATCCCACTGAATTAGGCTTATCACCTTCAAAACAAAGCTTTATATCAACAGTACCATGAAGATATCTCAAAATCCATTTCGTAGCTTTTCAATGCTCTATACCTGGGTTTGACAAAAATCGAATGGTTGTACCAACAACATGTGCAATATCTGGTCTCATGCACACCATTGCCTACATCAAACTGCCCACCACAGACGCATAAGGAACTCTGCTCATATACGCCTTTTCAACTTCATTTGAAAGAATCTGTTTAACACCCAACTTAAAATGAGTAGCAAGAGGAGTGCTTACAACTTTCGCATTTTCCATCTGGAATCTCTGCAACACCCTTTTAATATAATGTTCCTATGACAACCAAAGCTTCTTTTCTTTTCTATCTTGAATGATTCTTATTCCAAGAATTTGTTTAGTAGCTCCTAAGTCCTTCATAGCAAATGACACCCCTAATTGCTTTTTCAACCTATTAATCTTGGAAATATCTTTCCCAACAATAAGCATGTCATCAACATATAATAACAGGATAATAAAGTCATTATTAGAAAAGCTTTTAACAAAGACACAATGATCAAAAGTAGTCTTCTTGTAGCGTTGCTCACACATAAAAGACTCAAACTTCTTATACCATTGCCTTGAAGCCTGCTTCAAATAATATATACTCTTCTTTAGCCTACACACATAATATTCCTTGCCTTCAATAAGAAAACCATCAGGGTGCTTCATGTATATCTCTTCCTCCAAATTATCATGAAAGAAAGTTGTCTTCACATCCATCTGCTCAACCTCCAAATCAAGAGTAGCAGCTAAACTTAGCATAATTCTGATGGATGACATTTTTACCACAGGTGAGAAAATCTCATTGAAATCAACACCTTTTTTCTGTCTAAAACCTTTCACCACCAATTTGACCTTGTACTTTGGAAATATAGAATTAGCATCTTGTTTCATCTTGAAAATCCACCTGTTTTCTAAAGCCTTTTTTTCCTTAGGCAATTCCACCAAGTCATACTGGGCTCTTCCGAATAGAATGGAGGTAGTCGATTCAAGATTTTGATTTAAGGAGTTGAGTTTATCTCTGTATTGTTCATCTCACTAATATTTAAGTCACTCTTGAATATGAATATATTCAAAACTTTATAGGATTTAAAAAATATAAAAGAAAAAATCTCACAGGCAATAATTTAGGATGCTGTTTTTAATTTAGAAGTTGAATATACTTAATAGGAGTAATAAAAACGTGGAATATTGCATTTTCTATACAAGTTATCTCCAGGCCGATTTGTGTATTTTTTAATTAGATATTGGTGTTCTTCCTTGTATGTACCGAATGATAAACATTTTAATGTATTCTGGGAGTATAATATTATGGGTTGGTTTATTAGTTGTGTTAAACATTAGGAGTATAATATTATGGGTTGGTTTATTAGTGTTGTGTTACAAATAGTCTGTTCAACCTCATTTATTTTTCTTTGAGTTAAAAAATTTCTAATTTATCCTGACTTATTTGTAAGTTAGTGGATCGGATCATTTAAATGTTTTAATTTTTTATATTTAAAATTGAGACAATTATATTTTTTATACTGATATAATTTTTATTTATTTTATTAAACATTATTATAAAAATATCCAATTTATTTAAATATTATTAATGAAACATTTTAGTCCTTTCAAGAATTCATGGTCTATCTACATGATTAGGTTATAAGCTGGAGTCGATTAGTTTCAAATCCGTTTAATTTCTAACCTTACTTGAATCTTTAATAAGTAAGATTTAATTAAGAGTTAAATCCATTTATACATCTCTAATTCTACATACTAATATTCTAACCATACAATAAACTAAGGTTAGCATTTTGATTTCTACATTTCTAATTCGTCTAAATTATGCATACTTAAGTACATTTATTGTTCGTTTTCAGAAGTTACTACAGGTGTGCTCATGGAGAGTGCAGTGTTAAGAAACAAATCCAACATCATTCGGACGATGAACAGATCGTGGTCACAACCTAGGAAGGGACACATACACACCCTATCAATAAGTCAGTGGAAACCTTTGACCAAATCTTGGGCATCCTACTCATAGGCAATCTACTCAATAATGCACCTCCCACATTAGAATAGAACATGAATGAATTATTATTGGAAATTAATGGCAAGTCTTCTTAAGACATGGCCAATGTAGTACGTTCTGTTATGGATTCAATAAATAATCATCTAAAAAAGATGCACTTATCTAGAAAAATCATTAACTTTTATGCATAGACATAATTTTGACTGTCTACACACTGAAATACTATATCATAATAGTTAAACAGTTTATAAATCATACACATGCACATGGCAATCATGAGCAAGATAACAGTAATCTCACCTAGTAAAACAGCGTACCTCATTCTTCTATTGCGATACATAGTACTAACACTATCTTCTACCGTTGCCATACAATGGATCAATTTATCCATGACTTGGTTATCATTGTCGTCATCACCGGCAAGACAAGATGACTAAGAGGAAGACAAAGAACAAAGTTCATGGGTACAATAATAATGTACCCCTTCACTTCCATTAGATTCATCATCGGAGTTACAGAAAGACATTGATCTCTCCTCACGATCACTACTCTCACCTTCGGAAGTTGTTGACTGAAAAAGTCGCCGACCCTTCAACTTTCCTCTTTCAATAGCCTCCCTACGTTCTTGGAGGATCTCTCTGACCGACACATCTTTGATTCTAGTCACGTTCTTCAATGGCTCAGGAGGTGACAGTGACTCTTGTTGAAGGTTGAACATGAGTTCCCTAGAAGAATATCTGCGGGGCTCGTGAATGGTTGAGTTTGAATGGAAGGATTGTCTGCGTGATGCTTTTGGCTTGGATTCCTTATAGGCTTCCTACTCTTGTTCCAGCTTCTTCAAACGTTGTTGGAATTCTTCTGTTATTTTTCCTTTTCTTTGGTAGCTTTCCATGGTGAGATGATGAAACTGTTTTTCTCTTTGTTGTTATATCTCTGTTTTTAAACTTCATTTTTTTGTTCTATTTCAATCTCAATCTCATCATTTGTGTGGGGTTCTTGAAAAGATAACTAAAATTTAACCTCTTCGTCACTTTGGTTTGAACATGATAAACAAAGTAACCACTTTTTCTTGAAAAAACTGAAGTGTAAGATTTTTTAAATAATTAGAAATAATTAGTTTAGATTAACAGAATCTGTCTAGATTTACTTGTCAGGAATAGGAAATTTCATTAGGATCCTATTTTGAAAGCATCACAACAGTTATTGTTTTTTATTATAAGATTTAACTTTGTTACATTACTAAAAACTGTTTTTGTTAATTTCTTTATGTTATCAATTTTTTTAATTACTTCTAATTATAATTAAATTAATACAAATACTAAAATTTAATTAGGAGATAAATAAAGAATAGATTGAAAGTGGTAAATGGTTAACAAAATCAGGTAAAGAAGTAAGAAGTTAATTTAAGAAATCTGAAGAAAAATGCATATTTAAAAGAACAAGATACTAATAATATCTTATCAAGAGATTCAAATATATAAGAATTTTACTATTTAAGTTGCGTAATGCAATTTATGATATAATATGTTAGTATTTTAGCATGTGTATGAAGTAAAATAAATATTTATTTTATGTAATTAAAATTTATTATAAATATATTTAAAAATATAAATTGTATTATGCTGAAAGTTTGTAAAAAACGTTTTTAAAATATATTAGATTTACAATAAAAATGTCCAATAAAATAATAGATTGAAAATGATGAGAATTTGACTATATAAGTTGAATAATGCAATTTATGATGTAATCTGTTAGCATTTCAGCATGTGTATGAAGTGAAATAAATAATTATTTTAAATAATTAAAATTTGGGATGGGTGTACAAAAATAAATATAAATAAATAACTTATAAAATAAACATATAAAGTAAAATAAATAACTAGTAACTCCAACAATATAGTTTGGGATCGATGAGATAAAAAAACATATGACTAAATAACTTATGAAATACTTGTTAAAAAAACAGAAAAGAGAAAATAATGATTATTGATGACATAATATTTAATTGATGACATAATATTTAATTATTCCTATTAATAAATATATTGGTTTCTGCAACCATTTTATATGCTTTGTAATGATTTTTTGGTGTAGATATATTTTTACTTAATTTTATCTTTATTAATATATTTTATTATTTTATTTTCTAAATTTTACAATATTTCAAAATTTAATTTAAATTATCTGCATTAAAATTATAAAAATTATTTTCTTTATGTAAAATAATTGTGATACAAAATAATTTTATTGTCATAGTAAAACTAAATAAGTACATGCACATAGCACGTGTTTTATATTTTAATTTATAAAAAATGAATAAAAACCCATCATGGTAATGAAATTTAGTAGACATTTGTGTAAAAACTATTTTTATATGAACAATATCACTTTTTAAAATGTGAAAGAAAAATATTTAAAAAATTATCTATTGAAAAAAAGCAAAAGTAAATACTGAATCAAAATGCTAAAAAAATCCAACCTGTATAAACTACGGTAATTAAATTGGTTGTTCCTGGATCCAAAAAAATCAAATTTTGTAGTTGCACTTGTAATGGGTTCCTTGGTCCCCTAATCACAATCATAGTGCAAAATTATTGTGTCTTGAGAATCACTGACAACCATTTCAATTCAGGATATGGGTCCAACCTTCTATAATTGTCTTCTTCCATCACTGTTTTTAGCCAACTTTAATAGGCACAATGACCCCTTCAAAACCTTCACCAAACAATGCTTCGTTTGTTTATGTCACAATAGGAATCATGTGGTACACCAAAAATAAGGGAAGGGTGACCTTAGGTCACGAAAACGAATACGAGGAATTTTTACACACAAACCTTTACATTGTACCAAAAATATTTCATTCCATGCATAAACTAACCTTCAAACGGTGAAACTTATATGCATCAAATAAATCATGTTTAATGCATTTGGATGGTCACTGAAAAAGTAAAATATAAAATTAATATATAAAAAAATTAAATTATAAACTCACTTTATAAAATTAAAACTAATTTATTTTCTATTACTGCTGTATATTAGTTGTTGTTTTAAGTCAAGTCTTTTAGATAAGATGTTAGTGTTAAAAACAGCAGCAGAGAGGTGAAGCCACCAAGCAGAGAGGTAAAGCCACCAACATAGCTGACAGGAATCACAAGAGGTAAGTACTATATCTCAATTCTATCTGAATATCTGAATACTTAGAATGTTTGAGATGAACCTATGCAGTTGCGTGCTTGAGAAGGTAATCGTATATTAAATTTTGCCTGTCATTAATTTGACTCATTGAGTCCTCCATTATCACCCTCGACTCAACTGAATCCTCACGCCCTCATCGCATATCCGGCTTTTAACAAAGTTTTATCCCGCAGCATCACAGCACCATTCTAACCTGCAAACAGAACACACAACCAAACCAGAATCACACACATTCTTCATCGTCAATAGAAACCGTCCATTGTTTCTGTTATAACCCCATCCCTGCAATTCAACGGCCCAGAACCCCGTTGCAGCAACAAACATTCATTTCTATCCTTTTCCCATCCTCTTCATTCATCCACAAAATCAGAACGGAGAAATAGAGGGAGAAGAGCGTGACGGTTGCGAACCCAGTCGTGGTGGCGGCACGGTTGTGGCGAGTCGCATAGTCTATGGCGTCCTTTTCTCTCGCGGAAGAAGAGAATTGAGGATTGGAGATGAGTGAACGACCGGCGTTGGCCGGAATCGCTGACAGTAGTCTCCGGAAATGAGCGGCAGCGTCCGCGGCTATGAGGAAGAAGAAGCGGTCTGTCTCGTGCTGGAGAAAAAAATGAAGAGAATTCGCAAGGTTCTCATCCGCGCCGGCGACGGTCTCGATCACGAGCACCGCAGCGGTGACATCCCCGGCTGTCCGGAAATGAGCGGCGGCGAGCTCCAGAGGCTAGGTGAAGGTTCGACGGAAGCCGCTGATGTTGGATGAAGGTGTACGAATCAGGAGTTAGGTTAATTAGATTCACTCAATTTCTTTTTCTTGGGCTGACCATCCTTTCTGCACTTGCACCCCCACAGTTTGCACCCCTCTATTTGTTTTACTTGGTCTGTTTTCATTTCGCTTGTGCACCCCTGCATTTTCTCACTCCCTTTGTTTAGTATTTTTTTGTTTTGGGATGCTATTCTCACTCCCTTTGTTTAATATTTTTTTTGTTTTGGACTTTATTGTTTGCAAACATCACTACTTTTCGCAGCACCCTGCCATCTGCACCCCTTTGTCTTTGTTTATTGTTTTTAACCTGTTTTTGTATTTATTTCATGCTCTCACACATTATTCACGCACTCTCATATTTTTGTTTTTTCCATTTTATCTATTTTTTTTAATTAAATCCCACCATTATAATTTTCTTTTTACAAAAATAAGAGAAAACAAAAATATTTTAAATTATAAAAATTACAAAAATTGAAATTTTGAAAAATGAATTAATGTTTTCTTTCCTTTTGGTGTCTGTCCGGACCGCTCGCGTAGTGTGACATCGACTTTCAAATAATTCGAAAATACAAAAAAAATATATATAAAATTTCAAAATATAAAAATATCAATCCTTTTCAAACAAACAATCTTTCTAAGAACGATGTGATCCTTGGTTCTCCGGTGTGAGAGCCAGTCTTTGTCAGGTTTACCTTCAAAAAATAAAATAATTTTTCAAATATCTTTTAAAGAACTATGTAATACTGATTTTTAATTTTGAATAAAAATATGTAGGATTAAGGTTAATCCTTGTCGGACCCAAAAAAATCAAAACAATATTTTTGTTTCTTTTAGTATTATTTGTCTTATTATTTTTGGCAAAAATTAACATTTTGAAAAGTACATTAACTTTGCATATTTAATTAAAGATATCTCCTTCGGACGGACACATTAGGGTGCTAACCTTCACTACGCGTAACTGACTCCCGTACATAACAAATAACAAAACTAGTATCTAGAATGTAGGTCAACAAAGGAGCACATGTACACCATCTAGAAGCCTTCTCGGCCAAGACATGGTGAGTAGACGATCTAGATGCTTCTAGACGTCTTGGTGGCCAAGGTATATGGTCATCCTTTCTAGATGGTTCTAGAAAGCTTTGCTACTTCTCTCTCCTCCACATGTGCTCTCCATGAGTCAAAAAGCTAAATTACAGCTCAAAACACACAAGCTTGAACGTGATGTTCCTACATACCTTCTTGATATGAAGAAATCAGTAGCGCTCTTTCAACCAATTGTTCGTCAATTATAGATGAATATCACATCGAGGCTATATTGGATGGCCTCCCAGATGAGTACGACTCATTTGTCATCTCTATCTTGTCTCGCATTGATCCCTACATCGTCGATGAGATTGAAGCGCTTCTCCTAGCCTAAGAAGAGCGTCTTGAGAAACATAAACAGATCAATCATCCCTTACAAGCCCACATTACTTCCTCTCAGGTCAATGCCACCTCTTCTTCTTGGTATAATTCTTTGCAACGTGGTCGCTCAGATAATCGTGGTTGACGTTTTCTATCAAGATCTTCATCCCAAACACGTGGTGGCTGATCTTTTCAAACCACTCCATCTCGCTCATCTTATTCAAGAAACATTCAATGTCAAATCTATTTACAGATGGGTCACGGTGCCCCTGATTGCTGACACAAATTTACTCAAGATTATCAACCATAACCTCAAGTCCACATTGCTCAAGCCTCTCCACCTACCGATGACAATCTTGATCAACTTTTTTTCGCCTCCACGGTCCTTGACTCAATATGGTATCTCGATAACAACACATCACACCATGTCACTAACGATGAATCTATTTTCTCTTCTCAAAACTCTTATACTAGTAATGAACGCATAATATTAGGCAATGGTTCAGGTTTGCCAATTTCTTACATTGGCTTTGCTGTTATGTCCTCTGATAATCATAATGCAAAATTTATTTTGAAAAACCTTTTACACGTTGAAGAATCTTATAAGTGTATCTCAATTTGCACATGATAACAAAGTGTTTTTTGAATTTTATTTTGACTTTTGTAATGTTAAACACTAGGGCTCCAAAGTGATTCTTCTTCAAGTAAGAATTAAATATGGGATATACGTCTTTTCTTCTCTTCGGTCAACTACTTCATGCACCATGTTACCCACCATGAACTCCATTGTAAAAAGTTCTCATACTTTTGCTCTATTGCATGCACAAATGGAACATGCTTCCCAAAGTACTATCAAACAAATTCTGTACTCTTGTAATCTTCATATTAACAATGTTTTTGAATTCTGTAATGCATGTACTGTTTCTAAAATTCATCAACATCCCTTCTTAGTGCATATGTTGGTTTTCCTCTAAAGTATTGAAATTATGCCTTTCTTAGTGCTACACAAATTATTAATCACCTTCCAACACCTGTTTTGAATAATAACACCACATCATACTCTGTTTCACAAAAATACCGATTACAACATGTTTCGCATATTTGGTTGCTTGTGTTTTCCTATACTTCGCCCTTTTCAAAAACACAAATTTAATTTCCCGTAATGTTTTGTTTAATAAGCAAATGTTTCCTTACAAGATTACTCCCAATCCCTTTGAGCCTTTTGATTGTTTGCAACCTGTTATCTCATCACAACCTTCTCTAATAGTTCTCCTCCTAGAAAAATCTCTTACCCTTCTGTCTCAACCTGATTATTCCAACACCTCTCATTTATGTTCCACTCCTTTATCTTCTCTAAACACCATCACCGAGCCAAACATAAAAACCTCCCTTGATACTTCTAATCGTTTTTCAGCCTCAGAACATTCTTCAACAAATGATATTGTTGTTCCCTCTCCTCCTCAATCTTCATACATCTATCCAATGAAAACCCAGGCCAAATTTGGCATTTCAAACCCAAAACTTTTGAAACCATTGTCACCAATCTCGTGCCCACTTCTATCAAAGTTGCTCTCACAGACCCTAACTAGTATAGTGTTATGAAAGTTGAATTTGATGTGTTATGTACTAACCATATTTGGACTCTAGTTGATCCACCACCCGTTTCATATGTTATTGGATGTAAATGGATTTTTTTAAAATAAGTATAATAAAGATGACTCTTTGGAAAGACGTAAGGCTCGTTTAGTGGCTCAAAGCTTTAATTAGGTTGAAGGGTTGAATTTCACTGAGACTTTCAGCCCCGTAGTCAAACCAACTACAATTCATGTTGTTCTTTCTTTGGCAATTTTAGCGAAGTGGGCAATCCACCAACTTGACATCAACAATGCATTTTTGCAAGAAATTGTATACATGAGTCAACTGTGAGGATTTTCATCCAATACTTCATAGGTCTTTCTTCTTCGCAAAGATTTGTATAGCGTTAAACAGGCCCTGCGTGCGTGGTATCATAAGCTCAACACAACTCTTACTTAGATGGGTTTTCTATCCTCTATCAATGATTCTTCATTATTTACACAATTTCAATGGTTCTATATTACTAATATTAATCTATGTTGATGATATTTTTTTTGGTCACAGTAAACAATGCCACACACATCAAATTTCTTATTTAAGCTCTTCGCAATCAATTTGCTTTGAAAGATCTTGGTTTGCTCATCTTTTTTATTGGCATTGAAGCATATTGGTCACCCACAAGGGCTCTTCATCTAACTCAAACAAAGTATACTCATCAAATTCTTGATAAAGCTATAATGCTTGACTCCAAACTGCAACCATCACCAATGATTTCTTCTTTAAAGCTTATTGTTGATGCTTCAACAAGCTTCTCAGTTCCCACTCTGTACAGACCTCTCCAATACCTTACGTTCACCAAGCCTGACATCACCTTCTCTATTAATAAGGTGCGCCAGTTTATGCATAATCCACAAATACATCATTGACAAGCTGTTAAAAGAATCCTTCGATATATAGTAGGCACTCAGTCCCATGGCATTCGTTTTTCTCCATCCTCTACAAATTCCTTACAAGCTTTCACTGATGCTGATTGGGGTTCTTACCCTTATGACTGTAAATCAACATCAGGCTACCGTGTTTATTTCGGCAACAACATTGTCTTGTGGTCTTCCAAGAAGAATAAAAGTGGTTTCACGAAGCTCGGCCGAAGCAGAATATCGAACCCTTGCATCCCCAATGACCAATATCTCATGGATACAATCCCTATTACATGAACTTCATATTGTTGTTCCAACTCCGATCATTCACTATGATAACCTTGGAGTTGTTCTCCTCACAACCAATCCAGTAATGGACTCACGAACGAAGCACTTTGAATTAGATCTTCATTATATACATGATAAAGTGAAACCAAAATAAGTTTTTGTTCGTCATATACAAGCATGGTTCCAAATTGGATCTGCTTTACATGACTTTTCGTTAGAAACTCATATTGGTTAATGTCCATCCACCATGAGTTTTCGGAGGGTTGTTAAGGGATATAACATGTGTTAGTTTATATAGGATTCTCCTCATCTCTCTTGTACACATTTGCCTTTCATAAAATAATATAGTTTTCGTTTCATCATTCTTTCCTAGTCTTACATGAAGAGGGGAGAGATGGAGGGAGGTATAAGGGATTCAGTGGCAAAAAAGAAACAAAGAATGAGAAATTAGGGTTTTAATAAAATATTTTAAAGGGTAAAATGAAGAGATTGAAAATTATAAGGGTACAGGAAGAAAAAGTTAAGGTACATGAAAGAGACAACCTACTAAGAATCTATAACTACATTACTCCAATCAAATATTATAACCGAATAAGATGATTTACATATAAATTGATTATTTTTTAAAGGCCATTTATTCTCGTCGTATCGAAATTTTGACTTGCACTCTATAAATTTTTGGATTCTAGATTTAGAATACAATTTTTATATTTTGAAATATAAAATAAAAAAAAATATTTTTTATTTTATATATAATATATTCTTGTATGGAATCGATATGCCCTGTAGGGTATGGCCTTGTCCTTGTCGCTATAGTTGATGAGTGTCTAGCTTCTGTTAGAATGTCCAGCTCTTGTTAGAATGTCCTTGCCTGATTTAGAGAAAGAGGGGGAAAGGGTACTTGCAAGTACTACGACGCTCAATCAAGAAGTATATGAGTTATTGTATTATAACAGAGAGATCAGAATGTCCTTTACCTGAGACTCAACTATTGTTTGTATTGATCTTTCATTAATTACCTTTATAAGCGAATTCCCCGCACCCGCACGTTTACGTCTTTCGAAACGGTATCATTCAATATCGTAGACATTCTACATATTGCAGTGATAAGGACGAAAATTTACTACGAACATTGAACGTGACTCTTTTTTCTTTCCTTGTTGGAATTTTTGTAGGAATACGATTTGTTAGGCCATACTACTTTGAATTCATCACTCATGTATATTTGTTTTGTTTTGCTTATTCAATTTTTTTATTATTTAAAAATTTCTCTTCTATATGTTGTAAAACCCCTATTAAACCCTAGAAATGGTCAATTTGTTGTTGTAGGTTAAAAATCGGAGGAGGGCATGGATATCGTGTGGCAGACTCCAGCAAATCCCCCGCACCTACATGATTACGTCTTTCGAAACGGTATCATTCAATATCGTAGACATTCTACATATTCCAATGATAAGGACGAAAATTTACTACGAACATCGAACGTGACTTTTTTTTCTTTTTTCTTTCCTTGCTGGAATTTGTGCAGGAATACGATTTGTTAGACCATACTACTTTGAATTCATCGCTCATGTATATTTGTTTTGTTTTGCTTATTCAATTTTTTTATTATTTAAAAATTTCTCTTCTATATGTTGTAAAACCTCTATTAAACCCTAGAAATGGTCAATTTGTTGTTCCAGGTTAAAAATCGGTGGGCGGGGAAAACCATTGTAGACTTATTTGCTGAGGAGTTTAAAGGTCGGCCTTATGATTATTATGTAAGAATTACGCCTACTCATTTATATTTGATTTGATGATTTGTCTGTTGGATTTTTAATAAACTTAAATGTATTAACCATTATGGGTAACTAGTCGTTGTAAGTGGTTAATGCACTAGCCGTTGGAGTTTAGGTAGTTAATCAGTTAACCATTTATAGCTGTTTATAGCTGTTTTTATTACAACGGTAAAAAAATGTGAATCTATAAATTGTATTGTGTATTGTATGAATAAACAACACAAGAGGTGAATAAAGTTTTTTTCACAAGAACAAGTAGAGAGTTGTTGTCTACATAGTGCTAACAAAGTGGTATCAAGAGCCAGTTAACTTGAGTGTCTGAGTGGAAAAAAGAGAGCTATAGAACTTGAGTGTTTGAAAAAAAAGAGCAAAGAGCTAAGTATTTGCGAAAAAAATAGAGTGAAATGGCTAGCCTTACAAACAATGTTTCCCTGCCCAAGTTGACAAAGGCTGTCAACTATGACAATTGGAGTTTAAAAATGAAGGCTCTTCTTGGCTCCCAAGAAAGTTGGGAGGTGGTTGAAGATGGTTTTAATGAACCAGCCAACACTACAGGTTGGTCAAATGCCCAATTGAAAGTGCTGGAAGAAGCGTGTATGAAGGACAAGGCAGCTTTGTACATCCTGTACCAAGCTGTGGACGAGTCCTGTTTTGAGAAGATTGCAAGTGCTAAATCTTCAAAAGAAGTGTGGGACATATTGGAGAAGGCGTATAAGGGAGATGACCGAGTGAAGCAAGTGTGGCTTTAAACACTCAGGAGCGAGTTAGAGAGCATAAGGATGAAAGAGACCGAAGGAGTAGCCGAGTACATTACTCGAGTTGAAATCATGGGGGAACCAACTTACTAGAAATGGAGAGACGTTACCCGCTAGCCGAGTTGTGGAGAAGATCTTGAGGTCATTGACAAACGACTTCGAGAATGTGGTGTGCGTGATTGAGGAGTCCAAGGACCGATCAAAGCTCACGGTTGAAGAGCTTGCAGGATCTCTTGAAAATGTCAATTACTCCAAACGAAGATGTCATTTGAAGATGAGAAAGCTCAGAAAACTCAAGGTAGAGGACGATATCGAGGAGGTATAAGAAGCAGTCCTGGTGGTAGAAGCCGAGGACAAGAAGAGAAAGAACAATCCGATCAATAAAATTGGCACGGAAGAGGACGAGGTCCATGGAGAAGAGGTCAATCAAGCAACTCAAATGTTGAGTGCTTCAAGTGTGGCAAGTATTGTCACTATGCAAAGGAGTGCTACTCGGGCAAGTGTTTCAGTTGTGGTAAGTCTGGACATTTTGCCAAAAATTGTAGATCTGAAAGTGGAAAGGAAGAGACGATCAACCATACAAAAGATGTTGTAGAAGAAGCGACATTGTTGATGATGGCGCATAGCTCAGGAGCCGAGCATAAGCAAGTGGAGAACTCGGCAAGAAGACCGCGTAGCATGGAGAATTCAGCAAGAAGGCTCAGTATCGTTGTTAACACGACAAGACAGTCGAGTAGCACGGATAGGTTAGCAAGACAATCGAGTAGGTTGCATAGGCTGGTGAGACATGTAGATAGCCCGAACAGTGTGGTGGAGCGTACAGATACCCTAGACAACATGGTGGAGCGTACAGATACCCTAGACAACATGGTGGAGCATGAGGCCAACTCGGTTAACTTGGTGGAATCGGATAAGTTGGTTGAACAAGTGGATTACTCAGATAGCTCGCTGGAGCATGTAATCCAAAGGTTAGATATTGCAAAAAGAGATTTGCAACATAGAAATGAAAATGAGGTTAGAGACAATTCAATTCTACAAGCAAGCATAGAGAGAAAGAAGTAGGCTTTGCAAAAGCGTTGCTTGGAACTTAAACAAGATGTTTCAAGTTTGCAAGAACAGTCACAAGTAGAGATGAATCTAAGAGTTGAATTGGAGGTGCAAGATGAGGGGTGGCGACTTGCAATAGATGAGGAGATAAATGCGATCGAATGCAACAATACATGGGAATTGTCTTATCCCTTTATAGGAGGTCAGCCTATTAACAAGAATATGGTTAAGAACAAGTTGTCTACTAAGATAGCAAGGAACCCAGTGAATAACAAGTCAGCCAAAGAGAAAAACAAGTTAGTCAAAGAGAGGAACAGGATGACCAAAGAGAAGATCAAGTTGACTATGGAGAGAGTAGAGAACAAGCAGACTATAGTGAAAGAGGAGTCGTCCATGAAGAAAATGAAGAACTTGACTATTCATGAAAGGGAAAAGCACAATGTGAGAAGAGTTATTGCACGTGGACAGCGGGGATGAAGAATAAAGGAACGAAGATTAAGAATAAAAGAAGCATTTAAGTTTATGGGGGAGTTTTGTTGGGTTTTTAATAAACTTAAATGTATTAACCATTATGGGTAACTAGCCGTTGTAAGAAACTAGTTTTTGTGAGTGGTTAATGCCCTAGCTGTTGGAGTCTAGGTAGTTAATGAGTTAGCCGTTTATAGTTGTTTTTAGTACAACGGTCAGAAAATGTGAGTCTATAAATTGTATTGTGTATTGTATGAATAAACAACAACACAAGAGGTGAATAAAGTTTTTTTCACAAGAACTAGTATAGAGTTGTTGTCTACAAAGTGCTAACATTGTCTAATGGTAAGTTTCGCTTGTTTTAACTAGTTACAATTTATGACAAACCTTTCATAATAATTCAATACTCAACAAACAAGTCACGTTAAGGGAATGAAATTTGCTATGGTTCCTGATAGGTTTGGTACCCTTGGTGAGTTGTCGACAATTACCTCGAGTTTATAATAAACATTTGATTTTATATTGGATACTATCAGAAACTAACTATAATAAACATTTGATTTTATATTGGATACTATCAGAAACTAACTAACCGCATTGCAAATGCAGTATCCATAAGAAAAGAATGGATACTGGAGTAATGTCTTGTGATGGTTATTATTATTGTTGTTGTTATTTTTATTTGCAAGAGATGTTTTGAACACTTTCCTGAACAAATGCCATCATTGACTACATACTCCACTTGTTGTGTTCAGCTCAGTGAACTTGATGTTGCCCCAGTATTTTAATTAATTGATAGTTTGTGTTTAACATTGTAGGTTAATGCAGTAAAATGTGGAAGGATTCAAGTAGATGGTGAGATGGTATCAATTTCATACGTAGTTAAACCATCTCAAAAGATAAGCCATTTCTTACACAGGTTGGGTTTTAAACTTTATGCTTTCATTCTATAAATTTAGTAAACCTTGCAACTGATGCCACCGAGCTTTCAGGCATGAACCACCTGTGATGGCTTGTGATGTTCTTATTCTTCAAAAAGAACCAGATGTGCTAACTATTTGTAAGCCAGCATCTGTTCCTGTAAGTATGCATTAACAAATGGGTTAGTGAAGTGCCTATGTTGTAAAACTGTGATAACTCATGTGAAGTAAAATAATTATGCAGAGAATAAGTTCTGTCATGAATTAATTTTTCGTGAAGTTCAAGGTGTTAGGTGAAGAAACATTAAGGATTTTATATATATTTCTAACACCTATTTATATAGAGCTATTTGTGATTGAAGCGTAGATCATAATTCTAATGGTATGTTAAACGCAATGAAAAAGAACTGATTCCTTTATATCATTTAAATTATTTCCTCTGGTTCTAACAAAGGAAGTCAGGAATTATAGTGAATTCTTAATTAGATACCCATGTAATGGTGATATACTTATTGATGGTAGTTTGCTCTAAATTTCGTATATGCAAAAGCTGTGAATTTTAGCTGTTACGTAGGTACATCCATGCGGTCAATATCGTAAGAACACTGTTGTTGGCATTCTTCAAGCTGAGCATGGGCTGACACCTCTATTTCGTATCCAAAAATGCATTTTGGAGAAGAGATAAATGTCATTTGTTGATATGGTTTAACATTTCCAATTGGCATAAATGTAGCTTCTTTCTTGCCCTTAATATTTTTTCACACCTTATCCAGCCACGGTGTCTCCTTTCTCCATTTTGTACTTGCATTTTCCCTTTATTTTTCAAACTTTATCCATTTGTATTTGCAATTTTACCTTGACATGATCATCTCAGCTGTTCATCGTCTGGATCGCCTTGTCTCAGGACTTCTTATTTTGGCGAGAAATGCTGCAAAAGCTGACATCTTTAGGCAACAGGTGACTGTAGGAAGTGATGTTGTTTTGCTATTAACAATATTTTCTTATAGAATATTTAGTTTCTAATACTAAATAAAAGGTTAAACTATTTGATTTTAATATTTACATGACATCCGATGGACAACTATGTTCCTTTAGATAAGTCTTTGAGCCCAGGCAGTCAAATTTACATTATAATTAGAATCGTAGGGGACTCTCTAAATCGTAAATTGTAGTATCATAATACGTATTGTAGATCCTACTCCTACATAGATATGAGATATGTACTCTATAGACAAAATAAATAATTAAAAAATATTTAGTCACAAGGTCGCACTTTAAAATATTGAATTGAACTTAAGCTCATCATAAGCCATAAAAAAGAAAGCATGTCAATTAAGTCATAACTCATGACAGACAAAAAAACAACCTAAATACCTAATTAGGTAAGTCTAAGTAGCCTAAACAACATACAAAATCATCAAATACCAACTACCAAGTCCAAGACAAAGAATACCTAGATAGCTATAGCATAAACAATAGCTATCTAGTATGAATCTTTCAAATTAAAATAAAAGTTGAAGGGATCTTCTTTAGGTGCATCTCCTTCTTGAAGCACATCAATAAAAACATCCTCCTCCTTTAGAGGTGGGATGGCAAGAACATTGTCCTCTTGCCCATTTCTTTGGGCTTGACCTTCAACCAAGTGTTCATTATTTCTATTTGAATTTGGGGCATAATTCAAAAGAGTAGAAAAACCAAACGAAAGGTATTCTTTAGCATTATCTCTCCTTAAGATTTTGGTCACTTGGTCAAATTCTTAATTTCATCTAGGAAAGGCTCAAAATATATTTGAAAGTTCAGACCTATATTTCATTAAGTAAATCCTAGTACAATGAGAATATTTATCAATAAAAGTGACCAAATAACGAAACCCAAAGGATGTGACTTGACTTGAACCCCAAATGTTAGAATGAATTATAGACAAGACATTATTGCATCTTGTTTCTGTTCTGTTTAGAAAATGATGAGTCCATCTTCATGCTCAAAACCGTAAGAAGGAATGGAGGAGAATCCATGGATGCTAGGAAGGAGGCTAGAGGAATCCAGTAAGAGGAGCTCTAGCATAAGTTGATTCACAAAAGGAGAGGTGTGTGGAGTCATCTTAACAAAGTTTCTCTACTATATTCATAAATGATTTTTACAAGGTCCTAAGCTCTATTTATCGGAGAAAAGGAGAGCTAGGTGGTCTAGAAAAATGTAGGGAGAAAGGATCTAGAATGTGGTAATTGGAGCCATAAAGAGAGCATGAGGAAGGTGTGACCTTCCAACTAAGCAAGTCACATGGAGCTTGCCCCTAGGAGCATAAGGAGTAGCTTGGTGGACAAGCTTAGCTCGTGAAGGATCTAAAATCTTTTGAAAGTTTGCGCACTTCTCCAAGGCCCAACAAAGAGGATTTTACTATTTTGTTTATTCACTAAAGCAATACATCAACTTCTTTATTTATAGAGATCTCAAACCTTAAAGTAATAATTACAAGAGATCTATAGAATCTTTTAAGAGCTTATAATAACTTCTAATAATACATTTAATATACTACCAACAACTTTTAATATTGCATTTAATATTCAACTTACAACACTCCCCCTCAAGGTGGTGAATGGATATCTATCATTCCCAGCTTGCATGTGAGATTATGAAATCGCTCCATGGGAAGACCATTCGTGAACAGATCAGCTAACTAAGGTCTAGATGGGATGTGGGAAGTAGTGATAAGACCACTATCCAGTTTCTCTTTAATAAAGTGTCGATCTATCTCTATATGTTTAGTCCTATCATGCTGAACTGGGTTATGAGCAATGCTAATGGCTGACTTATTATCACAATAAAGGATCATAGGTTCTTCACATGCCACTTTAAGATCATTTAGGATAATTCTCATCCATAGCAATTCACACAATCCTTGTACCATAGCTCGGAATTCAGCTTCTGCACTAGACCTTGGAACAACATTTTGTTTCTTACTTCTCCAAGTCACCAAATTTCCACCCAAGAACATGCAGTATCCTGAAGTGGATTTTCTATCTATGATAGACACTGCATAATCTGCATCAATATACACTTCCATTAATAATTTTTCATTTCTCTTAAACAGTAATCCCCTTCCTGGACTTTTCTTCAAATATTTGATATGTAAATGTGGATTGAACGAAGAAGCTACTCTTCCATATGTGGTGGAGGTAGGAGTGGGCACAAGGTAAGTTGCCAAGGGAAAGTGTCAAGGATTCATCTTGGAATTAAAAGGTCTACAAATACAACAAGAATTTTTCGTGTTCCAATTGGGAAGGGCTGGCATCTTTTTGGGGTTAGAATGGTTAGCAAGTCTCAGAGAAGTGAGGGTTGATTTTGGGCAGTTAAAATTGACAATAGGCAAGGGCGAAACAGAGCTGGTTCTATCAAGTGAACCCACCATATCTAAATTTGATTCTTCCTTGAAGAAAATGATGCAAGAATTAAAGCAAGAAGAATTATTTTCAAGCCCCAAAAGGACTGCCACCTCACCGCCATTATGACCATGCTATTCATCTCCAAGAGAGAGTTTCTATTCCTAATATCAAACCGTACAAATACTCTCACTAGAAGAAGAATGAGATAGAGAGATTAATCCAAGAGATGTTGCAAGCTGGAATTATTAGGCCTAGCATCAGTCCCTATTCAAGTCCAATTATTTTAGTCAAGAAAAAAGATGGAGGATGGAAGTTCTGTGTGGACTATCATGCCCTCAACAAAAATCACCATACCCAACAAGTTTCCTATTCTAGTAATAGAAGAATTGTTGGATGAATTGGCAGGGGCAACTATATTTTCAAAGTTGGATTTAAAATTCACGTATCATCATATCCAAATGAGAGAAAAAGACATTGAGAATATTGCCTTTCGAACTCATGATGGTCATTTTGAGTTTTTAGTCATGCCATTTGGGCTGACTAATGCACCCGCCACTTTTCAGTCATTAATGAATGAGATTCTTAAGCCCTTTCATACAAAAGTTTGCGTTAGTCTTCTTCGACGACATTTTGGTATATAGTCCAACTATAGACATGCTTGTTCAACTGTTGACGGAAGTGTTAGAAGTGGACTTTAAGCTTAATATAACATGGTATCAAAGCCATTGTTTAAAAAAAAACCTATTCTAATATAAATACCTTGATGTGAGGGAGGTGTATTGGAAGTCCCACATTGGTCAGGAATAAGGTGATTTCAAAATATATGTGGTAGCAAATCTCACCTTACAAGCCAGATTTGAGGGGTTGAGTTAGGCTTAAAATTCATTTCTTAACATGGTTTTAGAGCCATGGGTTATTGTGCCACCTGCTATAAGGAAGTTTGTTGTTTGTTGGGCATGTTGTTCCACCTGCTATCGGGTCGCTATTGGACCACCCATTAATATCTATTTCTACGCTCGAGATGTATATACCTCGGCATGAGGGGGGTGTATTGGAAGTCCCACATTGGCTAGGGATAAGGTGATTTCAAAGTTTATAAGTGGGTGCAAACCTTACCTACAAGCCGGTTTTGTGGGGTTGAATTAGGCTTAAAGTTCACTTAAGAGGAAGTGTTGAAAGTGTTGCAGGAAAATCAATTGAAACTCAATAGAAAAAAATGCAGTTTCAGGCAACTGAGTCTGGAGTATTTGGGACACACAATTTCTAAAATGGGGTGGCTGCTGATCCAAAAAAAGTAGAAGCCTGTTCCTAAGGATGCTAAAGCTTTGAGAAGATTTTTAGGAATAACAGGGTGTTATAGAAGATTTGTGCAAGGGTATGGCAGGATTACTAAGCCTCTTACACAATTATTAACAAAGGAAGGATTTAATTGGTCAGATGAGGCTCAACAGTCTTTGGAAGCTTTTAAAAGTGTTGTTTCTCAATTGTCCATGCTAGCAGTTCTAGACTTCACAAAGCCATTCACCTTACAAACTGATGCATCTAGTAGAGGACCAGGGGCTGTGTTGTTACAAAACTCCTTCCTTTTGGGGTAAAGCTTTATCAGAAAGAGCCCAAAAGAAATCGGTGTATGAGCAGGATTAATGGCAATAGTACATGCAATTCAAAAATGGAAGCACTATCTTATGGTAGACATTTTATTATACTAATAGACCAAAAGAGCTTAAAATTCCTCAATGAGCAGCATATGTTGACTGAAGAACAATTTAAATGGGTTTCCAAGCTCCTGGGGTATGACTTTGAGATTCAATTCAGACCAAAAAAGGAAAACCAAGTGGCAGATGCCTTATCACGTCGTGAATATTTTATGGCTGTATCCTTGTTCCAAAAAGACGAATGGGAGACATGGGAAACCGAAGTCCAACAAGATGAGAAGTTGAACTCTTCAGGCGTGACTTATTGGTCAACGATGACACTCATGAAGGCTATGAATTGAAGAAGGGTATGTTATTTTATCAAGGAAAATTGGTTTTACCCAAGAAGTTTTCCCGCATCCCTTTTATCAGTAAGGAGTTGCATGAGTCTCATTTAGGAGGTCACAATTAGGACAGTTGTGTGACAATGGTCATTTAGGAGGACATATGTCTTTTGTATCTTAGTTTTGGAAGGAAAGGTTGTGGAGAGAGAGGTCTCTCGAATTACCTGAGTTGTATTAGAATTTTGTTCTCATTCCCTACTTCATTGGTAAGGAACTAGACAATATTGGAATAAAGAGTGTCTTTCTGTACAATTCGTTATTCAGGGTCTATCAGAAATATACAAAAGGTAGAGAATGAATTTGAGAGCTTATTACCCTCTCTTGGGTTCTCAAATTTATAATGATATTGGAAGTTTAGATATAATGAATGAAAGGAAGAGAAAATAAGGTCTCATCTTGAAACTAGATACATCACAAAGTACACTGCAACTTCTCTATAAAGTCTATTTAAGATGACCTATTCTAACGTACACTAAAGTTCAATTTCTTCTTTTGTGATATCAATATCTTGACATGCTTGTAACACATAATTTATTTTGTTTTGTGTGAAATTTTTTATACATTATCACTATAGAGTTTAATTGTTACAGATAGAAGCTGGTTTAGTCCACAAACAATATATAGCAAAAGTAGTTGGAGAATTTCCTGAGGATGAGGTATCTTTTATATGATATGGATAAGATGTGTTACATATACTGTACATGGTATTTATTACTTTCTGCATGCTATTTTGATGGACCTTGAAGGTCTTGGCATTGGAATTACTAAATGCTATTGCTATATTATAATATTGTAAATCTTATTATGTTATTTCCGAACGCATTCCCTTTCTTGCATATTGATTAGGTTCTCATCTTATTTTTTCCTTTTCTCACATCATAATAATGGTTAAGGATCTAATTAAGAATAAATAATATCTAATTCTTAATTGAAAGAATGATTGTCAAATTGGAAAGTTATGTTTTGCTAAAATATCCAATAAATGAAACATTATGTTGAAGAAAAGCCCTACAACTTTTTCATATATGCTAAAGATATAATTTCCTTCTTCCTTTGGTTAACATAGTTTGGTATAATTAGAGGGTGAACTTTGTGATTTCTGTCTCATGATCCTAAAAATAGTCTCTATGTATGTGGGAGAAGTCACATTCATCATTCCTAAAACTCCCACCTAGTTAGGGCCTTGTGCACTTGGGCTTCCTAAAGAATTAGATTGACATTTTCAGAACATGATGGGAAGCATTCTCCTTTTAGTCGTTAGTTAACGTTTGGAATATTAGATTCACAGTCAAAAACTCATGGAAAAGTAACTAAAAGCTAGAGTCTAGTTTATCTACATAAGTGTTAACAAAATATGCACATTTTCTACCATGTACTTCATTTGATTTCGAGATATTGGGGGCATGATAGTTTTTGTTCCTGCTTCTTGGGTTTTTGATAGTTTTGCAAATTGCAATTATATAACAATTATAAATAAGGCAACTGATGAAATTGTAGAAGCAGTTGATCTTTTATGTATATCTTTTTCTTAAAGAAGGCAACTGATCACATATGGGATTGTGTATATCCATGGGTCTAAATTGAAAAGCTCTCTTTGAGAGGCATTGATGAGAAGCTTTGGCCATGGGCATGAAAGTTTTAGATGACGATTGTCGCTAAATAAGTGAATGCATGTAGTAACATGCGGTTAGGAAATGGAATGTTTATGTAAGAAGGAAGAAATTAAAAATTAGTTAGTTGGTTAGGAGGGTACAATCTTCTTAAAAGCAAGACTTTATGGAGGTTGGCTTTTGTTTGCTTGGGGTTACGTTTTTCGTTTGTTGAGAGTGTAGACAGGATCCTTGGTGTCTTGTGGGAAGGGAAACATTATCTCTATACAATGTACAAATTGTATGACTAGTTCAAATCAAATAAATGAGGTATATTCAATGTTTTGTGCGTGTGGATTACGTTTCTGTATGCATGTGAACCTTGTTAACCAGGTTTCTTCTATGAAGAAGCCTATCAATTGGTCCAACCTTCCAGATCCAAGGAGGAGGAGTCATGGAAGGCCGAATAGGTGCTTTGGAGAGGTGGGCCAGCAAATAGAAGGTGAATGAAAAAGTAAGAGATAACATTCAAGAAATCAAAGAAACACTATGACCAAGAAATGAGAAAGAAGTTCAGATAAAACTGAGAATTCTATCCGTGGAGGAAGAAGGGGAGAAAGAGTGGAATGTAGTGATGATTCTGAGGAGGAAGAGGAAGAGGTACAAAGGCATTGAATGAAAAGGGTGAAATTACCCACTGTTAGAATGTAATAAGCTATTAAAAATTTGTAGGAAATTAATAGTTACATATTCTAGCAATTAGGATAATTGATTCCTATTTATTAGGTGGAAATTATGTGCTTTATATTCTTCAGTGTCATTTTAATTTAATCTCCATATGGAAGCTCACTTGCTCCTAAAATTACTCTGATCTTTTTACAAATAATTGTGTTAATGTTCAGGATCGGTGTATCGGTTGGAGCAGGACATGAGTATCGAGGATTATACTATCTGTCACAATCGGTTACGTGTATCTCAACTGCATCTCAAGATCTTGAACATCAACACTTAGGTCATCCTAGTCCTACCAAAATGTGTCTAATGCTTCCAAGTTTTTCTCACAGTTCGTTTTTTCAATGAGAGTCTTGTTAGTTAGGAAAACATACTCATAATATCTATGGTACTCAAGTTAATAAAAGTGTTTCGTCACCTCAATGGCCATTACAACCCTTTATACCTAATGCGGTGTGGGAGGATATTAGTCTGGACTTCATAGTCATTCTTCCCAAATCCAATGGATATGATGTCATCCTAGTGGTCGTGGATAGGTTAAGTAAGTGTGGGCATCAATTGTCAATGATTGAGATCCCACTTTCCCGAGTCTCTTCTGGAAAGAGTTGTTTCGGTTGCAAGGTACCCAGCTCGACATGAGCACAACTTACCATCCAAAGTCAAATGGCCAAATTGAAGTTTTAAATAAGACTTTGGAAACATATTTAAGATGTTTTGGTTTTGAACAACTAAAGACGTAGTTTGTGTTTATTCCATGGGCATAATATTGGTATAATACCAACTTCCAAGGACCAGCTATGAGTTTGTACCAGATGTAAACAGACCTTCACCCTCCTTCAACAGATTTGTACAAGTTGAGACAACGACGGAAGCGGTGGCATAAGATTTATTGACTAGGGATGAAGCCCTTAAACAACTCAAGTTTCATTTAACTAGAAGCGGTGGCATAATATTTATTGACTAGGGATGAAGCCCTTAAATAACTCAAGTTTCATTTAACTAGGGCAGAACGACAAATGACTAAATTTGCTAATAGACATAGAAAACCATCACCAATTAATATGGGGGATTGGGTGTTTTTCAAGAATCGCCCTTATAGGAAAGTTTCAATGCCAACAAGGTTACATCCTAAGCTATCAACTAAATACTTTGGGCTCTTTTTCATGTTGAGACAAGTAATGACAGTGGCTTTTTGTCTGCAACTTCTTGAGATAGCACGTATCCATCTCGTTTTCTGTGTTTTGTAGTTGAAGCGGGTTGTGGGAGCACACCATGTGGAGAAGGAGCTCCCAGAGGAGTTACAAGGAAGATCTTCAATTTGTCTTCCCAGAAAAATGCTAGAGAAGAGGATTATTCAATAGCTAGAGCAAGGAGAACCAGTTCAACAGGTTTTGATTCATGGAAAGATGGAGGACCTGAGGCAGCTACATGGGAGGATATAGCCACTATTAAATTCCAATTTCCAGACTTCTACCTTGAGGACAAGGTTGCTTGTACAAGGGAGGTAATGTTAGGAAATGGAATGTTTATGTAGTTCGATAGGAGGGTAGTTTTCCTTAGGAAGAAAATATATAGGTTGGCTTTTGTTTGCTTGGGGTTACGTTTTTGGTTTGTTGAGAGTGTAGACAGGATCCTTAGTGTCCCGTGGGAAGGGAAACATTATCTCTGGACAATATACAAATTGTGTGATCGGTTTGAATAAAATAAACAAGGTATATCAAGTGTTTTGTGAGTGTGGATTACATTTCTATGTGTGTGTGTGAACATCGTTAACTAGGTTTCTTCCATCAAGAAACCTATCGCATCGAGTGTAGCATGTGAAGAAGAAACGGTTTGGGCAAAACAATTGTTTATTGTGAAATTGAGAAAATCGGTGCATATTGCTCTTGGTAAGATTAAAACAGGTTGAAATTGTTAATTCCAATTTTATCCACCATAGGATTGCCTATGCTTGAAATATTTTTGAAAAGTATGAAATAGACTTGGTTTGAGTTTAGAATTGTTAAGTTATTTTTGTTAATCTGAAAACATAAGCAACAATTGTGTACCAACTCCATAATTTTCGTTATGTTTAGTTCCTTCGTGGGAGTGGTTTTTTGTTTCTGAGCATGAGTTTGGTTTGTCCCTCGTGTTTTTGTAATTACTTTTCTCTTCCTTTATATGTAGCTTTTCATATGGTGACATATGATTGTTGCACTTTGTAGTGGCAACCTAGGTGGGATGTTGAGATTCATAGTGATCCCTTACATTTGAATTTAAAAAATAAAAGCAATTCCAAATGCGTCATGGTTAACTAAAACTTCAGTCTGAGATGTCTTGTCATTTTTGTATGGACTGAACTTTAATTTGCCTAATATATAGATTTTAGATATAGATTATTAATTTTTAAATTCTGAGTTAAAATTTCATAATTTTCTAATTTGACCAAGTTTGTACTTTTCAGCTAATTGTTGATGCCAATATTGACTATAATGCACGTGAAGGAAGGAGCACAGCGGAGGTGAGGCCTGGGGGGATCCTACATTATTTTTTGTTATTGAATGTCTGGATGCATTTAGATTGTTTTTTGTTTTCATTTTCAGTTGATATGTTTTCACTAATAATTATAAAAATGTCACTTTGTTTGTGATCAACATGTTTCATATTTGAACGAATTTGCAAAGGGAAAACAACGATTCCTTATAGGGAAAAAGTGCTATATTTATAATTATAATATTAATGCATTGAAGGAAAAACACTTTTATGATGTAGGTATTTTAGTTATTAATAGCTTCTGTGATAAATGCTAAAGCAACATTTCTTTTGTATGGTTAGCCATTTCTTTCTTTTTCTAGAATATAGTCTATTGTTATGAAACTTTTTGGGCATACTTTTAATACCATTTTGTCTATATAACCTTCATCTAGTTGATTAACTTCTATTTAGGACTGATATAGAGGCTTTCCTTCGAGTTCTTAAGTACAACTTTAAGCCAAAAAAAGAGCCATGAAATCAGTCAACATTTGTGACTATTTAACTAATGTTGAGCAACTAACTTTGAAAAATATGCTATTCAACTTTAAATATGGCATTTATAGCTAAAGTTCAGCTGAATAAGTTGCAGCTGCCTTGTAATATCTTTTAAGAGCCTCACTTACCTTTTGGTGGCAAGCCCTAACGTAATGGTAAAATTTCACCTTGCTAATTGGTTGGTCATGGTCTCAAATCTGGAACAAGTCTCTTTGCATATGCAAGGGGAAGGCATTTTACAATGACCTTCTGTCATATCTTTTTTGTAGAAAGGAGCCTTTTCGTGCTGGTACTTTTAGCTTCTTTTTATTAACAGAATTGCTTTTGTCATAGTTCAAATTATATATATCAGAATTAGAGCAATGCGTTACAGAATCGGAGTCCAAGGTAATAGATTGTTGAACTCAACAAGGTTAACATCGTAAGAGATGCAAATAGAACAAACAACATGGATTCCTTTGTCTTTTCTAAATGATCTGATGTGTAAAACTTGGACGCATATGACAGCTAAAACAAAATGTTGGTGATTATATTGGGTATTCTTATTTTATTATGTTTCAATAGTAGCTAACATTGTCCAAGGAAAAGTAGGCATTTGTTCTTGATAAGTGGAAAGACAAGTATCTTATGGAATATCTGAATGAAAATATTTTTTTTAATGAAGGTCAGAGACTCCGCAAAGGGGAAGCCTGCGTCCACAAAATTTACTCGGATTAGTACTAATGGAACTCAAAGTATTGTTTTATGTGAACCTATCACTGGCCGTACTCATCAGGTAGGAAAATGTTGGTTGATTTAGATTTCCTTTTTCTTTTTATCCGAGATTAAGCTGCATATTTAATATCTTCATATCATGCTCTCTATGTCTGTTATTTAGTTTAAACATTGCTATCTTGTGTAAACCTCCCATAGAAATAATAAAAAAAAGTTCTATTATCAATCTATATTGGACATCTACGTGCATACGACCTTATGGTGAAGTGTCCAATTTGATATACAGTTTTTGTCTTTGACGTACTTTTGACATGGTTCAAACATAAAGTTAAAATAGGGACAAATATAATGATTTTCTAAATGCATGAACTTGTAAACTTATTGCATAAGTTTCTATTATGACTATAGAAATATGAAAAAAATATATTTGATCACTACTTTTTAATTTTAAGATATTTTAAGATATTAGATAGATGGATTTGATTCATTTTTGTATTAGGTAACAATATGATTATATTATTATATTTGACTAATCTTATTTATAGATGATTGAGTGTATAAATATTGATTGTTAAATTAAATAATTCATAATGATGTAATATATAAATTTGTGTTCTTGTGTCGTATATCTTGAAGACTACACATGTCGAAATGTCCGAATCCGTGTTTTGTTTCCGTGTTAGTATCCATGCTACATAGTCAATGAGAACATATTGTATAGCAGGCTTCTTACACGCAAATGTATGATTGTCGTTGTTCTGTACAACTTACGAAATACAAGAGATGAGATTAACACGACATATGTAGTTGGAAATATTAATTCAACTATGACCAAAAACATCCTACATTTAGTTTTGTTCAATTTATTATAATTTATATATGGTGCTTAACATACACCTCTGGTGTAGATACGTGTTCATTTGAAGTATTCAGGGCACCCAATAGCCAATGACATGTTGTACATCTCAGAACAAACTGTTGATCGATCTGTCAAAGGGTCGAGTGCTGATAGATCAGCTCGTATATCTGATGTTTCTCTGACATCAGATCTTGATGAAGTCCCCAATGCATGCAGAGAAAATTCCAGTGAAGATTTTAGCATCGACCCTATGTGTACAAATTGTCCAAATTTGGCACCCAAAGGGTAAGAAACCCATTATCTTAGAAAACAATATTTGTTGTCTAAACTCCAAAGTGCAAAGGGCAGACCATAATAATTTGGTTGAGCATAGATTTTCTCGTAGTCAAGCATTTTCAGTAGTATTACATCATATTTGAGCATAATTAGAGAAAAATAGAATATGCCACTACAGATTTTACAATTACTCTGCTTATATCAGGACATGGGGATATTGGAATTTGGTTAAATATTTATTGGAACGAAGTAGGAGCTTTACGTTGCTTATTGTTGTTGATCTAGGCTTTGTGTTTTCATAGCAAAAAGCTCTTTTAGTGAATATGACATTGTAGATTCCATTGTTGATCTAAATAAGTATTATTGTCTTTTTGGTGCAAAATCATGTCTTAATTTTCAATATTTATACTTTTTTTTGCTATTTTGTGATTGTTTTATGAATTAATATATGGAAACATATCATTTTTTTATTTGTTCTATTAGCAAGACTTGAAACTTGTAATTCTGAAGATTCTTTTTTGCCTATCCTTGTTGTAAATCTCAGATAGCTTGACCATTAAGTTTTCTTGTCGAGCTTATAATTGCAGATATGATGGTGATGAAGAAGGTCTATGGCTACATTGTTTTCGTTACACGGGGCCTGGATGGACGTATGAGTGTCCACATCCTGATTGGGCGAAACTTATCTAGACAATTTGATATATTTTTCATCGTAAATTTCAAACAAATATGCAACGACTTTTTGAGTTTTCATCTGAGTATTGTTGGTTACTGAAAAACTGTTTAATCTTTTGCTATTATTCAGGGACACTAGATTGGAATGATCAATTATTGTTACTATTGATTTTTTTTTCGCGTTGGAAAATCATTAGATTATTTTATTTTAAAATGATTAAATGTTTTCTATAGTGCATACATACTTTTACCTTTTTGGACGAGACATTTGTAACTTGTTATACCATAATGCTTTGCATTCAGAAACTTGTGTTTTAGTTCCTGTTAAAATAGTTTTTGTTTGATTAATTGCATGTATTAATACTTTTAAGATCTGTCTGAAGATTAAATTGATGAAACTTTTTGATGCAAGTTGAGATGTTTAAAATTATTGGTTGAACTATTATGATGAAATGAACAACCGACGATGAGTGAACTATCATTGGATAAGGATTTTAGCAGTAGTTAAATCTCTAAGTCCATTTTAGCTCAATTAGTTTGGGTCAAGTATGTTTTAGTCCTTGAATTTTAACTCCAAAATTGAAAATTGTTTATATTTGAAATTTTGATATATTTTGGTTTCTAAACTTTAAAAATGAATAAATATAATTTTTTTAATCTAATTTACGTCAACTTCTCTTGACTTTATGAATGTGTTTCATGTTATTACTCGAGAAAGTTATTTATATTGTTTAACACATTTGCAATTTAATATTTAATAGGAAATGCGTTTGACAAGTTAAAAAAATTAATGTAATTGGGTTAAAAGGATTATATTTATTCATTTTTTAAGTTTAGAGATCAAAATGTATCAAAATTTTAGACTTGTGACTGTTTATAATGAGATGTTTCGACCAGGTGATGAAAGTTTATAATGCTTGTGATACAATACCAACCTCTAATGTCGGTATAAGAACTGCAGCATCACCATAACCTTTACCAAATGAGAGAGGAGACAATCACCATGTAACATGGTGGAACCTTCAAAGCACTTGACTACAAAAAATCTTATTAAATACGACAGTTATTTGTGGTATACAATGGCGTTTATGACTGCCATATTTTGTGCATGTGGCGGATGTAGGTACCACCATATATTCTATTGTCACAAAGTATAATGTGGCGGTCTTATGTGAAACGCTGCAACACCCGCCATTTAATGCAGTACACAAATAATGGCAGTTCAAACTGTCAGATTCGTTATGCAAAGTGTGACAGTTAAAACTATCATAATTTGTTTATTTTTAAAATAATTCTAATACAAAAAAAAACACCTAAAAGTGCCATTATTTTCATTGTACTCAAATGAAATACGACGTTTCAAACTGTTGTAATTTGAATACAAAATTATTTGTATGATTTCATTATTTATTTAACTTGCTTTAAAAAATTAAAAAAAAAACGTAAAATTATCAAAAAACTTTGATCACAAATATTTTCATTCATAATCCATATTAAAAATGTTCATATTTATCCTAGATCATCCAATTTGCATGTTGGAAACAAAAACCAAAAAATAAAAATGTTACATCATTATAATACATTTTCCTAAACATCTACAAGTATGCTCCTAACTAACTAGCCTTCCCTCCTTCGATTGATCTTCTTGCACCACTTCATATAATGATTGACTATTGTCTCTTAACAATGGATCTCTGTATTGCCTTCATTTAATCTCTTCTCTAACCTATAATATTAAAAAATATAGAAGAGAATGAGGAATCAACTTCCTGGATTTTCACTAGAATCATAAACATTTTTTATTTGAAGTTAAACAAAAAGCGATGAATTAACGGCACAGAAAAATTGTGTGCAAAGAGAACTCAAATATGTAACAATTATGATTGGTCCATGCCATTAAACATCGCTATTTTGTTATTACTTCATAAAGTTGCATAAAAACCCTAAAATTTGGACACAAAACGAAAAGCAATTAAATCAATTTAAGAAAATGAACCAAAACAACAAAAAAACCCTAAGATTCAAAGTTATTGATGGGAGAACCTCAAAACCTCATGCATTGTTGGTCGCAATCTATGTTGCGCACGACTTGCAACGACGAGTTTTGGTAGAGTCTTAAGGTCAATCGGTGGAGCTCTGAACTGCGTCGCGAGGAAGACGATTTGTGTGGGCGTCGTGCAGTTGTTGTGATAGAGAAGTGTGATCTTCAATGTGTATTACTCTGGCAACCGCAATGGTTCTGGTGAGCTTCACAAAGATTTGTCGTTGGCTGACGGCGACGTGTTGTGGTGGGAGACGGCAAGGTGCGAGGTTTAGTGAGCTAAAAAATAAGCGCAAGGGTTAAACTTAGGTTAAACATGAGGGGTTCATTAGTTTTTGTTTTAATAAAAGAATAAATATACAAGGGGATTTTATAAAAAAAAGTGAGAAGGAAAGATCAGTGTAGGGGAAAGATGGGCAGGATAAGAACAAAAATAGTATAATATAAAATAATGGCAGTGGTAAATGTCATAATTTGCATACAAAATATGGTAGTTATAAAACTATCGTACTGTAAAGTAAATTATGGCAATTTTTTTGAACTATCATATTAAAACCGTCGTATTTACTTTAATTTTTTGTAGTGCTTCCCGTGGGTCAGCAACTTAGGGTGTGTGTGTGTGTGTTGAGGGGGGGAGGGGGTTTGAGATACATAATAAAGCAATGTGTACAACTCACATTGGCAACCGAAGCTAATGTCACCCCTCGTTTCAGCTATAGGTGAACGACTCCCTTTAGTGTTGACTCTAACACTGGGAGAAACATCAAGCTTTAGTACAGAGGGGAGCTTTTATGAGAGTAGTAAGATCTCTAGCCACTTGTCAAAGGCTTCCATCATCACTTGCTGCTCTTGTCTAATCTCTTACCGCTTTTATCAGATCTTCTCTCGTTCTTCTCTCATCTCCTCCCGTAGTTGCTCTGCCAAGTCAACTTTCATTTTTTGCAAGGCTTTCTCCATAGGAACATTACAGGATGTATGAGAATGGCATTATGATGACCCTCCAAATTAACCTCAAATCCCTACAGTATATCCAACAATACGAGCATGTCCAGGGTGTTTCAGTTCGTCCAAGAGTAGTATTAAGAATATCCTCTCAACCATGAGGATTGAAATCAGCTTAGGTCTGCTGCTCAACTAGAGAATGGTACAACATGGAAACATATATAATTAGAACACTTTATATGGAATAAAAGTTTTAAATTACAATATTGAAAAACATTTATGTACAATATGTTTAGCAACCTGTTGTGATTCTATACAAAAGTCCATGTTTCAGACTTTTTTAGACACGCGTGCTTCCATTTCTCATGCTAGAATGGTGGGGATGGGGTTCAATTGAATCTGCACTACCATCGTCATCACTAGAAGCAAAATGTGCTTTAATATTTTCTCAAATCATCTTCTACTCTAGCTTTTAATAACCACTACGAGAAAGTAAGTGAGGAGTCTCATTATGTGTTTGGATGTCTTGTGCTTTTTTCCAAACACCCTATAAACATTTAAATGAATTTACTAAATATTTAACATTATATATAATAAAATATTAATAAAAAAAATGTAAGTGATGATGCTAACATCCCATTTCTCACTTTCTCGAGTCTATACAAATCGTTGCCAAGTTTCTTCATCAATGCAACTATACTTTGTGCAAGGACCACACACACACACACACACACACACACACACACACACACACACACACACACACACACACACACACACACACACACACACACACACACA